>VTLG01016461.1_pt1 | contig 29359 bp, 41 predicted proteins | sample 4694571 | NCBI WGS metagenome assembly VTLG01 (sample SAMN12604809, study PRJNA352737) | marine metagenome | biome: ENVO:00000447; feature: ENVO:00000209|ENVO:00000569|ENVO:01000036; material: ENVO:00002151; isolation source: viral sequences binned using virsorter ...
AACTCCCGGAATTCCGCCATTTTTTAGATGACGGATCCTGCTTCAGGCACCGGGCGCGCGCCGGGAATTCCCGGGGAAGTTTCGGAATAAAAAGCCCAGAAAACTAGGAAAATATTTTGCCCGGGAGCTTGACACACGCCAGTGCAGGATCTATATACCAGGTAGGTGAATTACCAAAAGAATTGAAGACTGCAGAAAGATAAGGAAATATGCCATTTTTTATACTATTATTACCCCTGAAACTCTATGTACTTTGGATGCTGCTGCAGCATCTGCTGCATCTCTGAAGCTGCGTGCTTCCAGGCAGCTGTAACTCTTCAACTCCTCAAACTCCCTGAAGATCGGAATTTGGTCCTTGGGTCATGAGCTGGTCCGTAACGCACCGGGCGCGCCGGGAATTAAAGTTGACAGAATTTGGATTCGTGATATAGATGTCATTAGAAAGAGAAAGGATTACTATGATTCGTTGGAATAAATGGACGAGAGATTATACATATACTTATGAATGGGATAATGGAGTATGGCGACTTATCCACAAGAAAAGTAATAGACCTATTGCGTCATGGTTTGGAAAGATGTATAGTATGTTTAGTTAAACATAATGATGTACTTAATATATACCGAAAAGTTTAGCTAACATTGGCACGGTAATATATACGTCGTAGTGTTCAAGGTTATTACACTTTAAGCCAATACATGAGGCAAGATAAACGGAGTTATTCGGCTCTTGCCTCACAAACTCCCAAACCTAACTCAAACTCTTTAACTCCCAGAAGTGCGACACTTTGTCCCGGGCCCAGCGTAACCAGTTCCCGGGAAGGCAGGTGCAGAGTTAAGGGCATAAAAAAAGGGGATAATAAATATCCCCTTGTAATAGTAAAATAGCGACTACTATTCTATTCTACTAAACCTAATCGTTTAACTAGATATCCAATGTCGCCTTGCATGTGCTGGATTAATTCTAAACCCCCATTGTTTCTGTTTTGACTTGCCCACTCAACTATTGAATTGCAAAGTACACCACAGATTAGTTTCCAATCTGCACTAGATGTCATTGGAACTTTAACATCAGACAACTTGTCAAGGTTGCCTAATTCTTTTTCTAACTTTAAATGGTCAATCATCTCTTTTAATAGAGGTGATATGTCAGTACCATTTGAAGTAATCATTGGTAAATTATCAGTCATAGTAGTCCTTTATATTATTGAGTTATAACACCTGTCGCTCATTACACAGATGATAATTAGTAAATAGTAAATGGCTACTAACGTAGCCACAAACACAGTAAATTCTAGAATACTTTTAATCATATTCTATTGCCATTTATTTCTAGGATATTGGCAGTATTAATATTAGCCCAACGTCTATGTTGAGGTTGTAAGCCACTACCTACACGATAAGCTAATACATAATCATTATGCTCTCTAACACTATTCCTTGTTGCAAGGTTAGTATGTCGCCAAGCATATTGACCAAGTATTGCTCTCTTAATAGTAGATACTTCGCCTTTATTATTTATCCATTTGCAAGAGAAGAATCCCATACCTACTCTTGTTTTAAAATCAGATTTAGTCATTTGTAGTCCTTTCTAATTCTATCTAACGAGTAGCATAGTCCTATTATAATGTATATAGCTAATTAAATTAATTGTGGATAACCTGTGGATAAGTCGCCCGGGATGTAGTATGTTCTCGTGCGTGTGTACTACTAGATGTAGGGGTGCGACACTTTGTCGCGCGGCATTTTGTCGCAGGCGCCCGGGACTTCGCGCTCGCTTACGCTCGCGCCCGCTAGCCTGGGGTCAAGCCTAACTCCGAAACCCCCTCCCCCCCTTTTAGAGAAAGCATGCTTTAATTTTTTGCTTGGGCAAGTTCGAGAGTGACAATATGGTATAAAAACGTTATAAGGTACCCTAGTCAAAAAAAATTTTAAAAAATGGAAAACGTTTCTAAATTAGAATCACTAGATACGAATACACTGAAGTTGATTCTTAAACATAAGCTGGAGGAAAAGCGTGAAAAAACGCAAGGCGATTTCTTGTCTTTTGTTAAGACGGTTTGGCCAGAATTCGTGGAAGGTAAACACCACAAAATTTATGCAGAAAAATTAAACCGTATTGCAAACGGTGAGCTTAAAAGACTTATTGTCAATATGCCACCAAGACATACAAAATCAGAATTTGCGTCGCATTTATTTCCGGCATTTTTCATGGGTAGACACCCAAAAGCAAAACTGATACAGACAACTCACACAGGGGAACTTGCTATTAGGTTTGGTCGTAAAGCAAAGAACCTTATTGAATCAGAGGAATACAATGCTGTTTTTCCAGATGTTACTTTGGCCGCAGATTCAAAAGCTGCTGGTCGTTGGGAGTCTAATCATAAAGGCGAGTACTTTGCTGCTGGTGTGGGTGGTGCTATTACTGGTCGTGGTGCTGATTTACTTATCATTGATGATCCACATTCTGAGCAAGATGCTCTTTCGCCCACGGTCCTAGAATCACATTACGAGTGGTATACTTCCGGTCCACGTCAGCGTTTACAACCTGGCGGCGCGATTGTTTTAGTCATGACGCGTTGGTCAGTAAAAGATCTTACTGGTAAGCTGCTCGAGGCCCAAGGCAAAGATGATATGTCAGACCAATGGGAAGTAGTAGAGTTTCCTGCTATTATAAATGATAAACCTATGTGGGGTAACTTTTGGTCCATGGAGGGCTTACAAGGAGTCAAGGCTTCTATTCCACTAACCAAGTGGCAAGCACAATGGATGCAACAACCTACCTCCGAGGAAGGTGCACTTATAAAACGTGAGTGGTGGCAAGAATGGAAAAAAGATGATATCCCTGAATTACAATACGTAATTCAATCTTACGATACAGCTTTTACAGCAAAAACAACATCAGACTATTCAGCCATAACAACATGGGGTGTATTTACTCCAGAAGATGGTAGTAAGCCGTGTGTTATTTTATTGGATGCAAAACGTGGGAGGTGGAACTTTCCAGAACTAAAAGATAAAGCAAAAGAGGAATATAAGTATTGGGAACCTGAATTGGTTCTCGTAGAAGCAAAGGCAAGTGGATTACCACTTACGCATGAGCTTCAAAAAGCGGGGGTCCCTGTAATTAACTTTACACCGTCAAAGGGAAATGATAAACATTCAAGGGTAAACAGTGTCGCACCTATATTTGAATCAGGCGCAGTTTATGCGCCAGTAGGCAGGCGTTGGGCAGAAGAAGTTATCGAGGAGTGTGCAGCATTCCCTTTTGGGGACCATGACGATTATGTTGATAGCATGACACAAGCATTAATGCGCTATCGTCAAGGTTACTACGTTGAGTTGAAAGACGATTTCATGGATGAGGAAACAGAAAACGTTCGTAGGAGGACCTATTACTAATGTCGACTATTGAAGACCAAAGAAAACGATACGAGGAAAAATTTAAGCCTGGTGAAACTTTTACTGAGCTAGATTTAGCTTATGAAGCTACACGAAATATGCGTGATCCAAGTCTTATTAAAGACTTCTCACAATCCAATGAAGATTACGTTGTAGATAGTGCAGATCCTAATAATTTAGAAGAACAGTTTATTCCTGATTCAGACCAAGTTGGAAATCAATATAACATGATAGCTGATACTGGTTTTACAGCTTATAATACAGGTAAAACTTTATCTGATATATTTCTTCAAGCTTTGCCGGCAGCAGAAACTATTTTAAATCCATTTGGTGAGTATAGTGGTCCTTATGACTATTTTAAAAATCTAGGAACTACAACTTTAGAAAATGATGATTTTAAAAAAATAGCTAAAAATCAATTAAACAATCCTGCATTACAAAATTATATGGAAGGATATAAGAAAGACTATGTTTTAAATGAACAAGTAGTAATTGATCATTTAAATAATAAATTAGGATTAGATATTACCAGTGTAAACCAAGCGGATGATGCTGGATCATTATATTCAAAATACAAAGGAAATGCAGAAGTATCAAACGCTGTTAAAGGCGAACTTAAGTTTTTAGAAGATAGTTATTTAACCCAAAATGATTGGTATGAAGATGATGACTTCTATTACGTAAAAAATTTTAAAGAAATAGACATGGCACCTAATGTTGCGTGGACCAGGCATGGTGATTTACAATTACCTAATTACGGAGTTTTTAAACTAGATAATGATGGCCAAGCATCAATGATGCGTCACTCAGCAACTAATCTAAAAGAATCATGGAATCCAATTACAGCGTTTATTGGAGAACAAGGTTTTGGAAGTAAGCCGGAACATGAATACGGAATTGAATTGTACGGGGACCCAGGAGCACAAGCTGCGGGATTTGGTTTAGGTTCACTTGCTTCATTCTTCACACCTCAAGGTGCGAGGACCGCGATTAGTAGTGCAGTAACAGCGCCTGGCATGTGGAATAAAACAAAAGCAACTGCAAAGTTACCATGGCAAGCAGCAAAAACAATAGCTCCTAAAAGTGTGGGGCAAGCTGCTGCGTATTCTGGTATTGCAGGAATTCCTGTATCTGGTTACTTTGACGTCCTTGGTGAGTAATGATTCAAGGAGGAATTAGCGCTCTTAAGTTAGCACCTAAACTTGCTAAAAATATTAAAAGTATTTTAGGAAAAGAAAAAACAACTACTTCTATATATAATAATCCTAATAAAAAAACTGTTAGGGTTAGATCTGAATTTAATTCAAACACAGATATTCCTGTTGTGGAGGAACAATACAAACATCTAAATTTAAAAATAAATCCACAAGGTAAAAAAGGATATTTAAGAGGTTCTTTTGATGCTCCTTTAGAACACGTAACAACTAAAAATAAAATTAATTCACTTACATCTAAACCTGAAATTAGGAGTCAATATCCAGTAAGTGTTATGACAGATAAATTTGCCCTTGAAAATATTGATGATCCTTTTTTTAAACAATTAGGTAAAGAATACGCTAATAAAACTTACATGGGACAATCATTTCCTCGTTTAACTAAACCATTACTAACTAGATTAGCTAATTTAAATAGAAAAAAAGTTGGAAATGAATTGGGTGTAGATCTTCCTTTAAGAGAATTTAATATGAAAAATGCAGATAGTTCTATTATGAAGATTTTTAAAAGAACTAATCCTGGTATTGAAACGTTACCATTTACTAAAAAGTTTTTAACACGTGGTTCGCTTAAACGAAATAAAACATTAAATGATTATTTAAGTGAATTAGAGCCTAAAACAGGCATGCCTCGTTATGAAACAATGACTAACCAAGAATTGGCACTTGATCCAAGATTTAAAGGTTTTTATAAAGGAGATCAAACAGGTAAAGGAGGTTTAAAAGCATTAGAAGATAGGATTCAAGAGTTTAGAAAAGAACGTAACTTAGAATTAGTAATTAATAAGTTTGGAAGAAAAAAAGGAACTGGTGGAGAGTATCTTACTATAAATCCTAAAAAAGGAACTAGGTTATACGAAATAAAAAAATTATTTAAAGCTGGAAAGTTTAAACAAAGTGATGAATATACAAAACGTACTTTAGATACCGCAAAAAGATCAGAAATAGTGATGAATGCTGTTTTAGATAAATTATCTCTTGATCAAAGAAAAATAGCACTTGGAATGTTGGATAAAGGCAAACCTTTTATGCAAGCACTTCACGCAGCAGCGGTAAGAGATAAAAGTACCCCAAAAGAATTATTAACACCTCAAGCTATTTCTACGTGGTATAGAAATATTATGCACCGTGAATCAGAAAATGCCATTAAAGCTTTGTTAAGAAATAAAACAAAATCTAAATTTGAAATTGATTTAGAATTAGCTGGTTGGGAAGATGATATGCGCGCACTTGGATTACAGTCTGAAATAGATGGTAAAATTTATGGTGCTTGGTATGATCAATCAAAAGGTATGATAAAACCTTTAGTTCAAGATCTTCAAAAAGAATATCCATTAAAAATGATGGAATTTAGAGGACAAAAATTTAAACCAGTTGGAGCTAAAGATGGCGGCTTGATTGATACAGATTTAGATGATACAAGCACCACTATGGAAGACTTACCATTATTAGATCCTAAAGAAAGTATTGAAAGACAAAAGTTTAATGTAGGTGGATTTGCTGCCTTATTTGGAACGATGTCTAAAGTACCGAAGGCCGTGGCCCGGGTTGGTGATATGATTAAATCAACAGGCAAGGCAGAAAAAGCAACAGACGTTGCTGTTGCGCAAGCAGTTGAAGATAAACCAGCAATGTTTCTTTCCACAGTTGACGCAATTGAAAATATGCCTGAAACAAGTTTACCGGCACAACAGTGGCTTGGAACAATTAAAAATAAACCTGGGGTGTCAGCAACAGAACTTGATGAGTTTGGTTTAGAAGCATTACTAAATAATATGGCAAAAGCAGATCCAAAAAGAAAGTTATCGAAGACCGAGCTCCTTGAAACTTATAACAAAGAGATGCCGAAGATTGATATGGATATTGCGATGGCAGCACCTGTGGAACGTGGAGCAAAAGATTTAGTTGATATGTTAACAAGGGTACGTGAAAAAAAAGGTTATGGTGGCTCCGATGATGCTTTAAATGTAACGTCTAATGACCCAAGATTATTAACAGCATTACATCAACCTCCCCAAGATGCAACAGGAATGAAAGTTCGTGAACATCTTTTAAATGTAATGAAAGGTCAAAGTATGGATGAAGTAAATTTATTAAGCGTTAGATATGGGGGAAGTAATGTTGATCTTAACACTGGTGAAAAGTTTAAACCAATGTGGGAACGAGGTTTTCCTGCAATGTACCACGGCGCTAATGATATTATAAAAAAAGACCATATTAATGTTTTAAAAAATTTAGTACCTCAAGAAGATATAGTAAAATTAGCAACAGCTAAAAATATTCCAGAAGAAGAAGCTTTTAATCAGTTATACCAAGCATTAAATATTTTTGATAGAAATGTGATGACAGCTGATGTTCCAATTCCTTTTTGGACCAAAAAGTTATTATACCGTTTAGGTGATATGGGTGAAGGTAGAGGATTCTTTTTTAAAAGTAAAAAATCACCAGCACATGATGGTGCACAATTTGTTCCAGGTGGATCTGGATACGGAGAATTAAAGTTCTATTTTAATTTTGATGATGGCTCTATAAGAGCTGGAGAAAAGGTATATGACTCTGGTCACTTTAGTGGAGAGGTATTTAAAGGTAATACAGGCAACTCGCCATTTGGATGGGGTAGATTTAGTGAAAGAATTGATGAAAATGGTAGAAAAATATTGTTAATGGAAGAAATTCAATCAGATTTACACCAAAATGTTGCTCAAAAAGGGTATAAATATGCACCAAGACTTGATAAAAGCAATGTTTTAGCAGAAATGAGTGATTTTGCGGCGCAATTAGACAAAAAAATGCAAACTTTGGAGTCAACAAGGCTTAGAAAAGACAATATTATGCAATTACCACGTGTAGAACGTGAATTACCGGAAAATGTAGCAGAATTAAGGAATATTGAGCGTGCTATGAAGAAATTAGTAACTGATGTTAAAAATTTAAAGAAAAAAGTTGATGAACAAAAGACAGCTACAGGTTCAACTGGTCAAGTTCACCCTGATGCACCATTTAAGAAATCTGAAAACTATGCAAAAGTGTTTTTACAAGGATTAATGAAAATGGCAGCTGATAAAGGGTATGATGGAATAGGATTATCTACTGGAAAGATGAAAAAAGCACATGGTGGAATACCTAAAGGTGGAGATAAGTTTTATGATGAGATAGGAGTAAAAGCGATGAAAAGAATTGCTAAAAAGAGTGGATTTAAATTTTCTGATACAACAATAGTTGACGGGAAAGGATTTACATGGGAAAAGATTCCATTAATTGAAATGCGTGATATAAACACAGGACAACGTATTCCTGGTCAATCAACTATCCCAGTTTATAGTAAAGGTGGATTTGTTAAACAAAATATGGTAAGAGGATCAAATGGCTATTAAATCAAGAATGCCTTCTGCTGGTTCAATAGAAAAAGCAATTGAAGCACTAACAGATGGTTTAGAAATTGCAGATGGTAATGGTGTTGAAGTTGAAAAAACAGTAGATTTTGAACCAGACCCATCAATAAATGAATTAGAAGATGGTAGTGTAGAAGTAAGCACGGATGGAAGCCCATTACAACCACAATTAGACCAAGCTAATATTCCTTTTAATGCAAACTTAGCAGATTATATTTCTGAAGAAGATTTAAAAAAATTATCTGATTCATGTGTTGCTTCATACGAATCAGACAAAGAATCACGAAAAGATTGGGAAGATACTTATATTAAAGGTTTAGACATGCTTGGATTTAAGTATGAAGACAGAACTCAACCTTTTGAAGGTGCAAGTGGTGTTATTCATCCTTTATTAGCAGAATCAGTTACACAATTTCAAGCACAAGCATATAAAGAATTATTACCTCCAGCTGGACCTGTTAATACAGAAATAGTTGGTGAAATTACTCCTGATGTTGAAGAACAAGCTAAAAGAGTAAAAGATTACATGAATTACATGATTACGCATGTAATGAAAGAATATGATCCAGATATGGACCAATTATTATTTTATTTACCACTTTCAGGGTCAGCATTTAAGAAAACATATTATGATGGGACATTAATGCGTCCTGTATCTAAATTTGTGTCAGGAGAAGATTGTGTGATTAATTATGGTGCGTCTTCTTTAGAAGATGCTAACAGAATTACTCACGTTACAAAAGTCGATGCAAACAGTTTACGTAAACAACAAGTAAATGGTTTTTATAGAGATATTCCAATTGTATCAGGAAGTGTATCTACAACTAATGAAGTAAGAGAAAAAGTGGATGAACTAGAAGGAGTTTCAAAAGAAATTCCAGAAGGAGATGATTATCACACTTTATTAGAAATGCATGTAGATATAGATGTACCAGGATTTGAAGATCCACAAGGTATTAAACTTCCTTATATAATTACTATTGATCAATACAGTAGTGAGGTTTTATCTATTCGTAGAAACTGGAACGAACAAGATCCAGCTAAAGGAAGAATAGATTATTTTACTCATTACAAATTCCTCCCAGGATTAGGCTTCTATGGATTTGGTCTGATCCACATGCTAGGTGGATTGTCAAGAACTGCAACAAGTGTTTTGCGGCAGTTAATTGATGCAGGTACTCTTGCCAATCTTCCAGCAGGATTTAAAGCTAGAGGAATGCGTATACGTGATCATGATCAACCTTTACAACCAGGTGAGTTTCGTGATGTTGATGTCACAGGACAATCAATAAAAGAATCATTATTACCATTACCTTATAGAGAACCTTCGCAAACTTTATTTGCATTATTAGGTTTCTGCGTGGACGCAGGTAAATCTTTTGCAGCAATAGCTGATATGAAAATGGGTGAAGGTAATGAACAGAATCCAGTTGGTACTACGCTTGCATTATTAGAGCGTGGAACTAAAGTGATGAGTGCAATACATAAAAGATTACACTACGCTCAAGGAGTAGAGTTTAATTTACTTGCAAAATGCATTCAATTGTATCTTCCACCTGAATATCCTTACATGGTTAAAGGTGGGAATAGAACAATTAAAGCAAATGATTTTGATGATCGTGTTGATATACTTCCTATATCTAATCCTAATATATTTTCAATGTCACAAAGAGTTATGTTGGCACAACAGCAATTACAAATGGCAATTGCTAATCCAGCATTACATAATTTACGTGAAGCATACAGAAGAGTTTATCAAGCATTAGATGTTGATAACATAGATGCATTATTAAAACCGGATCCAGGCACACCTCCACCAAAAAGCCCTGCTATAGAAAATTCAGAAGCTATGCGTGGAACTGAACCAAAAGCTTTTCCAAAACAAAATCATAAAGCACATGTAGAAGCACATGCAGAATTTATGTTTACAAGACCTGTTCAAATTAATCCTCAATTATATGCAATGATGGAAGGACATATTTTATCACATATTGCTATTCTTGCTGCTGAACAAGTTGAAAAAGAAATGTTACCAGAAACAAAAAAATTAGAACAACAAATTCAACAGTTAAATGCGCAAGCACAACAAAATCCTGCATTACAACAACAAGCTGCACAACAAATTCAACAAATGCAAGAAATGTTTATGATACAAAAAGAAGCAGAAATTTCTGTTGTAGAAGCAAAATTAATTAAAGATATGGCTGCTGAAGAACAACAACGAAGTGGTTTAGAAGATCAAGATCCATTAGTTAAATTAAAACAACAAGAAATTGATCTTAAAGCTGCTGAACTTATGCAGAAAACAAAACAAGAAGAAACAGACACGTTAATGAAGACAGCAGTTGATGCTGAAAAGCTTGACTTAGAACGTGAAAAAATGCAAAGTACTAATGAGTTAGGGGTTATGAAAGAATCTTTCGGGATGATAAAAGATCAAGAGAAAGAAACTGTAGACGAAATTAAAGAAGACCTTATAACTTTAAGAGAGGATGCAAGAAGCAAAAGTAATGAGCGAATTGCAGTAATGAAAGAGAGAGGAAAAACAAATGGTAAAAAGCAAAATAACAAAAATAGCTGAAGTAATGCAAAAAGCTGAAACTTTTGCCTTACAAGAGATTGATGGAAATGCAGATGACCAACTATTGGTGGCTGCAGGATTGGCTGCTGTTACCAGAAATTTATACATAAACGCACTAGGTCCTGAAGAGGCACAAAAAGTCTTTGAAGTTATGCTAGATTCGTTTATAGTAGCGGACGAAATTATTGATGGTTCATATTCAGATGGCTATCAAAAACCAACTATACATTAGGAGGTAAATATGAAGTTATTAACAGATCTTTGGGCACACTTAAAAGAGTGGTCGGACTGGGGAATGAAGGACTGGATTAAATCCGGTATCGTTGCCATAGTTGTTATTCTCGTGCTTCAATCAATTTTATAAAACTGGGCTAGTTTTAGGAGATTAATATGGCAATAAATTGGGCGAAAGTCAGACAAGCAATGACCCAAACACCAGACTACAATACAAGTATAGGTGGGGGCGACGCATACTATAACAGACCGGATTATAAAGGTAACGCTTTCAGAGCAAATCAATACAATAACATGCGTAATTTTGGCAATCGCCCAAATGCCGGTGGTGGTGCTGATTATATGAGCACTATTGGAAATGTTAACAGACCTACTACAGCCGCAAAATCAAATCCTAACGCTTTTGCAAATGCACGAGCTGCAATGACTTCACCAGCTGCTTACGGAGACGAAGAAGAAGGTGGCATCATGGAAGTTATAAAAGAAAAAGGTAGTAATTTTGTAAATGATGCCAAAACAATGGCAAGTGATTTAACTCCAAATGTAAATTTTAGAATGCCTGGAATTGGTGGTTTAGCAATGGGTATGGCAGATAGTATATCAAATAACATGAGAGATCATAGATATTTAGATTCTATTTATGGTAAAGGGTCTCCAGAAAAAAACATGGCTTTTTTTAGAAAAGCAAATTTTGATGCCGGTAACAATATGGGCACAAATGATATGACAACAATGTCAATAGGAGATACAAGTAGAGGTTCTAGTATGGGACAAGCTATGAAATATTTTAATAAAGCTGGAATTTCTCAAAGAAACTTAGAAAGATTTATGGATCCAAATGATAAATTTTACGGAAGTGAAGCTTATTTAAGATCACAAGCAGGTGGTAGTGGCGCAGAAGATTTTGATATTGGAATGTCATTTATTAAAAATGCAAAAGCTAGTGCAAATTTAGCAAGAGATATGGCATACGCAGAACAAGCAGATGCTGCTAATAGAGGAGTTAGTGGAGTATCTTATGCAGAACCTGACATGTTAAACGAAATACTACCAGGTGAACCTGGAGTAGATTTAAGACCATATGCAGGCATGCAATCTGGAATTGACTATGATGCAATGGGATTAGCACCTGATCCAGAAAATGATTTACTTTATGGTGAACCAGGTTTTGGTGCACAAAAAATAGTTCCAAACTTAAATAAACCTCCAAGGGATGATCCTTACAATCCTTACAGAGACGAAGATTATGGTGCACCATTAAGAGATATTGATATGTATGAAGGTATATATGAATCACCTTTAACCGACACATTATATAATGAAGAATTAGTTTCAGATTCTGTTAATCCGAGATTAAGAAATAATCCTGCTTTTATGAGACCACGTGATACGGTTGCAATTGAAAGTATGGGTGGCGGAATGAATGCTTTTGGAACTCCAGGTCCATTTGAATATTTACCTTTTTATAGTGGTCCAGGAGATTTAAATTTTAGCCCTGAACTAGAAGAAGAAGACGTAGTACTTGGCGATGGAAGTATTGTTAATAGCAGATTAGATCTATATAATTAATTATGGTTAACCCTCATCAAGATAATGGGGTACCTTGGACTATTAGTTCACCTACAACTACTCCAACACAATCACCTCCTATAAATACAGGAACACCTAATTTTGGTGGACAAGGAACTGGTGGCAATAATCAAACTCCACCTCCTCCTCTTACATTACAACAAGAAGCATCTACATATCAACCTACTGAACCAAGTTCTACCGATTATGGAGGAGTGTTTGGAGATTATGATATAACTCAACCTATGGGCACTGGATTTGGAAGTGTATTTGGTGCAAGTTCAGGAACCACAGGATCAAGTGAAACTGTTCAAGATGTATTAACATACATGATGGAATCTGAACTTGATAAAGGGCTTACTCCAGAAGAAGCTGCTTTTAACGCTTATAGTAATTTTTATAATGAAGGTAATCTGATGAATATAGATTCAGATGATCCTTTTTTTGAAACTAATAGAACAATAGCTGATGATTGGATTGGTAGAAAATATGATCAATTACAATCTGGATATGGTGGTGGAGGAGGAGGGTATTCTGGACGAAATATTTTAGATGATAGAAAAGCTTGGCAACAACAATTATATTATGGTCCAAAACAATCACCACAAAGAGCTATGGAACAACAAGGATTTTTTGATACCATGGAAAATGCATATGCAGCAGATACCGCTGACACATTAAAAAAAGGATTATACTCACAATCTTTTGTTCATCCAGGTGCAGGAATTATGCCTTGGGGCATGGAAAAAATATGGGCGACAGGACGTGCAAAAGGTGGTATAGTAAGTTTAGTAGGAGAATAGAATGTTAAATTTATTACTTAAACCATTATTAGGGGTTGCAGGGCAAGCAGTTTCTGGCTTTGTAGAAACAAAAAAAGCGAAAGCTCAATTGAAACTTACAGAAGTTAAAGCAGCAACTAAGTTAAAACAAGACCAAATAGCCGGCAAAGTGGCATGGGAAGCATCAGCTGTAGACCAAATGAAAGGGTCGTGGAAAGATGAGCTAATTTTAATTTGCCTTTTAGGGCCTGCAGTTTTAGTTTTTTTTCCAGGAATGACAGCACATATAGAAGCTGGGTTTGTTGCACTTCAACAACTCCCAGATTATTACAAACATTTATTATATATTGCGTGCTCAGCAAGTTTTGGAATTAAGGGAGCTAAAGGTGCAATGGGATTAATTAAGAAAAAATAATGCCCTTTAAATCAGAAAAACAAAGAAGATACTTATGGGCTAATGAGCCTGAAATAGCAAAGGATTGGACCGAAGAATACGGAAGTACACCAGTTAAGAAAAAGGTCGGTGGCGTAGTTCAAAAAATAGTAAAGCCACGTGGATTTAATTTAATGATGCCTAATAAAAGACCTATAACAAAAATATATTAATGGCTACACCAGCCTGGCAGCGTAAAGAAGGTAAAAGTAAATCAGGTGGATTAAACGCTAAAGGTCGTGCAAGCTATAAAAAAGGAAAATTAAAAGCGCCTACTAAGTCAAAAACAAGCAAGCGCCGTAAGTCTTTTTGTGCTAGAATGTCTGGTATGAAGAAAAAATTGACAAGTGCCAAAACCGCAAAAGATCCTAACTCAAGGATAAATAAATCATTGCGTAAATGGGATTGTTAATATAAAACAAAACTTTTAAGGAGAAAACTATGGTTGGAAAAATACATGCAAAAAGAGAAGCTCGTAAAACACCTGGTAAAAAATTTGGAACTACTACTTATAAAAGTGGTGGCCGTGTTAAAAAAATGGGTGGTGGAATGACTCAAGGTTATAATGCTAGATTAGATGAATCTTTAGGCGCAAGAAACGGTAAAAAATCACAATCGTTAGCAGCTAGAAGAAATGAATCTAAAGGCATGGAAAAAGCTATGGGCAAAGGAGCTTATTCTGGAGCTAAAACAATGGTATCTAAAGGCGGAAGAATTAAAAAATCTAAAGGCGGAACAGCTAGAAAGAAATAATTTTTATGCGTGATGAAAACGCGATTTATTTAATCTTAAAAAAGATTAGAGTGCGCAAACAAGATTTAAAAGAAGTTATAGCTGCAGGCTTGCCAACGATGGACGAATATGTTAAAGCAGTTGGTGAGCATAAAGCTTACACTATAATGGAACAGGAGATTCAAGACCTGCAGAAAGAGGAAGATAATGACGGAGACAATAATACCTAAACGTAAATTTGCGTTAGAAGAAAAAGATTTAGCTGTTGAGGCTGATGAAAATAATAAAGTAGCAGAAGATAAAGAAAATAGATTTCTTAAAAAACTACAAGAAGATGCTACCGCCGATATAGAACATTTACCTACTGATAAAGTATTAGAGCGTTTACCTGATCCTACAGGTTGGCGATTATTAGTTTTACCCTACAAAGGTCAGGGTAAAACAAAAGGTGGTATATTATTAACAGATCAACATATGGAAGAACGTGGCTATACAACAGTCACTGGTTTGGTTCTTAAAATGGGACCAGATTGTTATACAGATGAAGCAAGGTTTCCAAAAGGACCGTGGTGCAAGAAAGGTGACTGGATTATATTTGGTCGTTATGCTGGATCAAGGTTTGGAATAGAAGGTGGTGAAGTGAGAATACTAAATGAAGACGAGATAATTGCTGTGGTAAAAGACCCAGAGGATATCTTGCAATACAAATAAACAGGAGTAAAATATGCCTGCAACGATAGAAACGCAAGCGCAAGCTGACGAAAAAATGGTTGATCTACCTTCCGATGGAGATTCTGTTGATGTCAAATTAGATGATACAGAAAAGAAAATTAATAAGGAAGATGACATTGAAGTAGTCAATGAATCCAAAGAAGTTGTTATAGAAGAAGATACGGCTTCGGAAGGAGAAATGAAAGATTACGGGAAAAAAGTTCAATCCCGTATAGATAAATTAACGAAAAGATTAAGAGAAACAGAAAGACGAGAACAAGCTGCTATTGAATTTGCTCAAGGTGTTCAAGCGCAAAATGAAGATATAAAGAATAAAGCAACTAATCTTGATCGTGGATATATAGCTGAATATGAACAACGTGTAAAAGCTGAAACAGAAGATACTAAGGCAAAATTAAAAACTGCCATGGATGCTGGTGATGCAGACGCGGTCATAGCTGCACAACAAGATCTTGCTAGATTAGCTGTTGAATCAGAAAGAGCAAAATTAACCATTGCTCAACGTGAAAGAATGGCTAAAGCTCGGCAAACGCCAGCAGCTCAGCAATATCAACAACAACAGCCAGCTTATCAACCACCTCAACAATCTGCTCCACCACCTGATCCACAGGCTGAAGAATGGGCAGAAAAGAACGATTGGTTTGGTAAGGACGAACCTATGACTCTAACAGCATTTTCAATTCATAAGAATTTAGTTGACGAAGGTGTTGACCCATCGTCAAAATCATACTATAATGAGTTAGATAAACGAATGAAGGATAATTTCCCTCATAAGTTTCAAAGTTCAACGCCGACTCAAACGGTTGCCTCTGTTAATAGAGGAGGACCAATTCAGGCGCGCAAAGGCACTGTGAGACTCACACCATCACAAGTTGCTATAGCAAAAAAATTAGGTGTGCCACTAAGCGAATATGCGAAGTACGTGAAGGAGTAGGCATATGAATAATAAAGTAATGAAAACTAAACTACCATCACGCGAGTCAGAAACTAGGACTAAACAAGAGCGTCCTAAAGTATGGACTCCACCGTCACAACTAGACGCACCACCTGCACCCCCTGGATTTAAACACAGATGGGTAAGGGCCGAAGCAGTAGGACAGATGGATCAAAAAAATGTATCCGCTAGACTACGAGAAGGATGGGAATTTGTCAGAGCTGATGAATATCCAACTAACGAATGGCCACAAATTGATTCAGGTAAATATAATGGTGTTATAGCTGTTGGAGGTTTAATGCTAGCAAGAATCCCTAATGAGATTGTTGAGCAGCGTAAAGAATATTTTGCGAAAGTTACGCAAGATAAAGATGATGCGATTGCAAATGATCCTCTTAAGGACCAACATCCTAGCATGCCAATCTCGAAAGAGAGAAGCTCTCGCGTAACCTTTGGTGGCAAGAAACCTAGTTAATAAGTTTCCTAACACATAGTTACACATTTTTAACACACTCGCGGTGAGTGTGTTATAATAATTTTTCAGGAGAAAAATCATGGCTAATACAAACGCGCCATTTGGTTTTAGACCCGTAGGTAAACTTGGAAGTAACATCAATAATGAAGGTACTTCAAAGTATGAAATTAGCGATAACTATGGCACCCCTATTTATAAAGGTGATATAGTTCAAATGGCTGCTGGATATGTAACAGTTGGTACTGGTACATCCAATGACAATTTGGGTATCTTTAATGGATGCTTTTATCAAGATCCTACAACTCAAAAGCCAACTTGGTCAAACTATTACCCTGGTAGTATAAATATTACTCAAGGTACTATCGACGCGTACGTCTATGATGATCCGAATACACTTTTTGAAGCACAAATGGGTGGAACTGGCACTTTAGCAAAAGCCGACATTGGTGATAACATTGACTCAGTCTACACTGCTGGCGATTCTATTAATGGTCAGTCAAAAGCGACTTTGGCAACTGCTATTACTGGTGGTAATGCTACTGCACAATTCCGCGTAATTCGTATTTCAGAAGATCCAGATAACTCTGATAGAGCTAATGCTTACGCTAACTATATTGTTAGATTTAACGAGCATATGTACTATAACAGAGCGACTGGAGCATAAACCTATAGGAGAAATTGAACAATGGTAATTTCAAGAATGCAATTGGTCAAAGAACTCGAACCAGGTTTAAATGCACTGTTCGGGTTAGAGTATGACCGATACGAAAATCAAGACAAAGAAATATTCGATACAGAATCATCTGATCGTGCTTTCGAAGAAGAAGTAATGCTTGGCGGTTTCGCTAACGCAGCTGTAAAACCGGAAGGTCAAGGAGTATCATACGAAGATGCTCAAGAAACTTACACTGCTAGGTACACCAACGAGACTATTGCTTTAGCTTTTGCACTTACAGAAGAAGCTGTAGAGGATAATCTTTACGACAAACTTAGCACTCGCTACACTAAAGCGTTAGCAAGATCTATGGCAAACACTAAACAAGTTAAAGCTGCAAACATTCTTAACAGAGCGTTTAATGCTTCTTATCTTGGTGGTGATAATAAGGAGCTTTGTGCGACTGATCACCCAACTCTTAGTGGAGACCAAAAGAACGAACTATCAACTGCAGCTGACTTAAACGAAACTTCGCTTGAGCAGATGTTAATTGATATTGCTGACATGAAGGATGAAAGAGGAATGAAAATTGCTCTTAGAGGTATGAAAATGATCATACCAGTAAACCTTCAGTTTGTAGCTGAGAGACTAATGAAATCTGCTGGTAGAGTAGGCACTGCTGATAATGATATCAACGCAATCAAATCAATGGGTATGGTACCTGAAGGATATGTTGTAAACAACTTCCTTACTGATACTGATGCGTTCTTCATTAAAACAGATGCACCTAATGGACTTAAACACTTTGTTAGAGCTCCAATTAGAACTGCTATGGAAGGCGATTTCGATACTGGTAATGTTAGATACAAAGCTAGGGAAAGATACAGCTTCGGCTGGTCTGACTGGAGAGGTATCTTTGCTTCACCAGGAGCTTAATTAATCTTTAAAGGGGCGAAATTAGTTCGCCCCTTTATCCTAGTAAAAAAGTTACGGAGACTGACTAGGCAGACGGTATAGAGACGACGTAACAAATGGCCTATACAGCCAAGGAGTACAAATGGGTACAACAACTTTTTCGGGTCCGGTAAAAACGGGTTCGGTAATTAGCGGAGCCACTGATGGTGGTTATCGCGGTAAAGATTTAAAAGACACTAACTGGGTATCAAACTCATTAGCTCGTTATTTTCAAGAACCAACAGCGGCAGATACAGACGGTATTTGCGCTACACAAACAACTGCAGCGGCAGCTAACTTGACATTAAATGGCGCTTTATGTGCTACTGTTAATGGTAATTCAATTTATGCACCAGCTCTTGGAAGTGCAATTTCAACAACTGCTGACGGAGCGTGGGCAAGAAAAATTGGCATTACAAGTGATGGCAATGATTCAGGAATCAACTTCACTGTCACTGGAACAGATGTTAATGGTAAAGCTTTAGAGGAAACTATAACAGGGCCAAATTCTGGAACTGTTTATACTACTATGAGCACAGCTGCTAACTTTAAGAGCGTAACTAAAATTGCTACAAGTGGTGCTACTACTGGTAATATTACCGTGGGAACAGCGGCTGTGGCAGCAGATGTTTATTGCAGAGCGTTAGGAACTATTCCTTACCAATCTACCATTACTGGTATTAAGGTATGGGTGTCAGAAGCGTTTAATGCTGGAACAGCAGATCCAATGGAAATTGGAAAATCTGATGATCAGGATTATTTAGCTGATCTTCCTGATGGTACTATGGGAGCAGTTACAACTACTGGTAATACTGGTGGAGCTGTGACTGTTGATGCTACACAAACTGCAGTTTGGAAGAGTGTATCTCAATCAGACACTGGTTCAGACGGCGTGGCTTATGATTCAGATGTACAAGTAGTATTAACTTATACTCCAACTGGAGCAGCACCTACCGCTGGTCAAGCATGGGTTAAAGTTGACTTTATGCAAGGTAAAAACCTTGCTTCAGGAGATACTTGGTAAAATTAATATAACCGTGGGTGGGGAGTAATGGCCCCACCCTTTTACAAGGGGAATTAAAAATGGCACAATACGTAAAAAAATTATTTGATGGAGATAGAAAAGCTATCTATTCATTCACCGCTAAAATAGCATCTACTACAGCTGAAACATATAAAGTTGACGCATCTAATTTAAATGCAAGAGCTGATGGAACAGCTTGTACTTATGTAAATATAAATAGAATGTGGTGGAGTTCTAGTGTAACTGCTCCGGCTAAAACACTTTTATTAGAGTGGAGTAACAGTGGAACAAATCCAGTTGCATGGTCTTGTAATCATTCTGATGATATGGATTTTGGTTCTATTGGAACTTTACAAAACACAAAAGCAACCAACTATGATGGCGATGTTCTGATTAACTTTTCTTCTGTCACTAACGATGATACTGCTAGTATAGTTATTGAGTTTATAAAAGAATACGATTCTATCTCGTAGAGGTTTAAATGGCTTATTCAGGTAGCAGAACATTTAACCTCTCAATAGAGGAAATTATAGAAGAAGCATATGAAAGATGCGGTCTTGAAGTAAGAAGTGGTTATGATTTAAGAACTGCTAGAAGATCGTTAAATCTTATGTTTTCTGATTGGGCTAATCGTGGTTTAAATTTATGGACCATTGATTATGCAACCACTACTATGGTGGCAGGAACTAATTATTATTCTATTGATCAAAAAGTTGTAGATATTATTGATGCAACAATTACAACAACATCTAATGCAACTGCAAATTTAGATGGTGATGGTAATACAACAGATGTTGCAATTACTAAAATTTCTAGAACAGAATATATGAATTTAAGTAGAAAGAGAGAAACTGATAGTGGTGATGCAAGACCAACTCAATTTTGTTTAATTAATGGTCAAGTAACCACAGCTGGTGGAAGTAATTCTGGTAGACCAGAATATGATATGACATTGTTTGTTTATCCAAATCCGGATAAAGCTTACATAATGAAGTATTTCTACATAAATAGAATAATGGATGCAGGTGCATATTCAAATAATGCAGATGTGCCATTCTACTTTCTTCCTTGTTTAGTTTCTGGATTAGCTTATTATGTTTCTTTAAAAAGAGCCCCGATGTTAACATCAGGGTTAAAAGCGGTATATGATGAAGAATTTGAGAGAACCGCTGATGCTAACCGAGAAAGAGTCTCGTTTAGAGTTAAACCGGCGCAAGCGTATATACCATAGGAGGTAAATATGCCAATATGTAAACATTGTGACCATGAATGTCATTGTAGCAACGGCGGATCATGCTGTGGCGGACAATGTACTTGTGGAAACTGTGAATGTAAAAAGGAGGACTAATGAGTAACCCACAATGGAATAAACAAACAACTAATACTCGTGATGCATCTACTAAAAAAATAGGTCATTATGGTAGAGGTCAAATAAGTACACCTTCCATTATTAAAAATGTTGGAGCAGCAACTGATAAAGGAAATGCACCAACAGGAACTAATAGAGAGTTAGGTGGAGAAGAAATTAAAATTGCTAAAGGTACTATTAGTGGAACAGCTCAAGGAATGGGTGCTGCCAAAAAAGGTGGTAAATATCATTGGGTTGGACCAAACGATAGTAAATGGTAGTATAATAAATGGCTTACGCTAGTGGAAAACATGCAATAGCTATTTCAGATCGTAGTGGACTACAGTTTCCCTACAATGAAATGGTGCAAGAATGGAATGGTATGTGGGTGCATACAAGTGAGTATGAACCTAAGGCACCTCAATTGATGCCACATGAACATGTTCCGGATCCTCAAGCGTTAGAACATCCAAGACCTGCACGTGTTGCACCAGTAACTACGCAAATGCTTTCTTCTAATCCTTTTAGATTTACAGCTGGAAGTAAAAGTGTTTCTGTTTACATCCCAGGAACTACTTATACAACTTCTGATACAATTATGTTTTGGGATGCCACTAATAGTGGCACTGAAGGTAGCACTACGCAATTTCAAGGAATGGGAGTAACGGGCACTGATCGTTTTGGTGTACCCCCTTCTGAATTAATGTCTGCTTCAGGATTTACTCCAACAAGTGTAACGGATGATTTTATTAACATAACAATTACTTCTACTCCTTCTGCTAGTGGTCCAGGTGGAGGAAATGTAGTATTTATTGGACCAACTACGGTGAGCGCATGACAACATATACTGAATTAGTACAACAAATAAGAGATTACACTGAAACATCTAGTGATGTTTTAACTGATACTATTGTCAATGATATTATTGAGCACACTGAAAATAAAATTTTAAGAGATGTAGATTTACCTGTTTTTAGATCTTATCAATATTCTAACTTTACAGTAGGAAATGGTTTTATAACTTTACCTGGTGGAGGAACTACAATTCCTACTCAGTTTTCTGTTATAAGAAGTGTTATGATATATCCAGCTGCTGGCACTGGAGATAGAACATATTTAGAACAAAGAGATGTTACATTTATGAATGAATATTGGCCAGATAGAGATTCTACAGGAACACCAAAATATTATTCACAATGGGATTATAATACTATATACGTAGTTCCAACACCAGCTACTGCTAATTATGTAGAGGTAGGTTTAATCAAATTACCTGACAGATTAACTTCTACTAATAGCAACACTTGGATTGGAGATAACGCACCCTCACTTATGTTGTATGGTTGCCTTGTCGAAGCTTTCAAATATTTGAAAGGTCCAGCAGAAATGCTGCAAATGTATAATCAATCGTATGAAATGACTTTACAAGAAGTCGCTGCGCAACAAATTGGTCGAGGAAGACGTGATGAACATCAAAGTGGGGTTATTAGAATGCCACGTCCATCATTCTTACCTGGATATAGTAAACCTGGTCCATCAGGATCAATAGAAGGAGGACAATAAAATGGCAATATCATCATCATTAGTAACAACAAGTTTTAAAACTCAGGTGTTACAAGGAACGCATAACTTTACTGCTTCCAGTGGTGATACTTTTAAAATTGCATTGTATACAAACTCATCATCTTTAGCTGCTGGAACAGCTACTTATGGTGATGGTACAGCAACTAACGAAGTATCCGGAACTGGTTATTCAGCAGGTGGAAATACTTTAACAAGTGTTACACCAGTAGCAGATGGAACAACTGCGGTATGTGATTTCGCAGATACGTCTTGGACTTCAGCAACTATTACAGCTTACGGCGCTTTGATCTATAACAGTTCAGAGAGTAATAAATCTGTATGTGTGTTGAATTTCGGTGGGGACAAAACTTGTACAAGTGGAACTTTTACAATTCAATTCCCAACAGCTGACGCATCTAATGCTATCTTAAGATTAGCATAGGAGTAACATGGCGTTAGTATTAAACGATCGAGTCAAGGAGACGTCGACAAGCACTGGCACAGGCACTATAAACTTAGCAGGCGCTGTTTCAGGGTTTGAAGGTTTTGTAGCTGGAATAGGTAATTCAAATACTACCTACTACGCTATTGCACACCAAAGTGCAAATGAGTGGGAAGTAGGACTAGGAACTATTACAGACGCATCACCGGACACTTTAACAAGTAGATCAGTAATCTCTAGCTCTAACAGCGATAGTGCTGTTGATTTTAGTGCAGGGACAAAAGATGTATTTTGTACGTTTCCAGCGAGTAAAACAATGGACATGACATTAACTACAGCAGGTGATATTTTGTATGCCTCCGCAAATAATACACCAGCTAGGTTAGCGAAAGGTTCAGGACTGCAAGTTCTGCAAATGAACGCAGGAGCAACAGCACCAGAATGGGCAACATCAAGCGGCGTAAGTGCCGGCTTTGTAATTGCAATGAGCGTCGCCCTATGATACAAGGATAATTTATGGCACAAGATTTTGAAAGAGCTGTTGCAGCGGATGGATCAGGAGACGTAGCTATTGGTACAACTCCACGTACTATAATAACTGCGAATTCAGACGACGCTATAATAGGAATAAGATTAACAAATATAGTAACACAAACAATTCAAGCAGATGTCTATATCACTAGCACAGCTAGTGGCGGATCAGCTGATTCTTACATTGTAAAAAATGTAAGCATCCCTCAAGGATCCAGTATAGAATTAATTGACGGTGGTTCAAAAATTGTAATTCAAAGCACCGATGTTTTGAAGGCAAAATCTGATACAGCGAATAGTTTAAATGTTTGGGTATCATATATAGATAGTATAAGCACGTAGGAGAGTCATGGCGTATATAGGTCCAGGTAGTTCAAGTGAATTTAAATCAATGGCAACTCAGACTATAACTGGTGATGGTTCTGCTCAAAGCTTTTCTTTAAACCAATCAGTTTCTGATTCTTCTTCTGTAAGATTCGTAGTTAACAATGTTGTACAAAAACCAGATGTAGATTACACTGCAAGTGGTACAACATTATCTACTGGATCTAGTACATTAGCAGGATCTGATGCAGCATATGTAGTATTTATTGGAGCAGCTGTAGGTTATCAAACACCAGCTACTGGTAGCGTTGACCATACTGCAATTAACCCAAGCTTTAACGGTATGTATTTAAACTTAGCAACAATTACTTCAAACGTGACAATAACAGCAACACAAAATGCTTTTGTGGCTGGACCAGTTAATTACACTGGAACAGTGACAGTAGCAGGAACATTAACGGTGATATAATGGGAACTTTATTCGTAGACAAATTAGATCCACAATCAGGAACAGCTTTAGAGATTGGTAGCTCAGGGGACACTATGACGGTGCCTTCAGGCGCTACATTAAGTATTGCAGGAACAATAAATGCTAGTTCAGGAACGGCAACTGGTTTTGTTACTGGTATTAATGAACCTTATTGGTCTGCAATGCGAGCTGAAAGTAGTTCACAAAGTATTCCAGATGAGACTTGGACTAAAGTAACTTTTCCAACGACTATTAAAGATTCAGCAAGTGGTTTATCTAATAGTAATGCAACCTTTACAGTTCCTTCTGGAAAAGGTGGCCTTTATTTTGTTGAATCATGTGTTTATTTTGCTGGAGGATCAAATGATATATTTTCTGGTTTAAAAGTTTATATTAACGGAGACGCAACTCCTTTACCTAATAATGGGACAACAAATACAAATGCTACATTAGCTTACGGAGCAAATGGTAGTAGCACAACAAATTATCAAATAGGTGGTTCAGGTACATTTAGATTAAATGCAGCAGATTATGTTGAAATATATTGTTACCAATCAAAAGGTAGTTCTCAAAATGCAGAACCTAGTGGAACAAGATTCTCTGGTTTTAGAATAGGGGACATATAATGACACTAACAACAATTTTAAAAGGAGGTCTATATGGCAAGTCTATCAACTAAAGTTAAACTTTATGGGGAAGCAAATAGTAAAACTATTGATTTCACTAAAGATGTACACTTACAGGATGACTCTGATGGTAAAGGTCCGTACATAAAGGAGTGGAACGTTGACGGTTTATCAAAACCAACTGACGATCAACTAGCAACTTATGAAACGGCTGGAAACACAGAAGAGACAAACAATACTGTAAGAAGTACAAGAAAAGCGGCTTATGGTGATATTGGCGATCAGCTTGATGAGATATATAAAGATATCGACGCATGGAAAGTGCGAATCAAAGCGGTCAAAGATGCTAACCCTAAGTCTTAAAGGAGACATAATTGAGTAAGATTCAAGTAGATACTATTGATACTAGGTCTGGTACGTCTACCATGCAAATTGGTAGCACGAACACGACTACCATTACGTTAGGGGTTTCAGGCGATACGATAAACGTGCCGTCTGGCGTAACCATCGCTAACGCTGGTACAGCTACTGGATTTGGTGAATCTAATACTCCATATTTTCTTGCTAGATTATCTGCTAACCAAGATGTATCTGATAATACTGCTACCACAATAGTTTTTAATCAAGAAGGACTTGATAGTGGAAGTGGCTATGATACTTCAAATGGAAAATATACCATTCCGTCTGGCGAAGGCGGGAAGTATTATTTTGCATTTTATGGTGAAGGAGATGGTGGCGGAGCTGGTGGTTTAATTGATGTATTTGCATACATAATGCATGATGGAGCTGAAATAGCTAGAGGAACTGTAGGTCTTGATACTGCACGATGTGATATAATGACTGCTGTTGCAGCAACATTAGTTACTTGTGCGGCTGGAGATGAAATTACTTGTATGGGTAAAGTAAATAATGCTTCAGGATCAAATACAAGATTTGCAGGAGAATCAGGTAAAAACAGAACATATTTTTTAGGATTTAAAGTAGCATCATGAGCACACTTAAAGTAGACGAGATACTCAAGAGAACCGGAACAGGTACCATCACAATTGGGCAGTCAGGTGATACCGTTACTATTCCTTCAGGGGCAACGCTTAATGCTGCAGGATCTACATCAGGTAGCATAGGTAAAATTTTACAAGTCGTGCAAGGAAGCACTACAACAGAAGTTTCCACTACAACAAGCGGTAGTTTTACAGATACAGGATTAACAGCATCTATCACTCCTGCTAGCACATCAAATAAAGTTCTTGTTTTAGTAGCTCAACATTTTATGATTACTAGAGCTAGTTCACTTGCTAGAGCGCAAGTAAATGTATTAAGAGATAGTACAACAATATTTACTCCTAACAACTGGACAATTAATATGCAACAAACAGGAAGTGATTTAGCACATAGCACAATGTTAGCTTTTAATATTTTAGATACACCCTCTTCTACATCTAGCCTGGTATATAAAAGCCAAATGAAACCAGAATCAAGTTCAACAGTTAAATCACAACAAAATGGTAATCAATCAAATATAATTTTGATGGAGGTTGCAGGATGATAACTATTATAGATGCAATTTTAGAAATTGATGCAAAGGCACAAGTATCAGTTGTTGGAGAAAATATTGATACGGCTGTGTTAACTTGGAGTTCTTCAGAAATATCAAGAGCAGATATAAAAACAAAAATGGCAGAACTTCAAACACAATATGATAACAATAAATACCAAAGAGACAGAGCAGTAGCTTACCCAAGTATTAAAGATCAGTTAGATATGCAATATTGGGACAAAGTTAATTCAACAACAACTTGGCAAACAGCTATTGCTAAGGTAAAATCAGACAACCCAAAAGGATAACATGGCATTTGCAACGATAGACGTCACAAAAGGAATCACAGGAACAATCCCTGTAGCTAATGGTGGAACAGGTATTACTTCAGGTACTACTGATCAATTTCTTAAATTTACAGGTACAACAACTATTGCAAGTGCGGCAGATAATGGGGGAGCTTGGACTTTACTTCAAACACAAGATGCTTCTAGTTCTTCAACCATAAGTTTTACAAGTGGTTTTGATACAACTTATGATGTGTATAAGTTTATTTTACATGGAATAGTTGTAGGGACTGATGATGCTGCTATTACAATTGCTGCATCAGGAGATGGTGGATCAAATTATAATGTACAAGGTTATTGTGGATTAAGTTATTTTGCAACAACTTCAGGTGGAGTTTTTTCTACTGCAACGGCACAACCAAATGCTGCTGGAGCCATAGCTATGGGATATTATGGTACTAATGTAGCTGCTTCTGATGGTTTTAATTCACAGGTAACAATATATAATCCTGTTCCAGATTCTGAAACAATGGCATATATTGCAACGGCACAAAGAAGTTCTCAAAATAAATTTTTAAATGAATCAGGAGTAATAAGATGGAATCAAGACGAATTAAATGCTTTTCAATTTTCAGTAAGTACAGGGAATATTGCTAGTGGAACTTTTAAATTATATGGATTGGTAAAATCATAATGGCAAAATATACACATTTAATTGATGGAGTAGTAGTAGATTTTACACCAGCAGAAGAAGTAGCAAGAGATGCTCAAATTAAAGCATGGAATGATAGTGCTCTTTCAAGAAAGCTTGATCAAATTAAAAATATTAGACAACAAAAATTACAAGAAACAGATTGGATGGCTAATTCTGATGTAACAATGTCAGATTCTTGGAAAACAAAAAGACAGTCATGGCGTGACATTCCACAAAACAATAGTACAGAAGCAGAGTATGATACTATATTGGCACGGGATGCGGATGGGAATTTAACAAACACAATATGGAGTAATGGATAAATTGTAATGGCATATATAGGACCAGGATTAGCATTTGGAGCGTTCCAAAAATTAGATGACATCTCATCTGGATTTAACGGATCCGCTACTGATTTCACTCTTCAAGTAGGTGGAAGCACCGTGGAGATGGCGTCATTGAACCAATGCATTATTTCTATATCAGGGGTTATTCAGGAGCCTAACAGCGCATTTACTTTTGGATCAACTAGATCAAGTATTGCTTTTACAGCACCACCTGCAGCTTCAGATACGTTCTTTGGAATTTTATTAGGAAATAGTTTTGATGCTGGTACTCCAGCTGATTCTAGTATATCATACGATAAGTTAACAACAATCAACGGTGTGTATAGAAACGTACAGACCTTGACACAAAATTTAACGCTAGCAGCAAGTGATAATGCACTTGTAGCTGGGCCATTCACGGTACAGTCTGGCAAAACTTTAACCGTACCAACAGGAGCAACGTTTGTAATAGTATGAGCACGATTGAAGTAAATAAAATTACACCTGTTTCTGGGGGAACCGCAATTCAAGTTGGAGAGTCAGGCGACACAATAACAATACCGTCAGGAGCGACCTTAACGAATAGTGGGACAGCTAATAATTTTACAAGCTATAGACCTAATGCAGAACCTATATTAATTAATGGAGATTTTCAAATACAACAAAGACGACCAGCTAGTAGTGCAACAGGATTAACTTCTGAAAGTAGTAGTTATATTGTGCCTGATAGATGGTGTGTTGATATGACAAATATTGGTACTTGGAGTATGGGTAATGGAGCAGCAGGACCAACTAATTATGGTTTTAAAAAATCTTTATGGATGGATAATACTGCAACAAAAACACCTGATGCTAATAGTATGCTTTGTGTTCAACAATTAGTTGAATCACAAAACTGTCAAATATTTAATTGGGGAACAGCAAGAGCAGAAAAAATTACAGTAGGATTTTGGATTAAATCTACAAAAACAGGAACTAATATTCTTGAGTTATTACAAAATGATTCAGATAGAATTTGTTGTCAATCATATACAGTTAATGTTTCTGAAACATGGGAGTTTAAGGTAGTTAATTTTCCAGCAGACACTTCAGGAAGTGTAAATAATGATACTGGACCTGGTTTACAAATACGATTTTATTTAGCGGCAGGAAGTGATTTTGCTGGAGGTACTTTAGCGACTACTTGGGCTGCAAGAAGCAATTCTAATAGAGCAGTAGGCCAAGTTAATAATGCTGACAATACAGATAACAACTGGCAAATTGCAGGTGTTCAAATAGAACTTGGAGAGTACACATCTTCAACAATACCTCCATTTCAATTTGAAACTGTTCCAATAAATTTATTAAGATGCCAAAGATATTATCAAGAAATAGGTAGAGGAACGAGAGCAGATAATTTAATGTATTTTTCAGCTTATAATTTTGATGGCACAAGCACAATGTTTGGCTCATATAATTTTAGAACAACAATGAGAACAGGACCTTCAATAGATCAAACAACAGGAACTAATTATTATACCTTTAAATGTAATAATGCCACAGATGATTTTGATGGTGTTAATGGTTTTAGGGGCGGAATAGATGGAGGAGAACTTTATTTATCTGGTGGTAGTTCAGTAGGTAGTTCTAGTGCTGGTATGGCTGGAGTAGTAATGGGAAAAGATGCAAGTTCAAAAATAGCATTAGATGCGGAGTTAAGTTAATATGTTTAAAGATTGTACAATAAAATATCAAAGAGCACCAGACAATCCAAGTAATGATAAAGATTGTATTTTGGTAACATATCCAAAAGAAATTAATTTAGAAACAAAAGAAGAATATGATTTTCAAAGAACTTTAATTGTTCCTATTAATGAAGAAAATAGACATTACAAAGCAATTCTTCAATGGGTAGCAGATGGTAATACAATAGCGGAGGCAGATTAATGGTCTCACAAATTAAAGTAAACGAAATCATCAAGCAGTCTGGATCGTCAATATCTATTGGTGAGTCAGGGGACACGATTAATCTTGCAGGGTCAGCGTATGCTGCGGCAGGAGATAATACTCCAGCTTTTTTTGCCTATGCTTCATCAAATACTAATATTGCTTCCGATACAAAT
>VTLG01004246.1_pt1 | contig 29351 bp, 45 predicted proteins | sample 4694571 | NCBI WGS metagenome assembly VTLG01 (sample SAMN12604809, study PRJNA352737) | marine metagenome | biome: ENVO:00000447; feature: ENVO:00000209|ENVO:00000569|ENVO:01000036; material: ENVO:00002151; isolation source: viral sequences binned using virsorter ...
TGGCAAATAAAAAAAGAAGATGAATAATAGAGTAAGTGATAAAACAAGTTTAAATATTAGTTTGCCAATGATTATACAAGTAGTTGGCTTTATATCTGCTATGGTTTGGGGTTATAGTCAATTAACAACTAGAATAGCTTTTGTAGAGAATGAATCTACTAGGAATACACAAACTATAGATGAGATGAAAAAATTACAGGATGCACCTATTCCAAGTGATGTAAAACAAGATGAGAAATTAAGCACTATTGAGGCTAGATTAAATGGAATAGAGGATGATTTAGAATATTTAAAACGAATAATGTATAAAGGAGATTAATGAAGAAGTTAGGAACATTTTTACAAAAGTTTGCTTTAGATTATGTAATTAAATACCTTAAAAACAATAAGGCAGAGGTAATTAAAAAAGCTAATGCTAAAGTTAATTTGCCTATTTTAAATGAAAAGCAAGAAGGTGAATTGATGGAAGCTATTTATGAAGTAGTAGTTGATGTAGTAGAAGGAATTAAAAAATAATGATTCCTGCTTCATTTGCACCAATGATTTTGAAGATGATATTGGGTAAAAAAATATTACCCAAACTTTTGGAAACAATTTCCGTAGAGATTATAAACAAAATTGAAAAAATGTTTAAGCTACGAAAGCTATTAGGTTATATGGAACTACCTAATGATGCTGATAGAGTTGGTGAGAAAAACTCTAAAGAAATAGAAAAACTAAAAATAGAGTATAAAGCATTGAGAGATATAGTTATAGATGGATTAAAAGATGTCAAATGATATAAAATTACAAGAAGGACATCCTGTGGATGAGAATTTACGACCATTGAAAGTTGGTGGAGAATCTTCATCGTTAAGTATAGCTAAACATCAAAAAGGTGCAGCAATATCAGGAGATTTAGATGTTCAGGGCGATATTAGGCAAGATAAATTTCACTTACTAGGTTCGGATAGTTTTTTATTTAAAGATGCATCTGTAGGGTTTGAGCCTTTTATTGCAACTTATAATTCAACAACGACTAATGTATATTTTACGAATACTAATAAGGCTATGGTTACATTTGGGTCAGGAAATATTACAAGTGTAGCTTTATGGTTTCCTGCTGTATCAGGTAATTTTATATTATTACTAAAACAGGATGGAACAGGAAGTAGAACGATTACAAATTATAAAGTAATGGCTTCGGACGGAGCAACTGCAGGAGGTAGTATCACAGCTAAATTTGCAGGTGGTAGCAATCCAACACTAACAACAGATGCGAACCACGTTGATATTATTAGTTTTTATTGGGATGCTACTAATGAAATTGCTTATGGAGTTCCAACATTGGACTTTCAATTCTAATGGCTTTTAAGGATACAACATTAGTATTTGAAGATACCAAGATATTGGGTGAAGATGATATTGAGGTGATGATGGGTTGGGAAGCTCCAATAATGGAAAAAAGTGCAAAATATATTTGTGAAAGTAAAGGAGATATTTTAGAAATAGGATTTGGAATGGGTATTTGTGCAGATTATATACAGGCAGAGGGTGTTAATTCTCATACAATAGTTGAGATACATCCACAGATATTAGAAAGATTAAATACTTGGGCATCAGGAAAGTCTAATGTTACTGTTGTAGAAGGTGATTGGTATAGTATTAATGGCTTATCTACTTATGATGGAATATTTTTAGATACATTTGGTGATGATAATTGGAGTAATTTCAAAACATTTGCATCATCTAAAGGAAAATCAGGTGCTAAAGTAACTTATTGGAATAACTTTACATCAGAAATTAATGAACATAACTTTGATAATATTACTTTTGAAAATGTTTCAGTTAGTCCTGATGATAATCAATATACCGAAATAACTAATGCTTATTATATGCCGAAGGTGGTGATATAATGGCTACACTTTATGCAAATTATGATGGATATGTAGGTAGAACCAATCAATCAAATTGGTCAAATGCTAGAAATAGTGGAGTTGGAACAATTTCTAGTGCTACAGCTACTAATTCTTCACAATCAGTAGGAGCATATGTACAATTATCTAGAGGTGGTGGCACTACTATTAATATACAAAGATCATTTTTCGTCTTTGATACATCAGGAATTTCAGGCACAGTAGATAGTGCTACTTTAAAAATAATGGGAACAAATAATACAAGTGGAGATTTGATAGCATTAAAGGCAACATCAGCTATATCTTCACTTTCAACAGCAGATTTTAATTCTATAGATGGATGGGTATATAATACTACAGATGGTAGTGGTGGTGGAAATCAAATACCAAATGTAACTGCATATTCATCAGAGGTATCAACTTGGTTAGCATATCCAAATTATAATGAAATCACTTTAAATGCACAAGCTAGAACAGATATGGAAAATAATGATGATTTATATATAGCTTTAGTTAATTATGATTATGATTTACGAGATTTAGATTCAGGCCCTGCTTCTGCTAAAAATGGTATGTATTTTGAAAATTATACAGGAACAAGCCGTGATCCATATATAGATTATGAGGTAGCAACAGTAACAGTAACACATAATGCAACTTTTTTTGGGAGTAATTTCTAATGCCATCATTTACATCAGATAAGTTTAGTAACTTTTATAAAAGAATATTACAAATAGGAAATTCTGATAATTCAGGAGTTTCAACATCATTAACAAATGTTCAGGCAGGAGATGGAACAGCGACTTGCTTAAGCATAGCAGATGATGATTTATTGATTAGACCACAAAATGATAATACTACAGGAACTTTAAATGTAAGAAATGCAGGTGGTGCTCACGTTTTAAATGTAGATACAACGAATAAAAAAGTTCTAGTTGGTTCAGAGCAAGTAGCAACCAATACAAATTATGCGATATTTGGAGTTACAGCCAATCAATCAGGAAGTCATGCAGCAGGTTATCATTATGCTCTTTCTTATCATAATGCAGTACACAATGTATCAGCACAGCCACCTGAATTTGGGAATAATCCTAATCCTGCAACATCGTTTACAACAGCAGATTCATCTGCAAATAGGGCTTCAGATATAGTACAATGTATGTGGTATGTTCACGATGCAATTACGATAGATGCAGTAAGAGCAATCATTGGAGCAGATGCAGCTACAGGGGATGATGTGAATATGCATATTAATTCCTATGATTTTACATCAGGTGCAACAAATTGTTTGACAAATGGAACAGAATTAGCATCTTCAGCTACAATAACAAGTGCAGGAAGTGAACAACCATATTTATCTAGTGCTTTTACTATAGCTTCAGCCGATGTAGCAGCAGGTAAGGTTATTATGGCTTTCTTTGAGCCTGTTAGTGTTAATTCAGATTATACAGTATCAATACAAATTAAATATCATATTCAGTAAGGAGAAACAATGCCAAATTTTACAACATCTATAAACATACAGACAGGAAGGGAATCCTTATCAGCTACACATTCAGGTACTTATGATGAGGTGATTAATGTTACACAGATAGTTGATAATACTGATGGTTTTATTACAATATTATCAGGATCAACAGGAAAGGGTGTGGCTACATTAAGTGATTGTAGTGGTCTGATAATTAAAAATTCAGGAATATCAGGTGCAGAAATACAATTAAAATCTTACATACAAACTCATGGAACTCCTGATACTACAGGTGCAGTAGCCTTTCAAACTTTGTTATTAGGTGCAGGTGATTTTGTTTATTTACCAAATATTAGACAAACAAATGCTAGTGCTGACCATTCTTCTGCAAATGCCTATACTTTAAATAATCAAGCTCCTGATGGTAATATGTATGTAGCTGTAAATAATGCAGCAGCAGGTGATGCACAATTAGCAAATGAAGCAATAGATGGTTCAGAAACAGAGATAGATGTAGATGAAGGTGCTTATTTCTTTGTAGGGGATTTGATACGAATAGAAAATGAGGTTTGTGAAGTTCGATCAATTAGTAGTAATACATTGACAGTTATAAGAGGAACTCACGGAACTTCAGCAGCTTCTCATTCAGAGGATACAGCAATAAGATACCCATTTTTCAATGCTTATGCAGATTTTGATAAATATAGCACAACACAAACTGATAGTAGTGGAAGGCTAAAAGTGATGAATTTCTTTGGCTATGGAAGAAATACTGATGGTAGTGGCAATAGGCAATCTAATGGGATTGTAGCAGGTTCTGTTTCAGGAAAATTTTATGAAGCAGGTTACCAAGAATTAGGAATGAGTGGAGTAACAGCCTCGACAGCCACAGGTTTAGCAGCATCAACAGCCTATGCCTTTGATATAGCAGCAGATGGTGGTTCTGACCATACTTTAACATTTACTACAGATGCTAGTAATGGTAATTTTGGAGGAGCAAATGGATTAATATCGAAAATACAATCAGCACTAGATGAGCAGTTTTATACAACAAGTTCTAACCTGCTAAAAAAAGGTGTAACAATTGCTATTGTAGGGGGCGATATTCGCTTTACTTCAAGACAACATTTGTCAACATCGGCTATTGCAATTTCTGCTCCTGCTAGTGGAACTACACCTTTTGGGGTGGGTGCTTTTGATATGGCTGTAGGTGCGATAGAAGCAGCAGTAGCAGCAAGACTTCCTGATGATACAATATTAGATAAGAAATCAGGAGTAGAAGTTCCAAATACTAATGCTTTCTTTTATGATGATGGGCATGGAAATATAAATGGGGTTTGCACAGGAACAATTAATTATGAATCAGGGGCGATGGATTTACAAGGATGTCCTCCTAATGCGAATCTAGTAGTCAATGCTAATTATGGATCAGGACATTCAGGTGGTAACAAGTTTTCATCTGATGCATCAAATTCTATATTTTCTATATCAGGTAGAAGCACAAATAGTAAATTAAATACAACAATAGAAGTGATAGGATTAAAATAATGCCAAAAGGGAAATATAAAAAGAAACCGATTAGGCCAAAGAAAACACCTAAAAGAAGGAGATACTAATGGCTACAGATTTTAAATATGCAGGTCAATCAGATTTAGAGATGTATTATCCTGCCTATAGCCAATTTGATGTTAAGCGACAGATATTTAATTTTATAGCTACAGATACATCGAATCAATATCAGGCATTCAACACAGGACTTATTACACAGCTTTATTTTGATGGAATAGAAGGAACAGCAGTAACAGATGATCCAAATGCTGACTATGAATTTAATTATTCCTCATCAACAGATTCTGTTCAAGTATTTCATTCTAGTTCAAATCCTAATGATATGGTTGTAGAGGGTGGAATTGATAATGCTACTTATTTTGATCAAATGCTTGTAAATGCATCAATGGAACTTAATAACTTATTAGATAAGAGGTTTGCTACTCCTATACCAAAATATACCCAATTTGATGGCAATACAGCCACAGCAAGTACATCTACAGAATATGATGCTATTATAATAAAGGCTACTTGCTATATTTGTGTTGCAAATCTGTTAAGAACTAATAACGATCAAGAACAAGCAGATTATTATCATAGTTTAGTGACAAATGTAGATGGAACAGGCATAGTAGATAGATTGAATAAAGGTGAATATAAATTATCATTTGAGGTTGATGCAAAAGATAGTAAGGGAAAAGTGAGAACTATCACAAAATCAGGATCAATGGATATAATTGAAACAGCAGGGGATTATTTTGGTGAGCCTTTTGATATTCTTCGCATAACCTGCACAACGACAGGTGCTTATGGGGTTGCAAAGTGCAAAGTTGAATATTATGGTAGTGATAAATTATTTGGTTCAGAGGAAGCTAATAATATAGTTACAGGTGGATTAGAAGATTGGGGTGGGCTTGGTGGTTTAAGAATACGATTTCAAGGTGCAAGTATGACACAGAATGATCAATGGGAGATAGAGGTTTACTCAAAGCATAGAAAAATTACCAATGCAGAATCTAGTGCAATACAATTAACTCGCAAAGGATATGGATATTAATGGCTATAACGTATGAAAATGTATTTTTTAATTTTGTTCTTGATCCGATTCGAGATATAATTCAATCAGAATACAAAGGTATGCAAGTATATGTTGCACCACAAATAAGTGATAAATATAGAGCCAATGTATCAGTTAGGTTATGGGGAACAAGTGCAGATAAATTTGAATATGTAGTCGATGGGCATTCTAGGGTATATAATGTAGATATAGCTTTGTATATGATGCAGATGAATCCAAATGAAGCATTTTATAAAAAGTTATATAATGATGGTGAAAGACTACACCAATTAATTTTTGAAAATAAAACAAAACAAACAACTGTAGGATCAACAGCTTTACAATGGGCAGATGCTTCAATAAATAACATGGCTATAGGCGAGATGGATGAAGCAGAAGCAGAAATTGAAGGTTTGCATACAATAAAATTAGATTTTAGTTGTAATATTACTGCAAGTGTTTAGGAGATATGTATGAAAGTCAAGGGATTAGCAAGTAAAATTAATAGAATAAATCCAAATTCAATACAATTTAGTATGGAAAAATTATCTAAATTAAAAGAAGGTAAAACAGTTGAACTTTCAAAAGATCATGCTGAAGATTTATTAAATAAAGGCATGGTAGAATTAGTAAAATCAAGTAAAAAAGGAGATAAATAATGGCTGATACAAGAGTAGTGCCTGTAAGTAATGTAAAATATGGCTTGAAGGCAGAAACAACATTTGGTGATGCTTTAGATAATTCAGGTGCAGATGGTACTGCTTATTTAACACAGCCTGTAATACAAGCACAAAAACCTGTATTTAATATACAAAGAGAATCAAGATTATTATCAGGCAGAGGGATAATGAAACATAAAGATGATACTATTGTAAATGCAAAAGGTGGAACAGTTACAATGCCTTTTGATATGATAGCTACACCAACAACACTAGCACAGCATTTGTTGTTAGTTGGTCAAAATCATTCTACTTCAGGCACAACTGTTCATATAGAAACATTTACAGGCGATGGAAATGCAACTTCTATTGGTGGTAGTATTTCTTCAGGACTTCCACATAGTTGTAATTTGGCTTGGTATCCTGCTGCAAATGAAGGAATCAGGGTTTGTGGAGTTGTATGTTCTGATCTTACAATATCAGGCGATGTGGCTGCTAATAATGGTTTATTAAGTATGTCAGGTAATTATTTTAGTGGATTTTCTAATCCTGTATCAACATCAACTGCATTAGAAATTGATCATACTATTGCAAATTGGGCAGCTGCTGAAACAACATATTTTAATATATTAGACATGGCTACAAGAACATTAGATTCAGATGATAATGCTACACAAACATTTATATTAAAATCATTTAATTTAAATATAGCTAATGGTGTAAATAGAATTGGTTTTGATAGTAATGGTGATGCAGAAGCCTATGCTTTCCCTGAATATTCAATAACAGGCGATCTAACAATAAAATATGATAATGAGTTTAATTATCAAGCAGGGGAAAATGTATTACAAGATTTTCTTGATGGTGACACTTTAACATTGAATATGATTATTGGTGATTCTGCACCAAATGCAGAGGGTGAAATGGAAATAACTGCTGAAATACAATACACAGGCGATCCATCATTAGACTTATCAGAAAATGGTTTATATCACACCTTGCCTTTTGAATGTGTAGATGATGGAACTTTTGGATTAAAAACCGAAGTATTTAAAAATGCATTAGTAACTGCTTTCTAAATAATTAACAACTCACTAAAGAGGAAAAATGAACGAAGTAAAAATAAAGCCAACAAAAGAACAAAAGTTTAAGGAATTTAAAGTAACGACCAAGAATTGGAATCTTGATACAAGAAAAAAGATAAATCAATTATATTCATTTGCAGTTGATCCAAATAATGAAATGTCTGAATTTGATGCTTGTTGTGAAATAATAGCTTTATCAACAACTTTAACAGAAGACGAAGTCTTTAATTTATCTGCTGAAGAAATTAACAATATTGGCTTTCAAATGGTGGTAGAAATTAATAAAAAAAAATAGATGAAGCACTTTTAAGGATAAATGTATGGATAAGTTTTTTTGGATTGCAACAAAATCATAGGTTTAAGGACATTTCTTTTCCTTATGTAGCTAAACAACCATCTACCAATAAAAGTGTTGAATATAAGTCTATTACGGACATTCACAATGAAATTATAAGGCTATATGATATGTTAGAAGGCAAAAAATACAAAATAGGGCAAGGATTATACGATTCTACGTTGTTTTTTGTTGATCATGGCTTATTAATTCAAGATGATTTTCAAAATAGAATCAAAGAATTTACATTCTGCAAGAAATTTAATTGCCCACCATATCCATCTTTAAATGATACACCTCCAAACATAATTGATGATTTTCTTGTAATTGAACAAGAATATAATCATTGTATAGAAAAGCAACAAAGGGAGAATAAAAATGCCTAATTTTTTCATAAATGTAAAAGAAAAAGGTGCAAAGAAAGCTGAAAAAAATATAAGAGGTTTAAATAATGCACTAGGGGGTATGGCATCAAAAGCAGCATTAGCAGCAGGTGCATATATAGGAACAGGAATGTTGCTTTCAGGAATGAAACAAGCAATAGATTTAGCAGGTCAGCAAGAGGCTGCTGAAAAGGCATTGGAGACTGCTCTTGGAAGTAGATCACAAGCATTATTAGATCAGGCAAGTGCTTTACAAACTATGTCAGTATTTGGTGATGAAGCTATTATACAACAACAAGCATTTCTAGGAAGTTTAAAGTTTTCAGAAGATCAAATAAAATCTATTATTCCTGTTGCGATGGATTTAGCAGCAGCCACAGGGATGACATTAGAATCAGCAGTAAGAAATACAGCTAAAACATTTAGTGGATTGGCAGGTGAATTAGGTGAATTAGTTCCACAATTAAGAGGATTAACAAAAGAGCAGATGATGGCAGGGGACGCTGTAAAAGTTATGGGTGATTTGTTTGGTGGTCAAGCATTGGCACAGACAACAACTATAACAGGAAAAATGGAACAATTTAAAAATGTAATAGGAGATACAGCAGAGGCATTTGGTGAAATATTAATTCCACCTCTTACATTTATAATAGGAGGTTTAGGTCAATTAGCAAAAGGTGTTGAATTTGTGTTAGATGGCTTTAGGAGCATGATAGAGCCAAAAGAATTTAAATTATTAACAAATGCAGAAACAGATTTAAAAACATTTAAAGATACTTTAGAAACTATGAATGCAGGTGAGTTGCTTGTCTTTTCTAATCATATGAAAAATATGCAAATACTAACTGAAGAACAGACGGAAAAACAGAAGGCATTAAATGAGGCTATGTTAAGCAATTCTATTATTCAAGAGGCGATGAATTTACAATTAACAGAAAGAGATGTTATAACAAGTGGATTTACTTTGCCAACATTAAAAAAGGTTGAAAAAGCAGAACTTACAATAGCCGAAGCAATCAAAATTAAATCAAATGAAGATAAAAAAGCGAGATTAGAAGAATTAAAAGGAATAGCATCAAGCACAGCTACAGTTCAGGGGGAGGTTAGAAATCAAATACAAGCAAGATTTGCTAATATGATGGCAGGTATAATTGAAAAAGTAATAGGAACAAAAGGTTTGATCGGTTTAGCACTTGCACCTATAGCAGCAGCAGGTGCATCACAAATATTTAATTCGCTAGTTCCAAGTTTTGCTACAGGTGGTGAATTTGTTACTAATGGTGAGCAATTAATAAGAGTGGGGGATAACAGATCAGGTCGAGAACTTGTTCAAATTACACCTTTAGATGGTGATCCTGCACCAAATGCACCACAAGGTTCAATGGTAACAGTTAATGTTTCAGGAAATGTTTTATCACAGGATTTTGTGGAAAATGAGTTGGCTGAAAGAATATCAGATGCTGTAAGAAGAGGAACAGATTTTGGCATTGGCTGATCTTAATATTCAAAAGATTCCTAAAATATTGCATAGATTTTTAGTATTTGAAGAAGAAGTATTGCAAGAAAGATGGGATGCCTGTAATTCTTGTGAGTTTTTGACAGAGAATTTAGTCTGTAGAAAATGTTCTTGCTTTATGAAATTGAAGACGAGGGTAGCTAGAATGAAATGCCCTGAAAATAAGTGGGGTAAATATGGCTCTTAAATTACCTACTAACTTTAAAAATGATTTAGAATCTAGAAATCTTAATTTAGTTCCTATAGTTACTATTGGCAATATGGATTATGTTGGGGAAACTTTAAGTTTTACATCGGATTTTTTTGATATAAGCACAGGTGTAATTAATATTGGTAATAATAGGGTTACAAAGCCTTTGCTTTTAAATATGCCATCACTTAATGAATCTATAGACATAGAAAAACGTAAATACAAAATTAACAATGTAACATTGGATATTAGTAACTATGAACAAGGTGGTGGTGATAGATTTTCAGAGATGGTTGGCTCTGATCCACTTATTAACAAGGAATGTAGAATATATTGGAAATCACCATCTACAGAATTGCCTGAACCAATAGACCTTACAAAAGAATATACATCAAATAATGTATTTTTCCAAGTATATTTTGGAATTATTAGAAGATATACACATACAGATGAAAAAGTAAGAATAGAATTAGAAGATCGTAGCCAATTATTATTGCAAACTAAAATACCATTAAATGATGTAGAGGGCGATAGTGTTCCTGAAAAATATAAAAATAAGCCTTATCCTTTGGTGTTTGGTAGGGTTCAAAAAAGCCCTATGGTTATTTCTTTAGGTGATGAAGTTGATTTGGGAGAGGGTGAATCACAATTAACAGAACTTCAATTATCTGCTACAGATAGTGATAACTATGGAGAGGGATTTCAAATCACATCAGATACAAGTCAAAATTTTGATTATCAAGGTGGTAATTTTAAATATTCTCCATTATATTTCTATGAAAATGATTATTATTATAATGCAGCTCAATATCAAGATACAGTTCCTGATTCGAATGTGATAGATACAACAACAAGTGCAACATTTTATAATACTAATGGGAAAAGAAATTTTATAGATGATGAAAATAAGATTTTATTTGATATATCAGGACAAGGAGATGCAACACAGGATAATAATTTAACCTCTATAGATAATGATTCTAGTGGTGGATTATTAAGAGTATTTGTAAGAAGGAAATTAACACGAGGTAATTCATTTCACGAAAAATGGTATGGTTCACAATATACAGATGTAGTAAATCAAATAAATCCTAATCCATCAGGCTTAATAGATGGAAAGGTGAGGGTTAGAGAGTATGGTGATAATACATCATTTGAACAATGGACTGTGGGTGGTTATAGATATGTATTAGATAGTGTTAGTGATCCAAGTGATATATTAGAAGATAAAAAATATGGTGGTATAGAACAAAAAAGACCAATAGATACTTGGCTATTTTTAAACGTAGAACACGAAAATTTTTCCACAGAAACATCAGTAGGTGATTTAATAGATGCTATAAATATAGATTCTCTTAAAACAAATTGGGGTGTATGGTGTGGAGATTGGCAAAGTGTTAGGGCTAGAGTTGCAACAGAAGGAAATGGTACACCTTTAAATAAATTAGGTTTTATTAATGAGGGTGGAATTGTTTTTAATGAATCTGTAAATAGTATCACAGGCTCTAATGCTATATATGCTTTTCAAGGTAATGAAACATCAAATGGTGTGATAGTAAGATTGTTTGATTCACTAGGTTCACACGACTTTATAAGAGTAGGAATCCCAAGAAATGAAATTACAAACCTACCTGATATAAATGATATTGATTTTCATATTCATACTAAAATAAATAAAATAGAATTAATTCACAAGTTATTTGTTACAGGCTTACTAAATAAAGAATATTATTGTGATGTGGTAAGTAGAAACATAGAATATGCAGATGGGTTAACAACAAATCAACATACACCTTTTTATCATATGATAGAATTGACTAGGAATGTATTAAAATCTGATAAAGTAACAGGTGATATTCCAATAAAAGATTCGCTAAATGATTATCAAATTAGGTTTAGCGATGGAACTTCTTCAAGTAACCCTTATAGAACTAATTTTACAGTTTATAAAAAAGTAGAGGCTAAAAAAGTATTAGAAGAATTGGCTTCTGTAAGTCCATTGATTCCAAAATTTAATAATCAAGGTGATTTTTCTGTAGACTTTATTCATAAAGAATATAATGCAGAGCCTAACACAGAGCATAATTTAAATGGGTATGATCATATTGTAAAAAATGTAGATGTAATAGATTTTAGCTATAATAGAACAAACCCTGAACACATATATTCAAAAGTAAAATTAAAATGGGGTTTAGATTATGGTGCAGATGAATTAAAGCAAATTACTGAAGAATTTCTTGGAACATCAGAACTTGCAGGGAAATTTCATTATGGCAGTTATTTATCAAATATGGAAATAGATGATTATAATTTAAGTTATTATGGATTAAAAGAAGATCATTCAGAATCTACATTAGAAATTGATGATCATAGAGGTAGATATATTACAGATGAACATAGTGCTAGAGCATTTGCACAACTAATGCTATCATTCCATTGTAATATGCATTTAAAAATGAAGGTGAAATTGCCTTTAAATTATATTGATATAGAAGTTGGAGATATAGTTATTTTTGATGAATTACTAGGAAATGGCTTAAAACCTTATGGTATTGATTATAGTCGATTTCATTTTCTTGAAGCAGAGGGGAATTATGCTATTGCAGGAGATGTAGTTAATGGTCAACAAGTATTTCCAAATATGATGGTATTAAAAACTAATAAACGTATGGATTTTATAGAGATTGAGTGTATTCAAATGCACAATTTAAATGTTCATCTACAACCAACACAACCATCTGAAACTTTTGGATGTACATATGCAGGGATTCAAGGAGAGTCACATACAATCCCACCTGAATATGATGAAGATGCAACAGTAGATAATGGTAGTTGTTCTTGGTATAATGTAGCATTTGGTTGTGCTGATCCTGATGATCCTAATTATATGCCTAATGAATATATAGTAGGTAGTTATGTTGAAGAAAGTGGGAATTTTACACTTGATGGTATTCCTTTTGTAGAAGATAGTGATTTATGTGCATCACAGCAAGTAATGGAAAATCCTATGATTGCAAGAAATTGGGATATAGATAATAGTTCAAGCAATCAAGAAATAAATTTTACTGATCCATATCAAATAATATCAAATAAATTATCAGAAGTTCAAGAGAATTTAGGCTATATTATTTTTACAACACCTAAAATCCATTTACAAGCTAATCACGATGTTGATGAAATTAAAATAAAGTTTAAGAATGTTATAATTTCTAATGCAGAAAATATAACTGCTACAATTAACCATCCATATGGAATTACAGGCACAGATTCAGGCACTATTTTTACATTTTCAGTACCTGCTGATGCAATACAAATAGAAGGCGAAGGTTTAGGAGATGCAACAGTTTATAATGAAATGATAGTAGAGATAGAATGTGAAATTATATATACACAATTAGGTGTAGAAAGTTCTTTTATAGATACAATAAAAATAGAATATTCAACTTCTGTTATTTTAGGCGATATGAATAGCGATGGTGGTTTTAATGTATTAGATATTGTCACATTAGCTAATTGTGTATTAGCAAATAATTGCGAAGAGGTAGGAGATATAAATCAAGATGGTGGCTATAATGTATTAGATATAATAACTTTGTCTAATTGTGTAATGAATAATAATTGTGGAGATTTGTCATAATGGCAAATTTAACATATGGTGGTGGGTTTTGTAGTATCGATGCTAATGGTGCTAGAGGAGTGCAGATTAATTATACAGGTGCAATAGAAATAGATGATAATACTCCTAATGGATATGAAATATTTGCAAATAATAAAAAAATATTAATTATTGCTATTAATTCTAATTTAGAGTTAGGAGATTTATTTACATATGAAGGCACAATGAGGATTAATTCTATTATTATAGCAGATCAATATGGGCAAAAAATTCCCACAACAGTTACTAGAAGCACAGACCTAGCACAGGATATACGATCTAATGCTGAAGATATGACTATTATGAGCAAGGATATGGATAAAGGTTACAGTAAGGGCAAAGTATTTAAGAAAACACGACTAAAGAATAATATTATTAAGAATTTACACACTTCTAGCTTTGATGGTAATCTATATTTAGAAGATGGTTCAGAATATAGTGGATATTATCATGTTCATAAGGGTGGTGGTGCTATGACAGGCAGAGATCACGATGAAGGATCAAGAGATTTATTTTATAAACGTAAAGACCAAGCAAAATTAACATCTACAAAAGTAGTAAGTGAAAGACCTAGAAGGACATCAACTAGAACTACTACAAGTAGATCAGGAGGGTATTAATGGCTCAAACATTTAAAACACCAAAATTTTATATAGATTATCTACAATATGCAAAGGCATCAGGATTATTTAAAAATTATCATTCTACAGGTGCAATAGAAGAACGAAGTGGAGGTAATGTTATAGGGATTAATCCTACATCAGGAATTACATACAAAGGCAAAATTTCAGATGCATATGATAATATATTTTGGGCAACAGAATGGCAGGACTTTCCATCATTACATGAAATGGAATTTGTTGGTGTTTTAGGGCATAATTTAGCAACTGCAATAGCTACAGATTCAGATTCTAATATTCAGATAAAAGGTGCTTATGGAAAACCAAGTGATGTGCAATATATGGAATTTGCATCAGATTGTGGAATAGTAAATGCAGAACAAGTAAGCACTGCTGCTTGGAAACCTACTTATGATGGTTTTTCTTTGGTAAAGTGTTCAATGGATGATGTATCTATGAAGGGCGATGGTAGATTATATCCTGCATTAGTTAATTATTATAATGGTGCAGAATCACATATATATCAATTTGGCTGTTATTTGCTAGGAAAAACATATACAATGCCATATGCTCCTGATCTTAATATGAAAATATCAATAGAGCATGGGGGTTATAAAAGCATAGAAACAAAATCAGGTAATACTTTGACTAATGCTAATTATACACAACAACCTTTGTGGATGGGTGGTTTGGGTGCTTGGGAACTTGCAACAGCAGGTGAATATGTTAATAGAAGAAATAAATTAAGAAGATCAGGTCGTAAAGTATTCACATTAAGTTTTAGCTTTTTAAAAGATACAGATGTATATCCTGATATTATGCAAACAGGATGGTATAATTCAATAAATACAAGTAGCACACCATATACAAGCACTACATCTGTAAATAATACATTATTAGATTCAAACACATTTATTTCACAGGTATTAGCACCAACACATGGTGGGCAGTTACCATTTATCATGCAAATGGATTCTAGCAATAATTCACCTGATCAATTTTCAATAGTGAAAATAGTAAAAAATAGCATAGACCTACAAGAAACATCACCTAACCTTATATCAATTAGTATGAAATTGAAAGAGGTTTGGTAATAGTTCCACACTAGCTCTCCATAGTCGATGATGAATAGAAAAAAGGGTGGTTTTGACCTGCCACCCTTGTTTTTTCTCCTCTTGTGTAAACTTTTTGTTTGCATTGTATTAATATTTCTTTTTACATTTGCTATGTAAACAAAAACAACTTATGGGAATAAGACAAATGAAAAAGGAATTAACTTGGAAATTATTAAAAGAATATATTCAATATTCTACTGTTTTTTATCATTATGATGAAGATTTAAAAAGAGCCAATTTTTATTCAAATGATGAAGAAACTATCCTAGAAATAAACCATTGGATATTAGATTATTTTCCTCACTATTTAGATAATATTGACTATGGTAAATGTGTTGATAGTGATAACCATAGAAATAACCCATCTAGTAAAAAACTATATCTTTCATTGATTTGTATTGAAAGTGGATATGAGGAGGTTGCATAAATGAATAATACAATATCAATCAAAAGAGAATTTAGTATTTATAATGAAGATTATATACAATTTATAATGGAAATGGAAAATGGTGCTACTTGGAGTATAGTACAAGTTGGTGGATGTTGGAGTGTAATTAAATGTAAATTTGATTTTATAACAAAAGAGGTATATGATCATGCTTATGGAGTTGCTACAACATTACCAACTTTATCTGATGTTAGAGATTTTATTTGGAGCAAAACAAATAATATAGAAGAAAATGTAAAAATTATTTTAAGAAATGATCCTGCAAAATTAAGAAGGAAAAATGCTTAAAATAGTAGAACAAATATTAGTTGATAGAGATAGGACACCTGCTTGGTTATGTAGAAAAGCAGGTGTTCATAGGTCAAACTTTACACTAATAAAAACAGGTCAAAGAAAGCTAACAGAAAACATGAAGGATAGATTTTCTAAAGTATTAAAGATTAGAAAAGAAATCCTTTTTTCAAATACAAAGGAGAGTTAAATGACAATTAAGGAATTGCAAAAGCTATATGACTTAAAAGCTGAAGATTTTTGGAAACATCAGCAATCAGGTCAATGGATTATTACACATGATGCAGTTGAAAAAATAGCATTTCAGGAAAAAATAGAATTAGTAGAAAGAATAGTTGATAACAGTGAGCCTGATTTAGTTAGGTATTGGATTACTATGGGATACTATGATGATGAGGGTAATCATATTACACAATCAGCAGTAGGTGAGGCAGATAGGAAAAATTGCAAATCACAATATTTAGGCTGTATAGCCTCTAAAAGAGGTGAAGATAGGTGTGTATTAAAATTAATTAGAGCCTATCAATATGGAGTATCATCAGAGGTTGAGGCAGAAGATTTTAGAAAGCCTGTAACAAAGTTCTATAAAAAATCAGAAGATGAAAAGTTAGAATTTGATGCACTTGTTCATCATCCATATTTTAAGGGCAAAATAGATGAAATGACAGGGAGATTTAAAAAAGCAAATAGTATGGCACAAGTAGATGAATTATTTCATTTAATGAAAAGAAGAATAGAACTAGAAGATCATAAAAAACATTCAAAAGAAAGCGAGGTTAAATAATGGTAATAGATAAAATGAAGGTTGGTAATTGGGGCAAAATAAGAGCATTTTTTGACTTAAAAACTAACGATCAATTTACAATTAAGGGGTTCAAAATAGTTGAAGGTGGAAAAGGTTTATTTGTATCATTTCCCTCTCAAAAAGGTAATGATGATGAATGGTATGATACAGTATGGTGCATGGATCATACGAGAAAAGACTTGACCGATATTGCACTTTCAGAGTATAGAAAAGCATCTGAAGAATATGATGAGGATTTAATGGTAAATGATGCATTATCATCTAGTAAAGAGGAGTTGCCATTCTGATGAAAAAGTATTTAGCAACTATATATGTAAATATTTCAGCAGAGGAAGGAAGTGCTGCAAGTAAAAAGTTGGAACTACTGTTAAAACAAATTCCAAACTCTTATAGTAATGGTCTAGCTGAAATTAGTAGAAAAAATACTTCTTCATCAATTCCTAAAGAGCCTACCAAGTGAAAGGTTCTTATTCCCATAGGAAGGATCAGGGGGTGGTGGTTAATTCTGCCATCCCTAGATTCTTATCTATTATTATATTTATATTAAGCCTGTGCTTAACTATATACCATTGGAATTTTAGCATTTTCCTTATAACAATTTTAAGTTTTATACAAGTAAAAATAAATTATGGAGATAATTATGAATAAAGATGCCTACTATTTTAGCCACGATTCAAATGCAAGGAATGACCAACGATTGATGCGAATCAGGATGAAATATGGGATGGAAGGTTATGGCATTTATTTTGCAACAATAGAAATATTAAGAGAAGCTGCAAATTATACATTAGAATTGAAAGACATACCTACTATTGCTTATGATTTAAAAGTAGATTTAAACCTAGTAGAAGAAATTATATTTAATTATGATTTATTTATTATTGATGAAAAATTATTCTATTCTAGTTCATTAAAGCGAAGAATGGAAAGATTGGATAATAAGAGGGAAAAGCTATCAAAAGCAGGGCGAAAGGGTGGCAAGGCTTCAGCAAAAGTCAAGCATGGCTTAACGATTGCTAAACCATTAAATAAAAGTAAAGTAAATAAAATAAAAATAAATAATATTAAAGAAAGATATGATGATTTCAAACAAACAATTTTGAAAGATTTTAAACACATAGATTCAAAAGCATTAAATGACTTTATAGATTATTGGTCAGAACCTAATAAAAGTAATACTAAAATGAAATTTGAACTACAGCAGACTTTTCATATAGGTAGAAGATTAAAAAGATGGGCAAATAATGATTATAGTAGTAATAAAAATGATTTAAATACAGAACTAGCACAACGATCACAAAATGCACAAAAAGAATCAAAAAAATTATTAAATTATATCAAGAAAGCAGAATCAGAAGCACAAGATTTTGTTCCTGACTTAAATGCATTAAGGAGAAAGAATTGATTTTATTTATAGCAGGGTTATATATAGGATTTTTTTTAGGTATTATCTGTATGGGTTTATTAAATAGGGATAAAAATTAGATATGGGGGAGGTTCGCTTCTTATATTTCGCAAATATATGTTTACCTAACATTGAACAACAGCAATCTCCCCCCTTTCAATTCTGTAGGTGCAATAATAAATAATGGTAATTAATAAAACACCACAAAGACAGAATAATTCGATAGATGTGTGGGGTAATTTCCTAGTAACGATTAAACTTGCACATCAGAGAGATCGAAGGGTGGGGTAGTTGAAGATGCTCCACCCAAAAATTTATAAGGAGAAAAACAAATGAATGATCAAACAAAATATAGCGAATGCTGTGAAGCACCATTAAGAAAATACAATAAAGATTGGAATGATGGGATTTGTAGGGAATGTGGTGAGCATAGTGTAGCAATATTAGGAATATTAGAAAGGGAGGAAATTTAAATGCCAATATTTGAAACAGATCAAGATAGAAGTAATGAACAAAGAATCGGTAATTATTTTGTTAAATGTTTGGGTAATAATTATAGTATTTCACCTAAATTAAATTATAAGGATATTATTGACAGAGCATTATTAAGAAATAATCAATTAGTTGCTTGGTTAGAAATTAAACATAGAAATCAAAACTATTATACTTCGCAAGGATTGGAAATTAGTTTGCATAAAATTAAAATTGGGATAGATTATTTAAAAGCAACTAAAAATCCATTTATATTAATTATAGAATTTGAAAATTTAATAAAATATGCAAATATAAAGGAAAATGCTTTACAAATATTTAATACATATTTTGGTGGTAGGAAAAATCCAAGACCTAATGCACCTAATGATAGGGAAATGGTGGTAGAAATACCTATAGATGAATTTCAAGAAGTAAGGAATGCTAAATATTTATTTCCTGAAGTTTATGTGAATCCATCACACATTATATAATCAAGGAGAATCAAATGAATAAATACATATATTTTATAATCGGATACATAGCAGCAATAACTACTATTTTTATGGCTTCTTGCACATTTTCACCATTAGAAGCAAGTGGTTCTGTTTGTGGGGATTATTACAATCCTTGTTATGTAAAAATAGTTGAATGATAAAATTTACTATTATAGGAAAACCAAAAGCATTAAAAAGGCATAGACCATCTGCAAGAGGTGGTTATTATGATCCATCTTCAAAAGATAAGAAAGATATAATGTTGCAAATAGCCAAATTTAAGCCAAAAACACCCTTATTAGGTGATATTATGCTTTCTATAAGGTTTACTATGCCTTATTCTAAAAAATACTATAGAACAGGCAAATACTCACATTTGTTAAAAGACAATGCACCAAAGCATCATAGTATAAAACCTGATCTTGATAATTTAGTTAAGCTAATATCTGATGTATTACAGCCTGATTTCTATGTTGATGATAGTCAAATATGTCAAATATATGCAGAAAAGATGTATGGAAAACAGCCAAATACAGCAATAATAATTGAGGAAATATGAACGATAAACAAGTAGGAAATAAGCATAAAGGCTGTATTGGTGAACATTATGCCATGTATGATGCTTGTAAAAAAGGATATTTGGTGGGTAAAATAACTGAATCAGATTTATTAGGTTATGATTTTGTTATGGATGATGGTGAAAAACTTTACAGGGTTGAAGTTAAGACATCAGATAAATCAAGAAAAAGTGAACCAACAGGCATTACATTTGATGATAGGGTCGTTTTTGATTTGACTACAAAATCTAATTGTGGTAATACTAATAGATATAATCATGTTCATTGGTTTGCATTGTTTTGCCCAAGATTTAATAAAATTGCATGGATAAAAAAAGAAAATGTTGATTCTAAAAAAACATTATATCGTACAGATTTCGAGCATCTTCAATTACCTGTAAATGATAAATTAAAAGATTTAACTATAGTAAATGAAGAAGATGATAATGATAATCAGGAATGTTTATTTTAGCCTATATAAACAAATTATTTTAATAATACAAGTATTTTTACATAAGTTATGCTTTAAAATTATAGGAAAATATGGATCATAAGATAATCAAAAGAGATATAGATTCACTTATTTTTGCAGAGTATAACCCTAGACAACTCACCAAAGACCAATATAAACACCTGAAAGATTCCATAGATAGATTTGGTTTAGTTGATCCAATTATAGTTAATAAAAACAAAGATAGAAAAAATATTATTATTGGAGGGCATCAGAGAGTAAAAGTTGCTAAAGATATGGATATTAAATATGTTCCTGTAATTGAAATGAATTTATCTTATGAAAAGGAAAGAGAATTAAATGTCAGGCTTAATAGGAACACAGGAGAATGGGATATGGATGCTCTTGCTAATATGTTTGAACTAGATGAACTTATAGATTGGGGATTTGAAGAAAGTGAATTAATTATAGATTCAGATATAGATTTAAGTGAGCCTGAAGAAAGTAAGAAGAAAGATAGTCTGATACAATGTCCTGAATGTAATCATAAATTTGAGAAATAATTATGGCAAGACCGAAGAAATATAATATAGATACAGAGCAAGTAGAGAAGTTAGCAGGATTAGGTTGCACTAATGTTGAAATAGCTTCTTTTTTTGGTTGTGATGAATCACTTATTCGCAAAAGTTATTCCGAATATATAGCAAAAGGCAAGGAGAAAGGGAAGATTAGATTAAGACAGTTGCAGATGAGGGCAGCAGAGAAGGGTAATGTTGCCATGTTGATTTGGTTAGGAAAGCAGATGTTAGGACAAACCGACAAACAAGAAATCACAACAACTGACTTGCCTGAAGGGTTTAGTGTTGAACTCGTTTAAGTTATTTCAGCATCAATTAGATTATGTAATGTCAAATGATAAATATCCATTTTTACTTGGTGGATATGGTTCAGGCAAAACTTATGGCTTCTGTGTATTTGCATTAAATCAATGTTCTAAAAATGCAGGTAAAACTATATTACTAGCAGAGCCTACATATCCAATGGTAAGGGATGTATTGCAACCAACATTTGAAACAGTATTAAGACAGGCAGGATTTGATTATGAATATACAGCCACATCTACTAAATATAGAGTATATTGGAAGAATGGTTGGTGTGATGTGATTATGCGATCAGCCGAAAATTATATGAGATGGGCAGGTTTAAATTTAGCAGCAGGTGGTATTGATGAAGCAGATCAATTAAGAGATGATAGGGCATGGAAGATGTTGCTTTCAAGGTTAAGAGATGGTAACACATTAACAGCCTTTGGAAGTGGAACTCCTGAAGGCTTTAAATTTGTGTATAAGTATTGGGCAGAAAACCCCACTGATGGATATAAGTTAATAAGAGGTAGAACAGAAGATAATACAATGCTACCTGAAGAATTTATTAATAGCCTCAAACAAAACTATGATGAAACATTATTAAAGGCTTATCTTTCAGGTGAATTTATAAATTTACAGCAAGGTGCCACATATTATAATTTCAAGAGGGAAACCAATGTCAAAAAAAATGAATACAACAAATTACTACCCATACGAATCTGCATCGATTTCAATGTCAGCCCTATGGCAGCAACCTTATTACACCTGTGCGAAAACAACAGACCTGAAGTGCGAGTGTTCGACGAGGTTGAGTTACACCATAGTGGGGGAGCAGAAATCTTAACAGAACGAATGGTGCAGGAAATAAAATCAAGGTATCCAAATAATAAATATATTGCATACCCTGATCCTGCGAATCAACGACATACATCTGCACTACATACAGATCACGATATATTAAGGCAAGGTGGATTTGATGTTAGGGTTAAGCCTAAAGCACCTAGAGTAATAGATAGTGTAAATGCAGTAAATAAGGTTTGTCAGGATAATTTAATTATAGACCCACGATGCAAGGGGTTAATTGCAGACTTGGAGCAAACTGTCAATAAAGAAGGAACTAGAGAGATTGACAAAGGCGACAAACAGCGAACACACTTTACAGATGGACTTCGCTACTTCATCGATTATGAAAGACCAATTATTAAACCAATAGTAGGGAGCATACAAAGATGATACCATCAACAGCACAATTAGCAGTAGAAATGAGCAAAGTAGATTATCAAGATCAAGAGAAAAAGCGATGGCTTAAGCAAAGAGAAAAGGCTTATAATTATTATAAAGGTAGGACAGAAGATTATACAAAGTCTTTCTTTTCAGGTAGTTTGAACCAACAAATCCCTTGCCCTAATATTAATATTACAAAGCGAATTATTGATCGTGTTAGTTTGGTATATATGAAACCACCATTAAGAGAATATAGTAATGAAAATACTATTGATTTTTTTCACCAAAAAAATTTCAAGATGCAGAGAGCAGAAAAATTATGTAATCTATTAGAATGTATATTAATCAAACCTACTTGGAGAAATGATAAAATAGAATATGATATTATTAGAGATTGGGAGCCATTATTTTATGGTGATGATCCATTAGAGCCAACTGCTATTACATACCCATTATCAGTAAGATCATCTGTGATGGATGTTACGTCAGAATTATGGGCATATTGGGATGAGGAACATCATTTTAATTATGAAAAAGGAACAGGCAAAAAGATTGCACATCCTGATAATCCTGAAATGGTTAATTATTATGGTATATTACCATTTGTTACATGCCATAGAGATGGAAAACCTGAAAGCAGTTATTTTGATACAGATGCAAGTCCTGATCTAATAGCGACAAATGAAGCTGTGAATGTGGCTGAATATAACAAGAATGCTAATATTATGTTTCAATCATTTGGATTTGGCTATGTAAATGGATCAAACATTGAAAAAGATAGTATAGAAATTGGTCAAGATAAGTGGAGTTTTTTAGGGCATGATGGCACTTTGAATATGGTAGCACCTCCTAATAGTGTCCCTGCATTAACTGCATCTGTAGAAAGTTCATATAAAATGTTGGCACAGAATTATCATTTATCTATTTCATTTGTTGATGGAACAAGTGCAGAAAGTGGTGTTGCATTGAGATTAAGGAATCAGGAATTAATGGACAGTAGAAGATCAGATGTTGAAAGATGGAAGCAAATTGAAAAGAAAATATTTGAAGTAGAATCAAGAATTATAGTAGTTGAACAGGGCAAAGATGCAGGGTTTTTGCTTGGTTTAGATTATGAAGAATCAACTGAAATATTATCAGACCAAGAACAAAGGGATAAATGGGATTGGCAGTTAGCTAATGGTTTAATTGATAAGGCAGATATATTGATGCAAACTGATCCTGATAAATTTCCTGAAAGGCAAGATGCTTTAGATTATTTAGCTGAAAGGGGTGGAATAGAAGAAGCAGCAACTGAAACATCACCATTATTAGAAGCATTAACTACACCTGTATAGATGGCTGATATATTTGAAATATTAGACTCAATAGCAGAGGATTTTGCTAGTAAAGTAGATTTAGCACAAGATGAGATTGTTGAATCATTATTAGAAATTGTAGGTGGAAAAACATCAGAAGAAGCTATTCAGATATTATCACAGGTGAACATAGAAAAGGCATTAGAATTAAAACTATCTAAAGCATTTACATCATTTGATTCAGGTGCATTAGAAATATTAAAAGGCACATTTACTACTGCTACATTATCGGAAGCCACATTACAGGCACTATTAAACAATGCAAAGGGCATGATAGCAGATGAAGTAACAAGGCATTTGTCAAAAACAGCCTTACAAAGCATAGTCGATGGGATTGCATCAGGTCAAACATCAACACAAGTGATTGCATCATTAAGGAATAAAGTGCCTAATGTAGAAACACTTGTTAATACTGCATATAGTCAGTTTAGCAATAGTATAACTAATATGACAGCAGAAAAATTGCCTAAAAATGCAAAGTTTATTTATATTGGTGCAAATGATGAAAAGACTAGAGAAAGATGTAGGGAGAAAATTGGAGCAGGAGCATTAACAAGAAAGCAGATTATCAGTAGATTTGGTGATTTAAATAATGAATTATATAACTGTAGGCATAAGTGGGAACAGATGAGTGATATGCCTGAAGATCAAGGATACAATCCAAAGGAGTTCAAAGGTGCTTGATAGAAAATTCTTTTTTCAAAATGCAGCTAATATTGTAGCAAGATACAGAAAGCACATCTTTGATCCTGCAAGTGGTGGTAGGGGTGCGAGGCAGGTAGATAATAAGCCATACCCATCTACTTATTCAACAGGTTATAGTATTGCTAAAAAAGCAGCTAAACTTAAAAGAAGTGATACAAAGTTTTCACAAAGTAATGCACCTGTATTAACAGGGGATTTATTGAAGGATTTTCAAGGCTTTGATCTTATTAGTGGAGGCTTTAGGTTTGGAACTCCAACACAGGGTGCAAAAGTAAAGCATTTAGAAAAGTTGAATAGAAAAATATCAACCAATTCAAAACCTTTGCCTGATAGTGTGGAAAAATATATTATGAAACAAGCAAATAGTTATGTAAAAAAACGATTGGGAAAAATTAAAGGTAGAACTTTTAATATTTAATTATTAACTTAAAGTATTGATTTAACTCACAAAAGAGGATTATAAAATGGCTGAAGAACAACAAAATACACCACAAGCTGAAGGAAACAGCGAATCAAATCCAAGCACACAAGCTGATAAAAATGATGTACCTTATACAAGATTCCAAGAAGTTGTAGGACAAAAGAATCAGTTTAAGTCGCAAATAGAAGAACTTCAAGCAGAGTTGCAAAAGGTGAATGCTCAACAAGAGGAGCAAAGGCAGGAAACTTTGAAGAAAAATTCTGAATTTGAAACTTTATACAACGAAACTAATTCTGAACTTGCAAAATACAAGGAACAAAATAAGGCTTTAACAACTGATTTAGGTGCTTTCAGGCAGGGGTTGGTAGAACAATTACCTGAAGGAAGAAGGGTGTACACCGAAGGCATGAATATGGCAACTTTACAGAAATTTGTTCAAGATGAGCAAGTGGCTGTAAATGCTAATAAAGCAGATTCATCAAGAGCAGGAACAACTGCTTCTAAAGGTGAATTTGGAGGGTATGATTCTTGGCAAGAATATGCGATAAAAGACCCAAATGGAGCAGAGAAAGCCTTGCAAGATAGTACCAAAGGTTATATAAAATAATAATTAGCACTCAAAATGAAATTCCAACAGGAAAGTGAAAGAGTGCAAAATAAAAGGTATCAATTATGGCAGTAACAGATGTCGGTGTTGCAGCAGGTGGTTTAGGAAAAACAGTTGCAGCAGCAATCGTTCAATTTAACAAAGCAGCAGTAGCACCTCCAACAATAACAATGGTTCCTGCACAAAAAGGAACAAATACTGTAGCAATACCTGTATATAGTAAGGTCGGAGTTGGAAGTGTAACAAATAGTGCAAGTGGTGCTGAAGAAACTACAGGATCAGCAACTAGTATTACCACAGCAGCAGTATCTTTAGAGGTGTTAAGAAATAATATCTTTGCACAAATTACTGATCTCGCAGCTTATGGAAATTCAGATGCTTTAATGGTAAATGCAGGTAAAGTTCTAGGTAATGCAGTGGCAGCAGAATTTGATAATCATGTATGTAACTTACTTGATAATTTTGCTACAACAGCAGGTGCAGCAACAACTACATTGAGTTTTAATGATATTATGGATGCAGTAGCAAACTTAATTAAAAATGATGCACCAAGACCATATTCAGCAATATTACATCCACTACAAGTATTTGGTTCTTATGGTTTGACTACTGAAGTTGCAAGTACAGTTACAGAACAAAGTAAAGGTGCTTTGTCAGGTGGTAGTGCGATTGGTGATCAATTTAGAGCAGGATTTGTAACAGCATTAGGTGGTGTTGATATTTATACATCTCCTCAAGTTATAGGTTCTTCTGATCATCACACAGGAGCAATATTTGCCAAAACAGCATTAGGCTGTGGATATATTGATTTTGGTGGTGGAAACTTTATTCAATTAGAAACACAACGACAAGCACAAGAAGCTGCTGAAGATGTTGTAGCTAATGGATATTGGGCAGTTGCAGAAACAGTTGATCTTCATGGTGTTACTTTAAATACTGAAACATCATAATTAATAGGATATGGGTAGGTGTAAAAGCCTACCCATATTAATAATATGGCAAAAGTTAAAAAATATAATAAAAAAAATATCGGAGGGCATAAGCCTTTTGGTGTGGATATTGATCCAAATAAGGATTTATGTCTAGCAAAAGATGATGAAAAAGGGCAACAGGCTTATTACAAAGGCTCTAAAATGAAATATATTGATTATTATGCAGAGATTGGTGAAAGAATGAGCAGGAAAAAACATGGAAAAGGAATTACTAATTTAACATTTGCAGGATTTGGTGAAGGAACACTTAAAAAACCATATAAGGAGATAGAAAAATAATGGCAGCAAAAAAAGAATCAGCAAAAAAAGAAGCAAAGACAACTAAATCTAAAAAATATAAAATTACTAAAGGAAATGGTAATATAATATTTAGATATAATTTAGATCAAGGTCAGATTGCACATCATAAAAAAATTGGCAGTAAAGTGGAGGAAAATTAAATGGGTAATTCTGTGAGCAATTATGCAATTATAGATGTTACTCCAACACTTAATACCAATGAGTTTGCAGATGGCGATGCTTTATTTAATTATACAGAAATCCCAAATGCAGTAAAGGGAAGTGGAGGTTGTTCGGAGTTAATAAATGTGACTGTTAATTCCAAAAAAGCATCATCTACACCTATGGAGATAATGTTTCAAACTAATGCACAATCATTGGAAGCTGCAAATGCTGCGATGAACATTACAGCAGCAGAAGGTGCAGCAGCAGGATTTTTAGGTTGGGTTGATATTCCTGATGATGGTGGTCTTGATATGGGTAATTTTATTATTAATATGCCTGTAAATGAAACAGGGGCAAAGCCTAAATTGCCTTTTTTATTACAGGCTGCCGATGGTTCAACTTCAGTATATTTTAGTGCAATAATTGGGGGTACTGTAACTTATGCAGCTTCTGATTTAACTTTTAGATTTCACATAAAGTATAAATAATGCCTGATTTTAAAGCACTTATAGAGAGAATAGGTGTTAATGAAGGCTTCAGAAGTAAACCATATCAATGCTCTGAAGGTGTTTGGACTATTGGGCATGGAATCACTTGGCTAACTGAAGAAGAATCATTACACATATTAACAGGTCGCATTTCACAATTACATTTAAAGTTATTAGATGATTTAGATTGGTATAAAGATATACCTCCTGAAGTTCAAGGTGTGGTTATTGAGATGTGCTATCAGATAGGATTTTCAGGATTTTGCAAATTTAAAAAAGCAATATCAAATATGCAAGATAAAAATTGGAAAGGTGCAGCTGATGAAATGCTTGATAGCCTGTGGGCAAAGCAAACACCAAACAGGGCAAATAGATTGGCTGACATCGTTAGAGAACATGGATAATGGAACAATTTATAGAACTAGCAGAACAATTTGGCATCCCTGTTATGATGTTAGGGGGTGTTTCATATGCACTTGTGAAGCTATTTCAATGGATGGCAAACGATCTGATGCAACAAATTAAAGCAGGTGATCAAAGAATAGAAAATATTGTAATCAAGCTAATTGATAATAGCAAGAAGGAAAGAGAACAAAACAGAGAACAATTTAATGCAATATTACAGAGGATGGATGCTATTGTAGATGTCATGGTTAAATTAACAGGAAATGGACTTAAAAAATAATGCCTGATATTGAAAAAATACAAGAAGAAAAACGAAGAGATATAAGGATAATGCGAGATAAGGCAGCTGTCCAAATTACAAAATTTTCCTTGCCTACTATTGTTTTATTATTTGGTGGATTAGTATTTTCTATTATTTATATTGAAGATGCAGCTATGATAGCGATTATTGCAAGTAGCACATCATCTATTTCTATGGCTTTAATAGCTATTTTGAATGGTATAACAGGGGTTCAGCAAAAAGAAGACCCTGTAGTGAGTTTAATGAAAGAACAATCATTAGTTACAAGGGAATTAATTGACCATCTTAAAAATGAGAAAGCAAAAACACAATCTATAAGATTGGGTGATAAAGAGGTTAGTTTAACTGAAGGTGGAACTAATATCCATGTTTCAGATGATGATGTTCTTTGGGGAAAAGATGAGAAGCCTAAAAAATGACCGATGATATAATAAAGATTATTACAGAGTTAGGATTTCCTATTGCTGTATGTGTTTGCTTGGCATTTGTATTATACAAAGTTGTAATGTGGCTATTAAAAGATGTTGTGGGTAGTGTATTGACAAAATTTGAAGATAAACATGAAGCCTTACAAATTAGATTAGATAAATTAGACCAAAGAATGATGGAGTTTGAAAGGGAAATGATGGATGAGTTTGGAATAACAAAGAAATTTTTAGCAGAAATGAAAAGTGATTTTAAATTAATAATTGATTTAACAATGAAGAAATGAATAATAGAGTAAGTGATAAAACAAGTTTAAATATTAGTTTGCCAATGATTATACAAGTAGTTGGCTTTATATCTGCTATGGTTTGGGGTTATGGTCAATTAACAACTAGAATCACATTTGTAGAGAATGAATCTACTAGGAATACACAAACTATAGATGAGATGAAAAAATTACAGGATGCACCCATTCCAAGTGATGTAAAACAAGATGAGAAGTTAAGCACTATTGAGGCTAGATTAAATGGAATAGAGGATGATTTAGAATATTTAAAACGAATAATGTATAAAGGAGATTAATGAAGAAGTTAGGAACATTTTTACAAAAGTTTGCTTTAGATTATGTAATTAAATACCTTAAAAACAATAAGGCAGAGGTAAT
>VTLG01007042.1_pt1 | contig 29346 bp, 53 predicted proteins | sample 4694571 | NCBI WGS metagenome assembly VTLG01 (sample SAMN12604809, study PRJNA352737) | marine metagenome | biome: ENVO:00000447; feature: ENVO:00000209|ENVO:00000569|ENVO:01000036; material: ENVO:00002151; isolation source: viral sequences binned using virsorter ...
TATTTGTAAAAGAAAATGTTGATTTATTTGCTGGTGCATTGGGAACTTTAATAGCTTTAAAAGTTGCTGGTTTCTTTTATGGTGCAGCTACTGCTTTAGCTGGTTTAACTGCTGGTATGAAAGCATTCAATTTCGCTACAAAGAAAAATATAATCTTTGGAAGCATAATGGTCTTTGCTTCTGCAATGGGTTTTTTAATTTCTAAATTTAAAGAATTTAAAGGAGAACTTTCAACTGAATTTGATAACAAATCAATAAAAGAATTAAATGATGAATTAGACCTAATTACAGAAAACATAAAAAAATATAAAAAAGAGGGTGCGTCTGGTTTAGATGATCTTGCAAGAGCATATCAAAATCAAAAAATATTAATTGCTCTTATTGCTGAAAAAACAAAAGAGTTAAATATTCAAAATGGATTTCACATTCAACAAATGCGAGATTCTTTAAAATTAGTAAATGCTAATAATGAAGCCAATAAAGATGCTACTAAAACTTTAACAGAATATAAAAATGCTCTTGTTGGTTTAATGATAGAACAAGCAAGACTTGAAGATAAACAAGTTGGAATGTCTGCAAGAGATTATGAAGCAATAGAAAAAGCACAAGAGGCTTCATTACAGAAAAGATTACGACAATATAAAAATCATATTATTGATATGGGTTTTGAACAAGACCGACTATTAGATAAACAAATTGGATTAAGTGTTGAGGAACTTAAAGCAATAGAAACAGCAGAACAAAAAAAGGTAAGATTAAAAGAACAAGCAAATACTCTACTTGTTAGTAATTCTAAAGAAACAATACAGGCATTATCAGGAATAAATAGAACTGCTTTTGAAGCATATAAAAGGTATCAAATTGCGGAAGCTACAATCAATGCTATATCAACAGCTTCACAAGTATTTAAACAATATGCTAGTTTATTTCCATTAAATATTGCGATTGCTGCTGGAGCATTAGCAAAGGGTATGGCACAAGTTGCTCTAATTAAATCACAGAGTTATTCTGGAAGGCAACAAGGTGGTATGGTTAAAGCTGGTCAACCTTATATGGTTGGGGAAGCTGGAAAAGAAATGTTTATTCCAAATCAAAGTGGTAAAATTGTTCCTAATCACGAACTAGGTCAACCTGTAAATGTAAATTTTAATATTACAACAGTTGATGCTAGTGGTTTTAATCAATTATTAAATAACAGTAGAGGAACTATAGTAAATATGATTAATAGTGCTGTAAATGAAACAGGAAGAAAGGCTTTAGTATGAGTGGAGCATTACCTAACACAAATTTTACAGCTATTAATGTTAAAAGCAATCAAAGAACTTTAATAAGCGAAACCGATAGTGGAAAAACATTTAGACGACAAGTTCAAGGTCAAAAATGGTCGTTTACTATTAAATATCAACCTATGACAAGGGAAGATTTTGCACCTACTATGGCTTTTATGATTAAACAACGTTCACAAAAAGAAAATTTTACAGTGACTTTCCCAAGTTATTTAAATGCTTTAGGAAATGAAACAGGAACATTGTTAGTTAATGGTGCTCATTCTGTAGCTGATACAACTATTGCTATAGATGGTTTTGCTGGTGATGGAGCTGGAAGATTAAAAGCTGGAGATTTTTTAAAGTTTTCACATTCAAAAGTTTATATGGTAGTTGCTGATGCCACAAGTTCAAGCAATGCTTGTACTGTCACAATAGAGCCACCTCTTACAACTGCTTTAACAAATGATAGTTCAGTCACTTATGATTCAATTCCTTTTACTGTTCACATGACTACTGATGTGCAAGAATTTAGCACAGGAGCAATAGATAGTTCTGGTAATCTTTTATTTAGTTATGAGTTTGATGTTATTGAGGCAATATAATGGCAAGAGGTTTATCATCTGATGTCAAAACAGAATTAGCAACAGGCAATATACAACCTGTCCATTTAATACATCTTAATTTTGCTACACCATTATATTTAACTGATTGTGGTTATGATTTAACATCTAGTATATCTGGTAGTTCAAGAACTTATACATCTTCTGGTCATATTTTAGGAATTAGTAATGTTCAAGAAAGTTCTGAGCCAATAAAAAATTCTTTAAATTTATCTTTATCAGGTGTTGATCAAACATATATTTCAATAGCATTAAATGAAAATATTATTAATGATACTGTGCAAATTTATAGAGCTTTTTTAAATAGTACTAATGCTTTAATTGGCGACCCTTTTTTATTATATGATGGTTTTGTAAATCAATATTCAATAGAAGATGATACAAATACTGCTGGAATAGGATTAGAAATAACTTCGCATTGGGGTAATTTTGAAAAAGTATCTGGTCGTAGGAGTTCAGATGTTTCACAGCAACGACATTTTGCAAGTGATAAAGGTTTTGAATTTGCAGCATTAACAGTTCAAGATATTAAATGGGGTAGAATATAATGGGTTGGGGTAGCTTTGTTGGTAGTATTACAAAGGCTGTTTCTAGTGTAATAAGTAGCCCTGTTGGAAGAATAATAGCGAAAGCTGTTCCATTTTTAAGCCCTATACTTTCATTTGTTTCTATTGTTTCAACTGCTCTCACTTGGCTAAGAAAACCAGATGAGCCTGAATTTAATTTTGATACAACTGCTGAAAATATTGCAAAAGGTGTTTTAGTAAATAAAACATCTGCGAATGGTCAAATACCTATCGTTTATGGAACAAGAAAAGTAGGAGGGATAATTTCTTTTTTAGAAACATCTGGAACTGATAATGAATATTTATATATGATACTAGCTTTATCTGAGGGGGAAATAGACGATATTACACAAATTTATATTAATGATAATCTAGTCACTTGGTCAGGCGATTTAGCTGATGATACGGAAAGAACAGTAGCAAGTAGTGATTCAAATTATTACAAAGATAGTGCTAGTTTAATTTCTGTAAAACCTCATTATGGCTCTGACAGTCAAACTTATGACACATTGGTTGGTAGTTTAAGTTCTTGGACAAGCAATCATAGATTAAGAGGAATAGCTTATCTTGCTTTAAAGTTTAAATGGAATCAAGATGCTTTTGGTTCAATTCCAATTGTTCACGCAGTAGTAAAAGGTAAAAAAATTTATAATCCAAATTTAGACGGAACATTAACAGGTGGCTCTGGTTCTCATAGAGCAGATACAACTTCAACTTGGGAATATTCTGATAACCCAGTATATCAATTATTAGATTATTTACGAAATACTCGTTTTGGTATGGGTATTGCTAATGGATATTTTGATTCTAATTTTGCTGATTGGCAAACTGCTGGTGATGTTTGCGATGCTGATATTACTCCTTATTCTGGTGCAAGTACAATTGATTTAATAGATAGTCATGCTGTTGTTGATACATCTAAAAAATGTATTGAAAATGTAAATGATTTTTTAACAGGTTGTAGGGGTTATCTTAATTATACTGCTGGGGAATATAAGGTTTTAGTAGAAACATCTGGTAGTGCTTCCATAACTTTAACAGAAGATAATATTATTGGTGGAATAGGTGTATCTTCTAAAAATAAAAATGAAAGATATAATAGAGTGATTGTTACCTTTATTAATCCAAATAAAAATTATCAAGTAGATGAAGCACAATTCCCACCTGTAGATGATTCTGCTCAGGCAAGTGCCGATCAACACGCAACTATGAAAACTGCTGATAATGGTATTTTATTAGAAGGTAGATTTGATTTTCCAAGTATAACAAGCCCATATCAAGCACAGGAAATGGCTGAAATAATTTTAAGACGATCAAGGTCAAGTTTAGATGTTAGTTTAACAGCAGATGCAAATTCTATGGAATTAGCAGTTGGTGATATAGTTAATGTTACTCATGCAACACCAAGTTTTAGTGCAAAACCATTTCGTGTTTTATCAGTGACTTTAAACCCAGATAGTTCAACTAGCTTACAATTAACAGAACATCAAGATTCATATTATACTTTTGGAACACAAACAGCAGTAGCTACAATTCCAGATACAACTTTACCCAATCCTTTTACTGTTCAACCACCAGCAAGTTTGACTTTAACTGATGAAATGGTGGCTTATAATGATGGCACAGTAATAACTAAAATGAATATTGTTGTTGGTGCTTCAACAGATAAATTTGTTCAAAATTATCAAGTAGAAGTTAAATTAAATTCAGCAAGTAATTATTCAGTATTAGCAATAGGATCGCAATTAAATTTTGAAATGTTAAATGTGTTAGATAATGAAACTTATAATGTAAGAGTAAAAGCAATAAATAGTTTAGGAGTATCTTCAACTTATGTATCTGAAAATAGAACTATTGTGGGAGCAACTGAAAGCCCAGAAGATGTTACTGATTTTTCTAGTGAGTTTTTAGGTAATAATAATATACGATTAACTTGGTCGCCTGTTTCGGATATTGATTTATTATATTATGCTGTTCGTTATCAATCAGTAACAAGTGGAGCAACATGGTCAAATTCAACTAATCTTGTTGATGTTCCTAGAAAAGATGGCACGACAGTTGTTGTTCCTAATATGAAAGATACTACTTTTTTAATTAAAGCAGTAGATAAATTAGGCAATGAAAGTATTAATGAAATAACTGTTATAAGTGATGTTGATGATTTTACTGCAACTCAATTATCTTCATTTACAGAAACAACTTCTTTTTCATCAGGAACTTATACGAATACAGCATTGACAGAAGATACAAATGGAGTGACTATTATAAAACTAGATACTATTACTCAATTTGACGATACTATTGGAAATTTTGACAGTCCTAGTGGAGATTTTGAATTAGGGGGAACTGATACTACATCTAATCCTAGTTATTTTGGTGGCAATATATCTTCTAGTGGAACTTATGATTTTTTTAACACTTTTGATTTAGGTTATGTAGGTCAAGTTAATTTTAAAATTCCTGTTACTATGAAATCAGATGATAATTATTCTACTTTTGATGATGGCGATGGTTATGATTTTTTTGAATCACACCCAAGCCCATTTGATGGAACAGAACAAACGCAATGTAATTCAGTTATTCAAGTATCTACTTCTACTGATAATGTCACTTTTGGCAATTATCATAATTGTACTAATTCAACTTATAATGGTCGTTATTTTAAATTTAGAGCAAAATTAAAAAGCAAAGATAATAAAACTACTCCTCAAATAAGTTCATTGGCTGCTACAACTAATTTAGAAGATAGAATTGCTACAGGAAATGATATTGCTTCAGGCACTTCTGCTAAAGTTATAACATTTACTAATCCTTTTCATGCTACTCCAAGTTTAACTATTATAGGTCAAAATATGGCAACAGGAGATTATTTCACTATATCAAGTAAAACAAAAGATGGTTATACAGTTAATTTTTTAAATTCTAGTGGCTCAAATGTTAATAGAACTTTTGATTGGCAAGCTGTAGGATATGGATTAAAAACAGCATAAAAGATTTGTAAAATTAAATAAAAAAGGATAAAAGTAATTATGGCACAACACGATTTAAATGTAGCAAACCAAAGTTTCAGTGCTTTTAGAACTGATATGAATAATGCACTTGTAGCTTTAGGCAGTCAAAATTCAGGAAGTTCTGCTCCTAGTTCGCCTCAATCTGGTATGATATGGGTGGACACAACTACAGCAACTGCATGGCAACCAAAAATTTATGATGGTGCTGCTTGGATTAATTTGCCTTTTTATATAAATACATCTACAAATGATTCTAATTTAACAACAGTAGAAGTAACTGCTGTGGAAACCGATCCACAAGCAACAGCTCTAGCTATTGCATTAGGATAGAAAAGGAAAAAATATGGCTAATACTTTTAAGTGTGTAACCTTTGCAGCAGAACCAGCAAGTGCTGGAACTCCCTATGTAATGTATACTGTAGCTTCAAGCACAACGACAGTTATTCTTGGTCTTGTTCTTTCAAACATTCATTCTGCTTCTGTGACAGTAGAAGTAGAATTGGTTAGTGATACAGCTAATCGGGGTGGAACAAACAATGTAGCTAATGGAACAGCTTTTTTAGTGAAAGATGTAACCATTCCTAGTGGCAGTTCTTTGGAATTGTTATCTGGGGGAAAAGTCGTAATGGAAGCAACTGATATTTTAAGGATAGACTGTTCAGTAACAGATAAGGTTTCAGGCACACTTTCCATAATGGAAATAACATAATAGGAGGTTAATTTGGGTTATATTGGTCAAAAACCAGCAGAACTTGCCTTAACATCTAGTGATATAACAGATGATGTTGTATCTCTTGCTAAAATGGCTGGTGGAACTGATGGCAATATTATTAGTTTTGATGCCTCAGGCGACCCAGTTGCTATTGCAACAGGAAATGACGGACAAGTTTTAACCTCAACAGGTGCTGGTAGCCCACCAGCTTTTGAAGCTGCAGCTGGTGGTGGAAAAATTAATCAAGTTTTATTTATGACTACAACAACAGAAGTATCAGTAGGCACTTCTTCTTATACAGATTCTGGACTTACACAAGCAATTACACCTAGTGCTTCTGACAGTAGAGTTTTAATTATGGGTATGATTGCTGGTCAATTAATAAATGGTGGAGTTGATAAGTCTTATGATGCAAAAATATTAAGAGATACGACAGAAATTGAAACTGAAATTATACAACGATATATGAAACACGGAAGTGACCTTGCAGAAAGAATGTCGCAATTTTTCTGTTTTGTTGATTCACCTAGCACGACAAGTGCAGTAACTTATAAAGTTCAAGTTAAAGGGGATAATGGTGGAACAATTAAAGTTAGTATGAACAGCCAACCCTCAAATATGACTGTTATGGAGATTTTAGCATGAGTTATAAACATCTTTATGAAATACAACCTAATGAAGCAATTACATCTCTTAATCCTACTGCAGAATATGTTGTTAGGGGTGGGGATAAAGGAATAGATGCTTGTTCAATAGAATGGCTTAATGATACTCCAGCAATATCTAAAGCAGATATAAAAACTGAAATAAACAGACTTCAAACTGAATTTGATAATAAGGAATACCAAAGAAAAAGAAAAGCAGAATATCCAGCAATAAGCGATCAACTAGATTATATTTATCACAACGGATTAACAAAATGGAAAGCAGATATGATAACACCTGTGAAAGAGAAGTATCCTAAATGAGCTATATTGGCAAAGAACCAGTTATTGGCAATTTTTCTGTTGCAGATGCAATAACAACTTCGTCAACAGCTACTTATGCTTTAACTGTTGGTAGTGTTGCTTTTACACCAGAATCTGTCAACCATTGTATCGTATCTCTTAATGGGGTTGTACAAGCACCGACAAACGCATTTACAATTTCTGGAACAAACATAGTTTTTGCAAGTGCCTTGACATCATCAGATGTAATTGACTTCATTTATTTTTTAGGACACGTTAATGACATAGGAACACCAAGCGATTCAACTGTGACTCTTGCTAAATTAACTGCGACAGGAACTGCTTCAAGTTCAACATATTTAAGAGGAGATAATACTTGGGCTGCTGCTGGTGTTTCTGGTATTTCATCTTCTAGTTCTTCAACAGCAATTAGTATTGATGCTAATGGTCACGTAACAATGCCTTTAACATCAGCTTTTAATGCTGTAAGTGCTGCAAATCAAACTGTATCAACATCAGATGATACTACTGTAGTTTTAGGCACAGAAGTTTTTGATCAAAATGCAGATTTTGCTTCAAATACTTTTACTGCTCCAGTAACAGGTCGTTATCAACTTAATGGACAAGTTGTAGCAACAGGTATTGATGACGAATATCTTTATTTTAGAATTGTGACTTCAAATAGAACTTATGGAGGTGTTCATCAAGTACCAAGCACAAGTGGAGCTGAATATGAACTTATATCTACTTCTTGTTTAGCTGATATGGATGCGGGAGATACTGCATTTTTACAAGTAAATTCTGAATCTGATACATCTTTTGAATTAAGAGATGCTGAAAGTGAATTTTCAGGATATTTAGCATGTTAGGCATAATGAAACAATTAACTTTAAAGGAGGTTTAAAATGGCTACACATAAAAAAGAAGTAAGTATAACAGACTTACAACAAACAATACTATCTAATGATTTATATAATGATACAGATAATGCTGGATTGGATGATTGGATTCAAAAAGCATTGGATGGTAAAATTAATAATTGTTGGAAAAGAATGAGAACAGAATGGACACAAAAGTTAATGGATGATGATTCATTTACTGACCCCATTCCAAGTAATCAAACGGATTTTGTTAATCTAGTAACAGCTAGAGCAGATTATAAAAATCGTAAAAAACGAGATGATGACTCTAAACTTTTATAGGATAATATATGGCACTAACAAAACTTAATGCAAGATCAGCCTCAGCTTTAGATGCTACAATATTAACTGGCAATCTTCCAGCAATAAGCGGAGCAAGTTTAACAGGTATAACTTCTGGTTTAGCTGCTGCAACTCAATGGAGAATAACAGCAAATTTTACTGGTGACGCTTCACCTGTTGCTTCAAATTGGGAACAAGTTGATACAGATGGTGGAGGTACTCTTGGAAGTGCTATGACACAATCCTCAGGTATATTTACATTTCCAAGTACTGGTTATTGGTATGTTGGTTTTGACTTTATGTGTTTTTCAGACAGTCAAGGAGCAACAGCATATGTAGATGGAGAAATAAACACAACAACAAATAATTCTAGTTATGCAATAGCAGCTATGACAAGATTAAATTTAGCAGGTAATTCATATTCAATGTCAACACATGGCTCTCACATCTTTGATGTTACAAGCACAACAAATTGTAAAGTAAGATTTGACATTAGTACAAATGCTGGGACTGCTGTTGGTGCAACAGATGTTAATAGAACTTATGCAACTTTCTTAAAACTAGGAGACACATAATGCCAGATAATAATGGGAGACCAAATCACATAGAAGATGCTTTAGTAAAAATGAACACTAATCAATGGTTTGGGTGGACTGATAGCAATAATAAAATTTATGCTAACTTAAAACTTTCTGAAAAAGTTGGTGTTAATGGAAATGTTATTGATAATCCAGTTACAGAATTACCAACTAAAACAGCAGTAAACGCAAAGTTAAAAGAATTGCAAGATGCTTGGGATGCTGCAAATGGTTAACCTTAATTGTCCTGTTTGTGGTTGCGATAAAGACAAGTGTACTTGTGATGACTTTTGTGAATCTTGTGGGGCATAAATGCCCTCTATATCCGATAAAACAGAAATAGGGTTACCTATAAAAAACCTAATTGGGTTAATTGGTGGAACTGCTGTAGCAGTTTGGGCTTACTTTGGCATTATTGAAAGATTAAATAATATTGAAACACAGGGCAAATTAATGGTCGCTGATGTTGAAAAAAATACAGAATTTAGAATTAAATGGCCACGTGGTGAAATGGGCTCATTGCCAGCAGATGCTCAGCAAGACATGTTGATTGAATTTATGAGTTCACAAGTTGAGGGAATGAAAGAAGAAATGGAATCAATGATGTCAAATACAGTTAATATAAAAAGGGCTCAACAAGATATTGAAAAAATGATAAATGATATAGAAGATTTAAAAAATAAGGTTAGAGCAAATGGAAGTCATTAGTATTATAGTTATGTTTGTTTTTGGAAACCTTAATGACCAAGAACATCAAATGACAAAATATATTCCTATGGAGTCATTATCTTCTTGCATGAAAGAAGTAAGATTATTAAAAAGAAAAAATACTGAATTTAAAAAAGATGCTTTTTGTTCTCCAGCTTTAGTGGAAATGGAAGATGGTATTGTCATTAGATTACATAGTGAATTACCAGAAGGAGCTATCTTAATAGATAAAGAGGTATCAAAAAAACAATTAGAAGATTGGACTTTAAAAAGTAAAGAAAAATGGGAAAAAGATTAATTATGTTTGGTTATGCAATGTTATTAGCTAGTAGTATGTATGGTTGTGGAATTTATGAGGGAATGTCTATGAAACCACATAAGACAACTATTTCTACTAATACAAGTATGACAGACATTGATAAAGGTGATAGTGATAAAGACCAAGAAAAACAATCATTGGGATTAACAGTAAAACAAGAATTTATATGGAAAGAAAATTAATGGAAATTATTATTACAATATATGCTATTAGTATTATTGGTGGTTTAATTATTATGGCGATAGAACAATGAAAAAAAAATATCAATGGTTTTTAACTAAAAGAAAAAGAATGAAAAAGAAAAAGAAAAAATGAATGGTATGAAATTTAATGCAGCTCTAATTTTTGCTATAGTTTTACAAGCAATAGCTTTGGTATGGTATGTTTCAAAGATTGATAGCCGAGTAAATATTTTATATAATAAATTTGAAAAAGAAAACGAAGCATCTGTTGTAGAAAACCAAGTTAAAATGAAATTAGATTTGTCTAACTTAATAGAAGAAGTTAAAAAAATGAAAAAGGATTTAAAATCTGCAAATAAAACAGATAAAAAAATAATGAAACAACACGACCAAATATTTGATTTATTAGAAAACAACTCAAATACTCCAAGTAATTATAGCTATGGAGATTAAAAGTGTTAAAATATTTTGCCTCAGTACCAATTATATTATCAGTTCTTGCTGGTATTTATGGATCAATTAATTACATCAATAAACTTACAACTAAAATAGATGATAGTGCTGACGAAATAATAATGTTGCATAAGGATATAGAAAATATCCATCAATTATATTCTGAAAAAACAAATCATAATGCCGAAAATTATTCTATGGCAAGGGAAGAACTTACAAAAGAAATTAGCAATTTGAATGTTTGGATAGGTAGATTAGAAGCAAAAGTACAAGCATTAGAAACAGGCTCATATAAACTTGCCTCAGAAGCAGAATTAAGAGCAATGGAAGATGGTTATTATAAATTAAGGGATGACATTAACCAACTTAAATATGACATAAAAGAATTAGAGAGGAAATTATCTGGTGGCTATTAATGAGAACTTTATTTTTTCTTCTTACTATAACTTTGATAATGTGCTGGGGTTTATCGCAAAAAGCATTAGCAGTTAATGAATACTTAAATGATTATCCTACTCATTGTTCAAAAGGTAGTTGGGAACTTTATACAGAATTAGATAGATATGATTATGATAGACGAATGGATAGTGATTCCGATTATTTTGGAGATAGTGGAAAAATAGGTATTCGTTTTAGAAAAGAATTTGGCTCTACTTGTACTGATCCATATAAAAAAATGATGATTGAAAATATGGAATTAAAACAAGAATTAGAACTGCTTAAACTTTGTGCAAGATATAAAGAATTAGATTTAGGCGAAAGTTTTAAAACTGTGAAACGAAAATGTAATGATGTAAATAAAAAGAAAGATGGTTAAACAAACATTAGTTCAAAAAACAGCTTTTGATAAAGTAGTTAAAAGAACATCAATAGGAAATTCTTCTCGTTCCAAGCCAAAGAATAAACATAAATTAAAATCTTGGAAAAAATATAATAGGCAAGGCAAATGATTAAAACAATTTGTGCAACTTTAGTTTTATTATGTAGTTCTTTTAATTATGAATGGGATTTTAATTATAAAAATAAAGATGAATTTGTTTTAGGTATTACAGAATGTACGATTGAATTTAATTCTAAAATTCCACCACAATCAAGAACAATAGTAGTTGTTTCAGTTGCACAAGCTATACTAGAATCAAATTGGGGTTTATCAAGATTTGCTTTAGAGGGTAATAATTTTTATGGTTTAATAGAAACTGATAAATCAAAACCTCACATAAAAGCATTAGGCAGTAATATAATGCTTAAAAAATATGAAAGAAAATGTGGTAGTGTTGCTGATTATATTGCCTTACTTAATAGAGGTACAGAGTTTAAAGAATATAGAGAATTAAGAAATAAACAAACAGCATTACAGGAATTAGATTTAGATGAATTAATTGATAGCTTACATACCTTTGCAATAGATAAAAATTACACCAAAAAAATAAAAACAATGGTTGGTCATTTGTTAAAACAATATCCTGATATATTTAAAATAGTAAAATCTGAAAGTGCTTGATTTTGCAAAATTTTAAAAATTAGTATAAGAATCCTCTATGGAAGATAAGGAATGGGATGAATTAAAACTTGTCCAAGAAAAACTTCACGAGGCATTGGATAAAGGGTATCCACCGATTGGTAAAGGTGGTTTAAATAATCCAACAGGTGCTAAAAAATTAGTTGCTGATATTTTAGATATTCCTAGAACAACACTTCAAAGAAAAATAGATCAAATAGAAAAATTAGCATTAGGTAGTTCTCATTGGACTATTGAATGGCACAGATACAAAGATACAAAACCTCAAGTCATAATAGAAGAATATAAAAAACCGATTGTCAGAATAGCGGCACAATCAACAACCTTTTCAAATCCAACTAAAGTATTTGTTATTCCAGATGCTCATGTTGCACCAGATGAAAATTTAGAAAGATTTTATTGGATAGGAAAACAAATAAATGAATACAAACCTGATTATGTTGTTTGCATTGGTGATTTTTGTTCTTTTGATTCTTGTTCTACTTTTGATAAAAACCATACTGTCAAAGGACAAAAAAAACCAAATATATTAGCTGATATAAATGTCACGAAAGAAGCATTAGATTTATTACATGAAGGTATGGGCGATCATAAATGTTATAAACATTACTGTTTAGGCAATCACGAACTCAGACTATATAAATATGAAAACGAACACAAAGAAGTTGTTGGTGCTTTCTCCCAGCAATATGAAAACTTATGGCGAATAAGAGGTTGGGGAATTTCTGAATATGGCGACTTTTTTTTTATTAAAGGAATTGCCTTTGTTCATGTACCTCTTAATGAAATGGGTAGAGAAATAGGTGGTAAAATGGCTGAAGCAAGTCAAGTGTCAAATTCTGCTACACACGATATAGTGTATGGTCATAGTCATAGAGAAAGGTCTTGGAGAGCAAGTAAATTAGGTAGGGGTAATTATGTTAAAATTGTGAATGTAGGAACAGCAATGAACTTTGGTCATATTGAAAGTTATGCTATAAATAATACTAATGGTTGGAGTTATGGTGTCAGTCAATTACTTTTAGCTGACGGACATATTCAAGGACATAATTTTATATCAATGTTAGAACTAAAGGATAAATATGACAAAGGATAAAATGATACAATCTATTATGAATCGTATGTCTAAAAGATCAGAAGATGGAATAAAAAAATTTGGCAATACGATGATAGAATCAAAAAAACCTACGATTAGTTGGATTAATGATATTCAGGAGGAAATGTGGGATTCAATAGTTTATTTAGAAAAATTAAAAACTATTATAGAAAAAGAAGATGAATTAATGAATCAAAGTTATGGAGGTACAATATGAATATAGAAAAATTAAAAGACGAAATTAAAAAAGAAGAAGGATTTAGAGATACTGTCTATGATGATCACCTTGGATTTGCTACGATAGGTTATGGGCATTTAATAAAACCAAGTGATAATTTTAAAACAGGAATAAAATATGACTATAAAACATTAGACAAGCTTTTTGAGGTAGATTTTCAAATTGCTTATCAAGATGCGATGGCTTTATGTAAAAATTTAGATATTGTTAATGGTGCTAAAGAAATTATTATTCACATGTGCTACCAATTAGGAAAGCCAAAAACTGCCAAATTTAAAAAGATGTTTGAAGCATTACAAAATAAAGATTATACTACTGCTGGATTTGAAATGGAAGATAGTTTATGGGCGAAAAAACACACACCAGCGAGAGCACACAGACTGAGCGAACAGATGAAAAAATTGACCTAAGAAAATTTAGAAAAAGATTAACAACTACAGATGAAATAAAAGAGATACATGATAATAGAAAAAAATATAAAGAAGAAGATTTACGAGAAAAAATGCAAAGAATATCCGATGAATTAAAAGAATGTGGTAAATTATGAAAAAGAAAAAAATAGTTAAGAAGAAGAAAAAAGAAAATAAAAAACCAAAATTAAATGTTTTAGGTTATCCTGTTAATGATCCTTATGGTTTAGGTGCGGCTTTTCATAGAGCATTTAATGGAAAAAAATAATGGCTAAATATCAAGGCAGAACTGTAAAACTTAATAAAATAATGCGAGGTGATGTAAAAAAGTTTAAAGTATTTGTTAAAGATAAATCTAGTGGTAATATTAAAAAAGTAAATTTTGGTAGCAAAACTATGAGTATTAAAAGTCACATACCAGCTAGAAAAAGAAGTTTTATGGCTCGTATGGGTGGAGTATTAAAAAAAGTTAAAGGTCAAAAAAATTTAAGTCCTGCATATTGGGCGATTAAATCTTGGAGGTAAAATGGTATTAGGTAAATTATTTGGTGGTGATACAGTTAAAGCAGTTGCTGGAGTAATAGATGATTTACATACAAGCGAAGAAGAAAAACAACAATTAAAATTAAGATTTGAAGAAATACAAGCCAAGTTAAAATCTAAACAAATGGATATAAATTTAGCTGATGCTCAATCAACTGCTGGTGGATTAAGTGGATTTATGCAAAGGTCTTGGCGACCTTTAATTGGAATGTCTTGTGCATTAGCAATATTTTGGGAGTTTGTTTTATCAAAATTTATTTTATTTATATGTGGTATATTTCAATATGAAGTGTTAAATATTCCGCAACTTGACATGGGAACTCTTATGCCTCTTGTCATGTCGCTTCTAGGTATGGGAGCATTACGAACTTTTGAAAAAACAAAAGGAGTTACAAAATGAGAGATAAAATTGAGAGATGGTGGGATTCATTTGTTCAATTAAAATGGTGGGTACAAGCTATCATTATAATGGCAATGACAATCGGAATTCATCATTGGGTATTGCACTAAAATAAGTTTATGCCAAAATATAAAAAAGGGGGTAAAATGGTAAAAGCCAAATACCCAAAAGGATCAGGAAAAGGCAAATCTTATACTTATGGCAAAAAAAAACTCAAAAAAAAGTGATCTGGTAATAGGCGATAAGTCCTATAGTTTTCATAAAATTATTTGGGAAGATATAACAGGCGATTCAACGATAGCTAGTTCAGATGATTTCAATAAAATGAAAACATCAATAATAGTTACCTATGCCTATATTTACAAAAAGAATGAGAAATACTTATGGACTTTTGCCTCTTACTCAGATGATGGATTTTTTGGTGATAGAAATATTATTCCTCTTGGAGTAGTCAAAAGCATTACACGTTTCTAGCATTAGGGAACAAAGCAAAAACACCTTCTAAAAGGTTTAAATTTGCCTCTACAGAGCCTTTTAAGACATAATGGGGGGTATTTAGCCGCTCAGATGTTTCTAGCCATTTTTTTTGTGTATCTGACAGCCTTCCTTTTTCAGTTTTAATTTCTAAATAAACGATTTTTCCTTCAGGAAATTCCAGCACTAGATCAGGAACACCAGACTTTAAACCCATACGAACCAACTTATTAAGAAACCAAACCTTTCTTTGTCCTTCATTAGGTACAGAAAAATAGCGAAATTTATAGGTTTTTTGCTTTTCTTTAAGATATTCTACTACTGCAATTTGTATGTCAGACTCTTTCATGCACTATATTTAGCATAAAAGAAGGGCAGTTATCATTAAGATTTGGAGAAAAAAATGAAAAAAAACAAGGAACACCTAAAGATTTCCCTGATAAACTGCCCTATTCCTTTTATGTTTTAGGTCATTATTTATAGCAAAATAAAAAAAAATTACAAATTGTTAATAAATGTATTGCAAATACATAATAAATATATATAAAGGTGTATATGAACAAGGAGAAAAAAATGATTACACTTACTGATAACGAAAAAAAATTAGCACAGATTTTTATTAATGATACTGATGGAACTAATTCAGTTATTTTTTATAATCCTAAAGAATTAGGTTGGGATGAAAATACTGCTAAAGGTGTTTTTGCATCTTTGGTTAAAAAAGAAATTATCTATCCAGACCATGATACAGGTATAGATACTCATGTAGTTCATTATTGGATGGTTGATGTTGAAACTGATGATGAAGGAAGATTAATAAATACTGTTGATGAATTATTAGAAGAAAAAAATAAGGCGGCTCAATCATGAGCCGCCTAACAATGGAGAAAAAAATGTATAAATTTAAAAAACATAAAAGACAATATTTAGAAAATCATAAATATGTATTTAAAACAATATATGTTTTAGATTTTGGTCATATTAAATATTCAATAAGTCCAACTATTGAACCATCATTTGATAAAATGGTGTCTGGTTGGATTGTGACTTATGAAAATAGAATTTCAAAACAATGTGAAACTATTGATGAAAGTTTTGAAAGGAACTTCCAAGATTGTAAAGAATGGTTAATTGAAAAACTTAATTATTGGAATAAAATTATGAACAAGGTGGCTCAATCATGAGCCGCCTAACTAGGGAGAAAAAAATGTTAATTAAAAAACCTTTTAAAAGAATAAAAAAATTTATTGAATATTGTAATGGTAAAAAAACAGATTTGTTCAAAATATGGTTTTTGGACAATACTACTGAGGTTAGAAATAGCGACAATCAAGTTGTTATGTCTAGTAAAATTATAGGAGAAAAAAATGTATAAACTTATAGATTGTGGAACTTATTTGTGGTTTGTCAAAAAATCTAATAAATATTTTCATTGTGTTTATTCAGTTGATGGAGAACACAAAAAATTACCTATTAAAAATAACTATTTAAAAAACTTAAATGAAAAAACCAAATATGGTAATTTAAAATGTTTTTTAAGCTATGAGGGTTTTGAAAAACAACCATGTATTATTAATAATAAAACTTATAAATTTTATAATAAGATTTGGAAACGATTAAACAAAACTATTTTAATGAAAGAGGTACTTAAACAAATAAAGGAGCAAGTATGAGTGGATTTGGAGATTGGGTTTTAGAGCAATACGAAGGTGCTTTTAAAAAAGAGCCAACAAAAAAAGAAATAAAAAAAGTTTATAAAAAGCAACCTAGACTTTCAAAGTCAGTTGTAGTGTATAAACCTAAACTAAGTTTTGAAGGAGAAAAAAAATGAAAGCTAAATATAAATTTTTAATAGATTTATGTAATAATGTTAAAGCACCAAATGATGATATTTGGTGGCATACAGCAACAGGATATGGATATGTTACGCCTAAGTCTAATTTTGTAGAACATATTATAACTATATTAACTAAAAAAGATAAAAATTTTCCTAAAGAAGAATTTTTAAAACAAGTTAAATGTAAATATGAAGGTTTTGATTTGATTGATATTTTCTATTCTAAAAAATTAGAAAGAAAACATCACAAAGAATTAGTTAAACAATCAGAATATGATAATTATAGTTATGGAGATGTTGTATGACAAAACCAGAAATAAGATTAGTTCCTAATAATCAAAAAACTGTTTCTGTTAGAGTTGGCAATAAAACATATTCTATTTCAGAAAAAAAAGATAAGGAATTAATTGATAAAGCTAATGAGTATAAAAAATTAGTAAAAGATGTAATAGATAAGAAAGTACCTATTCCACGAAATTATTTGTATGCTCTTTGGGTTAATATTTATCAAGATTCTGGATATGATTTATATTTAGAGCCAATACAAATGAAACTATTTGATTCTAAATGGAAAAGAGCAATTAATAATTTTTTTAGAAAAGAACAAAGGAGAAAAAAATGAAACCATTTGTAAAAACTAATACTTCTAACTTTAATCAAATACCTGTTAAAGAAAGAATTAGATACATACAAAACCAAAGTAAAGGTCTTGGTATGCCGCCTTTAACTTGGAAACAAGCTAAAGCAACTCTTGAATATGTAATGAGAGGTGACAGATACATCAATGATATTTATGAAGTTCAAGTACAAACAGCAAAACAAGTCACAGATGTTTGGTCAGAACAATTAATAGGTAAAATTGATTATCTTTCTATAAAAAGGAGAGATAAAAAACAATGTAGAAATTGGTCAGATTTTCAGGAAATAAAAAACTTACTGTGTGTTGATGGAGAAAAAAGATATGCAGTTGAGATTTATCCGCCTGAAGATAAATTAGTCAATACATCAAATCAATATCATATTTGGGTTTTACCTTTAGGGTTAGATATTGGTTTTGGTTTTAGACAAAGAGCAGTAGTTGAAAAAAATGGTTATCAAACAACTAAAGTAAATGGAGTGGAGTTCACAACAGGACAAGGAGAAATTAATGAAACAAATTAGTATTATTATTTTAATGTTAATGTTGTCTGCTTGTTCATCATATATGCCTGTTTATGATCCTTCTGGTAGTGAGAATAAAGAGTTTTATGATGATTTAGCAGAATGTCGGTTTGTAGCACAAAGCCAAATGAGTGGCTTTAGCTATGGATATCATGAGAAAAAAGTGGTATCAAAATGTATGGAAAATAGAGGTTACTCTATTTTAAATAACGAATAGGAGAAAAAATGAATAATAAATTACCACCTGTAGTGGATGTTAAACCTGTTAAAAGTTGTAAAACTTTAAAAGAGGCTTTAACAAAATTTCAAGACTTAAATATTAAGGCTTTAAAAGATTCAGTTAATCCGCACTTTAGAAGCAAGTATTCTGATTTAACAAGTGTTATTAATGCTGTTAATCATGGTGCGGAATTTGGTTTGTCTTTTTCTCAATCAGTAGAATATAAAAATATTATACTTGATAGAGTAAAAAGAGAAAATGGAACTGAAATAACTTATCAAGAAATACATAGAGATATTTTTGTGACAACAAAAGTAAATCATGTTGTTGATAAGGAAATTTTGGTTTGTACTGTTCCTGTTTTAATTAACAGTAATGATAAAGACAATCCTCAAAAGATGGGATCAGCTATTACTTATGCTAAACGATATGGACTACAATCTTTATATGGTTTGGCAAGTGATGATGATGGCAATTTAGCCGCAAGTTCGGATAAGCCGAAAACAAACTTAAACATAGTTAATAATAATGGAGTAGATATATGAAAACTTACATAAAGCTATTTAAGAATGATAACAAAGTTGAAGGAGATTCAAAACCTGTTTATCAAAATAGCAAAGTTCAAATTAAAGAGAAGATAACACTTGATCCAGATAGAGTTTATTCAGCTGCAATTTGGAAGAATGATGATGGTACTTTAAACTTTAAAATTGAACTTAAAGATGAACAGTACAATCAATCACCAGACATTTAATGAAAAAGTACCTACGAATGTTTATGAAATACTATGGCTATACTGAAGCTGATAGTTATGCTGAACTGTGTTGGTACTGTAACAAAAATGTGTGGGTTGAAGTACATCATATTGAATCTAGGGGAATGGGAGGAGATAAAAAAGGACTCAGAGATAAAATCTCAAATCTCATTCCTCTATGTAGAACTTGTCATGAAGATAGTTCTATAATAAACAAACAAAAAGAAACACTAAAAGAAATAGTGAAAAGGAGAATGGAAAATGTCAAAGGAAAAAAGAAGCTATCCAATTAAACGATTTAGTACATTGGAATTACATAAAGACTTATATAACAAAGCACGAATTAAAGTTCAGGCAAAGGTCGGAATAGATAATTTAAGTGCCGCACAAACTTTAAATGCAGTTATGCGAGAATTTCTGGCTGAATGTGAAGCTAATATTTCACAAATAAAAATTGATGGAGAAAAAAATGATACAGAAAACAATAACCAGCCTGTTTAATAACTTAATAGCAGTTCAAGGTAGATATATTGATAAAGCATTAAGTCAAAATACAGACTTAGAATTAATTTATAAGGGTGATTCTATGATTGTGGCTAAATCACAATTAATGAATCCTATTAAGACAAGTATTGTTCCTGATAAATTTACAGGCAAACCGAATAGATTATTTTATTTTGAATGGAAACCTAAAGATAAAAGACAAGGAGAGTTATTATGAAAAGAGAATTAATAGCTAAAGACAAAGAAATAGAAACCTTGAAAATATCTATAGAAAAAAGAGATAATTCTATTGAAGTTTTAAAAAGACAGCTTGATGAGAAGTGTGTTGAAATGATAAATTTAAGAAAAGAACATTACAAACTAAAAAAGGAGATAAAAAATGATAGATAAAGAAATATTTACTAAATTTGATAAAGGATTGGATAAGTCAATGCTTCCATTTAGTATAAGTAAGATTAAAAAATGGAAAAGTAGCCAAGCACAATTCTTATTAACTTATATTTATGGCTACCCACGAACAACAAATCATGCAATGGAACGAGGTAATGCTGTTGAGTTTGGACTAAATCAAATGTTCACGAAAAAGGCAAATTATAAGGAATGTTTTGATACAGCAATAAACTATTTTAAATCAGCAACCTCATTTCTTGAAGAAGATGCAGATGATAAACAATACAACATGATTGCACCAATGGTAGGGCAATGTTATTATAAGTTATTACCATACAAAGATAGTTTTTTATCATTTCAAGGTCGCATAGATACCTCTATAATGGGAGTTCCTTTTTATGGATTTACTGATTTTGTTTTTGAAAAAGAAGATGAAATATTAATTGTGGATTTGAAAACTAAACAAAAATTTATGCCTGTCCATGATGATATGCTGCAAATGGCTGTATATAAAAAGGCTTTTGACGAAAACTTTGAAAAACCTGTAAATGTTAAGATGTTAATTTGTACACCGAAAAGATGTGAGTTTGTTAATTATATTCCTGACGAAAAATATATTAAGGAAATAGAAATGAACTTATTTCAATGTGCTAAAGTTTTTAATGCCTGTAATATAGCAGATGATTTAAAGTCATTTTGTCCTCCTAAATTAGATGATTGGACTTGGAATAGTGCTGAACTATTGGAACAAAGAAATGAAATTTGGGGAGTATAAAATAATGAAATTAGCTGATCGTTACATGAAAATTGTACGAGAAACGAGAAATTGGTGGAAAGGTTATCATCAAGATTGTATAGATTCAGCTACTAAAGAATTGGAGAAAAAAAATGACAAAATTAAAGATGTGGAAGTTCGGCATAAGTCCAGATAAATTTATTGCCGATTGTGTTGACTTAACCGATGATGAAATCGGTAAATATTTTAGATTTTTATGTTATGCTTGGAAAAATGAAGCACATTTACCTAATGATATAGACAGGATTAATAGAATAGTTAAAAATCCAAATTTGGAATCTACAAAGTATATTTTAGAAAGATTTTTTAAGATGGATGAAAGCGGTTATTATTGTCCAGCACAATTAGAAGAATGGAATTGGGTACAAGAAAAATCTGATAAAGCTACTGAATCTGCTGAAAAGAGATGGGGTAAAAACGCAATGCCAACGCATAGCGAAAGCAATGCTAACTATAGTCATAGTAATAATAATAATAAAATAATAAATAATGCTTTTAATGAGATATGGAATAAACTCAAAATTAAACGAGGTACGAAAGCAAAAGGATTAAAAGCCTACACAAAAATACATAACAAAGTAGAGCCAACAATCCTCATAGCCAAATTTAATGAAAAGTGTGATTCAGTAGAAGATAAACAATTTGTGCCGCACTTTAGTACATGGTTAAATGCCGAAGGCTGGACAGAAGAACTTATAACAAAACAAACTAAAGAAGATTATAACTTTGGTATAGTTCCTCGTGATCCTTTTCGTAATTTATCTTTTTGGCAAAAAGGTCGTAGATTGCCACAAGATTTTGATGGTGATATTATGCAAAAATATAAAGAAGGAAAAATAACAAAAGAATCTATGGAAAAAATGGGTTTTAGTGTGTAGAATTAATTTATGAATGATAAAGATAAAATTGAATTAAAAAGTTTTTTTCTTACCATGCCTGATGTTCAGGGTGGTTATTCTGCTGTTATTCAAGTATCTGGATTTGAAACAGAACAACAAGCTAATGATTATATAGCCAAAAATCACTTAATAAATGTGGAAGAAATTATAAGAGAAGGCATTACTATTCATTAATTGTTGTTTCTATTGCTATTTTCTTAAAAAATATTTAAAATAATAAAAAACCTACACTCTAGGTTAAAGAGGATATTATGGCACGACCAAAAAAATACGACATAAAAATAGAAAATATAGAAACAAATAAAATACTACCTTACATAAACAACCCAAGAAAAAACTTAAACGCAGATAAGGTAGCTAGTTCAATAAAAGAGTTTGGTTTTCAACAGCCAATCGTTGTTGATAAGGAAATGATTATTATTGTGGGTCATACACGACATCAAGCCGCAAAACTTTTAGGATTAAAAACTGTACCTGTCGTTATAGCAGAACTACCTCCTCTCAAAGCAAAAGCATATAGAATAGCTGATAATAGACTTAACGAGGACTCCGAGTGGGATATGGGTTTATTAAATATAGAGTTTACTGACTTGTTAGATAATAATTTTGAGATGGAAAATTTAGGGTTTGACGATAAAGAACTTGAAAGACTTATTGTAGGTGATGAAAAAGGTTTAACTGATGATGATGATGTTCCAGATTTACCTAAAGAACCAAATGCAAAATTAGGAGATATATATAAACTTGGGCAACATAGATTAATGTGTGGGGATAGCACAAATATTCAACAAGTAGAAAATTTAATAAATAATAAAAAAATTGAGATGTTATTTACTGATCCACCATATAATGTAGCTTTTAATGGTAGAGGTGGAAAATTTGATGTTATTAAAAATGACAATTTATCTAAAAATGATTTTAAAGATTTTATAAATGAATTTGTAAATACTTTTAAAGCATTAAATATTAATACATACTATATTTGTTGTAATTGGGCATTTTATGGTATTCTTCAAGAACTTTTAAATCCTAAAACTTGTATAGTATGGGCAAAAAATGTTTTTGGTTTAGGTAAAGGATATAGACACCAGCATGAATTTATTTTATTTGATGGTTTTATAGATGCATCAATAACAAATGAATCTGATTTATGGGAAATTAAAAAAGATTCTAAATATAAACACCCTACACAAAAACCTGTAGCTTTATCTGAAAGAGCTATTAAAAACTCAACAAAACAAGGTAATGCTGTATTAGATTTGTTTGGTGGCTCTGGCTCAATTTTATTAGCTTGTGAAAAAACAAATCGTATATGTAATGTTATGGAATTAGACCCAAAATATGTAGATGTAATAATTAAAAGATGGGAAGATTATACAGGAAAGAAAGCAGAGTTAATAAATGGCTAGACCTAAAAAATACGATATAGACCCAGAACAAATTAGAAAATTAGCTAATTATGGATGTACTAATAAAGAAATAGCAGACTTTTATGGATGTGATGAAAGCCTTATTAGACATAGTTATTCCGAATATCTGACAAAAGGTAAGGCAGAGATGAAATTAAGGCTTAGACAGTTACAATGGAAGAGTGCTGAAAAAGGTAATGTCGTTATGCAGATATGGTTAGGCAAACAAATGCTAGGGCAATCCGAAACACCAATAACAGAAGATAATGAGCCTTTAGCTTGGTCTATTGAATAGTGCCATTATCTGATCCTCAAAGACAAGTAATATTTTGTAATAAACGATTTAGGATACTATTTGCTGGTAGAAGATTTGGTAAGACATTTGTTGCTATCCAAGAATTAGCTAAATTTGCTAGATTTCCTAATCAAAAGGTTTGGTACATATCACCAAGCTATCGTCAAAGTAAGAATATCTGCTGGACTATGCTCAAAGAACAAATGATTAATCATAGGTGGGTTAAGAAAATTAATGAAGCAGATTTATCTATTATTCTTAAAAACAATTCTATTATCCAGCTAAAAGGTGCTGATAACGAGCAATCTCTAAGAGGAGTTGGTTTAAACTTTATTTGTATAGACGAATTTCAAGACATTAAACCTCAGGCTTGGTTTGAAGTTATACGGCCAACTTTATCTGATAAAGGAAAAGAAGGTCATGCTTTATTTACAGGAACACCTAAAGGCTATAATTGGGCTTACGATTTATACACTAAACAAAACAAAGAATGGCAAAGTTTTAAATTTACAACTTTAGAAGGCGGTCAAGTAACAGAAGAAGAAATAGAACAGGCCAAAGACGACCTAGACGAAAGAACTTTCCAACAAGAATATTTGGCAACATTTGTAAATTATTCAGGAGTTATTTATTATAATTTTGATAGAAATTTGCATATTATAGATAATCATGAAGTAGTTAATGCAACAATTCATATTGGTATGGACTTCAATATTGATCCTATGGTATGTGTTTTAGCACAGAAAAGGGATAATGATTTAATAATTTTTGATGAAATACAAATATGGAGTTCTAATACAAGTGAAATGATTGATGAAATTAAAAGAAGATATAGTAAGTTTAATATAGTTGTTTATCCTGATCCAGCCGCAAGACAAAGAAAAACATCTGCTGGTGGTTTTACTGATTTAGCTTTGTTACGAAATGCTGGGTTTGAAGTGAGAGCAAGATCAACACATCCTTTAGTAAGAGATAGAATTAATGCAGTAAATTCTAAATTGAAAAATACAAATGGAGTGTCAAGTCTTTTCATTATAAAATCTTGTAAAAATGTAATTAAAAGTTTAGAAAGACAAGTATACAAAGAGGGAACTCATGTTCCAGATAAAGATAGCGGTCATGACCACATGAATGATGCTTTAGGTTATATGGTTGAGTATATGTTTCCTTTGCGTAGAGAGTTTAAACCAAGCAAACCTACTAGGTGGAGTTAATGGCAGATTACAATAGGGAATATTTAATATCAAAACATCAGGATTATAAGGATAGTTTGCATAATTGGAATTTCCATTATCGTTCTTATCTTGGTGGAGATGATTTTTCTCTTGGTAATTTTTTAAACAGATACATATTAGAAACAGATGAAGAATATTTAAAAAGATTAGACTTTACACCTTTAGATAATCATTGCCGAAATGTAGTACAAATTTATTCAAGTTTTTTATTTCGTGTTCCTCCTACGAGAGATTATGGCTCTATGAGTGGCGATCCACAATTAGAGTCATTTCTCAAAGATAGTGATTTAGATGGTAGGTCTTTTCAAAATGTAATTAAAGAAATGCAAACTCAGGCTTCTATTTATGGTCATTGTTGGGGAATTATAGATAAGCCAAACATTATTACCAAAACAAGAGCCGAAGAATTACAACAAGACATACGACCTTATATGTCTATCTATTCACCAGAGAATGTGACTAATTGGACATATGAAAGATTAGCAAATGGCAAATATTATTTAACATCATTAATTATTATAGAGGACATTAATCCTGAGAGAGCCATATTAAAAGTTTGGAGTCCTGAAGATATTTGTACTTATCATGTTGACGATTATATGAAAGATTACACAAATGCTAAACCAAAATTATTAGATGAACAACCAAATGCTTTAGGAGAAATACCAGCAGTTATTTTATACAATCAAAAATCACAAAGAAAAGCTATTGGTATTTCTGATTTGTCAGATGTTGCAGAATTACAACAGTCTATTTACAATGATTATTCTGAAATTGAGCAATTAATAAGATTATCTAACCATCCTAATTTAGTTAAAACACCTAATGTTCAAGCGAGTGCTGGTGCTGGTAGCATTATTGAAATGCCTGAAGATATGGATGCAAACTTAAAACCTTATATTATTCAACCTTCTTCTCAATCATTAGAGAGCATAATGAAAACAATTCAAATGAAAGTAGATGCAATTAACAGAATAACACATATGGGAAGTGTAAGAGGAACAGAAAAAACAGTTAATAGTGGCATAGCTTTACAAACAGAGTTCCAATTATTAAATGCTAGGCTATCTGAAAAAGCTGATTTATTAGAAAATACAGAGGAAAGAATATGGTCTTTATTTGCTAAGTGGCAAAATAAAGTATTTGATGGTGAAATTGATTACCCAGATACTTTTGATTTAAGAGATTATGCGGCTGACTTACAATTCTTACAAACAGCAAAAGCAAGTGGAATTAAATCAGAAACATTTATGAAAGAGGTTGATAAACAAATTGCAAGGTCAGTTGTAGAAGAAGATGAAACTATTAGTACCATTAATGATGAAATTGATAATTCTACTGTGGCTATAGGACAATTCTCTACACCAGCTATTGAAGGTGTTGAAACAGCCGAAGAATAAAATGAATGTCAAGACAATCTATATTAGACAAACTAACTCTTAATCATGAAACTCAGATTAAGAAAACATTAGAAGATTTAGAAGCACAAATAATATCCGATATTGCAGAGCATAAAAAACTTTTATCTACCCAGCCATTTAGTCCTGAACTATTACGACAAAAAACAGCAATCACTATTCAACTACGAAACGACTTTAAAAAACAATTCCAAAACACTTTCCTAGCCGAATCTGACTCTCTTATTAGGGAATATGACCAATTAGTAGGTGAGTTTATGAAAGAGTTTGGTAAATTAGACATACCAGATAAATTTAAAAACTTAACAAAGGTTGATTTAGATACAATTAGTGCATTAAAAACACAAACATTTCAAGGTTTTGAAGAAGTGGCTAATACTTATTTAACTGAAATTAACACTAATGTTTATCAGAATGTTATTGGCGGTAGGTCTTTTGATGATATGGTAAGAGATATATCAGGCAAATTAACAGGCGGAGTAGATGCGGCTGGACGACCAATGTCAAGTCATGCTGGACAATTAGCCCATGATTCTATCATGCAATTTGATGCTCAATTTGTTAAGGCTAAAGCTAGTTCTGCTGGACTAACACATTTTAGATATGCTGGTACAGCCATAACAACAACAAGAGATTTTTGTCAAAGACATATAGGGCAAGTATATTCTGAAGAAGAAATTAGAAGTATTTGGTCTGGTAGTTGGACAGGAAAATCAAGTGGTGATCCATTTGTTGTTAGAGGTGGTTATCGTTGCCGACATACTTGGAATCCTGTTGATCCAGATTGGTTAGAAAAAGAAGAAAAGAAAGAAGAAGAAAAACCTAAGAAAAAACCTAAAAAAAACATATCTTCATTAAATAATCCTATTAAGGAAAAAGATATTAATGTTTTACCAAATACATTTGTAGGTAATGAATTACAAAAACAAATAAGTAAAAATGCAAAAGATAAAAGATATCCTTATGATGATGTTAGAGATAAATATGTTTCAAGGTTTAATACAGACAACATAGGAAGAATAATTGGTATTGAAAAATTAGATGATAAAACTGCAACGCAATTACTTGTTATGATGCAAGAATTAGATGATTTAGCTGTTTTATATAATGTTCCTAAATTACGATCCATAAACATTAATGGCAGAATGAGTGCAATAATGTCTATGGGAGATGGTAATTTAAAAATTAATTACAAAATGTTTAATAAAAATAACCCAGCAGAAGAAATACAGATTATGAGAGGCACAGGATTTTATGAAAATGAAGTTGAGTTAGCAAAAAAATTTAAACTTGGAGATGCAGTTTCAAAAGAAAGAAAAACAATCAAATCAACTTGGGTAAGACCTTATAATGCTTTTTATTACGAAGATAATGAATTTGATAGAATGAGATCAATTTTGTATCACGAATTTGCACACCAAGTTCATCAAATGAAAAAAGTTGAATGGAGAAAAGCCGATTTTGGAGCATTTGGATATGAACATAAAGTGCCTGTTGAAGAAGCATTATTTAAATTAAGAGTGAAAGGAAAAGGTGCTTCTAGGTATTCTGATAAAAATACTAAAGAGTGGTTTGCTGAAAATTTTAGTTTGTATCATATGGGTAAATTAGACTTAGTTGATAAAAGATTTATAGATTTTTTAGAAAGTGAGGTTATGAAATGAGTGCTATTTTAAATGAAGCAGAAGAAATTTTAGATAAAAAAACAATTAATTTAGAAGATTATAAAAGATTTAGAGAAATAGGCAGATTAATAACAATAGAAGAAAAATTATATTTTTCATCTTTTGATGAAGCATTTTATTTACGACTCCCAGAAATAGCACAAAAAGAGGGTAATTGGAATTGGTTAGAAGCAGAAGATGAAGAATAATTAGTATTTTTTAAAAAATATTGTTATATAAATAAAAAAAAGGAGTAATTATGGCTGACGAGCAAAAAACGGATACAGTTGAAACTGCAACAACTGAAATCCAACAGGAAGAAGTAAAAGTAGAAGAAAATAAAGAAGATTCTTTTAACAAAGCACAAGTTGATGATATTGTTAAAGAACGACTAGCAAGGGAACGAAGAAAAATTTACAAAGAGTTAGGAACAGAAGATATTAATGTTGCTAAATCTGCTTTGCAAGAAAAACAAGAAAAAGAATTAGAGATTAAGAAACAGCGAGGCGAGTTTGATGAAATTATTAAACAACAAGCTGATAAATCTAATGCTGAGATATCAAATTTAAAAACACAATTAGAACAAATAAAAATCAATGATAGTTTATTGTCTAGTGCAAGTAAGCATAGGTCAAATGTTCCAGATCAAGTTGTTCAGTTGTTAAAATCAAATGTAAAATTAAATGACGAAGGTAAAGTAGAAGTTCTTGCAGAAAATAAACAACCCCGTTATAATACAAAAGGTGAACTGTTATCAGTAGATGATTATGTTCAAGAGTTTTTGACACAGAATCCTCACTTTCAAGCGGCAACTCCTTCAGGGAGTGGAAGTGTGAGTAATGTGGGAAAGGTTGACGCAAAACCTTTTAATATTGCGGATTTAGATATGACAAATCCTGAAGATAGGAAGCGATATGCTGAATATAGAAAGGAAAGGGATACGAAGCCCACAGTCATAAAATTAACTTAATATTAAAAGGAGATTAGCTATGGCTAACGAAACGACTAGTAGTACTATCTCGGAACTATATACCGAGATTATTGCTGAAGCATTGTTTGTAGCACAAGAACGATCTATTATGAGAGGTCTTGTAAAAAACTATACAATCGCTGGTGGTGGAAAATCTGTTGAAGTTCCTATATATGCTTCTGTAAGTGCAGCGGCAGTATCAGAGGCTTCTGATTTATCTAACACAGCAGTAAACCCAAGTTCTGTTACTATTACAGCATCAGAAGTTGGAATCATGACTACACTAACTGATTTAGCAAGAAACTCAGCATCAAGAAATGTTGCTAGTGATATTGGTAGATTATTTGGTGAAGCAATCGCTAAAAAAATTGACACAGACTTAACTGCATTATTTGATGGTTTTTCAACAAGTGTAGGTGGGGCTGGAACTGAATTAACAGTAGCAAAAATATTTGAAGCGGCTGCAACTTTAAGACAAGCTGGAGTACCAGCACCATATTATGGTGTTTTCAATCCAAAAGTTATTTACAATGTTAAAAAATCTTTAA
>VTLG01006948.1_pt1 | contig 29337 bp, 36 predicted proteins | sample 4694571 | NCBI WGS metagenome assembly VTLG01 (sample SAMN12604809, study PRJNA352737) | marine metagenome | biome: ENVO:00000447; feature: ENVO:00000209|ENVO:00000569|ENVO:01000036; material: ENVO:00002151; isolation source: viral sequences binned using virsorter ...
ATAGAGGCAGCAAGTGACCCAACCAACTTTAACGGCTCCGAGGATCAACTATCGGAGACCGTCTCTATATCCGAAACAAGAGCAAGCGATATTCTCGACTGATCGTTATGGAATAATCGAAGGCTCAACCAAGTGCGGTAAGACCGTGGCTTGTATCGCTTGGATACTAGAACAGGCTATGCGAGGGAAGAGAGGCCAGTCCTTCTGGTGGGTATCTCCTGTCTATCCTCAAGCCAAGATTGCCTTTCGTAGATTAAAGCGTGGCCTTCCTGAGAATCTCTATCGAGCGAATGAATCAGAGTTGACGATAACTCTACCGAATGAGGCTATCATCTCATTTAAGAGTGCTGAGAAGCCTGACAACCTTTATGGAGAGGACGTATTCGCAGCGGTGATGGACGAGGCTACACGGATGCGAGAGGAGGCTTGGCACGCTATTAGGTCTACTCTTACCGCTACTCGTGGATTCGTTCGTATAATCGGAAACGTAAAGGGCAGGAGGAACTGGGCCTATGCTCTTGCTAGGAAAGCGGAGGGTGGAGAGTCCGGGTGGCTCTACTCTAAGCTAACTGCAAACGATGCGATAGAGGCAGGGATTTTAGCAGCCGATGAGATTAGCCAAGCCCAGAGACAGTTACCCGAAGGAGTGTTCAAGGAATTATATTTTGCAGAACCTTCTGATGATGGGGGGAATCCATTTGGACAGGAAGCTATCCGAAAGTGCATTGGGGATATTAGTGGCAAGCCTCCAGTGATCTATGGTGTTGATCTGGCAAAGTCCGTTGACTGGACTGTAGCCATAGGGTTAGACGAAAACGGTGCAGTATGCAGATTTGACCGCTACCAACTTCCTTGGGAGGAGACTGTCAGGAGACTTGCTCAAGAGATAGAATTAACTCCAGCAATTGTAGACTCTACTGGCGTTGGCGATCCTATAGTGGAACGGTTACAGAGGGAATTATCAAACGTAGAAGGCTATCACTTCTCCTCTACGAGTAAACAGAAATTGATGGAAGGTTTAGCGGTAGCGATCCAGTCGAATGAGATCCAATACCCTAATGGCGCAATAGTCTCCGAGTTAGATGCCTTTATGTTTGAGTATACTAGAACAGGAGTTAGATACTCGGCTCCTCAGGGCGTCCATGATGACTGTGTGATGGCTCTCGCTCTGGCGGTATACGGTAGAACAGGTGCGGCAGGGGTTGGGGTATGGTAGAGACCAAGGAATTAAGATGCGGTAACTGTAACAAACTCCTAGCTGAAATGGCATCTAAGGGAACCGTTATTACTTGCTCCAGATGTAAGACTCGTAACGAAGCCTAAAGCTTGAGGACTATACCCCATACAGACGAGATGATTAAGTTGGCCCTTACAAAGGCCTTGAGGCGCAAGACTCTGCCGGGTTCCATAACAAAAGGAAAGGCTAGTGCTGCCGGGTATTTGGGGGAGATAGCGGTTGCCACATATCTGGATGCAAAGATTGTAAGTGATAACGAATTTAATCATGACCTGATAATGCAGGACGGCAGAACGTGCGAGGTTAAGACCAAGCGGCGGACGGTTCCACCGATAGGTACATACGAGGTCTCCGTAGCCTCTGCGAGTAGACACCAGAGTCCTGATTTATATGCGTTTGTGAGCCTTCACTTTAAGAGATCAGTTAAGGTAAACAACAGCATCACCTATAGAGGACTTGAGGCGGTATGGTTGCTGGGATATAAGGAACCCAGAGATTATTTTCGTGAATCAAGGGTATGGCGCAAGGGAGATATAGATTCGGGTAATGGTTTTATATCCCATGTAGAAATGCATAACCTACCAATTTACAAGTTAACTAATTGGTTTTCCCGGTTTTAGGATTGTGTGTGAACCGATAATATTTGACAGGTTATTATTTTATGATGTATAAAAGAAGCAGTGACCTTTAAGCGGATGTGTCCTGCCCTCTCACATTGATTAGGGCTGAACCGTACGGAGGTCGCTTTGGCATTTTGGGATATGCTCCGGACTAAGGCAGAGGAACTGTCTACAACGGTTCCCCTTAATCTTGATATTGGTTCAGCTACTTACCCAGACTCTAATTTCGAGTCATTCGCCAAAGAAGGATACTCCAAGAACGAGATCGTTCACGCTTGTATTCGTGAACTGGCTACCTCTGCTGCTACTCCTCGGTATCAGGTTATTGCTCCAGCTACCGATGGTGGAACAATAGAGATTGATCGAGGTCTACTCTACGATTTAGTCAACAACCCAAATCCGTATTCTGATTGGTACTCGTTTATTGAACGCCTAGTTACATTCCTGATGGTTGCTGGCAATAGTTACGTATTAAAGGAACGAGCCAAGAACGATCAGGTGTCCGCTCTATATTTATTAAGACCCGACAGGGTAACTATTGTTGCTGGAGATTATGGGCCCGAGAGGTATGTTTACACGGTAGGCGGCAAGGACTATAGCGTAGAGCCTCGGAATATGTGCCATCTCTCTCTGCCTAATCCAGCAGGAGATATTTACGGGCTGTCTCCTCTACAGGTCTTGGCTCGAAACGTGAACCTTGATCTGAACATGACGGATTTCGCCAAGACGTATTTCCAGAATGCTGGAGTACCCAGCGGACTCCTCAAGGTTAAGAAGCGGTTATCAACACAAGACGAAGCCAGCGTAATTCGATCCCGATGGAGGAGCCAGTTTGGAGGGGTTAACAACTTCCACCGTGTGGCGATTCTAGACGAGGATGCCGAGTACCAGCCCATGTCTAATTCTCCGAAGGATATGGCATTAAACGATCTTCATAATTTAACCGAGTCGAGAATCTGTGCGGTGTTCGGAGTTCCTCCCATTCTAATTGGAGCCAACGTAGGTCTCCAAAGGTCTACGTTCTCGAACTACCGAGAGGCTCGATTAGCCTTCCACAGCGAAACTCTCGAACCGTTAGTGGCGAGGATATTGCGGTACTTCAACCGTAATCTATTTAACGAGTATAAAGGCAATGAATCCTTGTCCGTAGACTGGACTGCTATGAGGTCTGTTCTGGACGATCAGGCAGCAACAACGGCTAGGATAAATTCTCTATTTACTGGTGGGGTTATTACTCTCAATGAGGCTCGTGAGGAGTTAGGATTTAACGCTATAGAGGACGGTTCTATCAGGCGTGTTCCCACGAGTGTTATGGAATTAGCCGAAGGCCAGTCCTCATCTGTAGCGGTAGGTGCTGCTCCGGTAGAACAGGCGCACCCAATGCTTGCCGAGGTTAAGGCTCCGAGAGTTGCTCCCAGAGGCCTGATGATGAGACGGCAATTATTAGAGGACAGAGATGGGGAGACCGAAGATTTAGCAAGGAAAGTCCTACGCCATTTCAGAGGTATACGAAATAGGGTTGACGGTGTACTCGGTAGGTATATGGAACGAGCCACCGAAAACTCAAAGAGATTTCCTTTTGAGGCGGTAGATATGCTGCCTCCTATTGAGACAGGAAACCTAGAAGGCATATTAGAGGCTGCATACAGAAGGGTCAGTAAGAAAACATTTAAGACTATCAATATTGTAGGTGTTGCAGGGACTCTTGATTGGTCGGACAAACTTCCAACGGTTCAGAATGTTTTAACTTCCGCTCCTACTCGTGCGACTATGATTCACAGGACTACCAACAAGGTAATTAAAGCAGCACTTGAAATAGCTTTAGAGAGAGGCTATTCGATACAGCAGTTAGCCAAGGGAGTTCCGGATGATAATTATCCGGGCATCCGTTCTGTCTTAGGAGAGACAGAAAACAGGGCAACGTTAATTGCTAGAACAGAGGTTATGAGAACTCAAAACCAAACTACGGTTGGGTTCTATAAGGAACAGGGATTTGCCTATGTGAAAGCAGATGATGTAGACGGAGAAGAGGGCGATACTTATGTTGATCCGGGCGATCCTTACGGCAGAACCTGTGCGGAGCGACATGGACAGATTTATTTACTAGAGGACGCAATGAATATAGAAGATCATCCTAATGGAACATTAAATTGGACGCCAATGCCTAGAGGCTACAGACCGGAGGAGAGAGTATGATTCATAAAACATTAGTAGCGTCAGCGAAAGCTATAGACGAGGCCGAAGGAATCGTGGAGGCTTATGTCAACACGATGGGGGTAGCTGATGCTGACGGTGATATCGTAGAGATGACCGCCTTTGATAAAAGCATTCGGGAGAATCTACCGATCCCGGTATTATCCGGACATGACCAAAGCAAGTTGGTTGGCAAAGTTATATTTGCCCAACCCGAAGCTGTCGAAGGAGATGAATATAAGCTGTTTACTCGGATGCAGATGAACATGGATACCGAGGCTGGTCGGGATGCTTACTCAAATGTGGCAGGTGATTTCATTAGAGAATGGAGCATCGGGTTTAATATTCCAAAGGATGATGATATAACGCATGAAGGAGCCGATGTATCTACCGTACTCCGTAGGATAACGAATTTGGATTGGGTAGAGGTAAGTACCGTCATTCGTGGTGCGTCACCTTCTACGGCTACGATAGGAGCCAAGGCAGCGGACATAACGCCTGATCTAAAGGCAGCAATCCCATCTCATCTTACCGCAACTGTAGATGATGCTTGGGACGCAGGTCTGATGAGAACCCGAATAAAAGGTGGAGCAGGAATTCTTAGAAATTCCCATGCTTGGTATGATACAGAAGGTGATCCGGAGGCCAAGTCCTCCTATAAATTCCTCCATCATCACATAGGCAAGAACGGCAAAATTGGGGCAGCAAATATCCGAGCATTAACTTCTTCTATTAATAGTCTGAATAAGAGAATGGTTTCCATACCAGAGACTGATAGACGAGGAGTATATAACCACCTCTCCAGACATTTAAGAGAGGCAGGACGCAAGCCAAGCGAATTAAGGTCTGCTGATCTGCCTGATAATTCTAAGCCATATCCTAATTTCCATGCCTGTAGAATCAGGGAGCCTGAAGACTTTGATCGGTTCCGCACTACTACCGAGACTCTTGAAGGCGGTGAGTTCGATGGCAAACAGATCGAAATCCTGCATGGCCGGGAGAAAGAAACAGGCGATTGGGAAATTGCCTCCTTCCATCTACCAGCCGAAGAATGGACAGTGGACGAGGCTCGTGAATGGGCTGATACTCACGGGGCTATTAAATTTGAGCCAGCAACTGGCGAGGAGTCCGATGACGCAGACGATTCTGCCTCTAGCACGGAAGATGATTCTGCCCTAGAGACGGCAAAACGACAACTGCGCCTACAGCGGACGAAACTCGCTATGCTAGGAATAAAAAATAAGTGAAAGGACAAGTGAAATTTTGAGCACGAAAGATATTAGACAAGAGGCTAATGCCCTCTTGGTTAATGCTGAAACGTCTCTCTCTGAAGGCAATGTTGAAGCCTTTGAAAAGCAGATTGTTGATGCACAGGCCAAGATGGAAGAAGCCGATAAGATTGACACGGCGGCAAGTCAGTTAAAGGCTCTTAAAGGAGACTTTAACAAGCCACTAAATTCCGTTCCTATAGCGTCTAACGATGTGGCTGTTCACGATCCTAATGACAATACGGCAAGGACTAAGGCGTCCTATAAACCAGCATCTTGGGTAAAGGGAATGCCAGCGATGTCGCAGCCTCTTTGGGTGCAGGAAATTATGGGCATTACTGAAAAGGAAGAAGCCCAATTCCAGACTGACACATTTACAAAGTGGCTCCGGTCACCTAGTGATGATGTTTTCTGGAAGACTGCAACGGCCCAAGAAGTCAAGGCCATGCAAGAGGAAACGGATGCAGAGGGCGGTTTCTTTGTCCCTGAGCAGTTCATTTCCCAGACCATACACGATCCGGGAGTACCGGGTTCTCAGCTACGACCTCTCTGCACGGTTATCCGTGTATCGAGTAAGGATGGCTACGTCCCAACAATGGGTTCAGCGACTTGGGCGGCGATTGCTGAAGAAGCTGCTTTCTCAGACCAGACTCCTACTGTTGGTCAGGTAGCTTTCTCAATAGAAAAATCTGGTGGACTTGTAAAGGTTACGAGGGAGTTACTTGATGACTCCGCTGTTAATCTTCCTGCACTTCTAACCCAGATATTCCAAGAGTCAGCTGGACGGTTTGAGGACGTTGGCATCATCAGTGGAAACGACACCACGCAGTATGGTGGGATCATGTCTGATGGGGACGTAGAGTTCTACACGATGGCTAATGCAACTTCTGTTGTTGCCGCCGACCTTGTTGGCACGTTCTACAAACTCAATGCACAGTTCAGGGCTAATGGAACATGGGTTATGAAATCGGCAATAGCCTCATTGATTAACCAGATTAACCTGACAGGCAACGGAGTGACAGGTGTTCCAAACATAACTGCCGCTCCATCTGATTTCATTCTTGGTCGACCTAACGTGACCACGGACGTTGTCAGCGGTCTTGGTGCCACGATTACAAGCACCGAGAAAATCGGCATATTCGGAGACTTCAGGAATTACTACATTTTTGATAGGGTCGGCTTTACGATCCGCAGGAATGATAGCCTGTATATGGGCAATGACCAGATTGGTTTCTTTGCCACACGCAGGGGCGATGGACAAGTAGGTTTGTCAGACGCATTTAAGATTCCAAGGGCTGCATAGGGTAGTTTAATTTGGGGGCGTGGGGCCAAATCCCACGCCCCTTAGAAACGGAGGGTTTTATGGCTAAAGCTAAAAGTTTGATAAATGTAACGTTTGGTGCTACTGGAGAGGTTTATGAGAGGGGCAAAATCTATGATGTCCCTGCAGAAACTCTCAGGAAGTATCCGAATGATTTTAAGAAGATGGCTGAAAAGCCAGAGAATAAAGCCAAGGAGACCGAGGAGAACAAGTAATGGCAGTACGGCACACTTATGCCACAGCGGATGATCTTAGGGATTATCTAGCTGGGACTTCCTATAGTTCTGGCTGGACTAGTGATGCCGTTGCCATTAGAAGGATTCTGGAAGCCTCAAGCAGAAGAATAGACGACTACTGTGGAGGTGGCTCCTTTGGGCCACAGACACAGACCCGGTACTATGATATTGGATTTGGAAATCTCCGAAACACTCCTCAATATCTCGCCACAGTCAATTCTGATGATCTGGCAAATGATACAGAGGCTGTTCCGGTTATCCCTCTCGATAACTGGTTGGTATCTACTACAACGGTTACATCTTACGGAGCGACTGATAGGGCAACCAGTGAAACTCTAACAGAGGGATATGCCAACGATTTCTTTCTCGTGCCATATAACACCTCTCCTAAGACCATGCTGAAACTGAACGAGGATACTGCCAAAGGATTTGATTCCGGGCAGCAGACCTTATCTATTCTTGGTGCTTGGGGATACACCGCAGACACCATCTCGGTTACCACCTCTGATGCTATAGGGACTACAACGGCTACATCTGCGTCCGTTACTTCTGCATCTAATCTGGGGCCAGCTCAAACTATTCTGATCGACTCGGAGCAACTTTATATCACTGCTATATCTGGTAATACTCTTACTGTAGAGCGAGGAGTTAATGGATCAACAGCAGCAACGCATTCCGGAGGAGCGAGTCTATACCGATATGACTATCCGGTTCTCATATCTCAGGCATGTCTTGATCTAAGCAAAATTGTCTTCCGAGACAGAGACCTAGGAACGGTCTCTAGTATAGGATCAGGGGATGCTGCCATAACCACCGCAGAGGGTGAAATACAGTCCATTCTAGGTACGCTCGACCAGTTCCAAGTAACCGGAACATCCAATGGGATTATTTTCTAATGCCAGAGTTTAAGCCAACTACTACATTTAAGCTAAATGGGCCAATGTTCAAAACCCCGTCACAAGTTTCGTTAGGGTTTCAAGAGGCCGTTAATAGAGGCCTCCTTGATCTCGCTACACTCGAAGGTAGCAACAAGGTCAAGGAGCAACTAACTCCGGGCCACGGTAGATTAACTGGTCACCTGAAAAGTCATATTGGCGCAGCCATAACCAATAGTAACGTAGCACAAATAGATGCTGGAGAGCATCGGTATGGTGAGAACGTTATATATTCCTCATGGGTTGAAGGAATCAGTTCCCGTAACCGTGCAAGGCCCGGATTCCCCGGATACCATATGTTTGAGAATGTTTATAACGACATCAATAATAATCCAAAACTGTATGAAGATTATATCGGGGATGCAATCGTTGAGGCTTTCGATTGAGTAGATCAGGAGCATTATCAAGAATCGATGCCCTGTTATCGGAGATAAGTGATCCGGCATTTACTAGCGTTCTGCGAGGGGAACCGTTAGCAATATCAGGTTCTCCATTATTAGCTTATTGGATAACTGGGAGAACAGATGATTTTGAAACGCTAGGCGATATCGGTTCTAGAACAAGTATGCTGATTCGGGCTTATTTTAGGATGCAGGATTCTCAGGATGTCAGAGAGACGTTAGAAGAAGAGGTTTGGGACGCTATGGTTCAAGTTGATACAAAGTTACGATCCGATGCCGATCTAGCAGGTAACGTAACTGATTCTAATGTAGGTACTGCTACGGTCGGATATATTACTATGGGCGGTGCTGTTTTTCGGGCGGTTTCGATTCCGTTCGAGGTAGAAATTCTTGGAGAAATAACGATAACTCCGTAAGGAAATATTATGGCAAAAACTAATGGACTAAATGTTAGATTATATGTCGAGGGATATGATTTGTCTGGTGATGCTAACGCCTTGTCTGGTCTTGGATATACTAACGAACTCCTAGACGTAACTACTCTGGACGTTTCTGCCCGAAAAAGAATTATAGGTACGGTAGATTCGGAAGTGACTTTTGAGGCGTGGTTCGATAATGCATCCTCTAGGCAACACGCCGTATGGACATCTAACTCTGGCAAATTGCCTACAGCGGATCAGGATATTTTAATTCCTATGGGATCGGCAGTGGGCGATCCTTCCATGGGGCTTATTGCTAAAGAAGGGACATATAATGTAGCTAGAGCTAGCGGTTCAGCCATATCTGCAACGGCTACATTTTCGGCAAACGGCTCGGCAGCGGAGTTCGGTGAGATGTTAACTGCCCTAGATGATACTCATTCATCGGCTGGGTCGGGAACGGTAGTTGATAGCGGAGCATCATCCTCTAATGGTGGTTCTGGTTATCTTCAACTGTTAAGCCTTGATTCTGGTAGTGTCACGGTAAATTTACAGGAAGCTACCTCTAGCGGTGGTTCCTACTCGAACTTTATGACTTTCTCAACCGTGGCGGCGGCGGCGGCTCCGTCAGCGGAAAGATTAACGATGGAAGGAACAGTTCAAAGGTATATAAAAGTTACAACAACTGGCACTTTTAGCAATGCAAAAATAGTAGTCGGATTCAGTAGATCATAAGGAGGTCTTCAGATGGCAAAGCAGAACGGTTTAGGCGATTACTTGGCAGTGGATGACAGTGGTGGAACGGCTCGTGATATCAGTAATGACATAGGAGATTACGGCATCAATATCTCCCAAGAACTTATTGATACTACGGGGCTGGATAAGTCAGCGAAGGAGCGAATAACAGGGATGTCCGACGGTGATGTTTCCTTAAACGGAACATTCAATGCCGCATCGAATAAATCCCACGATGTTTTTAAGACTCGAACGGGAACAAGGACATTTGATTTAAGGATCGGAGGCAATACGTCCTCTAATCCTCAACTCTCAATGGAAATGCTCGTCGGGAATTATAATCTCGCTAGGGGTAATGATGGCTCTCTTGCGTGGTCTGTAACATTAAACCTACAAAGCGGTACAGTTCCGACTTGGGGTACAGTCTAATGGTTGAAGCATTAAAGGCATCTGCTAACGGAATTAAACCTTTCACAATCCAGAGGCGCAGAGCGATTCTGGTTTTCAAGCAGGAAGAATATGAGGGTCTCCATATCGAGGCTCGGCTTGATGTAGACCTGAGAACATTCTTAGATTTACAAATATTGGCTGGTTCCGGAGATGCGAATGCCCACGGTCTAAAAGAGGCCTTCACAATGTTTGGAGATCAGATTTTAGAAAGCTGGAATCTAGAGGATGAGAATGGTGATGTATTGTCTGCAGATGCTGCTGGGTTTCTAACAATTCCTCCAACTCTCGGAACAGCTATTCTCACGGCGTGGAGTGAAGCAGCGACAACATCGGGGGAAGCCTCAGCCTCGGCATAGCCAGATGGAAGTCTGTAAAGGGCGGTACTTATCGGGACGGTAGACCAATTACCAAGCCGATTGAGTTGCAAATAGCAGAAATCATTGACGGTATATGTCAACGATACGGTTGCCTTCCGTCTGAGGTTATGTCCGAGGATGTTGGAATATTAAAAATGCTTGATATAGTGGGTCAGAACGAGGAGAAAAAACCTAGTGGCTAATACAGTCACAATTACAGTTGACGCTAATACTAAGAAGGCAGAAGCAGATGTCAAAGGTATGAGCGGCAAAATGAAAGGCGCATTGAAAGGCGTTGGAGTGGCTTCCGGTGCTTTGGCTGGTGTAGGTGTAGCTGCAGCCAAACTTGGGCAGGAATACCAAGAAGCCACTAATATCATAGCAGCAGGAACAGGTGCTTCAGGAGAGCAACTTGAGGGGCTAGAAGGTAGCTTTAAAGAAATCTGGTCACAAGTCCCACAGGACGCCTCAGCGGTTGCTTCTGCTATCGCCGATGTCAACACTGAGCTTGGTTTTGAGGGAGAGAATCTCGAAGAAGTCTCAAAGGCATTCCTTGATGCTGGTCGAATAATGGGGGAGGATACTGCTCCACTAATTAAATCTGTAGCGGACGCCATGATTGCTATGGGAGATGATTCTGATAATGCCACCCTTAGACTAGATCAAATGATGGCTGCATCTCAGGCTGTTGGTGTCCCGATGACTCAATTAGCCGATACCATTGTCAAATTTGGCCCACAATTAGACACCATGGGCTTCAATTTCGATGAGGCGACAGCCCTGATTTCAAACATGGAGGCATCCGGTATGTCGGCCTCCAAGATGATGCCGGGACTTAATACCGCAATCAAGAAACTTGCCGATGAAGGAGTTACCGACATACAGGGTGGACTCGCAGACATGATTCAGAGCATTAAAGATGCAGATAGTGATTCAATGGCCCTTGCAATTGCGACAGACAAATTTGGCGCAGGGGCTGGAATCCGATTTGTTGATGCGATAGATGCAGGTGTTTTCAGCTTAGATACCATGAAAGAAACTCTTGATGATGGAATTGGTAGAACAGCAGAGATGGCAGAATCAACCCTGACAATGAGCGACAAGATGGACATTATGAAGAACAAGGTGAAAGGTTCTCTTACTCCCATAGGTGATTTTGCGACTGCTTTAGGCCCGATGGTAATGATTATTCCAGCTTTAACTGGCTTTATATCGTTACTGGGTGCTTCTCAGGTGGTGCAAACGGCTCTAACGTGGCTCCAAACCGCAGCAATGGCGGCCTTAAACGTCGTAATGGGGCCAATTGGGTTGATCATTCTGGGTATCGTTGCAGCGGTAGCTGCTGCTATTATTATCTTCAAGAATTGGGACAAGATTGTCGAGACATTCAAGAAGGGACTAGAGAAAATTAAGCCTGTCTTTGAGACGGTAAAGGCTTTCCTCGAAGGGGCTTTGGATAGTCTAAAGGATAAATGGGACACGATATGGAATGGGATGATTGATGTAGCAAAGGGCATTGCCAATCCTATTATTGGCGTTATTAATGCTGTTATTGGTGGGATAAATATACTTTTTGGAGTATTAAGAAAAATTAAGTTTGAAGGGGAAGCAAAACTGGGTGGGCTTATCCCTGCATATTCGTTCGATCCATTTGGTGGCCTTAAAGATATTCCGAGGATTCCGCAATTAGCCGAGGGTGGAATCGTAACCTCTCCTACACTAGCAATGTTGGGAGAGCGTGGCCCAGAGGCTGTTATACCACTCAACAAAGCTGCTGCAGGTGGAGGTATAACGATTAATATTATGGGGCCAACTTATGGATTCGATGATTTTGAGCGGAGAGTTGGAGAAGCAATAGTTGATGGCGTTAGGCGTGGTGGTTTCTCTGGTATTCTAGCGACTGCATGAGGTAATTAAATGGCAAAAGAATTTAAGCATGGATCAGTAGGAACGGAACTTACACAGGCTGAGTGGGAAGGAGAAGGTTCCCATGTTATAGATAGTCAGGCAACTGGTGATATTCCTTATGCCTCATCCGCAAGCCAGTTAACCGGACTTGCTATTGGATCGGCTAATGACATATTGAGAGTTAGTGGTGGTGTTCCTGATTGGCAAGCCACAACTTTTATAACCGCACTTGGAACTATAGCCACTGGAGTTTGGGAGGGTACGGATGTAGGTGTTGCTCACGGTGGCACTGGTGCATCAACGCTCACGGCTAATGGAGTCTTGGTAGGTAACGGAACTTCAGCAATTACGGCTGTTGATATGAGTACGAAAGGGAAAATATTAATTGGTGACGGGTCTGGGAATCCCCAGATGCTTGCTGTAGGAACTAATGACCATGTGCTTACTGCAGATTCTGGCGAAACAACGGGAGTTAAGTGGGCAGCAGCGGCAGCAGCGGCAGCAGGGAGCCTCACTGGTTCAACCCTAGCATCAGGAGTTACCGCTTCCAGTCTAACAAGTGTGGGAACGATAGCGACAGGGGTTTGGCAAGGCACAGACGTTGGAGTTGCTTATGGGGGCACAGGCGTTTCAACCCTCACAGCCAATGGTGTTTTGATTGGTAATGGTACAGGTGCTGTTACGGCGGTAGACCAATCGACCAAGGGACATATTTTAATCGGCGACGGCTCTGGTAATCCTCAGATGTTAGCCGTTGGAAGTAACGATCAAATTCTGGTCGCTGATAGTGGTGAAACAACTGGAGTCAAATGGGCTGCTGCTGGAACGGCAGCGGCTGGCAGTTTGACAGGCTCTACACTGGCGAGTGGTGTCGTGACGTCATCCCTGACAACGGTCGGAACAATCGGGACGGGTGTCTGGCAAGGTACAGATGTCGGGGTTGCATATGGCGGTACAGGGGTCTCAACCCATACGGCTAACGGCGTACTTATTGGTAATGGTGGTTCTGCGGTGACTGCGGTCGATATGTCAACGAAAGGACATATCTTAATCGGGGATGGTTCTGGCAATCCTCAGATGCTTGGAGTCGGTAGCAATGATGAAGTTCTTGTAGCCGACAGCGGTGAGACTACAGGGGTCAAGTGGGCGGCTGCTGGTGGTGGTGCTGTATCTGCTGTTGCTAATGGTGCTGATGATAGAGTTACAACATTCAGTTCTTCTACCGCATTAAATGGTGAAGCCAACTTCACATTCTCAGGCAGCGCATTACAGCTTACAGGCACATTTACGGTAGGCGTAAATGATACTGGTCACGATGTGAAATTCTTTGGAGCAACAGATGGAGCCTATATGCTATGGGACGAGGATGTAGATGACCTTGTTCTTGCAGGGGCGTCAAGGCTTGGAGTAGGTGGTTCCCCTGATTATAAGATTGAGATTGCAGGAGAAAACGAAAAACTTGCATTTTCCGGTGGCGGTACGCAGGGTATTTATTTTGGAGATGCTGGGAGCGATTATGCTGGGTATATCAGCTATCAACACGCAAACGATTATTTCGTTGTTGGTGCCAATGGTGCCAACAAATTCACTGTGCAAGGTGACGGAAACGCCACACTTGTTGGTAGCTTGACAGAAGGTTCCGACTCTAGATTAAAGACAAACGTCAACACCGTTTCCGGAGCCTTGGCTAAGGTCAAGCAAATGCGAGGCGTTAGTTATGATCGGTCGGACGGTGGCTCTAGTGGGTATGGCTTGATCGCACAGGAACTGGAAGCCCTAGTCTCTGGGTTGATAAGAACTGACGACAGCGAAAACGAATATAAATCTATAGCTTATAGTGGGCTAACCGCCTTCTTCATAGAGGCGATTAAAGAAATTGACACTAGAGTGACAGCACTTGAGTAGAATCTAAGGAGAAACATGAATACCCAAATTACAGATCGAGATATAGAAATCTTATGCGCCACGAATCCTTTAGCCAGCGAACAACTTAGAAGGATAGTTGCTGAACGCCAGAATGCAGAACTCATTGCAGAGCTAGCGAAATTAAGAGAGGAAACTCCAATAGAAGAAAGCAATAATGGCGTAGCGACAGAGGCGATTCTTGCGGAGAGATAATGACGATATCATATGGGCTGTATGTAGATTGGAATAATGACGGAGACTTTACCAATCCAGAGGACGATATCACTGGTGATGCCTTAACCGTCACATGGTCTAGGGGCCGGGATTATGCCTCCGCTCTTGAAGGTAAGTCAATAGCTGGAAAGCTAACCGCAACATTATTAAACACAGACGGCAAATATTCTCCAAGTAATACCAGTTCGGATTTATCCGGGTCAATATTTCCGGGCCGTAATGTAAAGATAACAGCAGGGGAAGCAGTACCGTTTCCGCAGGATTTCCCTATCGCATTTAGCGATACCACGAGATGGCAGGGCAAGCTAGATAGAATCCTTCCCCAACCAGCATCTGAAGGTATCAAAACCTGTACGCTTACAGCCTTTGGGAACTTAGGATATCTTAACCAGTTTAACGTACAGCTAACTTCCCAGACGAACAGGAGAACCGATCAGGCAGTAGGAGATATTCTCGATGATCTTGGCTGGCCTTCTGGAGATAGATCGCTTGATACAGGACTGACTACTATTAGCAGGTTCTGGATATCTAAGAAGAAAGGTATTGAAGCTCTCCGTTTAGTAGAGGAAACGGAGGCAGGATTTATTAAGGAAACCAAGGACGGGAAGATTGGTTTCGAGAATAGACACCACAGGCTAACACAAAGTGCTTCTACTACCAGTCAAGCCACGTTTACCGATGCATCTGGGGCAACCAATACGTTCTCCTCTATTAGTCAGGCTGACCCATTGTCTACCATTGTGAATCACGTAGAGGCTACTGCTCGAACATATGATACTGCTTCAGTAGCCGTTTTATGGACGCATCCGGAAACAGGCTCGGCAAGTCCTACCCTTGCTCCAGCAGAAACAAAAACATTTGAAGCGGAGTTTCCCAATCCTGACTCGTCTAATAATGCTGAGGAGGTAGATGCGTGGACTACTCCAGCAGCTACCACCGATTATTTAGCCAATACAGCATCGGACGGTTCTGGAACGAATCGAACATCTGATATAGTGGTAACTAATACCAAGACTGCTGAAAGAATGGTGATGTCCTTCACGAATAACTCGGCAGATGATGTTTATATGACAAAGATACAGGCTAGAGGAACGGCTGTAGCCACCAAGAATCCCTGTACAGTTAGGGCTATAGATTCTGCCTCGCAGGCAGAATATGGGGAACGGAAATATGTTGCCAAGACCCAGTTTATTCCTACCACTACGGAGGCTCAGGACTGGTGCGATTATCAGGCGGTTATCTATGGAAGTCCTGTAGAGATTCTTACTCTTAATATTCCAGCTAATGAAACATCTGTCAGGCAGGCGTTGAGTAGAGATATATCAGACCGAATAACCGTCACTGCAAATAATGATGCCAAGCTGGGAATCAATGCTGATTTCTTTATCGAATCCGAGGCTCATAATGTGAGCATTGGAGGATCAGAGCATACTGTCCAATTACAACTTTCCCCTGCGACTGGTGGATATTCGCAGTTCTGGGTTCTCGGTACATCAGTTCTCGGCACCGATACAGTTCCGGGGTTCTAGGAGTATTTATGGCTTGGACAGCACCAAAATCATGGACAAGCACAATGGCAACCGCAGCCATTATGAATACCCATATCAGGGATAATCTGGATGTCCTCGGTACACATGCTCACAGTGGCGCAGCAGGCATGGGATCGGCTACTCTTAGTGGTATTACATTAACTGCTTTAGTCACGCCCCAAATGGCTGATCAGTCCGGTTCTCCGAGCGTTGCAGGAAGGTTGCAGAGGAACGGAAATAACCTAGAGTATTATGGGGCAGCAGTTGTAGGATTATATGCTGACGGAGCGAGTGGTGTTGCAACCTTGAGGACACTAGGAACGGGATCGACTCAGGCAGCAGCAGGAAATCATACACATAGCTAATGGGAATCACAACTGTAACCGCTCAACCTATGTTGCGAATACCAAAGAGGCTAAAACCTCCGGCATATATAAGACTGAATCGGAATATCTCGAAAGGATTTATATATGAATTTCCATTTAGGTTCCCGGCATTTAGATAGGAGATAATTATGGCTTGGACAACTCCATTAGACTGGACAGGAATAACTAATGATATCGTCACCGCAGCACAGCTAAATCAGCAGCTTAGGGACAACCTCAATGTACTTTCTACCCATGCCCATACAGGGGCGGCTGGGATGGGAGCATCTACCCTTACAGGGGTGTCGATGACGGCGATTGCGACCGCAACCTTTGCCGATCAGTCGGCAAATCCTGATGCAGCCGGGGAGATTCAAAGGAACGGGGCCAACCTTGCTTGGTACAACGGATCTGCGGTTGTTACTCTTACCGCTGCAGATGCAGCAGCAGGAACTGCAAGCCTACGAACTCTAGGCACTACCTCGGTGAAAGCTGCGGCAGGGAACCACACACACACGATAACTACTCCGGGCAGTACGGAGGCGGCTGGGAATGCGAATATCGGAACCGATTCGGGAGTGGATGTAACCATCGCCACAGTATCTCGATCTGCCGCTAATTCGGCGAATGGCATTGTGGTTGTCGGGGCTTTCGATGGGGCTTTGTCGGGTGGGAATGTGCTGTGGAAAATTTTCGAGTCTACGAATGCACTGGTTTCCGAAACCATTACAGGTGCTGGTGGTTCGGGTCAGGTAATACATACACAGGTTGCTTTATTTCTACCAGCGTCCACTTCATCAGTTGCGTATAAGCTAACCGCCTCCCCTGCAAATGTGGGGGCAAATAGTGGGACAATGTTTGGAACAATCAGGGTGTTCGAGGTGACCATAGTACCATGAGCAATTTAGTTAGCCAAGATAGAATAATTGAAAGGCTGGATCAATTGAATGATAAGCTGGCCTTGACCATAATTCCTTCCATCAAAGAAGTGGACAAAAGGCTATTCGCAATCAATACTATTATTTGGTTGAATACCTTCCTCCTAGTAGTTCTTATCGTTGTTATAGTTATATCTATAGTAGGGAGCATAACATGAAGGGCATACTGGAATGGTTCGGGCATTTGTGGCAAGCAATTCTTGACTGGTTCTACGATCAGGGACAGCTACTGAAACGCTCACCGAGATCTTTCTATAACGGCTTTTGTGCAAAGCGTGACTGGGTCTTAGAACGTGTCTCCTACCTTCAATCTGAGTCAGCAAAATGGAGGGCTTTATTTAATACGCTGAAGGCTCCCTACAGCTTCCTTAGAATGATGGGATTGAGTCCACAAATGGCTGTCGGTTTGTTGGTAGCCGGGTCAACGGCTGGTACTGGTGTTGTCGTTAATGAAACTATCCTTGCGGATAGATCGTTTAGTAACGGGGACGCTGGCATATTCGCAGCCCCGGCAGACGTACCCTCTGCTGCTTTGGAAGAAATGTTAGCATTTAGAAAAGAGAATAAAAATGACAATACGTTGAGAATTGTCCTAGGTGCTGTACCTGTTAGAGAGATTAAAATAGAAAACGTATCCGTGGGTACTGTCTATACGGGTGGTTCAATACCATCATCGGCACATACTTCTGCTGGAGGTACTGCGGCTACTACCACTGCGGTGTTAATTGGGGGTACTGTGATAGGTGGTGGAACTAGTACATTCTTAGAGATCGGTGAAATGATTGTTGAAAAATCTAGATGTGATAAATTATATTTTGATAATACTACGGCTCATACCATCAATGTTATTGGGAATGCCTCCGACGGCCAGTCTATAAATCAAAGTCCCGGCACTTCCAGAATGAGGGCAATCGGTGGGGGCCATCATCAGGCAGAAGCAATGGTGACTTCAGGTGGCTCGTATGACCGCATCCATATTGATGCTCCTACAACAGCAGTCAATGGGAAGATCGGGACACTAATTCTAAGCAACGTCTTTTCGGAGGGCGGTGCTTGTGTGTTTGACCGAATGCAGATAGGCACATTAACAATTTCTTTGAATGAGGTCGGTGTGGGTAATGGATTCTCAAGTAAAGAGTTTAAGATTCACCAGAGTGTGACGGCAGCTAATTGGAATGTGTCTGATAATGTGGAAGTGACAATTGCCTCACCTTCCGCAACACTGACTAATAACTAGGAATGGCATGGATATTAAGAACATGAAAGTATCGATAGGTATTGTGATTGCAATAATTGCTCAGGCATTTGGGATCATCTGGTATGTGGCCCAACTGGACAGTACGGTATCGAACTTGGACTCAACAGTGGCAACGATTCAGGAACAGGCCACCTCGGTTGATATCGCTGTGCTGAGAACAGACGTAGACAATTTGAAGGATGAGGTAGACTCGGATAAGTTTGACTCATCCGATCTGGAAGAAGCTATTGATGAATTAGAAGGTAGGTTGGATGAGTTAGGAACCAGAGATGCTATCATGGAAAATGAGATGCGTACAATTATGTCCGATCACTCTGGTTTCAATGACGTTCTTAAGGAACTGAATCAGTCAGGGCTGCTGCCGTCCGGTGAGAAGCGAGAGTATGGAAATTACGGCGAATAGACTGGGGGAAGTAATGCTAGGACATAGATGGACTAAAATAATCCTCTCTCTGAGCGTCCTCGGAGCATTGGGATGGATACTGGTACGAGTAAGGGAGTGAATAATGGGTAATTACAAATTGCGTCCTCAGATTCTGGTTTCGCTATTATGTGCAACCGTCTTTTCAATAATCGCTCTCTATGTAGGAATGGAAATGCAAGCAACCGAAATTGTCACTGGCGTTATTGGAGGGATATTCGGCTTCCTTGGCGGAGTTAGTATGAAGGTTTTGGAATCTGAATGATGCTGGAAGTAATAGGCGTTATCGCCACCGTTGGAATATGCGTTGGTGTCTGGGTAACCCTTGGCTTCCTAATAAAAAACAGAGGGTAAGAACATGAAATTTCTGGGAAGTATCGGGTTGTTTTTTACCAAAACACATGAGACCTATTGCCTAAAATGCCAACATATCAGAATTGCCAAAACGGTTAGACATGAAACGAGTAGGCAGACCAAGCGCATTGTCGGACGTTGCTCCAATTGTTCCTCAGCGACATCAAAGTTCATACGAGCGAGTTGAACAGCCAGAGTATACAATTGGAACTTGTAACGGTTTCGCCTTCAAGGGCTGGAAACATTGTTCGCAAAAGCAAGTCGATCTGGCTAACGGTTGGTGCGTTGATTGCTGGGATCGTGGCAATGAATAGTGCCACATAATAGATTTGAAGATTGTCCAGATACGTGCCACTAGTAGCAGAAACAATCACAATGTTGTAGCATTAACAGTTGTCTCCTTTGGTTGGGGGTTGGGGTCGACTCCATGCACTGGCTCGATTCCAACCCAAAAACCTTTAACATAGTTTTTATCTCCTTTTCTGGGCCGTTGTTCAGATTTCATCCCCTCTGAGCAGCGGCCTCTTTTTGTGTAAAATCAAACAGAAGCAATTCCAATGTGTAGGAGTATAGGGGTTGACATATGTATAGTAATAGACTATAATGTATCTGTAAGTTAAATATAGAAAGGATAAAAATACAAATAGATAAAACGATAAAGGATTAGCCACCAGACATACAGGCCACCAACCAGCTCCTAATAGAGCGAGGGAAGCGAGAGCAAGAGTACCTCGGACGCAGAGAGCAAAGCTAATGGGGATTAGCTACAAGGTCACCGGAAACTTATCCGGTCATGAAGAGCAGCCAGTTAGTAACTGGCCGAAACCAAACAAAAAGGAGACAAGCTAACGATGTTTCAAATTCAATGTCGTAATTTAGACGGTAAATCGGGTAGGGAATGGGCTAACGATATTGGTGGCCCAATAACAACTGTGCAGGATCGAGGTAATCAGAAATACTTTAACGGTTTTTATTCTGAGAAAGAAGCCATCGAGTTTATCGAACGTCTGAAAATTGAGGATGCTGTTCAGTATGACTGGGCATTTGAATACAGAGTGGTTGAACTAGGAGATGACTGTACCTGTCAACAGGAAGGTGGTTAGGCCCAGAGCGGAGCCGTGATGGATACACGGCTCGTCCACAACTTTCTGGCAATCTGGGTTGCCAGTTTGAATAGGATAAAAAAGGAGGAAAGGAGATAAGTCCCAGCATTAAATATGAGGAGGCCTTAAATGGCTAGTGGAATAACAACAGAGGACGGGATGGCTTATACAGGTAGAGTTCCTTGGCACGGTCTGGGAACAAAGGTTGAAGGGCTGGCGATGACGGCAGCCGAGGCGATTGAGGCAGCAGGGTTGAACTGGGAGGTTGGGACGACTGACCTTTACATCAACAGGGCTGGTTCGGAAGGATTCGTTGGGAATTTTTACGAGAAGGTTGATGGTAAGGTGGCAACCATCAGGGAGGACACCCAGCGACTGCTGGGAATAGTCTCAGACCGTTACCAGCCTGTGCAGAACACCGATTGCTTCAAGTTCTTTGACGAGATCGTTGGAGCAGGGGATGCAGTGTACCATACGGCTGGTTCTCTCTGGGGTGGCAGGAAGGTCTGGATTCTGGCCCACATGGGCAACGGTGAGTACCAGTTGGATAATGGCGATCAGCTTGAATCCTACATCCTCCTAGACAATTCCCATGATGGTGGATCTGCACTTAGGATGAGGATGACCCCGGTCAGGGTTGTATGTTCAAACACTCTGGCATCGGCAACGAGAGGTGAGGCGACATTCACAGCGAGGCACACTTCCGGAATTACAGACAGGGTTACCGAGGCACGTGACCTTCTGGGCCTTAACAGGGCCTATATGGAGCGGTTCTTGAACGAATGTAACGAAATAGCTACCAAGGCATTCAGTGCTCCGCAGATGGAGAGCCTGACATACAAGTTGCTTGATCTGAACAAAGACAAGACGCTGAGGGAACAACGAGGTGTCAAGGCACTTCACGGTGAGAAAATGATTAATTTGTTCTGGGATGGCAAAGGCAACAACGGCGAAACACGTTGGGACGCTGTTAACGCTGTCACCGAATTCTTGGATTACGAGCGAGGAAGCCGTGCAATGGATTCGGTTGGAAGTAACGACGAGTTAACAGTTAGCCGACGACTGGATAACAGTTGGTTTGGTAACGGCGCATCCATGAGAACAAAGGCATGGAACATTCTACAACTTCCTGACGAGAAGTTACAGGAGGTGCTAGACCCAGCCAAAGCTGTATGAATAGACTTTATGGGGTTGACGGTTGTAAAATGCCGTCAACTCTACGGCTGGGAGAAATCAATGCCACATGGAAAATGGGCGACAGTAAGAGAAGCAGCGGAACACTACGGAGTGACCAGACAGCGCATTCATCAGTTAGTTGCCAAAGGTTTTTTGGGTAAGACTCGCATAGTAAAGGGATTTGGTCATGACCTGATGTTGATTCCGTATCCGTTCAGTCGTAAATCAGAATCTAGTGGAAGACCTAAGAAGGAGGTCTGAGGGATGAAGTACAAAGATGTAAATTGGGATGCAAATCTTCAGGAGTTAATAGACGAGATTAAGAGTCTTGAGGACAAGTTGCAGAATCTTGGTGAGGCGCATTATATTGTGTCACGCCAGATTATCGAAAAGATGGAAGAGGATGGAGCAACAATAGCGAGGTCGGATAAGCACGTGGCAAAGTTGACTCCCAAGGTTTCCTATGACTCATCGATTCTTGCCAATCTCCGAGAGATTACCGACCCAGAGGATTTGGTGGGTGTCTATTCACCGGAGCATCAGGAAGTCAGGACAGTTCCTGAGAAGTGGAACATGACTAAGGGCAAGAAACTTCTCAAATTGGGTAACGATCATAAGGCGATTATAGACGACGCAAAGATTTTCGGGAATCCAAGCTTAAAGGTATACGAAAAGGGGGATGAATCCAGTGGATAATATAACCACTCAGGTTAAAATTACAAAAGTTGAACCGGACAATCAGCAGAAGTGCAAGATTGATGCTGAAATACCAGCTTTCGATAGCAGCTATGACATTCGGTTCATAACGTGGTGGACTAGTCAGGGCAAGCCACCCAAGGTTGGGGAAGTTGGCCTTGCAGAACTGAAAGCAACAAGCCGACAGCAATACTTTATTAAGAAGGGAGTGCTGGAAGCTGGCGATCCTGATGGCTCTGAAAAGCTATACCAGTTGTACTGGGACATGCTTTCCTTTGCTCCAAATGCACCCTCCAACGAACAAACTGAGGGTAATACCTCGGTGGCGTCCCCAAGGACGCCATCTGGGCCATCTGGTAAGGTTAATGGGGGTGTTTACCTTGATGCCAACGAGCGTTACAGGATAGACAACTTGATGAAGAACGCACGGGACGCCATGTGGATGGTAATAAATCACGGCGCATCCGATCACAGTGGCCCTAATCTGTATGCTGACATGGATTCGGTGGTAAAGGAATCCTTAGTTATCAGAAACAGTCTGAACGAAGTATTGGATGCTCGTCTTGGTAAGCCATTGGGGCTAATTCCTGCGATTAGTAATTCTGAGGAACTGGCCGAGTTCACGAAGAATAAGAAGTGGAAGAAGGCTCAGATTATACAGGCATTGAATGATAAAGATTACAAGGACTCTCAGGAATACTTAGCGGTTGACGGTCACACGGTCATGGGGTTGGCCCAGCTTTTAGTGGAGGCCTTGGATGGATAAATGTACACAATGTGGAGGCACAAGGAATAACCAGCCCTGCAATCCGGGAGAAGGGCAGTCTCCGCACTGGTACAGTCTAGAGGATGAGATTAGGGACAGTTTATTCGCTCTCAGTGAGCGAATAGCTGTCCTTGAGTATGGAGGTAGACCCCATTACCAGCCAACAACAATCGTTAAGAAGAAACCACAGAAAGGAGGCACACCGCTGGGATGACCACGAACGAATACAGCCAACAACTAACTATTCCCCGAATGGAGAATTTCGGTAATGACTACATGCTGTCATGGCGTGAAGGAGTAATGATTTCTCTGGTAGGCGTGGACGAGGATTCCCACGGGGATGTCAGAGCGGAGATCGAGGTAGAGGATTCATCAGAATTAGACCCGTTTTTATATGGGCCTGTGAAGGTAACGCTGAATGGGCCATTGCAAAGCTGCCTGAGAGATCTCGACAATACCTCTACATCCAGAACTGACTGGAAGCAGCGTATGACTCAGGTAAAGAAGATGGTATTGCCGCATTACAGGGCTGGCGAACCTATCAAGGCACTTGGTACATTAGAACCACCGGAAGTACAAAGAGAGGTACTCCATGGCGTGGTCTGGGAAGAACTGCCCACATTGATTTATGGACCGGGCGGTATCGGCAAATCCATCATAGCACTTAACCTGATGAATGCCCTGCATACGGGGCATGATGTAGCAGGGCTCAAAGCGCATCAGGGCAATGTACTCTATCTCGACTGGGAGACCTCTGAAAAGCAGACATGGTGGCGCAATCGAGAGATATTAGAGGCGCATGGCGAGGATATCGGGAATTGGCCTGATCCTGACAACCCTGAGTCCGACAGAACCAAGATGATGTTCTATAGGTTCATGTCTGGCCCATTGGTTAATGACGTTAAATATCTTCAGAAGAAGATACGACAACTGGGTATTCGTACGGTCTGCATAGATAGTGCTGGGCCTGCATGTGGTGGTGAGCCTGAGAATGCTGCTGCGACCTTGAAGTTTTTCAAAGCATTACGGCAGATCGGTGATCCTGAGAACCCATTACAGAGCATTATCCTTGCCCACGTTACCCACGAGGGAAGGAAGTCTGGTAAGAGTAGCCCATTTGGAAGCGTCTACTGGATCAACATTCCTCGAAATGTCTTTGAACTCCAGAGTAGCCAGCGTGATGGATCTAATCATAGCGATTTTGCCCTACATCATCGTAAGAGCAACACCGGGCCGATTCGTGAGGCTATCGGCATGAGGTTAACATGGCACGAAGGCTGCACAGTCGAGTACCTTGATATTCAGAAGAATGCGGAACTCGTAGGTGGCTTAAGTATGCCGAAACAGGCCAAGATTTACATCGACAATGAAGGGCCACTTAGCCTTGAAGAACTCGCTGAGAAGATTAACCCAACATCGGTTCGGAGCCTGTCTGCAAGTCTGTCAGGTGATAGCAACTTCATCAGTAGCAATGGGAAATGGGATTACGTGGAACCCCTCGGGATTGAGGAGGTTGAAGTTAACTTATAACATGGCGATGTTAAGACATAACATTGATAGTTATTAAGAGTTCTTAAGAAAAGATATTATTATCTGCCCCCCTAAAGGGGGCAGAGATAATAATAAGAAAGAAAGAGAGGTTAACATGGAAACATTAACGATTGAGTTCCAGCCTAATTCTGATCTAAGCAAGAATGGTTTGGGTAAATCTCACTGGAGAGCCACAAGCGCAAATAAGTTGAGTGCCAGAAATGATGCTTATATGCTTGGTAGACTGGAGATGGAGGATGGCTGGGAAACGCCGTCAACATGTAATGTGGCGGTCACTCAGTATTGGTGCGGAAAACCGTTTGATTGGGATGGGCTGGCTACCCTGACCGGGCCAGTGATTGATGGTCTGGTTGATGCTGGGGTGTTGCCTGTAGATGATAGCCCGGAATTTATATTGCAGTATACTATGTTCGCCAAGCGTGTAAAACATAGGTCTGAGAGTAAGGTTGCAGTAACGATAACACCAGTAAGCATATAAGAGGTAAGCAATGCAAATTAGAGATCGGATCAAGGAATTGCGGAGAGTTAAGGCTAGTGATTTGTTGCCTAATCCTAAGAATTGGCGAGTACATCCAACGGCCCAGCAAGAAGGGTTGCGGACTATGCTGGCGAAGGTTGGCTACGCCGATGCTGTGATAGCTAGGGAAACTTCTAATGGCTTGATGCTGGTGGACGGACATCTCAGGGCAGAGACCACACCAGACTCCGAAGTGCCTGTACTCGTCACAGACCTGACAGAAGACGAGGCAGACGAGATACTGGCTACCCTAGACCCATTGGCGTCTTTGGCTGAGACTGATGTGGGAGCCTTGAAGACGTTGATCGAGGGGATAGACAAAGATAACGAAAACCTCAATACCTTACTTGAGGATATCAGCGATAACTACAATGTGGGGATAGCTGAGTTACTGGAACAGGTTACTGATGCAGATTATGTTGCTCCGGATAACTCCCTTGGGCCTAATGCAGGTGGCGTACCTGAGAATATGAAGGGACTACTCCTGCATTTTGAACTGAGCAAGTATGATGAGGTTATGGCAAAGGGCTATATGCTTGGTGAGGAATGGGGATTTGATAACTTGGCCGATGTATTCCACGAGGCAATCCGGAGAGCATCAGATGGAACTGGTTGAACTGAGAATGCGGTCACGCATTTCACAGCCTGAACTGGACAAGAAGGTTGGCAAGATACTGACAGAGAAAGACTATAACGTCCTCTTAACAGGCCCAACGAGAGTTGTGGGGCCATCCGGTAAGCCGTTGGCAGTATACCTCCCTAATGCTCTCTCAGGGACGTGGAATGAGGAGCATTACCCTGTCCTGCACGGCATTAAGCTTACCACCAATAACCGAGGCCTCGCCAGCGGATCGAAGGTCAGGAAGGTTAACTTGCAGACCCGTGCCAATATGGTGAGGTCTGCATTGATAGGTTCTTTCGATGGTGGCCCAGAGACTCCACGGGTTCCTTACTGCCGAACAACCATGTGGACAGGCAAGCATACTGAGGAGTTCAGGAGCCTATACCCACTCTTTGAACATATCGGCCTGTTGATGAAGGAATATGTTCCGCAACGGTTCGCCGCCCAATGGGAAAGGGCCGAGGCTACTGATCCTGCGTGGCGTGTACCCAACACACCGTTTACAACCTTCACAGTTAACAATACATACCCCACTGGAGTCCACAAGGACAAGGGAGATTTGGATGAGGGGTTCTCTTGCTTGGCTGTCTGGCGTAAGGGCCAATATACAGGAGGCCACCTGACCTTGCCTGAGTGGCGTCTTGCAGTAGACATGCAGGATGGAGACCTCCTACTAATGGACGCTCATCAATGGCACGGGAACACGGCTCTGGAATTGGAGTCCGAGGATGCCGAGCGGATATCTCTGGTGCTTTACTATCGCACCAAGATAATGGCCTGTGGTACAGCCGGGCAGGAGTTGGAGAAAGAGATATTATTTAAGAAGGGAAATCTATCCAAATATGAATCCAGAGAATCTTGACAGACTGTTCTGGGATTTCGTCAGGCTAGACAGGCTTACCGGAGGCCCAGACACTCATTTAGATATGATTGCCCATATGAGCAAAGACATGAACTGGGTCGATGGAATATGGCTGGCTGGCTGTTATGTGTCGGTTTATAACGTGCCTAGTGGATACCGCCTATGGGAGGCCTACCCTTGGAGTAGGGTACTTGCTGACCGTGCTGGTGTTGGTAGGTTTGTAGCAGACAACTGGGAAGGACTCTCTTTCAGGAGAGAGCGAAGGGCAGTACGGAGCATACCTAAACTGACGAAGCACCTCAACTCCTACGCTAACTGGGTATTGCATACAGCCCCAATGTTCTTTGATAACTATGATAAGAATACCAACCCAGAACGTAGATATGTGCAGTTGTGGGAGAGCCTAGACAGGTCTGTCTGGGGGTTGGGCAGGTATGCTTTGATGAAGCTAATGGAGACTTTTACGAGGCAGGAATACATACCGTTATCGTTACCGGATATTCGACCAGTGGGAGGAGACTCACCAAGAGAACAGTTGGCAGAACTGTATAACGCACCAAGGCTCAAGAAGGGCAACACGGCTCGTGATATAGCGGACGTGGCAGATAGGGTTGGACACCTCCGATGGGCAGGGATGCGGCAGGGGATAGATATAACCATGTTCCAGACCGAGGTCTACCTCTGTGAGTTTAAGCAGGCCACGAAGCATAACCAGTATCCCGGACGTGCATTGGATTCTGAGTTTGGACATTATGCAAAGACTGCTGATTATTTTGGAGAGTGGCCTGACTTCTTTAGGATAAGAAGCGAAATGTTTCCTGAGTGGGCACTGGGCGAGAAGAATGGCTGGATGGAGAGAAGGAAAGAATTGGGGCAGTGTATCCCAGAATATAATTACGTATGGAGTGATTCTATCTATGACTATCGCAAAACAAAAGAAGCAGGACTCAGTAGACCAGTACAAAGACATGGTACTCTACCAGATGGGAACAAATCTGTATGTGAGTGCCGATACTCGTAGGTTCTCAGTTGAACAGAAGTTGAATGCGTTCCTGTCGAAGCGTATCAGGACAGTTGTAAATATGACTAAGAAGTGTACAGACCCAGATATCGAGAACATAGTCGATTATGTGAAGTTACGGATAAATGATGCCTTCACAGGACTACCGCCGAACGATGAGAAGCTGTTGTTGAAATGGGCCGCTGAGTTATATGACCGTACCAAGGAGCATGGAGTGCTTATACATTGCTACGGAGGAGAGAACCGTAGCTGTCTCTTGGCTGGGTTGGTGTTGGTCAAGTCCGGTATGAGTGGGCAAGATGCCGTAGCTAAGATTCAGACCATCAGGCCAACAGCCCTCTATAATGGAGCCTTCAAAGAATATCTTCAGGGGTACGATGGATAACTCATTCTGTTATATTATCGGATATCCAGCCAGCGGTAAGACCACGGCATTGGAGTCTGCCATCATCGCCCCGGTGGTAACAGAACACACGAAGCCGTTTAAGCATATTACTTACGAAGATGGAACCGTCCAAATCGGAGCAAAGAGAGCCTTGTTTGGTGGAACTGACGCCTTACCCTTCAGTGTACAGCCGAGGGTTCTTAAATGGCTCGCTGAGGCCCAAGCATCAGTGATTGTGGGAGAAGGAGACAGGCTTTGTAACAACAAGTTCTTTAATGCTGTCGTTGAAATGGGACTGCCGTTGAAGATTGTTCATATCGAGGTGCCTGAGTTGCTTGCCCGATATCGAGCGTGGAAGCGAGGCCATGAATTGGACGAGGTCTGGTTCAAGGGCCGAAGAACTAAGGTGGATAGATTGGCTAGAGTATGGGAGAAATACATAACAAGGATTGATGGCCGGAGAGATGCTTGGATGGTGGCTAGAGACCTGAGGGATTGTGTTTATGGCTGAACTTACATTCAGGGTCAATACGAATGACCGAGAAATATTAAAGGAACAAAAGTCGGAGTATCGAGGGTTGCGATTTCAGGATAGTATCGTGCTGGATATAGGTTGCCATGTCGGCTACTTTGCACGGAATGCTATAGAGCAGGGAGCCAAGTACGTTGTTGGGTATGAACCACACCCAGACAATTTCAAGTTGGCCCAACAGCATCTTGAGGGAATGCCCTGCCGTCTGTTTAATATGGCTGTTGTTTCACAGGCGATGGCGATTTCAGGCGAGATGGCTAATTTGTATAGCAAGGTAGGTAGCAAAGATAAGTCAAATCATTCCTTGTTTGTTCAGGGAGGACGTACCGGAATAGAGGTGCGTGTAGTCGGGTTCGAAGAAGTACTTGCGATGGAGCCATATTCGCTTCTCAAGGTGGATATTGAAGGAGGAGAGTACGCACTAGATTTCAGCCTGTTGCCAGATTCAATCAAAATGGTAGCAATAGAATTCCATTTCGGCAAAAAGAGGTGGAAGGAGATTGATGTGTGGCGTATCTTAAAGGATTTGAGGTCGTTAGGATTCAAGGCAACGAAACAGCCAAAGCTGTACGGTAAGCATTGGAACACAACTGGTAATTGGGAGAGGCTTTGATGCCGAAAAAGAAAGGGTACTATCCGACCAAGGGGATGAGGGTTAACGCTGAGATTAGGCGATACCAGATGCTGGAACTGACCAAGGGTGGGGCTACCGAGAAGCAGATAGCCGAGACTCTGGGGGTTGATAAGTCGCTGGTTCATAAGGATGTAAAACGAGTCCTGAATGATCTAGCGGAAAAATACTCTGGTATGGCAGATCAGATCAGAGGCTTACAGATGGAGCGATATACTACACTCCTGTCTCGATGGTGGCCTCAAGCCTTAACAGGCGACGAGGCAGCCACTAAGATGGTGTTACAGATAATGCACAGGATCAGCGAGATTAATGGAGTTATTCCAGACAGACCACTGATATCTATCGACCAGCGATCTATCAGTTTAACTCAGGGCGAGGTAACCTTTAGT
>VTLG01014729.1_pt1 | contig 29330 bp, 36 predicted proteins | sample 4694571 | NCBI WGS metagenome assembly VTLG01 (sample SAMN12604809, study PRJNA352737) | marine metagenome | biome: ENVO:00000447; feature: ENVO:00000209|ENVO:00000569|ENVO:01000036; material: ENVO:00002151; isolation source: viral sequences binned using virsorter ...
TTTCATTTCACGATTTGCATCTTTTAATTTTTCGATATCTATTAATACCTTGTCCATTTGTTTTCTTAAAAATTCTATGTTGACTTTGTTTAGTGCCATAGATTCTATATGTGCGTTAAGTTTATCCGTAGTTTTATAAAGATCTTCGATCATCATGAACTGCTCAGAATCAGCGGGCAGTGATCCTAGTTGTCCACGTGGCCACTTAATTCTAAACTCTGTATTCTCTTCAAGATCTTTCTCCATTATCTGTATACGAGTGTCTGCAACATTTAGACGTTCTATTATCTGAAAGTAACCCATGGTGCCGAGTGCCACGATGATGATCAAAGAGGCAACCGTCTTCATAGGCATTTGGACAGCTGCCTCTTCAGATATATTGAGTGGTTTTTTAGACATAAATTACTTGGTGAATAACCACTTTACGAATCTTTTCCAGGGCCAACAAATTATGTCCCAGATTTTACAACAAATTTTTTTACATTTATCTATCATGTTTCTTCTCCTCAATTTCGTAGAAGAATTTATCAGTATCTTCTGTTCTCCAGGCTCTACTATCTTCTACATTCCATTCGTTTGTTTGCACCTTCCAGTCAGGTATATTGTCCTTCACAGTAAACGAAGGTATATCCCATATACATCTATTGTTTGGTTGTGCTGCATAGTTCCCATCGTCGAGAGCTATGATATGTGCGCACTTATGTTCGTGCGGTATCTCCGAATGATCGGTGTCGAGTATGTTACTCTCTGGATGTGCAAAGTCAACAGTAAATAAGTATTTACCTGGGTGCCATTTTTTATCTTTGCCTATGTATTTACCGGCTTGTCCGTCTAAAATATCCCAACTAGTAACAGCAGGATAATAACTAAAACAATTCCATAGCTGAAGTTCATCAAGTCTACGTTTAGGAACATCTTCCGGTCTAAAACCTCTCTGTATGAAGGCAGATATCGGGAGACGATAAAAGATAGCGCCATTCTCCATAATCGCATGGAATAAAATAGAACGGCCAGTAACAGATGATAGACCGAAAATAACACAATCTTCAACTTCTCCATGATGTTTTTGTAAGTCATATAAATATTCTCTCCTTATCTGGGCATAAGTAACTGGTATGTTTGCATTTAAGTAAGCCATAATTATCCATTTATCTCACCCCAATTATCTCCAACCTCGTAGTCAACTTTATTGGGAACTTCTAGTGTAACAGCATGTTCCATAATTTCAATTACCTTTTTGGCCTGGTCTTCGTTCTCTATTGATAAATCAAGTTCATCATGAATTTGTATGTGTGGTATAATTCCTTCTTTGTATAATTCTAACATTGCTTTTTTAGTCATGTCAGCAGCTGACCCCTGGATTAATTTATTAAGAGCTTTGTATGTGTAAGCTCTCCTGATCCCCGGTCCATGTTCCCTGAGTGCTTCTTCATGAGACAATGCTTTGTGCATACCAAACTGATTTGGTTCCCATAGATGAAACCTACACAGTCTACCCAGCAGAGTACGTATCTGTCCACGATCCTGTGCTCTGTTAGATGCTTTCTCCATTAATTGTTTTACAAAAGGTACACGTGAGTGATACGTGTTAAATAAATCTGCAGCTTTCTCTTTTGTTACACCTAGCTCTGCCTGTAGTTTAGCTTTACCCATACCATAAAATAATCCTAGGTTAATTGTTTTGGCCTGGGATCTAGGTATATCTGCCATATCTGCAACGGTCTGGTGAAAGTCTGCACTAGAGTCATTTTGATATGCATCAACAACATCGTATACAGACGGTAATTTGTACAAAGATGCATAATGCACTACCAACCTAGGCTCTTGCTGAGAATAGTCAAATACACCCCATCTATGGCCGTCCTCGGGTATAAATAACGACCTTATCTTAGGTCCAAGATCTTTATTTCTTGCAGGAATCTGTTGTAGATTCGGATTCTGGTAGGAGAACCTACCAGTCACCGTGCCCCCGGTTTGTGATCTAAGCTGATTTATCTCAGCATGTATTCTACCTTTGTGCTCGTAACGTAGAATAGAATCTATAAAAGTTGTATGTGCTTTGTTTATCTCTCTTGCTTGCGCAATCATTTTAACAACAGGATGTTTGTGTTCCTGTAAAAAATTTTTTGTAAAACTAGGTGATGAAGTTTTTTCTGTGCGTGGGTATTCTAATCTCAATACATCAAATACATTCGCAATAGATCTCGCTGCCCATATCTGTGTATCAACATTAGTCTCACCTTTTATTTTGTGTAGTAATTCTTTTTCTTGTGTGATTAATTCTTTTTTCATTCCGTGTGCACGTTCTATATCTACACGTACGCCTTTGAATCTCATGTCAACCAGGCAATGAAACAGATCAGACTCAAGATCAAATATGTCTTCCAGGTCCTGGCTAATAATTTCTTTTTTCATTTCTTGCCAAAGTCCTAATGTAACTTCAGCATCACGTTCAGCATATGCACCAACATGCATTGCAGGTAACTTGTACATTTCTGATTTAGGATCTATGCCCCACTCTTCTGCAGCTTCTGCAAGTGCAGATTCATTCTTACCATAACCAAGATAGTGCCATGATAAACTATTAAGATCATAACGAAATCTGTTCTCATCAGTAACCGCTGCAGCTATCATCGTACATGCAATGTCACCGTTTATTTTAAATCCCATCGCCCGCAACCAACAAACATCGTAGATTGCATTGTGAAAAACTTTTGTAGATTGGGACTCGAGTATATCTTTTAACCAAGATAAGACTCGACTCTTATCCATGTTTCCGCCGCCCTCGTGTGCGATAGGAAAATATCCTTTGAAATGTTTTGTTGCAACAGCAACACCTATAACCTCACCATTACCTATGACAGAACCAGATCCTTTTTTAATTAGATCAGGATCTTTTGTCTCCAGGTCAATTGCAATTTCATCAACTTGACGTAAGTCTGGAAACTCTGTGGGTTTTACCCACTCAGTTTGTGCTTCGAATTTTGGTATCTTCATAAATATATTTATTCTCTATAATTTTGCTTAACTTATTTTTGTTACTAAAAGCATATAGACACGCTTTATGACCTTGTGGAAATATTTCCCACACAATATCTCTGTGGCCCTCCAATGCCAAATATATCTCAAGTCTAAATTTGTGTTTATTAACAACAATATCTTTAGCTATCCTTGCTCTTTTTGCCATGTTTAGTATCTTTTAACTTTTTAATTTCTAGTTCGCAGTAGTGCATTATCTTCTCCAGATCTTCTATCTTATTTTTATACAAATATCTACAAACGTATTTCACAACACAGCCTTGAAAAAAAGATAAGTTGTTTTTTGAAATAAATTCATACGGCTGAATCGTAAAATTTTTGTAATGATTCCCGCCTATCTGTCTTTGTTCTGGAAAAGAACTATTAAATAAGTCCTTCGATGTCATAACCTCTGTCCTCCTTTCTTGCTGCCATTATATATAAGTTTTGTTTTGTACGAGTAACACCTACGTACCAAACCCTGTTTTCTTCATCTGCCTTGTCTTCATTTTTCTCTGCAGACTCTCTAATAGTTTTTGTATTATCTAAAATTAATAATACATTTTCTGCTTCACCACCCTTTGCTGCATGTATCGTAGACAATTTTACTCTAGCATCCTTTGATAATTTTTCTCCGTAACTTAGCATCTCACGTATATAGAGACATTCTTCATAGTCTACTACAAATACATCAAACCAGTTTACAGTTTTATCGTATGTCAGTTCTGTAAGATCATACATCTTTTCTTCTGTTGGTTTTAAATTCATACCCGTGCATTCCAATATATCTTTTACTTCTGATAAAGATAGTAGTTCACCTTTTTGCCATCTAGTGTAGTTTAGAATGCTTCTAAACAAGGATGACTTATAACTTTTTCTACCTTTGTATTGATAATAGATACCCATATCTTTTAATGTTGGCATTAGTTTTTTGAGTCTGTCATTGTATCTACCAAGTATTAACCACTCACCATCATGTAAAGACAATCCATCTAAATCCATTATGTATTGTATCTTGCCCTCTTCTTCTCTTGCTTTCCAAGTCTTTTTAATTTTTCTCTCATCAGGTATTTTATCTAATATCTTGTCTGCTATATTTTGTACCTGCTTTGGAACCCTGTAAGATTGTGGCAAAATTATGTCTTTTTTTGATATCTCTTGTTGAAATTTTTTAACATCTGCACCTGCCCAGCCATAAATCGCTTGATCATCGTCACCGGCTAATATAACATATTTGGAATTTTTCTTGATAATATCTACCATTTTCCACTGTATTGGTGATAGGTCCTGGGCCTCATCAATAAAAGCCACGTCAAATTTTGGACACAATTCTGACACATTAAATTTTTCTATCATGTCTGTAAAGTCCACCAGTTTAAAAGAATCTTTGTAGTTTTGCACTTCATCAAAAATAATTTTTAATAATTGTTTGTTCATGTCCTGTGAATACATGTCTGTGTTATATTCTTCTTCGATTGTTATTTCTTTAATTCTAGCTGCATTTATTAAATTAAAATATTCACTGTTTGAATCTACAAACCCTGTAGTCTCTTGTCCGTTTGAGTACACTGTCATCTCGATTCCTAATTTTCTACCTATGTCTTCGTAGTGTTCGTCTTGCATGACCTCTGATTTTTTAAGTCCAAGTCTTGTAAATGCAAGAGAGTGTAATGTTCTAAAATATTTTAAATCTTTTCTTTGCCAAGACTCATTGTAGTCTAGCATTCTGTCTATAGCTTCATTCGCTGCTTTTGTAGTAAATGCAAAGTAACCTATTTTATCTAGTGGTGTACCTAGTTTTAAAAATGTTTTTACATAACTTAAAAGTTTTGTAGTTTTCCCTGTTCCCGGAGGCCCGAATAATTTTCTACTGATCACATTATCTCCGTTCTATGTTTTATTTTTGTATGGTGTATCGGTACTTCTTCAAATGATTTAATATTAATCTTAATAATATTTTTTGTAGAAGAATAATACTCACCTTCTTTTTTGGATGGATATCTTTTCTGTTCTAAAAATTCTATCTCACAATCTTTATATGTAACCTGCATCATACGACCTGTCTTACCTTCGTTATACTTCCAGTCTTTTGATTTTAGTTTGTCAAAAAATTTATCAAACTTAAAAAATGCAAAGTCATTCTCTATTAATACTGATCCAGTTTTAAATGCTGCATCGCTTGTAGCTCTTGGTCCATTTATCTTTGCATGTAATACATCATGTAGTTTTTCTTTTGGTGATGTTCCAATTGGAGGATGTACAACTTTTTGTGTAGCATACAATGCTTCCAATACCATTTGTTCTTCGTCACCTTTTATCAACGGTGGTGGGAATCCTGCAGCTTTTGATATTGCATTCCTTCTTTTACGTTGATCGTTAAGATGCTCTACAGATCTACAATGCACCGTAGCTGTGCCAATACCATCTGGTTTTGTTACATCAAATTCATATTCTGGTTCTGGATCAAGATCTATCTTTTTAAGATTTGTTAGTACAGGATATGCACCTTTAGATCCTGCCAAGACTCCAAACTTTTTCTTTACACAAATACCTTTTTTACAATGTTCACTTAGTGGACTTTGTGTGCATGTGTATCCTTTAGAACTTTTATTCCAGGATTTTACTTTTTGATTTAAAAACTTTTGATCCCACGCGTTTGCATGTACACCTGCAAAGTATTTTACTGGTGCATTCATAACCTTTTGTTGCCAGTTATCTGGATACTTCATCTTAACCATGACATGATAGTTGTACATAAATCTATCCTTGCCATCAAAACTATCTTGATTTGCTATCTTTGATATTGCTGCTAGACATGGTGGTCCCTCTGTAAATTCTTCATCGACCCCTTCCATGCTTTTGTTTTCTATCTCTTCTGTTATTTCTTTCAGTCTTTCTTTTGTTACCAAGTTAGAGCTTATGACTTTCATAAACTGCTCTAACGTAAACGTCGTGCCATCTATGTTCAAAGCCTTCCGTTCATCACCATAGTAAGGCAGATTAATAAACTGTCCCGGTCTTAGCTGTCCTGTTTCACTATCTTTTGATAGCTGTGTTTGTTTTGGAAATATTTCTGTATCTTGTTTTAGTCCAAACAAAGATAATAAATTTGTAAGAAAAGATTTTACAGTTTTAGAATCTGTAAATATATTCATGAATAAAAATAAATGTAGTCCACCACTTTTAGATTGCACTGGTAGTAAAGGTAATTCGTATTGTTGTATGATGTCTATATAATCTTTCTTGTTAAAATTATCATAATCTTTTGGATCAATGTCTATAACACCAAACTTAACTTCTGAGTTTTCTGTGCAGGGCTGTATACCAATTGATAGTTTACCTGCTATGTGTGACTCGTAAACCTCATCTGTTAGCTCTTCAAAGTTCCATCTGTATACAGGTTTCTTTTTACCTGTCTCTGAATCTATGTATGCATCCGGATGTTCGAAGTCGGCAATACCATAAGCATGTCTGTATCCGTTAAAAAATTCTATATATCTATCCATAACTGTATCAGTGGGCCATCCACTCTCGCTTCTGACCCACCTGTGCACTATTCTCTACGAGAATTATATAATGCTACTATCCTTTGGTTTCTCTTCACCATGTTTAGCTTTCACAGTTCCTTTTGAAATGTTCTCACTAAAACTTTTGGCTTGAGTGTATAAGGATTGATCAGTTACTGGGCCAACTTTACTAATCTCCCAACCAAACCATGTGCCTTTATCGTTTTGCATTTGAGTGGTTTTTAGTTTGTAAATGTGGCTGAAAGATGCCGGTGTAAACATACCATTCTTACCTTTCATTTTTATCCCAGACATCATTGAGTTCCATTTTCTACTAATTTTTAATTGAGTAGATTTCATGGATATCAACGCTGTCGATGGACTATCTCCCGACACTATAACAAAGTGTGATGCAGTCTTCTCGATGTAATTACCGTTCGGTAATCTATCTTTGTAGTTTGCATCTGGTTTTGTTTTGGACATGATATCAGAAGATGAATCATAGATTGCAACTGGTGCACCTAATCCTTCTCCTCTATCTTTCCATTCGATGTATTCTAGTTTGTAAAAACATGGAATGACATCTATACCTTTTACTCCGTCATAGAGTTCTCCAGAGACAGAATTGTAAATCATTCCTGGCTCTGCACCTTCAACATACTTACCATCACGTTTATTAACTTCCGGTGAAAGTTGTCCTAGGATTTTTAAAAAAGGCAGGGCTAGATCTTCTTGACCTATTGCACCCAAACCTTTTGCTGCATCGTCTTCAAAAATATTTGTTGGAAGACCTGCAGACTTTTTCTCTTCTACTTGGTTCATGTTTATTTGCTCCTCGTTACTTTGGTTCTGTTTCCTGCGAACACGTTAAAAAGATCAGAGGGCATCTCTTGTCCAGACTCTAGACGCTCTCTGACCAATGCTTTAAGTGTCATAGGTTCGACCTTTAATTTCTGGACAGGTTCAAACCCTTGACCTTGCGCAAGGACAGCGTATTGCTGTGCCTTGTTATCTTCGTTACGACCAAAGGAAACTGTAATCTCATTTTTAATAAGATCACCCAGGCCGTTTTCTCGAAGCCATGTATAGGCTGCCTCTTTATTAGCTGCTGTAATGGAAGCGCCATAAACTGGTTTAACTTCAACTGAAGAACCATCTGCTAGTTTTAATGTAGAGATGTTCATCTCTTGCATCATGGTAGGTATAACCTCACCAGAAACTAAATCGATATTTCTTTTCAGTTCTTTTAATTCTTTTTCTTTTTCTTCAAGTTCGTCTTCTAATGATTTTAGTTTCATAACTTGATCAGACAAAGACTTAGCATCATTTACAGAATTTAAATCTTGTCTTTGGTCTTTTTCAAAATCAATACTACTCATTTACTTCTCCTTTCTCGTATAAATTAATTGTAATAGGATAATATCTTCTTTCTTGTTTATCCCATTTTAATAAGTTGTATTTTCCGTTTGTAATATCAGATACAATAGAACACGCTACACCAATTATTGCAGGATCACCAGTTAATAATAAATAATCTTCTGATCTAAAATTTCTTAAAAGTTTTCTCAACTTAAAAATTAAAGGACCTGGAGAAAAAATTATTTGTGATAGCTCTGGTAATAAAGTTTTTATGTTACCGTATTTAGTTGCACCCATAATATTTATTTTTGGGGTTCCGGCTTTTGTACCAGGTACATCCTGTACTACATAAACTATTCTTTCTGACATCTTGACAAACAATATAGGATGTTCTATATACTTGTCAACTAGAAAGAAGAAAAAAATTATGGATTATAAATTTAAGACAAAGCCATACGCACATCAAATTAAAGCGTTAGAAGAATCCTGGAATAAAATTTACTACGCTTATTTTATGGAGATGGGTACTGGTAAATCTAAAGTATTAATAGACAACATATCAATCCTTTATGACAAAGGTAAGATCAATGGTGTTCTAATTGTGGCACCAAAAGGTGTAGTAAAAAACTGGCACGAAGGTGAGATACCTACACACTTAGTAGATCATATAGAACACAAAAATGTTTTATGGCAATCGTTGATTAACGTAAAGCAACAGAAAAAATTAGATACGTTATTTGAAACAGGAGAAGAACTACACATATTAGTTATGAATGTAGAATCTTTATCTACTAAAAAAGGTGTAGCGTTTGCAGAGAAGTTTTTAAACTCACACAGAGCTTTGATGGCTATTGATGAGTCTACTACAATAAAAAATCCAGATGCTAAACGTACAAAAAATATTGTGAGCCTTGGTAAGCTTGCAAGATACAGAAGAATACTTACAGGTTCACCAGTAACTAAATCACCACTAGATCTCTATAAACAATGTGAGTTTTTAGAAGATGAGCTACTTGGTTTTAATTCTTACTATGCATTCAGAACTAGATATGCGGTCATGAGAACCGCAAACTTTAGTGGTAGATCTGTTCAGATAGTAGTTGGATATAGAAATCTAGATGAACTGTCAGAAAAACTAAAAGCTTTTTCTTATCGTGTATTGAAAGATGAGTGTTTAGATCTACCTAAGAAAACTTTTATGAAGAGAGAAGTGTTGTTGACTCCGGAGCAAACCAAAGCATATTTACAAATGCAAAGACTAGCTCATGCTCAGTTAGATGGTAAGATGATGACTACGGCCACTGTGTTGACTCAGTTAATGAGACTACAGCAGATAACTTGTGGTCATTTTACGGCTGATGACGGTACAATAAAAGAGATGCCTAATAATAGAATAGGTGAGCTATTGGATCTATTAGATGAAGTAGAAGGTAAAGTTGTTATCTGGGCCCAGTTTCAAAGAGACGTACATAATATAATTAATGCACTATCAAAAGAATATGGTGAAGGGACTTTTGTAGATTACTATGGTCTTACACCACAAGAAGATAGACAAAAGAATATAAAGAAATTCCAGGACCCCGATTCCGGAGTCCGGTTCTTTGTAGGAACGACCCAAACTGGTGGTTATGGTATTACACTTACAGCCGCTAGCACCATGATATATTATTCTAATGGCTATGATCTAGAAAAAAGACAGCAGTCAGAGGCCAGAATAGATCGTATCGGTCAAGAAAAACCTATGACTTACATTGACATTATTTGTGAGAATACTGTAGATACGCGTATTGTAAAAGCTCTACGTAAGAAAGTAGACATAGCTACACAAATAATGGGAGAGGAATTGAAAGCATGGATTTAAGACCAGGAGTTATTATAAGATTTGGACTTTGGATTAGTCTTACTATGTGTTTGCTTTGGATGTTAAACTAGATCTACAGCTCTACCAATAATTGGTTTGTACTTTGTTTTTTTATTTTCTTTGTAAGCTCTCATGTACTGTGCTCTTGGATTAAACTCTACATAAGATGCATGAATCCATCCGCTGTTAGGCTCACCTGGAGTATAGAACTCGAGTATTAGCTGATCTGTTGTACAGTTAATCTTGATCCAATCAGCAACTTCAGCGTTGTCTACTCCAACACATTCGAAGTCTGCGGCCTCGGCCTTGGCATGCTGTGAATTTACAGAACTACCTATTGCTGCACACAACTCAGGGGAGCGGTATCCGCTCGTTACCTTAACCCTGCCGAAGTGATCACGCACTGGCTGCAAAATATTTTCACACAATGCTTTTAATTTTTCTATTTGATCTGCATTTGGATTGTTATCTATATCCAAACGTATAGCTGTATCTGATTTGATAAGCTCTTGTAAACTGAAGTTTCTTGATAAGTTCATTATATAAATTTTTCGAGCACGAAGAGTACGGCAGATCCCGCTGCTGCTAAGAGAACCCAATAGACTTTGTCTATCTTACCACCCAACTTCTCGACATCTTCGTGCAGATGTTTGAGATGATTATTTTTTATTTGCGAAAGCTCTTTTTTTACGCCTGTCACATGTCCATATAGTGATATGATATGTTCTCTAGTATTTTTAGGTTGTATAGCCATAATTAATCTCGTCCAAAAAGTATAGCAAGTTTCTCTGCTGTACTCAAGTTGTTAAAACCACTACCTGTACCTGAATTTGCTAGTATAGACGTGTCTGGTGCAGGTAGATTTAAAGCACTTGGTGTTACAGGTGTTTCCTGTGCACTAGGTAATAGCGGATTTTCTATAAATGGAAAGTTTGGTTCCTGTAAAGATATGTCTCTCATTTGATTTTGTATGTCTGCTATTACTCCTTCTGCAATTTCTAAAGGATTTGTTTCTCCAATGGCTGCAGCATTTTCAGCAAAAGCTCTTCTAATATCTGGTGATATATTAATAGGTCTAAAAATATTATTGTCTATAGTTGATACTTCAACACCAGATAATCTACCAACAGAGGTATTAAAAGCATCTTCTCCTATGTTTAATACTCTTGCAGCATCAATGTCCTTTTTAAATTCTTGTCTTACACCAAATAAAGATCTATTTGCATTTATGTACGCATCTACGATATCTCTAGATTCAATTGGTCCACCTCGTAATGCTTCTCTTGTAAACAATTGTCTAGATTGTCTTACACCTCTTTGATAATCCGCTACCTTAAAATCTAAACTTCTTGCAGGGTTTACACTTACAGATCTAAAACCAAACAAACCTGCAAATTCATCTCCGAATTCAAACGTTTGACCATACTTGTCAAACTTACCTTTTGTTAAAACATCTACAGATTCTATAGATCTATCAAGTCTTTTCAGTTGCTCAAAAGAAAAAGGCATTTGTGCTTTTACTAAATGACCCATAATTTTATACGCTTTGTCTCCAGGTAAATCCTGTGGATTAAACACTTGAAATCCATCTCTAGTTCTACCACCTCTAGCCAATAAATCTGCTACAGCTTCTGTCCAAATAGATTCAGATATAAATGGTTGTGCAAACTCTGACATGGATGAAAATGTACCAGCGATAAAATCATCCATTAAACCATCTTCATCCGTTCTACCATCAGCAACAGAATTAAGTATGGTTTGAACAGGTCTAATTAAAGTATCATATGCATTAGCATGACTAAAATCTACATATTTAAAATTACCCTCTTCATCTTTTATAGGTAACAATGTAGAATTTTTTGACCAATCAGCAACGTATCTTCTGATAGCTTCTCTCTCTTCATCTGTTACATCATAGATAGCTTGAAAAGCTTTTTGTGTAGCATACGGCACAGCTGCAACTGTTGTGCCGAAGCCAAATAATCTAGTATAACCTAAAGTTTCAAAAGGTTTTACGGTAGTTCCATCAGGTAATGTTACTACTTCATTTATTTCTTTAAGACCACGTCTTACAATATTGGTTCCTGTTCTAACTATTTCTGCTGGAAAAGATACAAAGTTACCAATAGGTAGTTTTCTTAATGACTTAACAAAGTCAGATACATAATCGTAATTTGGTATATTATTTCTTACAATATCTGCTGCCTCTTGTTTGAAAAAATTTTCATCTATTGTTACATCTATACCGTTTCTTTTTACAGTCATTCCCCTTGTGATACCTTTTTCAGCAAACTGTTTTTCTATTCTTGATTTTTCCATAGCCCATGATGCTATTTTCCAAAAGTCATCTTCAGCTGTGTATAAATCCTGTGATACAGATTTTAATTTAGATAATGGTTTTAATAATAATCTTAAACCTTTGTCTGATGTCATGGTTTCACCAAAGTTCACATCCTCAAGCAGTCTTGTTAGGTCTCCTAGTCTTACGTTAGAGTTTACAACACCTAATTTTAATAGCTCTTCATACAAATCATTCTGTTGTCTTGTGCCTTTTAATGGTGTCTGTAGTGCCTGATATGCTGTCTTGATAGCTTGACCATCTGGTATAATACCATTTGCTGTCGCAAATGCACCAGCACTAACAAAGTTTCTAACATGTGTTACCGGTGATAAAATTGTTTTTGCTATCTGTGATAAACCCTTTGGATATAAAATTAAACTTTGATAGAGTTGACCTAACATTCCCGCTTTATCAAAAGAAAGAGATGTATTTTCTAATGCTTTTGCTATACCAGGTGTAGTGTATAATTCGTTAAGTGGATTTACCGACCCACCTTTTGCTGCAACACTCAATGTTTTGGCTTGATCAATTCTTATTTGTTGAAAATTATCACCAAACAATAATCTAGCTTCATCTGCAGTTTCTGCAAACATAGGCTTACCACCAGCAGCTTTAATTTCATTTGATTTTTTAATTAAGTCTTGAAAAAATAAATTTCTTCTTGTGATCATAGATAATTTTGCTGTACCACCAAGTATAGTTTGCATAGGATTTTGTTGTTTACCTAATAATTTTTCAAATACTTTTCTATCTGCTTCTTTAATTTTACCCGCAGACACTAATGCAGATCCTCTAGCCGTTACAACTTCATCTAACGTGGTTCTATTTACAAAAAATTCTGGAACCTCAAATATAGCATCAGATGGTTTATCCATTCTAATACCTTTTGGTAGTCTTGCAGTTCTCAATACCCTAGTTACAGCTTGTTCTGCTTGTAAATCTGTAAGCTCTTGACCTGCTTCTCTTGCGCTAGATTTAAATACTTCTTTAGCCTCATCTATTGCTTCTTTTGTAGGTTTGTATCTAACCCACGGAAATATACTTTGATTTTGAAATATATCGTAAGTAGATCCAAGGTATCCTTTAAATTTGTTTCCAAATATATCTTTAAATTGTTTTATTTCGTTTTCTCCTAACGTTCTTCCTAGTTTAGAAAATAATTCAGTCCATCTAGTTCTTATTGTAGAAAGACTTCCAAATATGTCTCTAATAACTTGATCATCTACTTTCATATCTTTTAGTTCTTTTGCAATTTGATTTTTTAAAGTTTCATCTAAAGGACCAAAAGATGTATTACCTAAATCATCAATTTTTGGATCTCCTTTTAATAACAAGTCATTTATTTTTGTAAGCATTTGTTTTCTTTTTGCAGCTTCTGCTTGATTTAAAACTGTACGAATCGGTGGAAATACTTTGTCAATTGCTTGGTCTAATTCTCTAGATATATTTCTTGCACCGGCAGCATCTGCTGCTCTTTCACCAATAGACGTTCTTTCTAAATCAAAAAATTCTTGAGTCTTACCACTACGTGCCCTGAACCCTGATGCAATTTTATCTATAAATGCATCTAGTTTAGAGTTTGCTACATCTAATTGTTTATTTCTATCAGTTAGTCTTTTAATAACTTTACCGGTTCCTCCAATAATACCTGTAAAAAGTGCACCTTCTGTACCAAACTTAACTCTATTTAATAATTCTCTTGTTGGATCATCATCTGTTGATGATCTATCTATGGCTGTTGGACCACCCACAAAATCACCAAATGTTCCAAGTTGTTCTACATCACCAACAAACACAGCTTCAGCAACACCACCACCTAAAGCACCTGCAATAAATTTATTTGTCTTACCTCGTGCATTTAGTTCTAATGCTTCGTCAATACCTTTTTTAAGATTTGGATTTGTAGTTTTAAAATATTTACCATTACGACCAGCACGCATAGCATCGTCCGCTAGTTGTGCACCAATTTTCATACCTCTTACAGCAGGTATACCTATATTAACCAATGCCTCTGTAATTCTACCAGCGGCTGTTGCTTCTGCTTTCTCATCAAACTCTGTGAGATCATCAAAAAACGCTTCTACTCTTGCAGCTCTGTTTTGATCTACACCAAGATCTAATAAAGTACCACCAAGAGAGAAAAAACCTTTTGGTATTGCAATCAAACCTGATGCAACCCCTGATAATACAGACTCTATTGTGCCAACTTTATTTTCATTACTAGACGATTGCCCAGCTAAATATTCTTCTATAGTAGCCATGTGTTACCCCAAAGCTAATGTTCTTGTGTTTCCGTTCTCGTCTACTAAAATTACACTTTTATCTATGATATAAACACCTGGTCCTTTGTTTTCTGCTTCAACTATTTTTTTAACAAGATCTGCGTCTGTTGTGTAATTATCTAATTTTCTTAATTTAATAGTTTCAGATGTATCTCTTAAAACAGTGGGCTCTACACCCAAACTTTTAACAACAGAGTTATATACATTGTTTGTAGAATTTGCTCCACCAGCAGCTTTTGCTCCTGATTGTATATTTTCTATTAAACTACCACCAGCTAATTGTTTGTCCGCTAAATCTATTTTCTTTTTAGTTAGCTCTGCAGCTAGTTTAGCCGATGGATCTGATGCTTTAATGTCTTTTTCAATCTCACCTTTAAGTATTGCAGCATCAATCTGACGTTTTAAATCTGTAGATTTGTCTAAGTTTTTAGATATTGCATTTATAATCTGTGATTGTAAACTACCTGATTTAACAGCACCTTTTAAATCACCACCCTCTTCTTGAATAATTCTACTAGCATCAATAAGTGAATCGTACGCAGCATCTTTTTGCATCTTATCAATACCCATAAGTTTGTAATATCTTTGTCTATTTTCTTCTATTCGATCTTTTACAATTTTATCTTTTTGCGCCGCGCTTAATTCTTTTTCTTTTGGTGTCAAGAACATATTTGGATCTCCACCACCCGGAGGACCTCCAGCTGCCTCTATATCTTTTTGTGCTTCAGGTGTTTTTTCTTTTGTAAGTCTGTCATATATTGCTTTACCACCAATACCCCCTGCAGAAAGAACAGTTAATGGAGATGAAGCCAATCCTTTTGCAGTTGCTTTTATTGGTTTACCAAATCTACCTGTTCCTTGAACAATAGCTTTACCAGCCCTAAATTCAGGTGATCCCATTAAATATCTACCCGCAACATTTGGTTCAAATATATTTTTAGTAGTAGTTAAACTTTCTCCAGGTTGCATAACTCTTGTTCTTCCTAGACCAGAACGAATAAGATTACCGCTACCAGTTACCCCAGGTCTAGCAAATTGTTTTGCAACAAACGTACCAAAAGGTCTTGCTAATAATCTACCCGCTGCACCAATTAACAAAGGAAGAGCATATTGTTGACGACCATCATCACCTCTTGGTGCTAAAGGACTACCAACAGTATTAATAGCTTGTGGCTCTTTCATACCGTCCATGATCCCTTCTTTAATAGGACCACCTGATCTAAACATTGGTCTTTTTAATGGCTTCATTAGTTTCCGTATAGTTTACCAAAGATACCAGCAAGACCTGTAGCTGTGCTTAACGCTGAAGCGAGAGGACTTGCACCACCCATCGGTAGTTGTGGAGCGACTCCACCAAATCCTGATAATCCACTTAAACCAGCTCCGTATTGTTGTAATCTTTGTTGTGGTTCAAATGCTGCTGTTCTAGCTGCCGCTTGATCAGCTGCTAATTGTGATTGTGTTAATCCTTGTCTGAATGCACCAAGGTTTCCTAGTGCAGCAACGTCTTGACCCATAGATCCTCTTTGGAAATTAGATAGTCCCATCTGTTGTGCAGCTAAATTACCCTGGTTAGCAAATGCTTGTTGTGCTAAATTTTGTGCTTGTGTAAATCCTTGTTGTTGTAATTGTGCAAGTAAGCTAGCTCTGTTTCTTAAGTTACCGGCTTCAAACTCACCCAATGCAACACCTTCTCTACCACCACCAAATGCTCCTGCTGTTACTGCTTGATCTCTAATATTTTGTCTGCCGAGTGCTGATTGTCTATCAAAGTCTGCTAATGTTGTATCAATAACATCCTGTTGAAATGGTGACATGAACTGTCTGAATGCGGTTGGTCCAGTTAATCCTGCCTGTTGTTGTACAGCTTGTTGTGCACCTCTTAAAAAAGGTTGAAAAGATCCGACACCTGCTCTTGCTATATTAATTGCTTGTGTTTGTAGTGGATCCTCACCGGCAACAAACTGTCTACCCGTGAATGCACTTGTTTTTATTGGTACCGATGTAGATGCCGTTAACTGTTTGGCAAAATCTTTAGCGGTATCTTTTAAATAATCTGGTAATGACATTATGCTAATCTACCCTCCAACATTTGTGCTTGATCAAACATGTCTTGTGCAGGATTCATACCCTGAGACTCTTCAGATATCATACCACCTGCTTCTAAATTGTCCATCATGTTTTGCATGACTTCAGCGCCTTTGTCTATATCGCCACCGCCTGCATTTCTTACAGCATCTGCTGTAAATACAAATTCATTTTTACTTAATCTCGCTGGTACATCGTCGGCTCTTTCTTCTGCTCCCAGTTCTACAAAGCCACCAGTTCTATAATCTTTTTCAAGTCCACCTAGATCCATTAGACCACCTTCTTGCATAGGCATTCTTGGTACATCAGCTAACCCACCATTTGCATAATAAAAATTATCTACAAATTTTGGTTTAGGTAAAAACCTTAAACTTGGATCTTGATTTCTAGCTTGTTCTACTATGTTAGAAATACTAGCAGGTGTTTCTGTGAATGGTGTTTCTGGTTCTATGTCTTCTTCGTCGTCACCACCCATTAAAAACGGTGCAGCAATTGCACCTGCTCCTAATAAACCACCACCAATTCTAAATAAACTAAATGGATTTGCTTTTTCTCCACCCACTCTAAAAATATTTCCTAATTGGCCAAGCATACCCTCACCACCTCTAATTTTTGAAAAAATACCAGGTAATCCACCTGCTGATTGTAATAGAGTTTTTTTACCAAATAACATTGGCGCAAAATTTGCAGCAGTCGCAGCTAAAGCTATCTTACCTATCGGTGATTTAACTACCTTTTTAACAGCACGTTTAGCTTTCTTTACAATTTTACCTAGAAAAAACCCTTGTCTAGGTTCATCCAGTGTCATGATTCCACCACCGGCTCTAAGTTGTCTTTCCATCTGCATTCTAGATATTGTCATATTTTAGCCTAAATTCTCTTTGTATCTGGTTTTATTGTTATAATCAATCATATATATCGACTAGGTCTGCTAGTCCTCCATCCATATAATAGACTCGACCACCGTCAGCCATAAAAGGTCCATAACTTCCTCTGCCGGGATTTGTAAATCCACCTCTTTGTCCTCTTCCAGATCTATCTTCTCTTGATGCACGTATAGACGCTTGAGTAGCTCCTGCTATATCAAAACCACCTCGGTCTTTATATCTACTTAAGTTTTCAAGTCTGGCTCTCTCTGCTGCATCAGCTAATTGTTTTGCTTTTGCTTCATCTGCTCGTTTTTTTGCAGCATCTTGAGCCGCTTTTAAATTGGCTAGTCTTATTTCTTCTTTTAATTTAGCTTCTTTTTCTAATCTAGCTTTTTCTTCTTCTGCTTCTTTTTGATCTTTTCTCATTTTTGTTATGATTGCTTTTCTACCAAAAATACCACCTTGAGTAAAAGGACCTATAAAATCAGGTGTTGATACAGAACCAAACATGTCTTCTTCGGACTCATCTAATAATCCTAGTTTTTCCTGTAAACCACTAATATCCTCACCTCTTGCTAATTTTTTATCAATTGCTTTTTGAATTGTTGATCTTCTTTTATTAAAAGTATCTCTTGTAATTTTATTTAAATTGTATCCTGCCATAATACCTTGAGCAGTGTTTGGATCTCCTACAATTCTACCGATATCATCTGTAAATATACCTGCACCTCTTGCTTCGTTCTCAAGTATAGCCCTTTGATTTATAGGTAACATATTGCCTATAATATTTGCAGCTCTTTTGATACCTCCAATACCAGGTATTAAATCTATTATGCCTCCTATCTTAGATTGTGGTGCAAAAAATAAATCTGGATTTGGACCCACAGTTGATCCAAATTCTTCAGTGTTTCTCATTGCTAAATTAAATGGTCTAGGATTAAAATCTGTTCTTATCTGATCCATGTTTGGATTAAATGGGTTATTGTCATCCCTACTTCTACCGATATCTAAAGCAGTTGTTCTAGGAACAGTTGTTACCCCACTTGTAGTTGTTGTGGGTGCAGTAGGAAAAGTTGGTGCAACAAATGCTCCACGATACATCTCTTGTGGTATAAAACTAAAACCTTGATCATAAATAGCTTTATCCGCTGCGCCGTAAAAACCAGGTGCTGGTGCTGAAAATATTGACATAATTATATTTTTGAATCACCCCCAAGTGGTAAAGACTCTACAGTTAGTTTTACACTTCTAGAAATATCTTCTCTTTTAGTGTCTGTTCCTGGATTATCTACATCTGCATCTGCTTCTGCATCTGACATGTATTCCTGACCAGTTTTTAAATTTTTTAAAGTAACTTCACATTCTGGTGTAAGAACCATGGTTGGTTTACCATTTATAATCTTCATTTCTTTTTTAGCTTCTGTTTCTATAAAAGGCATTAGTCTCTATTTATCTCCAATATTGATGCAATAACGTGTATTTCATTTGCATCTGCTGCTTGTGCCTTTAATACCTCATTTTCTTCTAAAATTAAAGGGTGAGTTAACAGCTCAGTTGTTGCTTTTGAGGCTATTGCTTTGTCTTTAAACAGGTTAAATACTGCTGAAGCAGCATTTGTTATAGTTAAAGTTACCGTGGTCCCCGATCCAGCATCCTCGGATACTATAATACTTTTAACTATAGCTCTAGAATCAGACGGTGCTGTGTATATCGTAGTATTGTCTGTGGTAGTTAAATCTACCTTTGCATTTTTATATATATTAGCCACCTATAAACCAAGAAAATCTTTCTTGCTCCTGTTTTACTTCATTCAAAAATGTAGAATTCAATTGATCTTTCATTATTGTCAAAGCCCTGTTGATTTGTTTTTGGTTAGAAACATCATACTCTTCTTTTGGTTCTGGTATTCTTATATTTATTTTAGCCATTATCTTCTACCATCCGGTTGTATGTCCAGTCTTAATGTTCCAAATCTCCATTTTTCACTAGCGGCATCGTTTTCTATTTTAACATTTACAAAACGTCCCCTAGCTCTGGTATCTTTTTTATCTGTTGTAGAGTCTACTGTGAAAGGACTCAGTGTTGTCGTGCTATCGGATTGTTGTGGATATCTTTTAACAGCTAGACTTACTTTTGAGTTACCTTGTAGATCTTTAAAATCAGGTATGAATCTTCTAACAGCAAGAAATACTTCACCAGCTAAAGACGGTCCTTTAAAAGATCTCTGCTGCATGTCAAAATCAAAAGACTTAATAAATGATGTTACTGTTGTAGTCGAACCATCTTCGTTAACTTGATCAGTTCCTGTTTCGTGTTCAAAATATTTTGTCTGTCCTAATCCATTTTCACCTATTACTTCTGGAAAAGTTCCAAAACCATTGCTGTCATATTTAGTAGCGTACGGAGTTGGATATATAGTTGCATCCATCCAGCTTGTTCTTGCTTCCGTTCCTGTATACCAAACACCACCAGGCACTTTAGTTAGTGCAGATTCACCATAATTAAATACAACGTACTTGTCATTAAAAGTAGCTGTTGATGATGGATAGTACCAGATAACTTCTGTAAATAAATTATTTAATCCTGCAGCAACTTGTTGTCCTTTTGTGGTATCAAAATTATTAAATACAAAATCTTCTACAGAACATGGCAATGATTTGACTGTACCATCAAATAAAAAGAAACCATTTGGTGATAACCAAAAAGCAGCACCATCTATTTCAACGACAGCATTCTTACCTATTAATCCACAGTTTGTGCCTACTTGTTCAAAGCTAAATGTAAATGGAGCACCTATAAATTTCATAGTATACAAAGCATTATCAGTCCATATTAAAATAACTTCTTTTGCTTTTAAGGCTCCTACTATTTTGGTTCCATCTTGTAGTCTTTGTGTTCCTGCTGAGTTTGTTGCAGAAGGAGCATACGTATTTATATTCTCTTGATCAGAAAATCTTATAAACATATCATCTTGTGTAGATGCTGTTCCAATAGTTGTTTCTGTTCCAAAGTGTATTAAGTGACGTGTAGTTGGTGATATTAAAGTTACTCTTGATGCAGTTGGATTACTTCCTGTTTCAAAACCAGATGTTGTTGTAGACGCTCTTGTAGCTAGCGGTGTTGCAGCTCCTGCATTCCATGTAAATGTTTTACCGTTTGCAATCGTTGCAATCAATACCTGACCAAAATTATCAAGACTCCAAAGACCAGGTTCTAGAACTACGGTTGATGCATTTACTGCACTTCCAAATCCAGAAAAGTTTGTAGCATTTGTTACAGTGCTTCCATCACTATGTGCTTGTCCATTTGATGTACCAAATGTTGCTGTTCCATTTGTACCTCTGGTAATACCAGTTAAATCGTTTGAGCTTATTCCTGTATATGTAATTAACTCATTACCAACAGCAATTGTTCCAGCAGTTGGAAAACCAGATGTCGATGTCAAAGTTATCGCTGTACCAGATCCCCCCGTACCAGCAGTATCAGCAAGTAAAGCTCCGTTCAAAGTCGTTGTGGTAACACCTGATACTGTTCCACCATAATTACCAATACCAAAACCATAGCCATAAGATTGTGCAGCAGGACCAACTTTCTCATAAGGTATAACACTACAAGATCCACCCGAACCTGAACTCGATGTTTGTTGTGTCCCTGTTACAATTGCAATCTTTGAAGATGTAACTCTTGTAACTTGAAATAATTTATCTTCAAATGCAGCGTTAGTTAAACCGACTCCTGTTGGTACAGTTACATTATCTAATAATATTATATCTCCAGATTCTAAATTATGGTCTGATGTAAAAGTAAGACTGACTTCAAAAGTTGCATCTAAACAAGATATAGCAACAGAACCTATTGTAGACTTTATAGGCGTAACATCATGAAGTTGTCCTTCAAAATAAACAAGTAGAAATTTATCTGTTCCAAGAGCCACGTATCGGTTACCATCTAGATCTACGAAAGAGTGTTGTTTTCTAACAACACCTACTATTGACTCTGAAATTAAAGATGACCAACCACCCACTTTCTCAGGTAGTCCATATCTAAATCTTACGTTGTCGGAGTCCACCCATCTGTTCTCTGCTCCAACAGTGGTGTCTTGTTTATCTATTCCGGGAGCGAAAGGAAACTCAATAAGAGCCATAATACTACTCCTACTGATTAGTTGACTTCAATACCCAGCCAACAGTTACATTAGCATAAACAAGAGTTGCTGCTTGACCATTAACATTTAAAACTAGGTTAGAAGTTCCCGCGTTTATTTTGTGACTATTTCTATTTATTGTAAGATTGTTTGATGCAAAAAAGTTACCACCATCTAATATAGTAACTTCATCACCTGTAGCCGCTGCCGCTGGCAACGTAATTGTTATAGGGTTTGTGTTTGTTACTGCAAAAATCTGTTCTCCTGCAACCGCTGTATGAGCAGTAGCAGTTGACGAGTTGATTGTAATGTATCCTTTATTTAATAAACCAAGGTTTACGTTTGTTGCATCTGAATACACCAATAAGTGTGCACCTGCAGGAACAGTAACCCCGGTCCCCGATACAGTTTTAATGGTTAAAGTTTTAGTGCTTCCAGAACTTTCTCTTGTAGTAGCGTCTTCAAATATCATAATTCTTTCTGCACTGTTTGGAATAGTTACAGTTCTGTTAGCGGCTAATGTTCCAGTAAGTTTAAAGTAAAAATTTTTACCATTAGAAGTCGCACCGCTATCTAATGCCAATGCCTGGTCTGAAGAAGCTACATCTAAAGACAAATAACCTGTAGATAACTGCTCTAATATTTGTAAATTAGTATTTGTTATATTACCCCAAAGACCAGCCTTTTCACCGGTTGTGATAATCTCTAATTTTGAATTTGTTGAAAATGTTGATGCCATATTAAATCGGGTCTATTTCTACCCAAACACTATTTGTGTTTGGATCTATTTCACTCCATGTTATTGCCGTAGCATCCTTAACAGTTATAGTTAAAGGTGTCGCATCAGGCGTTACATTTGCTTTACCAATCAGTGTAACACTTCCTGTGTTTAACGTCAATTGGTTTCCAGTTACGTTTACATTAGCTGCTGCATTAATTACTACACTTCCTGCAGCTAAAGTCAGACCACTTCCTGCAACAGTTACATTTGCTGCAGCGTTGATTACTACATTTCCTGTGGCTGTTGTTAGTGGGTTTCCTGTTACATTAACAAGAGCACCTGCTAGTGTTGAAGCCGCCCCTACAGCTACCGTTAATGGGTTACCTGTTACGTTGATTGAAACGTTAGGATTAAAAAATGATGTAGCTATTGGTGTAGCAGATATAGAAGTATGACCAAGCATTAGTCTTAGCCTTTAATTTCTAATAATGTTATTGTTGATACTGAGTCATCAGTTTGTGATTGAACTTCGGCTGAACCACCACCTGACCTACGAAATCTAATCTTATATTCAGTTGATGAGACTGTATTAGGACTATCTAAATAATTAAAAGAAGCTGATATATAGTTATGAGTTGTTACGTTATTAAATGTTAAGTTTCTATGTTGTCTTATTAATTCAGTACTACCTCTAAAAATATACCAATCTCCATAGGTATTATCATTCATTTTTGCAGTTGACATACTTGCTGTAACAAAAATTTTTGATGATGTTGATGACGGGGTAATACTTGCCGCTAATCCAGTATCAATAATTGTTGTACTTGTTGATGCTGTTTCTGTTGAGAATTGATTAGTGACAACTTGCAAAACACTTCCAGTAGGTAGATTACTGGACGTAATTGTGCCACTAATAGCATTCGCTCCACCTATTCTAGTTATTGCCATCTATATTACTCCTTTGGGTATTTAGTCTTAACTGCATCTAAAGCCGTAAAGAATCCGCCACTCGTAGTTAGTGTACCATTATTTATATCGTGGTACAACTTGTCTAGCTGTTCACCGAGTTCTGGGTATTCCGCAGCTCTGTCTCTTTGATACTGTTTAGCATCGTAGTCTGCTTGCAGTTCTGCTTGTTTAGCAGACACCTGCGCCCATGTCCATGGTTGAGTGTTGGAAAATATAGCAGAGCCATTTTCGTCAGCTCCTGTTACATACTTTACTTGTGCTTGATACTCAGCTTCGTTTGATGGCGAACCAGTTATTACGAACTGAGCATCTTGATCAAGACCTTGTATTGCTTCTGATATACTTATCATATTTTCCTCCTTAATTTTATGGTAAAATCTCCATTGCTGTTATTGTTGAAATATTTCTACCTTGTGATGCACTATTTGAATCTGCGTAACTACTATTTACAGTGATCGTTCCAGAAGTATTATTATAAACTTGAAGTTTATATGTTAAAGCACTTGTAGAGGATGGACTGTCTAAAAATTGATTACTAAAAGTATTTTGTGATGCAGTTACAGTAATTCTAAATCCTGTTGTAGATTGTAATCTTGAACCATCGGCATCTCCAACACCAATAGCTGTGCTATCTCTAACTAATCTTAAATTTGCATAATTAGATGCACTAGCGCCACCTTGTACACTAAATAAAATAAGTATTTTAGATGAAGTTGAACTTGGTGTAATACTTAAACTTAAACCTGTTATATCTATAAAACTACCTGTACTTGTTGATGAAAATACATCAGTTTTACTAGTTGAAACAACTTGCCCTACTTTACCAAACCCTGCAGCAGTAATTACACCACTACCATTCGATGTGACTAGGTTATTCCCTCCTGAATCCTGAAGTTGATCTACTTTTAAAATACTACTCATACTATGCTCCTATCCTGTATGCACCGAAATAACTATCTTTATCTCCACCAATTGCTAGCCAAGTTGATGTTGATACATCTCCTAGAGCTTGTATTTCTACAGTGTCTCCTTCAGCTAAATCTGCAATTGCTGAAATTGGTTTATCATAACTATTACCATCTGCAATTCCACCAAAATCAGAACTAGCTTGTGCAATTTGTGTAGATGTATTTTTAAACATTCTTATAAACACTCTTCTTAAAGCATCATTAGTTGTTGCTCCGACTCTTACTGTTGCAAAAAAATAATATTTACCTGCTCTTCCTGAAGGACAGACAAATTTATATGTGCTTGTATTAAAACCACTTCCTTCATTAACTGATGTTTGATTAAATTGAATTAATACAAATGTGTTATCAGTTAGTCCTGTTTGATTAGCTGACATGGTGGCAAAAAATGCAGGAGCATTTGATTGTAACGTAACACCTGATCCAATAGTAATGTTACCAGATCCAGAGCTAGTTGTTATTTCACCGACTTTTAAAATTCCGTTTGCCATTAGTTATCTTCCAAATTTTCTAAATGTGTATTCCAAGAACTTTTAATTTCATCAGTCCATGCTGTGTTACAAATATCTTTAACTTCTTGTGGTTGTTCAGAAATATCCATATCTGGTGTTAAAAAATATCTATGTGCATTTCTTGAAATTTCTTGACCATTCTCAGAAATAATTAAAAGTTGTTTTACTTGAACATGTTTATGTTCACCAACTATTTCTATTTTATCTATTGTAGTATTTTTTGTTATCATAATTTTTAAGCCGCAAAGTAAGTTAGAGAAAATCTTGCACCATTTCCTAATTCAGTTCCTGCATAATTAACTCTACTAAATGAACTATTTCCTCTGTAAAATATTAATCTTCCAGTATTTGAGTTAAGTCTGACAATACCAATTTTACCTGCATCACTTTCCATTGTTCCTTGCATATAAAGTGATGTAGATGCAGGAGTAAATGGTAAACCATCGAATTGTAAATGAGACGAACTTTTTGTTCCAAAGTTATTAACTTCAGCATAAACAGTAACTACTCTACCAACTTTTGTGTAAGTGCTTTGTGAACCATTTACAGACAAAGTAGAAGTACCACCATAAGCTGTAGGTGTCCAAGTTCCTTCTTCGTAATCATCTAATAAGTTTGATGCAGTTGCAGAAGTTACTCCTAAATAAATTCCTTTAGATGCTGTATCAAATAAAATATTATCTTTTAAAGTAAGACCATTTGATATAGGTGATCCTACACTAATAGCTGAAGTATTAGTACTTCCAATCGTAAGCGTACTGCTTCCAGATATATTATCTATTGTATTTGTCTCTAGTTTACTCATTATAATATTACAAATGTACTCCCTGATGGTATAGTCACTGTACCTGAAACTGTAACAGGACCAACGACTGCTCCGTTAGTTGTGCCTGCCATAGATATACTTGTAAACGTCTGGCTGTTCTTTACAAAGAATGTTGAACCTAAACTTGCTGCTGTGACTGTTGAATCTGTTGGAGTTCCAATATCAAAAGTATCACCTAACACAGTTCCAAAAAAAGTATCTGACGATGCAGGGTTTGATGTAAAAGTAATTTGTGATCCTGTTATGATATACGCGCTTTGCGGTTCTTGGATAACGCCTGAAACAGATATAATACAATTAGCTTCATTACCTGGAGATATAGCAGTCCCGTTGACCGTTAAGTTAAACGGACCCGCGGTTGAACCAGTAAATGAACTACTGATATCATCTAAAATACTGTATCGTCCCGTACTGGGAGCTTTTCCAACATATGCCAATTTGTATTACCTCCTTATTCAGTTGGGATTGGATTGTCAGTCTTGACCTTTGCAACGTGGTCCTTCCATGTAGAAGTGCCGTCCACTGAATCGTGGTACTGCATGTCGAGCTGATCACCAATATTCCCATAGGCGTTTCGTCTTGTAGCTCTTACTGCATTCTGTCTCTCTTCAAGATCAGCAGCAGAATCTACAGCGTCCAGTTGTTCCGATGTCGGTTGAGCTACACCTGATACATTCCAACTTTTGATGTATGGGCCCTTTCCGTTCGAATCATCCTGAAGCAAAACGTCTACCATGAAGTCAACTTCGTTAACTCCGTTATTAGCCAAATATGTTTTGACTTTGCTTGATAGTGATGCCATAGTTTGTCCTCCTTATTTTGTTATATCCTATTCTGGTGGATTATCAATAACTGTATTTCCGTCAGCTATCCATTCTTGAATTGCTTGGTAATCTACGTTTGCTTCGTTCAGTGGTACTTGAAAAGTTACACCATTTTCTACTACTTTATAATTGTCGAATTTACCTGTAAGATCATAAACTTTAGTAACACTTGTAAAATTTCTAATTTTCATAATTATAACTCCGCATCTGCTCTGTAATTATACGCATACGAATTGTCACTATTAGGTACTGAAAAATATCCAACATTTTTTGTACCTATTTGGTTTGCAGTAACGGTTACAGATGCAGCATCTGACACTCTATAAAATTTACCAGATGCTCCGTCTACAATCCTAAATATAGTTAATGTTGGTGTTGTTCTTAATTCTGTTGGAAATCTAAGACCATAAGCTTGTGTTGGTGTACTAGTAGTAGTTAGAGCAGATTCATAACCATCACCGTAATTAGCATTGCTATACTCATCATAAGGCATACTTTTTTGAAAATATCTTTTGCATCTCTCTAATTGAACATCAAAAGGCAAAAACTCAAAATCCGAGGCTGTTTCACCAACCTCTAATTGTATGGAGGTGAGTTGAACATAATCGTTTGCACTTGCTAAAGCATTAGTTAAACCTACTGCTCTATTTGCGTTTGTTGATGATCCCCAACTTGTGTTTAATGTTCCAGATGTAAAATTACTTCCAGCAGTAAACCAAAAATTTACTAATAAACTTGCTGCATTGTCATTATCTAAAGTTCCTGTTGTATCTCCAGGAAAAGTTATTGTTTTCTTTTCCCAGGTTTGAGATGAAGAAACAGTATAAGTTTTTGAAATTTGTCTTGTGTTGTCTGAATCATAAAGTTCAGCGATATAAGTTCCAGTAACTTTTGCTTTAATCCAAAAGGATAAAGTTAAACTTTCAGCAGATGAAGTTCCTTTTTTTATATATTGTAAATTTTGACCTTCTATTCTTTGTAAGAAAATATTTGTATCACTAGCTCCTGGACTAGAGCCTGAAGTATCTATAACTTTAAATGATTTTGCAAGACCTTGACCAGTTGGTGCGTCAGTCTCTTGTGAGACATTTAATGAACCAGCACCTCTTGTTAATTGAAATCTATCTACTGTATGATAGCCAGTAGAAACATTGGTATCAGAAGTTGCTCTTTGAGCTATGCTCATATCACCATTAATAATTATGTTTCTAAAATTAACATTATCAGCAAGATTAGCTTGAGGCATTTTATTCTCAACCATATTTGCTACATCTATTTTACTTAATGCCATAATTAACTTCCTATTCTAAATCCTTGAAAACAAGTAGAGTTATAAACTCCACCTTCAGGTTCATTGTTTCTTGCTGATCCATAATCATGATACATATAACTTTCCGCATAATCTCCCTCAGATAAATTAATTGTTAAAACAGTACCTGTCATCATAACTGCACCTGAGTGGGGGTTTGAATTCCAAAAACTACCTCTTGTAGTACCATTAATTTTTATAAAACAAACTACATATTTGGCTGTAGTTAATGATCCAATTCTTCCTTGTGTGCTTAAAATATATTTTCCTGCTTTGCCTGAAGGGACTGTAAATCTGTAGTTTGTTGAATCCCAACAATTATCTGAGTCAAATAAAACAGTATCATATTGCATTTTAACATGAGTGGCATTTGCAATACTTTGATTACTTGTACTATAAACCATAAATTCAGGAGTTGAAAAATTCTGTGTAGTAAGTTTACCACTACCATCACTGGTAAATAGTGTGTTACCATTGAAGTCTTGATACTGATTTACTTTAATTATTCCTGCCATTATGTTCCTATCCTAAATCCACCAAATCTACTAAAACCACCACTTTGAAAGTTTGGACTTCCAGTCGTAACATTTGCTTCGCCATATGCTTCTATGTAGTCAGATGAGCCATTCATATCTACTATTACAAAAGCAGGATGATTGGCGTAATAAATATTTTCGTTTTGAGTATTCAAATGATATTTTGTAACTTCTGCACCATTTTTATAAATCATTCCATAAGCAGAAAATAATCTTCCAGCACCACCACCATTAATACCTAAATTTAAATAGATATAATATTTACCAGCAACAGTTGGTGTAAATCTGTAATTTGTACTAGCATCATAGCAAGAATCCGTATCCAGAACTTCATTGTTAAATGTTGCTTTTGTTACTGTTCCACTACTTATAGTTTGATTGCTAGTAATATAAGCATCAAAAGCTGGATATAAAAAACTAGACTTTGCACCCGAACCTAAAGTGAATATATCCCCAGAACTACCCAGGGTTACTGTGCCGTTGTCTGCGATTGGTTCTATATTTGTTGCTTTAATCGTTCCCATATTAATCCCCTATCCTGTATCCCATAAAGTAAGATCGAAACCAACCATCAGATGATCCCTCTAAATTTTGACTACTTCCAGAGTTTTGCACTGCTGTTACTGTAATTGCATCTCCGGCAGAAAAACTTATAAGTCCATTCATTTGACAATCTGGACTGTATGAACTAGAACCATAATTCATATCTCCTATAGTGGGAGATTGACTACCATTTATATAAAGCATTATACGTTGTCCAAATGTACCATCTGTAAATCTAATTCCAGCAGCTATAAAGTATTTACCGCCTTGTCCTGATGGAACTGTAAATGTGTTAGATGCAAAAGCACTAGCTGTGTCAAATCTTTCTTGATTAAAAATAACTGTCGTTACTGTTGCATGAGCTACAGATTGTGAACTATCGTTATATACACTCCAAGCAGGATACAGCATATTACTTTGTTTTACACCAGATGCTAGAGCAACTGTCTCACCAGATGCACCAATAGTAATTGTACCACTGCCTTGTGAAGATTGTTGTTTAATATTATCTACAAATATTGTTCCCATTATACTACCGTCAATGTTCCGTTAACTGTTACTGTGCCTGTGAAAGATACTGGACCACATAACATCATGTTATCAGCAGCGTCTACTGTGATAGTTGATGATACTGTAGCTTTGTTTTCATAGCCA
>VTLG01016462.1_pt1 | contig 29330 bp, 39 predicted proteins | sample 4694571 | NCBI WGS metagenome assembly VTLG01 (sample SAMN12604809, study PRJNA352737) | marine metagenome | biome: ENVO:00000447; feature: ENVO:00000209|ENVO:00000569|ENVO:01000036; material: ENVO:00002151; isolation source: viral sequences binned using virsorter ...
GGCAATCCCCCTCCCCCTCAAAAAAAAAAAATAATAATAACTTGACAACTGATTCATAAAAAATATAACTTATAGAGCTGGTATATTTTTGCGCCGTTCAAAAAGTGGAGAAACGACATGACACAAGTGAAAACAGCAGTAAAACGCGATCCTGGTTTATATGAAGCCTGGCTAAATATTGGCGGTAGTCCCATTGCTGATCCCGCTGATTGGGATCACATAATGGAAAACCATTTCGGCATTTGTAATGACGAAGAAGAGTTTGCGTGGGCTTATGTCGAGAACCATTTTGACGATATTCCCGAACATTTACACTGTTATTTCGACTGCGAAAAATACGCGAGATATTTATTTAGCACTGATTTTGTAAGCGCATATGACAACGCGGGGAATATGCACGTTTTTAGTAAAAATTTTTAGTAAAAATTAATATTGAATAGCAGCCTATACATGTTAAAAAAAGATAAACTTTATAACACCAATATAACTGATGTAACGTATATCAGTTTGAAGAGGCGAGAGTCATCGGGACGGAGCTTAACAGAAGCACAATTAATCTTTCTTCAAAAAATGGAAAGTCTAGATTATATGACTGGTTTTCGATCCGATTGGTATCCCGAAGATGTAAAAAAAACCACCATCCAAAAGCTAAAAAAAGAACTTAACGAGGGTGATGCAAAGTGGTAGATTCTTTATCGCATTCAAACAACAGTAATGATGTAACAACTGCACTTGGCCTTCATGTATGGGCCAATTTATCGGTCACTCAAACTGGTGCCGGACCAAAAACCCAGGTATATCAATTTATACAGACCTTTGATACTGCCTCCTCCTCCTCCCCTTCTTCTACTGTACGCGGAAACATATTAGATATAAAAGCGTAGTAGCTTCTGGAGATAAAAATGATTAAGAATACTGAGTATTTAAATCGTAAAAACAAATTCATTGAAGAAAGCAAAGAGTTGTACGATTGTAATGATCTGACAAACTTTGCCAATTTAACAACACAATTTATAAGTTATGTAGATCTATTAGTTGTAGATTTTGAGGAAAGTAAATCCTTGAATTTTAATGACTATCAGAAGATAGCTAAAACTACAGCTATATATCCAGATGAATATAAAATTATATACCCTGCGCTCAGCCTTGTTGGAGAAGCTGGAGAGGTAGCTAACAAGGTTAAAAAAATCATAAGAGATGGAGAGGATAAAATGTCTCCCGATTGGAAGCAGCAGTTAGCCTATGAAATAGGTGACGTACTGTGGTACTGCGCCGCACTGGCTTCCGATTTAGGCATCAAATTAGGCGACATTGCCTCCCATAATAGGGATAAATTAGAAGCCAGATTAACTAAGGGTACATTACAAGGCGACGGAGATAATAGATAACATGCTTTTAGAGGCTACCATCATAGCAATAGGTATACAACTAACGTGCTTAACTCAGAATATATATTTTGAGGCACGGAATCAACCAACTGTTGGGCAAATGGCAGTTGCTAGTGTTGTGCTGAATAGAGTATACGATTCACGGTATCCTAATACTATCTGTGGAGTAGTCACACAAGGCCCAACCTATTCATGGAAGAAAGATTTCCCCGTACGTCATCGTTGTCAATTTAGCTGGTACTGCGATGGAAAAAGTGATACCCCAACAGAACAACGGGCGTGGAATCATGCTATAACTGTGGCAAAGGAGGTGTATTACACATACTCCCTTGGAGTGTTCAATATGATAGATGGTGCGACACATTACCACACACTTGAAGTTGACCCTGATTGGCATAACTACCTGGAAGAAGTAGCTGTAATAAATAATCATGTCTTTTACAGGTAGAAGATAATAAAGAAATAACTTAATTCATCTAACCTTGGATCTTAACCAATGACTCAAATGACATTCTATCAACCTGTTCTAACTGACAACGAAGTGGAAGCAATTCTTGAACTAATTGAATTAAATGTTCAAGGCTTTTCCAATTATTTTGGAACATTTAAACCAGAGACTGAAAAAAAATTTTGGGAAATAGTTGCAAATAGAATCAAAAAATCTTCTTTTCATCTTAAATATTGATGAAGGGTAGCAGCTTGTGGCTACAACAGTATTATCTTTATTCGATGGTATTTCCTGCGGCCAGGTAGCATTGGATAAATTGAATATCCAAGTTGATAAATACTATGCTAGTGAGGTAGATAAGTATGCTATAAAAATCACCCAGGCTAACTTCCCTCTTACTGTGCAGTTGGGTGATATCAAGAAGGTTCATGTGAATGACCATATTGATATCTTATTGGGGGGCCCACCCTGCCAAGACGTTTCGTATGCAGGAAAAGGTAAGGGTTTAATTGAGGGTTCGAGATCTAGTTTATTCTTTGAATTTGTCAGGGTATTGAGAGAGGCTCAAGCTATCAATCCAGGTTTAAAGTTCTTGGTTGAGAATACTAAGATGAAGAAAGAGTATGTAGATATTATCTCAGCGATACTTGGTGTGAAGCCAGTGCTTATCAACTCTAATGTATTCTCTGCCCAAAACAGGGCAAGATTGTATTGGACTAACTTTAAAATCCCTGAGTTACCAGGGGATAAAGGCATCATTTTGGCTGATATATTAGAGGATGAAGTAGATAGCAGATATCACGTAGGAAAAAAGCTGGTAGCCACCTACAGAGGGGGTGATCAATTGAGCCCAAACTACACGTCACAATCTAACACTATTCATAGCCTACATAAGAAATCCCCGGCGTTGTGTGCTGGCACACACGGTTATGCCCTTGGCTACATCTGTAAAACAGTAGCTGATAATATTATTTACCGTAGATTAACTCCCTTGGAATGTGAGCGTTTACAGACCCTACCAGATAATTTCACGGCACATGTGTCTAACACCCAGAGATACAAGGGCATAGGAAACGGGTGGACAGTTGACGTCATCTGTCATATATTAGGTGGGCTCAAGTAATGAAGTTTAATGCCTTTGTAACCTCTAAATATACTCGCCGTATGGGAGATCATTATCCGACTGTTGATCCGAGGTGTATTAAAGCCTTGTTAAATACCTGGGGCGATCACATCACAACCCCAGCAGTAGATGTTTGCACCACAAGAGGTATAGCCTCACCCCTGTTACCTGCTGTGTCGGGTGATTTAAAAGACATGCTTGGCGCTTACAGAACTGTGATTACAAATCCCCCTTATCGAAGACCCCTGGTAGATAAAATTGTAAATTTAATAGTTGATTCTGTAGAAGATAATCACATAGATTTAGCTGCCATACTAGTTCGTATATCTTGGGATGCCGCCAAGACCCGTAAGCATCTTTTTTGTGGGAATAAAAATTACGCTGGCAAAACTATTTTACTTTTTCGACCCTTCTGGAGCGCGGAAAGAAAGGCATCGCCAATTCACAATTATCAGTGGTTAGTATGGCGCAAAACAAATACCCTTTGCGATCCAATTGTAAAGTATAGCGGTGGAGAATAGATTGGAATCTATAACTGTGTGGATGGCAGCAGGTTTTCTGCTTGCAGCTTACTCTGTAATAGCTAATGACAGTGTGCAAACGCTGGGGACCTGGATAGCATCTAACAATGATAGGGTAAATTGGAAGGTGATGTGGGGTTCGGCAAGTTTAGTCTTGCTTTATACCCTATGGTATGGTTGGTATACAAATGGTGGAGACATCAGTTACGGTCGGCTCAACAAAATTCCCTTCCAAGAAATACAATGGTATCATGCGGCGGCACCAGGACTATTATTAATACTTACACGAGTAGGAGTACCAGTTAGTACTTCTTTTTTAGTATTAAGTGCCTTTGCAAGTACATTTGTATTAGAGAAGATGCTTATGAAAAGCATGATGGGTTATGCTGTCGCGGCTGTGGCGGCGTATATCATTTGGATAGGAGTTACTAAACTCCTTAACGAATCAAAGCCTGTCAAAGAAGAACATAAAAAGGCATGGCGGGTAGCACAATGGATAACAACAGGCTTCCTGTGGTTTACTTGGCTATCACACGACATGGCGAACATCGCCGTGTTCCTACCCAGAGAGATACCATGGGACTTGATGGTCTTAATCAGTATTGTCTTTGTAGTAGGACTTGGATGTATGTTTAGAGAAGGTGGGGGTAAGATACAAACTATTGTACTGGAGAAACACAACACAAGGTATGTAAGATCGGCAACTATTATTGATAGTGTGTACTGGTTGATCTTATTCTTCTTCAAAGAGCTTAACGATATACCTCTGTCAACAACATGGGTGTTCATAGGACTACTATGTGGTCGTGAACTTGCTATGGCAACAATGACTGGCAAAGAAAGTTTTAAGAAAGTGTTTCCCCTAGTAGGCAAAGACTTTTTTAAAATGATGATAGGCTTAGGAGCATCGGTAGGTGTGGTTTTTGGTATACACTATGTAATTATACCTGCTGGCGGGTAAGGTGATGTTAAAGAAAAGAAATAAGAAGAGAGATAGTCGAAGACACACTACAGAATATTGTGGTGGAGACTGGTTTGGTAATCCAATTGCAAAACATTCGTGGAAAGTCAACCGAGCAAAACGCTTTGCTATCAAAACAAAGTACAGTCGTAAGAATTATAATAAAAGAGATGATAGTAATTATGATAGAGAGTTGGATCAAAGATAACTTTTACGTGCCACAATTCGGTGAGACATATAGGGGTTCTTGCCCTAAATGTAAACGGTACAACACCTTTACTGTATCTAGAGATTTATCAACTATCAAATGGAACTGCTATTCCTCTTCTTGCAACTACAGGGGAGTGAAAACCAATTTAGATATGTCGATTGATGATGTCAGGCGAAGATTTAAACCAGAACGAAAGGAACATAACAGAAATGTCAGATTCAATTATGATGATAGCTTGGGCTATTCTTATCATATTGGCAACTTTCTAGATAAGTATTGTATAAACAATAGGGATATCCCTGTGCTGTATGACCCCTTAGAAAGAAGGGTGGCTTTTATGATACAGCATAACGGAGAAAATATAGATGCCATTGGCAGAGCGTTGGACGTTTGGCGAAAGCCCAAATGGAAAAGATATAATGACATTAACAATTCAATTGTTGTACCGTTTGATGCCTCACCAAAATCTAATCTGATTATTGTAGAGGATATCATATCGGCATGGAAGGCCGTTACATACTTAGATGATACAGATGCAATGCCATTACTAGGTACTTCATTATCTACCAATAATTTAAATAAAATATGGGATACGTACAACAGTGTGACTATTGCCTTAGACAAAGATGCAACTGACAAAGCTATCAATATGTCTAGACGCATATTCGTAGGAGTTGACAAGTGTAAGGTCGTTGCGCTAGAACTTGATATTAAAGATATGTCGGTTGAGGAAATACAAAAAAGATGCTTGAGATAATAAAAGCCTTATGTGACAAAGATATATACAACGAAGTGCGGGGTCAGATACCTCTCTCTGCATTTGAGAGGGAGCCTAAGCGTATAGTCGAGGCCATAGTCTCTGCCCAGGCTACTTACAGTAAAAGTCTAAAACTTTCTGAGATACAGAATATATTCTTTAGTACAAACTCTTCTTTGACTACGGCTCAAAGAGATTCGTACAAACTTTTGTTTGCGAAAATAAAACAAACGGATGATATATCATTGGAAGTGGCTAAGGATGTTCTACAGTCGTTGTGGCGAGTAGAGGTTGGCAGACAAGTAAGTGAGTTAGGGTTTTCACTAATGGAAGGTCATACCTCTAGCCTAGACAGTTTATCTAAGTTGATAGATGACTATGCATCAGGGTTTGTAACAGATGCATCCCCATTTGAAGGTATCAACCTAGACCCCCAGACACTCATTGACTCCATGAACGTGCAAACAAAATGGGCATTCAACGTATCATCTCTTGCTGAAAGAGTATCGGGTGTATCGGCAGGACACTTTGTAGTGATAGGCTCCAGACCCGAAACAGGGAAGACCTCAAGCCATGCATCGTTTGCTATGGGGCCGTATGGATGGATAGAGCAGGGCGCGAAGGTACACGTACTGTGCAACGAAGAACCTGCCAACAGGGTAGCACTACGATACTTGAGCGCAGCTACAAATAAATCAGAAGAAGAGTTACTTGGTGGTGGTGGTAGTGCAATCAACGGTGAATGGAAAAAAGATAATCTATTTATAGATAGGATAGAAGAGTCTTACGGCATTGATGGTATCGAAGCGCATCTCAAAGAGAATAGGCCAGACATACTTGTTATTGATATGCTTGATAAAGTATCACTACCTGATAGTAAAACGATTACCGCACAACATGAAAAGCTACGTGAGATATACAGACGCACTAGGGATCTCGCTACAAGGTATGAGTGTGCAATATTCGGGTATTCTCAACTGTCGGCAGATGCGGAGGGTAGGGTAAATCTTAATCTATCCATGATGGAGAACAGTAGGACGGGTAAGGCGGCAGAGGCAGACTTGATGATACTGATTGGTAAATACGCTATGATCGAAGGTGCCAGTGAAAACGACCCCCGTAGGGTATTCAACATAGCTAAGAATAAGATTAGTGGGTGGCATGGACAGATAAATGTAATGCTTGACGGGAGAGTTGCACGATATGACGATTAAAAGAAAGCAGCGTATAGTAGTAGATATAGAGAACAGCGTTACTAGAATCGAATATGCCCATGCGCCAGATGTAATTGATAACAAGCCCCATAACAAAAACAATTCTCTAGTCTCAATAGGAATATTAGACGTTGACACTGGTGAAGAAGACTACGTTGCGGTCTATCACAATGCGATGCTTAGTCCACTCAGTCGTATTAATGAGGTAAAGAAAAAGATACAGGAAGCAGATTTATTAATAGGCCACAATATAAAATATGACTTACAATGGTTATGGGCATCAGGCGTTACATACTCTAAGCAGGTATATGACACTATGATAGCAGAGTATATACTTGCGAGAGGTGAGAGGCTATCTGTATCCCTGGAATCATGCTGTGAAAGACGAAATTTAGAGAATAAAAAATCTGATATTACTAAAGAGTATTGGAAGAACGGATATGGATACGAGGCCATGCCCTGGCCAATCGTGGAGGAGTATGGCAGGTCAGATATTAGAGCGACTAGGGATCTGTATATAAATCAATTAAAAGATTTAGATGAAACCACCCTGCAATCTACTGTGAATTTAAGTAATAATATGTGCATATGTTTAGCCGAGATGGAGTTCAAGGGGCTTGCAATAAACATAAATACATTAGATAAGGTGGAAAGAAATTATCGCATGGAAAAAGCCCAGTTGACTAGCAGGTTACAAGAGATTGTGTACAAGTATATGGGCGATACTCCCTTGAATTTGTCGAGTCCAGAACAAGTTTCATCTATGATATTTTCACACGTTCCGATAAATAAGAAAAGTCATGCAATAGCGTATCAATTGGATAGACCATTTAGGCCACGCATCCCTTCTACAAAATTTAAAGAGATGATACGGAGAGGGTGTAAAAAGATAAAGAAGACGGTAGCGACACATTGCCATACCTGTGATGGCTCAGGTAAACTAAGGAAGACAAGAAAAGATGGAAGTCCCTATGTCAAGGCGCACACTTGTTATAGATGTGGCGGTGCAGGTACTTTATATACCGAGACAAAAGAGACTGCCGGTTTAAAGATACTTCCTCCCGATTCTACCTGGGCAACCGCACACGGTTTCAGCACAGATAAAAATAGGTTAAAGATATTAAGTAGGCAACTACAATCTATAAATAAAAATAAATACTCCGATGTCATTGAGTTCCTGGAGAAGATAGACAGGTTAGGGTCTGTGGAAACCTATTTATCCGCCTTTGTTGTAGGTATTAAAAAGAGAATAGTAGGCGGTATTTTGTATGCTGAATTTAATCAATGCAGAACTGCAACTGGCCGATTATCTTCTTCCTCTCCCAATATGCAGAATATGCCAAGGGGAACAACCTTTCCTGTTAAAGAGGCTTTTGTATCAAGATATGGAGATGAGGGGGCTCTGCTAGAGTTTGACTTTGCCCAACTTGAATTTAGAGTAGCTGCATTTTTATCATCAGACATAACTGCGATTAAAGAAATTGAAACAGGGTTTGATGTGCATACGTATACTGCTAAATACCTAACTGCCCAAGGCCAACCTACTAGTCGGCAAGAGGCAAAGGGAAGAACTTTTGCACCTTTGTACGGGGCTATGAGTGGAACTCCAGCCGAACAATCTTACAACGCACACTTTATACAGAAGTACGGCGGCATCAGAAAGTGGCATGAGAAGTTGCAAACGGAGGCAATAAAAGAGAAGAGTATAACATTGCCTACTGGAAGACAGTTTGTCTTTCCTAACGCTCGTAGAACAAGGACGGGAGGTTCCACGGGGGCAACTAAGATAAAGAATTACCCTGTTCAGGCGGTAGCTACGGCTGATATAGTACCCCTTTGCTTAGTTGCGTTGCGAGATAGGCTCAACGAAGAGGGGGTAAAGTCTTCTATTATTAACACTATACATGATAGTGTGCTTTTAGATTGCCCAAAGGAAGAATTAACTAAAGTAAAGAGCCTGGTAGAGGAGGTGCTATCTACGGAGTCAACCAGGAATCGCATACGCAGTTATTATAATATTGATATGAATGTGCCCTTACCTATTGATATAAAAGTTGGAGATAACTGGTTAGATATGTCTTGACAAAGTTGCAGTTTGCAGTATAACTATGTGTCTATGTTAAAATGAGAAAGGACTATTCAATATGAATATGCAAGAAGATCAACATCCGGTTTCCCAAAATGAGATTATAGGCATGGGAGAATCTGCCGCTTTAGCAGCCCTGGAAAAGAGCTTTGGTGGGGATGGAAATTCCGACAGTGCTACTAACTCTCTAGGAAGGCTACGTATCGAGCGAGAGAACATAGAGGACAGCAACGGGGATATTTTGTGTCCTTCTGGTTGGTTTTCTGTTAACACTTCTGAAGAAGGTAAAGTATACGCTAAGGAAGTTCTCTTTCGATACTTTGAGCATAGGTTTCGTTATAAAAGATATGATGCTTTTATGGAGAGAACAAACAAAGAAGGAGAAAAGTCGCAAGGGGCGTACATACACTCTGTTTTGGTGAAAGGGCCAAGGGATGAGGCACCCTCTGACGATGGCACTTTTCAGTGTGGTCGGCCACTAGAGTATATTAAAGATTGGAATGCACTCAGTAAAGATCGTCAGGAGTTTATTAGATCTTGTAGATTAATGATTATATTCTACGGAGAAGCCACTTTAAAGGGCGTAAGTGAAGAAGGTAAGAAGACAGAAGTTACTGTTCCTGTTGAAATAGAATTATCAGGCAAAACTTCTGGTAAAACTTTATCTAAGTTTTTCTTGGACATGGTAGCCAAGAAGAGAATACTACCAAATTCCAGGTCTGTTCTTATGAAGAGCAAGAAAATGTCTGGCGGCGTAACTTACTACGACATAGACGTGTCTATTGTGAATGCGGATTCTTATTCATTAGATGATGAAGCTGTAGATCTGTATACTAAATTTAGTCAACATATTTCCCAGATAAATAAGTGGATTATGGAACGGCATGTTGCCGCATCAGGAAATGGTAATAACCATGATGATGACGATGATGATGATGATTCAGATGACATGATAGATATCACTAATCAGGCTGCTGCATAATGGACACCAAGCTGGCAAAAGTACTTGGTTGGCTTCAAAAGAGCATGGATGGGGAGGTGTCTATGAGTGAGGACACTATCTCCATCGTGGCAGAGGACGTAGCCAATGCTTTACGCAAGCAGTTTGCATCTAATACTAATCGAAGAAAATTCACTGCCAGACCTTCCAACCTTGGCAAACCGCTGTGCCAATTACAGATGGAAAAAAGAGGGGAGAAGGGTGTCCCACCATCTTACAATTTCATACTACGTATGATGACGGGGGACATAGTTGAGGCGGTTCTCAAGGGGGTGATAAAAGAATCTGGTATTGAAGGTTACAGATCTTCTCAAAAATTAACCACTAACTTAGGAGATCATGTAATAACCGGCGAAGCTGATTTATCTTTTGATGGGAAGGTAGATGATATAAAATCTACTTCAGATTTTGCTTTCAGGAATAAGTTTGTTAGTTGGTCTTCCTTAAAAGATAGTGACCCCTTCGGATATGTAACACAACTCCATCTTTATGCCTCTGGCAGTGGTAAACCTGCTGGTGGAATCTGGGCAATGAATATCGCCACTGGTGAATTAAATAGAATTGAAAGTACAGATAGCGAAAAAGAAACTGCCTCTATACTCAAAGAAGCCAAGGACAAAGTAGATACTCTTGTTGCAGATGCCCCATTTGAGAGATGCTTTACAGATGAGCCAGAGACATTTAATAAATTAGCTACTGGGAACAGGCGACTAGGTATGGAATGTTCCTGGTGTAAATACAGGTTTAGTTGCTGGCCTAAATTACAAGAGAGAGGATCTATATTCTCTAAAGCCAAGAGTAAGCCAATAGTTGCATATACAGAGATTAATAATCTGGGGGAAGGAGAGTAGTAATGAATATGCAGGAAGAAAGCAATCCCACTAACTCTTTTGGTTTGGTAACTAATGGTCGCTTTAGACTTTAGATTAGCACATGGCTTTAGGTCTGGGCTAGAAGAAAAGGTATCAGAGCAGTTAGCCTTTTTAAATATATTAGACTGCTATGAAATTACAAAGATACCCTTTCTTCAGCCAGAGAGACATAGGAATTATACACCTGATTTTTTACTACCTAATGGGATAGTGATAGAAACAAAGGGTGTATTTACTATTCAAGATAGACAAAAACATATCTGGATAAAAGAACAATATCCAAAATTAGATTTAAGATTCGTTTTTTCTAATTCCAAAAATAAAATAAGAAAAGGGAGCAGAACTACGTATGCTGATTGGTGCAATAAACACAACTTTAAATATGCCGATCACCTAATTCCTGAGAAATGGATCTTTGAAAAAGGGAAAGGCAAAATAAAAAATGAGATTTGTAAATCACATACAACTAAAAGAAAACGAAATGTGCGTTCTACTAAGCATAAAAAGAGAGCATTATAATGATGGTGAAGAGAGTACCACTACACCTTCCGTAGAATTTGAGGTGATGCCAATTATTCACGAAAATATGAATGCACTATCCAATGAGGGGCTCGATACACTTACTGATATACTTAGAGGTATGTGTGCGGTTGCAATACTAGCTCCCTCCCAGCACGGGAATCATCCGCTTTTAGATACGCTATTAAATTTATATTATGCCAATTTTGAAGATTTAAATAGGAGTAAAGATAAAGAAAATAGTAATGGTAAAGAGAATACTGTGATACCTTTTCCTGGACCGCCTGTAACTAAACACTAATCAGTCAGAAAGAGAGTATGATGTATGACATCCAAGGATGATATGGTTAACAGCCCTCCCCACTATAACCAACATGGCATAGAGTGTATTGCTGCTATAGAGGCTGCGACAGGAGATAACTTTAAATATTATTTACAAGGTAATATATTGAAGTACATGTGGAGGTTTGATTACAAGGGCAAGGCAGTCGAGGATGCGGAGAAAGCACAGTGGTATCTGTGCAAACTTATACAACTTCTAAAGGAAGAGGGTACCTCCAGTGAGGGATGAATTGGATGCACCTAATATAAATAACTGTAACTCACAGGCTAGTGCCGAGGAGTGGCGATAGATATGGCGACCACTTGCTCTTTTAGATTAACAATTAAAGTAGATAAGGATACTTTCCCTATTCCCACCGATGGTAATGTTGGTAAAGAGGTAGAGGAAATTTTAAATGATCTGCTCTACGATGTAGAGGGTATAGAAAAGTTTGATATTATTAGATTTAATAATAAAAGGAAGAGGTAATCTACAGTGTCTTCATTTAAATCCAACAGTAATCCTCAATTTAGAAGTAAGTTTTCTGAAGATATATTTAAATTAAAGTATGCACATAGCGGGTGCAATACATGGTCTGAGTTGGCAGATACCTTAGTTAAAGATGTGTGTGGTTCTTTACGTCACGGGGAAGAAAACATTATGACGGTAGGAGAACAAGAGGAACTGGCACAATATATAACAGATTTAAAGTTTGTTCCAGGGGGTAGATATTTATACTACGCTGGCAGAAAGAAGAGATATTACAACAATTGCTTTCTATTGTGTGCGGAAGAGGACACCCGTGAGGATTGGGCCAACCTGTCTTGGAAGTCAGAATCTTGCCTAATGACAGGGGGAGGCATAGGAGTAGACTATTCCACTTACAGGGAATCAGGCAGGGTACTGGGCGGCTCTGGTGGCTTGGCCTCTGGTCCCATCCCAAAAATGCAAATGATAAATTCCATAGGGCAAAAAGTTATGCAAGGGGGTAGTCGTCGATCTGCCATCTATGCTTCTTTAAACTGGAAGCATAAAGATATATCCTCCTTTCTTCACGCAAAGGATTGGGAAACAATGCCGGTTGGGGATACTGGCTTCAATTTAAAACAAATAAAAGAACAGGATTTTAATTTTCCTGCCCCCTTAGATATGACAAATATATCTGTAAATTACGATACAGAGTGGCTTCTCAATTATTGGAATGGGGATGGTGTTGGTGATATCTTTAAGCAGAACGTAGCACAAGCCATGCGTACAGGAGAACCAGGCTTTTCCTTTAACTTCATGGAAAACGAGCATGAGACATTAAGAAATGCATGTACGGAAGTAACAGCCAATAATTCTTCTGCGCCTGACGGAGGAGATGATAGTGACGTGTGTAACCTGGGCTCTATAAATTTTGGTAGGATTGATTCTATTTATGAATTAGCAGACATAGTTACTTTAGCTACAAAGTTTTTAATATGTGGAACGCTACGGGCTGAGTTGCCTTATCAGAAAGTAAATGAAGTAAGAGAGAAAAACAGACGTTTAGGTCTGGGTATTATGGGCTTACACGAATGGTTAATTAAGAGAGGAGAAAAGTATCATGTTACCCCCGATCTTCACCGTTGGTTATCGGTATATAAAGGAGTCAGTGACACTGTATCTAAACAGTTTGCTGATGAACTCTCTATATCAAGGCCCATTGCAAATCGCGCTATTGCTCCTACTGGCAGTATTAGTATATTGTCTGGCAGTTCAAGCGGGATAGAGCCTATCTTCGCTGTAGCGTATAAAAGAAGGTACCTGACAGGAGGAACCAGGTGGAAGTATCAGTACGTTATTGATTCGGCAGCGCAAGAATTAATTAATTTATACGGGGTAGATCCAAATAGTATAGAATCCGCTTTAGATTTAGCGGAGGATTATACAAGACGTATTAGCTTCCAAGCAGATGTTCAAGATTACGTAGATATGAGTATTAGTTCTACTATTAATCTGCCAGCGTGGGGTACAAAACTGAATAACCCAGATGTTATTGATCAGTTTGTAGAGACTTTGGCCAGCTATGCACACAGGCTACGAGGGTTTACGGTATACCCTGATGGTTCCCGTGGTGGTCAGCCCTTAACTTCGGTACCCTATTCTGAAGTAGTAGATAAGGTAGGAGAAGAGTTTGAGGAGTACGTAGAAACACATGATATCTGTGAAATTAGTGGAACAGGTGGGCTATGTAATGTCTAAAAAAACAATAATATACGCGAGAGTACCGACGATAGATCAGGGTGTTGACTTTCCTTCCCTCTACTATACTGCACAACTGAATATGCAGGTAGAAGAGTTGAGGAGAGTGGCCTTACAAAGAAACTGGGAGGTCACAAAGATCATCATCGAAAAGAAGACAGGCGTAAAGGGTAGATCCTTTCGGCAGGGTTTAGATGATCTTCTAACGGCTGTCACAAAGCAAGAGGTTGATGTAGTTATGGTCTGGGATATCAACAGGTTGGGTCGCAGCGTAACTGACTTAGTAGCTACGATGGACACCATAAATAATGCCGGTGCCAATATGTATATTCATACTCAGGGGATAGATACTCATACAGCTTCTGGCCGAGCCATGTTTGGAATGATATCAATATTTGCTGAATTTGAGAAATCAATGATTAAGGAAAGGGTACGTAGCGGATTAGCGATGGCAAAATCAAAGGGCGTGAAGTTGGGCCGACCCACCGTTAAGAAACGATTAGTTGCAAAAATAGAAGATGCATTGAGAGAAGGTAAATCCGTAAGAATGACAGCAAAGGAATTGAAATCTTCTATTGGTACGGTATCTAGGATCAGGCAGAGAATGAGCTATGGCATTTAAGGGTAAAGGATCTACCTCTAAGAATTTAAAGGATGGGGCTTTCTACGCTGGTAGAGAAGGGTTTAGAGTAAATAGTCACAATCCTTATCCAGCAAATTCTTCTGAAAACAAGGAGTGGGAAAGAGGGTATACCCACCAGTACTTTATTGAACTAAAAAGAAATGCAAATCATAAGAATATTTTTTAAGGGGTATAAAAACTAATGCAGTTAGATTTATTCTTTGTAGAGCATGGGGATTTAGGGGCTGGGGAAGGTAAGGTATGCAGTAAATGTGATAAGTACTTGCCTCTTTCTTCCTTTTCTCCTCATTCTGGTGCCAACTTTTTAAGGCCGGAATGTAGAGAATGTAATGTGGCCTTAAAGAAAGTTAGAGAGAGATTGAGATTAGAATATGGTATGCCTGAAAACGAGTATACTTGCCCCATTTGTAATTGTAATGAGGAGCAAGTTAAAGGTAAGGGTAATACTAAGAATGGCCCCTGGGTGTTAGATCATTGCCATGATACTGAGACTTTTCGTGGTTGGCTCTGTCATAAGTGTAATAGAGCATTGGGTGGTTTTAATGATGACTTAGATACTTTGAATAGGGCCATAGCCTATATTGAAAGGCACTTGAGAAAAGTTTTTATAGTATGAAACAAAGAGAGAGAGAGAAGAGGTTACTTATGCCTAATAATAAATATAAAGTAAATATAGTAATAGGAGGTGCAATTGTTATATTATTATGTTTTTATGGATTGTCAAAGGCTATGGGGCAAGACCCATCCAGAAAAGTGGGATGTGTCCCTCGTGAAAAGGGTCTATCGGTACTTGAAGACCTATATAAAGAAAGTGTCATATTTAGAGGTATCTCCCAAAAGGGACATATAACTCTAATTCATCTAAATGAAGACACAGGCTCGTGGTCTGCTAATATAATATTACCTAGTAATGTAACTGAGATATGCTTGGTTGATTCAGGGACCGTGGGAGAAGTTGTGGGCCCCACTGTTACTAATAAAGATAAAGAGGTTTCTAAATAAAATATGTATGAGGATCATAGTGGAACCAGCATAGTAACCAAAACCCCTCTCTATACTATTGATTGGTACATAAAATGGTTAGCAAGTATGGTTCTTATGGTAGGGATGCTGCTTACGGCTAACAATATTTATCCTATGAATTTGTATTTTCATTTTGTAGGTATTGGTGGATGGCTGATTGTAGGTATGTTATGGAACGACAGGGCTCTAATTGTTATTAATACCTTTGCCCTTGCCACTTTGTTATCTGGTATATTCAGAATACACCTTATTTCAGGGCAAATCGCGTATACGTCATTTTAAGGTAGGCTAGAGAGGATGTAGGTATAATATGGACTGTACCCCCTAGAGGTACCCTCTACACCCTCCTCTGCCCTCTCCTACGAGGTCAAATTTATATAACTCATCCTTTCTGGAGGTAAAAATGCAATACAAAACTACTATAACTAAATCAGACGGCACAATACTAAGTAATGGTGGAGATAGCTTACGTTCCTTAAAAACTTTTGCCAGGAGAAATTCTAATCCTGGAGATAAGATACTTATAGAAGAGATAAGAGGGTATAATGCAGAGGGGTATTACGAAACAAATGTCTTGTATAACTATGTGGTGGAGGATTGGAGTACACCATCATCATCATCATCATCAAGATGACGTTAGAGTTATTAAAAATAAAGTATATACCTCCTAAATACCATCATGTAGTTACTTCTGTTAAATGCCAGACGCATTTAAACTCCACCACTGGCATCTACGGAATTGTAGTTCATGTGAGAGATATAGGATATATCTACTACGATACAAAGTATAATAAATCAAAAGCTGGAATAAAGAAGGCCATAAGGAAAGACCTGAAAGCTATGGACCCTTCCCGTTATTGCGGAGAAGACAGTCTTATAAATAAAGAATGGCCCAAGGTGTAATACTAATGTACTCGTATATACATACCTATTACACCACCCCTTAACTATTTAATATCATTGGGTAATTCCATTTGGCCAACTACGAAATGGACCCCGTTTTCGTACTTTGGACACCTATTTTTTTGTAGGGGCGTCTTTAATTACCTTTTCTAATTTATAAAATTTAATACGCTCATTAGGTAAGAATCTCCAGACTATACCTCTACCATTATCAATTTGCACAACAGTTTCATAGAAACCTATTTTTAGTATGACGGCATTCTCACCATCCAATATGCATTGATCCCCCTCTTGAAAACTTGAATGCATTCTAAATTTTAATCCATTTATAAAATTAGAAGCAAAGTCCCTTACCATTAAAGTAAGTATTAGAGCTAACATAATAACCAGCATAGGGGTTATTAGCTCCACCAATTCTATTGACATCGTGTTTATGTCGGCTAGTTCTTTCATTTATCTCTAGTATTCCATAATTCAAATAAGGTAGTTATTTGCTTTTTAATGTGTTCCACGTCTACGTGCAATCTTATTAATGCAAAAATCATACCACCCAATATGGCTATGGCTGGTATAGCTGTATTAATTATATCCAGGGTACTGACTTCCTCCATCTCTCATCCTCTTTTTCATATTTCATCATCCAAGGAACATTAATCGCTCGTGGTCCCTCCGTCTAATTAAACCTTTCAGCTTTCTTCCTCCTGCAAATACCCAACGTGGAAATTCATCTGCTGCACCAATATAATCACCCTTGTTTAGCTTACGCCTTAACGTACTACTTTGAAGTGCGCCACTGCCTAGATTGAATACAAAAGAACATAAAGAATCATATTGTCCATCCTCCAATGGCACCCTTATTAACCTTATTACAGATTGTTCTGATTTACCTACATCCCTTCGTAATAACTGATCAGCTTGATATTCTGTTATGTCTGGGTGATCTTCTGTAACTCTCTTATGATCCAACCCCCATATAGCTCCATACCCTATTGTCCAATGCAAGGCTGGACAAAGGTACGCATGACTAGAGTAACCTTCATACGTTTTAATTAAATTCAATCCATCATCAGTAATATGTCTCACGGCAGACTACATCTTTACCGAAAAAGATTCGCCGCAGCCACATTGGCTTGAGGCCATAGGATTAGACACCTTTAGATATGTCCCTCCTATATCTTTAACATAATCTATTTTGCTCCCAAGTGTGTACATGATACTCATACCGTCAACAATAAGAGATATACCATCTCCTAAATCAATTAACTCATCCTCTTTTAATGGGCCATCTGAGAAACCCCATAGATACGAAAATCCAGAACAGCCACCTCCCCTGACACCAAAAGCTATATAGTCTTTGTTATTCTCCTTTGTAATAGAGCAAAGATAATCTTTAGCTTCTTCTGTTATTGTTAGCATATTCCCTCTACGTCAGTAAGTAATCTCTTTCGTATAGTCTGGCTTCATACTCTTGTTTAAGAGTATTAAAGGGTCTATCTTGCCCCTCAAAGTTAAACTCAACTTTAATTCCATTTGGATCTAAGCAAAAGACTTGATGTAGCTCCATACCAGGTACTGCTTTACTTATAAACTCTACTTTATGTTCTTCCAGTCTTGCTGTAAACTTCTCGTAGTTGTGTGCGCGAAAAGCTATGTGATCGATCGTACCACTATTGTCCGGTTGAGATGCTTCAGTTTCGATGAAATGTACAACAGGGCTACCCCCTAGATAGATCCAAAGTCCAGGGAAATCAAAGTCTGGCCGGTATCCTTCTTCAAACCCTAGTATATGTACATAAAATCTGCGACAGGAATCCAGGTCATTTGTCATAATATTAACGTGATCTAAGGATGATACTTGGGAAAGTTTTCCAGTTTTCATATTTAATGGCATTGCTACTTCTTCTTCTTTTTGTAAGCATATTTTTTATTGTAAGAAGTTTCCGTAGGATACTTTTCTTTCATTTTCTTGGTAAGCTCCGAATACTTACGCAACCTGCTTTTGCCTGTCTTTTTATCTTTTATCATAGGCATTGGACTTACTCCCCTTCTAAATTCTCCATCTTAAACATATCAGATGGTTTGTGGCAATCACACCTACAGACACAAGGCATACAATTGCACTCTATGCAACTGTCACATTTCTGTTCTTCCTTACTATTTCCTGTCATTTTTTATCCTTCCTTTTTATTTTGTCTATCCATACCTCCCGTATAGTACGGGTATCTTCTTCTGTTGTTACAACCACGTATTCATTTTCAATGATTAAAGTTTCCCCTCTATCTTCAAATAATATACTTTCCTGACCGCACCCTCCTGAATTTTTGATTACAGCGTTCATACTTATTCCCTATTGTAATATCCCACCTTTATGCATAAACCTTATACCCTCTACTCCTTTTACATTTATGGTTCTACCAGTTTGGCCAATTTCATATATTGTACCATCTTTAATGTTTTCCACTACCCACACACCAGAACCAGTAGGCCCACCTTTAGGTTGTCTAAGGTTTATTTTAAATCCTATTTCTTTTAATTGTTTGTGTACTTCTTTTGCAGTAATAGGGCTCTTTATGCTACTATAGGAATCTAGTATATCTTCAATTTCTATTTCTTTTTTGTCAGATAAATAAGGAACTACCAGTTTTTCTACTTTCTCATCCAAGCCCGTAGTTGGGTTGACCCTTCCTGTAGTAACTCTTAGTTGTCTTAATTGGTTACGTGTAGGTTTTTTTGCACCTTTTGCTAATACTAAGGGGCCTACTTGTATAACTTCATCGGCCTCAAATACAGGCATTGCTGTATCTTTGATATAGAATTGGGACTGCCTATCTGGATTAAAGCCTACTTGTGTCCATTCTGGGTACTTATCTGGATTGGCTACTATGTCATATGCTTTTTTATATACTTCTTGAGGATCTTCATTATAAAACTTGCCTTCCATCCTACCTATTGTATCCTTGCCCTGGGTTTCTACTTTCCCTTTTCTTATTCTTTTTCGACCTCTTGCTATACCAAGAGCAGTGTCGGCAGTTTTACCACCTTTAAACTCTATTCCTCCTTTTAATACAGCTACCTGACCATATGCTTTAGGAGCCCCTTTTCCTCCTTCATGTAAAGTTACCACCCATTTATCATATCGCTCATAAGCAGGTATATCTAATCTGGCCCCTACCACTGTACCATCAGGTATATCTACATCTATGTCTAAAAGTTTAAATTGCTTACCACCCCCTAATGCACCAGCAATATCTATTTTTGTTGTAAGATCAGGAAAATTGTCTACGGTTATTAGTTTAATCGGATTATACTGTTTAACAGTATCCCTCCATTTACGAGATGGGATTTTACGCTCATACAAATCACTAGCTGCCTGTACTACTTCTGGAATTTGTTTACGTTGTTGCGATACCTTATTCACTTTTTCCCATTCAGCAATTTGTTCAGGATTATTTCTAAATTTAATTACATCCGTATCTGGTTCTATCTTACTTACTAGTTGTTTTTGCACCCCCTTTTGCACTCTCCTACTTGGAGCCCCAATACCAGGAATAAAAGAAGCTGCCCCAAGACCCATTAGTATAGCAGCATCTTTATAGTTATCTTTTTCTATAGCTTCAATTATATTGTTTTTTAGATCGCCAAGCTCTGCAATAGCTGCCGTTTGAGGAAACAACGCTTCAAATAGATCCTTATCATCTATAGTACCATCGTCATTAATATCCCCCCACATAGTGGCGTCTTGTGTTATGCGTCTGTTCTTTTCCCCTTCATCCTCCATAACATCAGATAACGGATCATCACCTGTTACGTTAAGTACATTTTGCATTTGCTGGTCTATATCCATTAAGAACTACTCCTCGATCTCTGTAATGCCCTGGAACCAAACCAGAATGAGATTATAGCGGCAAAGATCCCCTGTGTTTCTTCATCCCACAATGTCATTACGGCCAATTCCCAATCTACTCCATTAGTGTAAATTAACCCGTACAAAGCGGTCCCTTTTATTAATGCAAATAAAGTAAAAAACAAATACGTAAGCACTGGTCTGACGGATGCCCTCAACCCTCCCATAAACCCTGTAGACTTCATGGATTGATCATGCTTATATAGTGACTTACTCTCGCTTATGTCGGCTTCTATATTAAGTGCTTCTATTTTTTGTGTGTGAGCAAGTTTAGCCGCCTCTATTTGGCGATCCATCATGGCCAGTTCGTGTTTTCGATTCTGCCAATCATCGACCATATCAAAGACTTTAGGGAGAGCAGATCCCGCAAATCCAATGAGGCTCCCTATTAAGGTGATCACGGTTTAAGTACCTCGTTAAATACATCTTTCATAAGTTTTTGTTTTTCATTTACTAACACTTCATACTGAGCCGATAGCAACGTACTTTCTTTTATTGCGGCTGATTGAATTACTCTATCAGTTATACCTGCAAGTAAATATACCTCATCATTATTCATTGCATCTTCAGTAACAAGTACTGCCATTTTCTTTGCGTTTTCTATCAAATCTTTTCTAAGTTCATCTATAACTGGTTTTCTGCTGTCATTTTCTAAAGATATTGCGTAGAGTTTTTTGTACTCCTCTGAGCCTACTGCTTCCATTAAAAACTCAAAATACCTTTCTCCTTCATACACAGATTTCTTGTAGTATAAAAAGGCATTTAATTTTTTTGTTTCATTAGTTCCTGGTATTTTTATATTAGGATTTGTGTTTTTTGGTTTTACTTTTAGCTCTGCTAAAGTAGCGGATAAACCTGCTGTAGGTAGTCTCACACCTGGTCTAGTAAGCATAACAGTATTTCCAATTTTCTTTAGTGTGTTTCCTACGAATGTAGCGTTAGTGTCTGTGTCATTAAATAGTTTAGCAGCCTTTGCTCTATTTATGATGCTACCAAACTCGTCTATTCTTGGATACAATCCTGCATTTTCTTCTCCAAGTATATCCCTTAGAGTATCTCTTGCCCCAGGAATTTTAGAAGTAACTTTATGTGCAAACAGTCTAAGAACATTCATATCTACATACGAGGCTTTTATAACAGGGTCATAAAATAGATTTGCCTGTTTGTTACCCTCTTCATCTACACTAGCAAATGACTCTGCTGTTCTAGATACTATGTTAGGCACTAAACCACCTACAATTGTTCCACCCACTCTTGCAGATGCAGTCAGTGTTTTCTCAAGTACACTGTCTGATTTAGGAGAGTATATAGTATCCATAATTTCACCCATACTTTTTAAGTAGGTTTTATCTGAAATCATCGTTACTAGGTTTTTGAACATACCTTTTGCTACAAAGAATGACAAAGCATAAAAGTCTTCCCTTTCAGCAGGAGACAGTTTTGCCTGAGACATCTCATTAGTTATAAATTGAAAGTCAGAAGCTAATGCTGCTATTTGAGAAAAAGGATCTAGTCTAGATATAGGATAATATTCATCATTTATTTTTACAGAGTATGGGTTCCATCCAGTACTTCTCAGTCTCTGTCGTTCTTCATAATCCGTGGGGCCACCACCCGTTATTATACCTGCCTGTGCTAAACTATACGCACCTGTAAGATATGTCATACCTGCTAGTTGTCTATTTATTCTTTGTTCTTTTATTAGTTCTTCTGATCTACTTAGCTCTCTAAACTTTTTAGCTTGTTCTTCTGTAAGATCATCTACATCTACCTCCCTAAGTCGTTTCAACATTTTTTTGTTTTTAAATACATCAGGATGTAATAGACCAAGGGGTGTTCTGTCTAATGTGTATACTAGTAGGTTTATAGGTGTACGCACAAATGGCATCAGGGCCGTTCCCAAACCAATACCTGACTTATCTAGTATTCTACGAAAAGTCTCACCCCCTTTTGTAAGAGCATTCTGTTGTTGGAATGTAGCTTCTAAAAATTCTTTTTCTGCATCCTGTAACATCTTTGGTGTTGGATTGGCCACTAAATATTCTATCATTTCAGAAGCATTTAAGTTTTTAGGATCTAATGTTTCACCTAGACCATCATCACCTACTAGTTTAAAATGTTTTTCATCCACTGTAACTTTTGTACCATCAGCTAATTCTACTACTTCAGAACCACCCTTTCTTTGTAGCTCATACCTAATCGCTCTAACCTGTCTAGAAGCCATCTCATATAAGGCTGCATTATCTGCTACTGATTTAAACGCAGTATCAAATGCGGCCATAAAAGTAGTGGGTGCGCGAATAACTCTACCCACAGCACTAGGTATAGCCTGAACAGTCCCAGACTGTTCTGCTATTTCATACCTCCCGTATCTAGGGTCTACAGGCATTTCTTTTCTTAGAACCTCTAAGAATAAGCGTCCTGTTTTTGCAGCATTAGATACAGAAGAACCATGAGAATCTACCATAGCATCTAATTCTTTTTTATATAAGTTAGATATACCTTCTTTTGTTACTACCTGTGTAACAAATTGATCTGGTGGTAAATTATCTATGTTTTTTCCGTACCTTCCCGCACGTATATTATAAAATAAAGTATCCATAACTAAAGGATTTGCTTTTCCTTGTCTTATAAGCTCATCTATTTGTTTAATTTCAAGGCGTACAACCTTGGCTTTTCCGCTACCACTTGCCTTACCTACGGACATACCTCGTAATCTTTGATATAAATCTCCAAATAACATGACACTAGAAGGGTCAACCTCTTGACCCGTCCATTTAGCACCTAATAGTCTTAATGACCCCCTTGTTGCACCAAAGGTTCCCTCTATTGCAGTACGTGCAAACTGCACACCAAAGTTACCTGCTATGTTTACTATTTGAGTATCGGGGGCAGATAATATAGAGTTATACCAATACTGACCTATACCTGCTCTTAGATTCTGTAACCAGTTTTTCTGGGCTCCTTTTTTTAATAAATCTATCCTTTTTTGTAATTGTGCAGAACCCACAAACTCTTGTTTAGCCATTGATTGTATAAGCGAATCAATGTCTTTACCGCCAGATTCTACTAAATCATCCAGCCATCTCGCTTTAGGGCCATTAGGTATATTGATATTAAAAGACTGAAGCAATCTACCTGACTCATTAGCTATTCCATTTACAGTATTTTGAATAGATTCATATGCTAATAACTGCTGTGTATACGCTGCTTTTACCTGCTTATATTCAGATAGCGACTCCCTACCTTGTTTTTTTAGGGTATTTGCTTCTTTTGCTAAATCAAATACTACATCTGCGGTATCAACTAGTAGTTGTCTAGCAGCTAGTGAATATTCTGTAGCACCCTTTAATCCAGACCCTAATACAATATTTCCTGCTGTGTCTGTACGTATACTTAGTGTTCCTTGGTTTTTAGACACAACGTCTAACATAGTATCTACATTATTGTGTCCTAATAGATCAGCAGCTTGTTCTAGGGATTGATTGTTAGTTTGTGTAGGGGGCCATTTTCCTTTAGGATTGTCTTTTAAGTAGTTGTCTCTGAGGGCTTCTCCTGTCTCATTTATGAGATTGTATATTTCGTACTGACTAGAATTTATTCTGTTTAAATTTATAGATCCTACATATTTATTTATAAACTCTGTAGACTTGCCTTGTTTTTCTAGTGTATTTTTAATTGACATTTGCGCTCTAGGAGAGAGATCCCCAGAGGGATTACCATCTATTTTAACATCCTTTGCTAACTCTTCTAATTCCTCTACTGTTAGTGACTTTCCTTTTTTACCTAATGGGCTTTCTTCTACAGTTCTTGGTTTTATAGTTCTACCGAATAGACTAACCAACTGGACTGCACCATCCATAACTGTTCCTATGCCCAAACCCTCTGCTGCCATTTTAATACGGGCAGTCGTTTCTGAATCACCCTCATGGTATTTAAGAAGCTCACCTACATCTTTTAGTACTGGAACATCTGTTGATGCTGCTAAATCAGCTAGTCTAGGATCTTGTGGATCAAACACTAATTGTTCTGCTATACCTGCTGTCGCACCACCTTTTGCCATAGACTTTACAACATTGTTATTTGCTATAGAGACTGCTTTTTTACCCATGCTTGTGGCTAATAAATTGGTGTTACCACCAGACAGACCTATTCTTGATAGTCCGTATGCACCCATCTTTATTATACCACCAGCAAGTCTTACTGCCGCTAATCCTGGTACAAGACCTACCCCTAATTGCCCTACGCCAGACGCTAACTGACCTGCCATAGATCTAGGCTCTGCTATTTCTACTTCATACTCTTCGTTAGGAACAATATCTATGGAACCTTCAAGTAGATCTTCTTCTATATAATTACCTGCGGATAGTGCTAAATTGTACATCTGTCCTACACCTTTAGACGCACCATAAGCAATACCCTTACTTATATCACCTACATAATCAGTAAAACCAAAGTCCTCTACGGGTTTGGGTGGGGGAGGTATTTCATCCCCTATAAATTGTTTTCTTGATTCTCCTATAGTTTCAGGAGAGCGTAGTCTATCTGGCTCTGGACTTACTTCTTTTTGTGTAATTGTATTTTCCCTAACAATACGAGCTAGAAAATCTCTCATTTCCTGTTCTGTTTCTGGTAGTGTTGTTTCTGAATTTTGCATGACTATGCTTTCTTAATCATCAAGTACACTTGAAGTAGATGGTGTGGTACCTTCTTTAAAGATACCCTTTCTTCGGCGTCCGAGCATTTGATTATAACTTACCAATTGATTATGATATGCGTCAATAAGTTGTATAGCATCTGCTTCACTGGCATTGTTTCCTAAAAGTTTTTGAATTTCTTCTGCTTCCATAGTACCTTTTGCTATTGCGTTAAGCGTTTTTATCATACGGGTACGGTAATCAACATATGTTCTGGTGTGAAATGCTTCTATCGCCTTTCTGTTATTGCTTATGTCTTGTTTTAATTTAGTAGGTGGGTTTTTTTGGTTACCTGATTCAACTAGTTTATTATTTAATTCTTCTTCTTTTTCATACAGTTCTTTTAAAATAGGTCTAAATCTTTCAGATTGTCCAATTAATAAAACCTCTTTTTCCTCCATAGCCTGATGTACAGCAGATGCTTCCGCTTCACTATATGTTATTCTTTCACCACGAATAGAAAAAGGTAATCCACTGGGTTTAATCCCCCTTGAAGGGGTTCCATACGCAAACCGTATCTCTGATTCTGATATATTACCTCTACCAGCAACCTTTATTTCAGCCCTACGAAGTGACCCTACAGGATCAGGTACACCAAATCCTAATTTAAATATATCTTTTAGACCTAGATCTTTTTCTTCTTCTGTATTTACTGTTGGGGCATACGTACCTGTAGATGTTCTTATGTCTGACAGGTTCACCTCCTTTTGTGCTTGTTTATATATGTCCTCTGTATTTTTTATACCATATTGCTTTGACATATTTTTAAACCAGTAGCCTGTCTTATTGGTGTCTGCTTGTATGGCTTTTTTAACTGCATTAAAGTTATCCTCAGTAGACATCACATCCTTATAAAACCCGCGAGGCACACCTCCTAGGTTAGATGTTAGGTAATTTAATTGTCCTTGTAACCCTATTTTTAGTTTAGCATCTAAGGCTTTATTCTTAGCAATATTAGAACGTAACAGTTTTACGTGTTCTCTAACTGTCTTTCTGTCTTCTTCGTCTTTTTTCTTTATGTTTTCAGCAAAACCCGCCAAACTAGCAAGTGTAAACTGCTGGCCAAATTCTTTTAGGCCAGATCCTAAATCAGACATCAATCCCATTTTATTATCCAATCATTAAAGGGTCTTCTTCTTCCTCATCTACCTCTGGCATATCTTCCATAGCCATCATAGCTTCCATACCATCAGGAGGAGCCATCATACCAGATGGTTCTTCCATCATATCAGGCATAGCTTCTTCTTCTCCCATTACTGCATTAGGATCTTCTTCTGCTAAAGTGGCCAGAACCTCCTCTATACGGACCTGTTGTTGCATGGCCTCACCATCATCTCTTCTGGCTGGAATTACATCCGCTTCTTGCGCTATAAGTAGCACCACATCTACTATGGGCTCTTTTAAAACCACCCCTACATCAGCAGAGATTTGACCCATCATAAAGGAGTTCATAAGTATCCCATCAACTATAGCGTCTACAGTAATACCCATCTCAAGAAGTTTTACTACATTCATAAGATTACTATCATCATTAAGTAACTTATCTTGAATATACATATAAAACTCATCGGGATCAGGGAAATCAGCAGGTGTCTCCCACGGAACTGATCCCATAGGCTGCTCCCCTGCTAGGGACTGACCAGGTATAGCTGACTCAAATTCATTAAATTCATTTTCCATTGCCATAATTAATTATTCCTCCGTTGTAAATTTGTTTTGGTTTAATAATTTACGTATTTCTTCTTGGTACACTTGGGCTGTTGTAGTTGGAACTGCCATAAGTGGTACCTCTGAAAGGGGGTTTTTTTTATTTCTAGCTATCCTGCTCGCATTAGCATCATTTTTAGTTACTCTAGTGAAGGGATTTACAAATGCCATTTTTTTATTCTCCTTAATTTCCAAAAGAAAAGAGATCCGCGAATTTAAAGTCAGAAATACCTTTTATAATTGCCGATGCCCCGTTATCTGTCCCTGCTATATTAGCAAATACTGTACCTAATAAACCGCCAGCAGCCCCTAGAAAACTGCCCCCACCCTTGTCACCTGCCCTAGCAGTAGCCTCTGCTTGTAATGTGGCCATTGCCAAATTATTTTGTCTATTTAAATCACTCTGAGCAGAATTATAGATATAATCTGATTCATCCCTAGCCAACTGTACAAGATTATTTAGAGCAGTATTAGATTTGTTAAGTATATTAGTAGCATTAAACTGGTTAGTTGCATTCATAGCGGCAGTATTTGCAGTATTTACAGACCTCCTAAAGGTAGCATTGGCTTGTGCAATCAATAGCTGATTTCTAGAATAAAACTCGTCCTTTCCACGGGCCGTACTAACATTGAATTGGGCTAGGGCATCCGCTGCCCCCGCATTTGCCCTGGATATAGCAGTTCTTTGACTAGCATTGTTTAGGTTAACTGCCTGTTGAAGATTAGAAAAGAATTGATCTGTTTGCATCTGGCTAGTGGCATTGAACTTACGTGACGCATTTTGCTCTGCTGCATCTGTAAATAAACCTTGTACTTTATTTTGTGTATTTAAAACAGCAGTCTGTTGTCTAATATCTAATTCTTTTATGTCAGCAGTTAGCATATTCTGGGCATTTACCACTTGTGCCTGTTGCCTGTTGCTTAAATTCTGTAATTGAAATTGCCGATATGTTTGTGCATCTGCTTGGGCTATAGGTAAACCTGCTTGCATAGCAGTTTCTACTAATAATTCCTGGTATACCCCACTAGGGGCCGTAATACCTCTTTGTGCCAATATGTTTTCTGCCCCTTGAATAGCACGGGATGCCCACAAAGGGACTTGATCCCCTGCAAAATCTTCCATTATGATGGCTAATTGGCCCTTGACCGTAGATCTATCTTCTACCTCTTCCGTTTGTGCTCTTACTTGTTGTATATCTTTTAAAAACTGCTGTGCCTCCATGTCCTGTTCTGCGATAGCACTTGCCACAGTGTCTGCTGTTACCTTTTCAGCGGCTGTCTTTGTAACTTGTTCCGCATCCGTTGCTTCAGCTAAGGTTTGCCTTGCACTTAATTCCCTGGTAGTGAAGGTAGGATCTGCTCTATTGATTATATTACCCGTAACATTTGGATCTATGAGAACAGGGTCTAGCCTAGCACCCTCCGTAAGTAATGCATCAGGATCAGTAGATATATCCGTTTGTACACCTCTTGCGGTCTGAAATCCAAGAGGGTCTACTAATCCCCTACGACCCGCATCATCTTCTACAAATCGTTGAACTAATGCATCGGCTGGTACTCCCTTAAAACCCCTGTCTACAGCAACTGCCCTGGTGTCTAACTGCTGTGTAGTAACATTGGGATTTACGGATGGATCTCCTAGCCGTTGATCTGCTATCTCTCCTCCTACTAGATCCCCCCGTAATTGATATGCCTGTTGACCTGTTGTAGGATCTGTGGTAATTACAGGATCTCCTGTTTCAGGATCTACATTAAACAAGTTAGGATTTGTCTCAGGGGAAGGCATACCCTCCGATATGACAGGGGCTATAGGTGTAACAGCATCCTCTTCTCCCTCCTCACTTGGAATATTTTGTGCCGCTTCTCTTATTTCAGCATCTGTCAGATCACGAAATTGACCATCCATTCCTAGCTCACGATCAAATATCTGAGGTCTTCCGCTTAATGTAGACATATCTACTCTCTCTCTCTTTTATTTAAGGTGAAGGATCTGTTCTCGGATCAACACCAGTGGTCGGGCCTAATACATTAGAGGTTAATCCTTGACCAGCAGCCTCCGTAAGTAGGGAACTAACATTCTGAGGCAGAGCCTGTGCTTGTTGTTGCGCCCGTTCTTGAGCATCTAGTATAGCGGGTAATGATCCTGGGTCCACTGCCTGTTGCTGCATTAAGCCATTGGCTCCTATTGGCCCCCCTGCTATCTGTTCTGCTATTCTATTAGTCTGCATACCATATGTATTGGCTAAGTTTCTTAATTCCTGTGAACGGGTATTTAAGGTAGATAAAAGATTAGCCCTCTCACCCCCAGATAAATTTTCAAAATCTGTTAATTGCTTAGTAAGGGCGTCAACATCTGACCCTATAGAAGTAGCTGCCATACCTACATTTCCTATAGCACTAGTTAGTCCTGTCTGACCTGACATAAGACCTGCCTGACCACCAAACAAGGTTGTAGGCTGAGTAAACTCCCCAGTTTCTTCATCCACAGCAGCAGTACCAATGTCTGACATAAGACCTCTCTGACCCGCGCCTAAAGCTGCCTGTCCTCCAAACAAAGTAGGAGGTTGCAAACGAGTACCAGCATCATCTACAGCAGCAGTACCTATCCCAGCTTGTATCTCTTCTTGCCCACTTAAATTACTGGCTATACGATCACTAATTGAACTAACATCTGTTCTAATGTTACCAACATCTGACTCAATAGTATCTAAACGAGGAGACATAAGGGAGTAACTAGCTGTATCTGTGTCCGTAGCTACATTCGGTGCTGCGTCCGTAGCTACATTCGGTGCTGCGTCCGTAGCT
>VTLG01000829.1_pt1 | contig 29327 bp, 28 predicted proteins | sample 4694571 | NCBI WGS metagenome assembly VTLG01 (sample SAMN12604809, study PRJNA352737) | marine metagenome | biome: ENVO:00000447; feature: ENVO:00000209|ENVO:00000569|ENVO:01000036; material: ENVO:00002151; isolation source: viral sequences binned using virsorter ...
TACCTGCACCCGAAGGTGAGGATCTACCCTTTGTAAAACTATACTCCCATGCCTTTCAAGGTCCTGGTGGATGGTATATTGAAAACTCTCTGACATCACTTGGTCAGAAAGATCCTGTTTCTGAGTACAACACCCAACTCTGGAATAATGGCACAGACGCAGGAAAAGAAACAGCACGGAAGCAAAAACGTAAACTTACTTACATGAGTAACATTTACGTTGTGAAAGATCCAGCAAATCCTGAGAACGAGGGCAAGGTATTCTTGTTCAAGTATGGTAAAAAAATATTTGACAAACTCACTGCAGCAATGCAACCTGAGTTCGAGGACGAGGAAGCAATCGATCCATTCGATTTCTGGCAAGGTGCAAACTTCAAGTTGAAGGCAAAAAACGTAGCAGGATACAGAAACTATGATAGTTCTGAATTTGCTGCTGTAAGTCCACTACTTGATGATGACGATGCTCTTGAATCACTATGGAAAAAACAATTCTCACTTGCAGAAATTGTTGCACCAGAACAATTCAAGACATATGAGGAATTGAAGAAAAGATTAGAGTATGTTCTTGGAAGCAAGAGACCTGCTCAAGATCCAGAAGTCTTCGATGAAGATGATGATCGTGGTGAAGCAGAAGAGTTAGTAACTGCTGCTGTATCCGCACCTCCAACTACCTCAACGGTAGACAAAGACGAGGATGATGCATTATCGTACTTTGCGAAACTCGCAGAAGAATAATTCTACAGGAGGTCAAACGACCTCCTTTTTTTATGGTAAAGTTATATTTGTATTTTCCGTTTGTGCTGTTCTTTCGTCTATAAATTCTGATGATTCATCATATGTCATCAACTCTCTCATATCATTTAAAAATTGTTGTAAATATTCTTCTCTTAAAACAAATATACTTCTTTTTTCATCATTTAAACGAGTTTCATATTCATAATTACTGATTCCGACAACAGGATTTAATGTCGCAGTTGGTTCATCAGGTTTGGGTATTGTAAAATTACTGTCAACAACCTTTCCCTTTGGTAATATTAATCTACCGTTAGAATCTTTTACCTCTGTTGTCTCAAAAAATTTAACTGAGTTTAGACTTTCACCATATTTTTCAAGTGAATAATCATATACATCTCGATCACTTAATGGCCATTCATTTCTTATATTAATAATACCTGCAACTGTTAGTACAACCCAGTCTAATTCATCACTACCATATAATTCTTCTGCGACTGTATCTGGTCGAAGACCCATTGGAATTTCATATTTTTCAAAAACTGTAAAATTATTTTGTAAATCATCTCTTAATTTTGCACGACGAAATACATTCTTTACTTCAACAAAATCCAAAGAGGATGTTTTATCTGGTAAAAAAGATGGGTATAATAAATTTGGAAGTTCTCTGAAATATCCCATTAGTAACCTACTGCTCCATCTCCTGGTCTTGTATCATAATCGATATCATAAATTGGTTGTATCTCCTTAAATGATAAGTCTAATTGCATTGATACTGGTGTTCCATCGTCATATGTTGAATACACACCATCACCAGTGTATGTTGTTTGCATATCAGTCAAGAAACATTGTTTGAATTTATTTAAAAATGGATGATCATTTGCACCACTTCGATATCTTAACTTAAATACATTTGGTGCTCTTAAAAAGAAATTTCCTGAACCCGAAACACCACCCTGTGCTTGTGGAGCCATGTTTCTCTTAAATGCACGAATAATTAATTTTACCTGTTCTGCCTCTCTTGGATTACGAGGAGTTAATTTAAATGAGAATCTAAAGTTTCTAATTGTCACATCACTGAATAATAATTCCATGTTTGGATTTAATATCTCACCACTCCCTCTTGCTAATAACTGATTCACTGTCACGTTTGCTCCAAATATATTCACTGCTTCTGCCGCAAGTTTTTTAGTAAGAACATCTGCTGCTGTGTTCATAGCTGCGTCACCACCTAAACCAGTTCGTAATGTATTTTTAAATTTTTCTGCTTGTTCAGTTAAATCAACATTTTGCCTAGCTGCTATTTGATTCCCTGCTGTTTGCATGCTTTCAGCGACTGCTTCAACACCAGCAGCTGCAAGACCATTCATTCTTGACTCACCATACACAACATTATTAGTATCTTGTAACTGAGCAGGTATTGGTAATAATATGGTACCTGCATTTATAAGTGGTCTGCGAGATAATTTTCTAGTCCTACCAGCACGATTTTGTGATGCGTTACCGATCACATATCTACTACTACCACCTGTATCTGAGATATAACTCTTTCCAATCTCAGCATATCTTTCGATGTCAATTTGTAGATAATCTGTATGTTCTGTAAGTAATTCTGCAGGGTATCTTAATACACCACCCTGTCTTCTTTTACCATATCTTGCTAATCTTTTCTTTCTTATATCATCAAAATTTACTGGAGGTGGATTATCTTTAGCACGTTTTGTTAAATTACCCTCTTTGTCATATTCGTTGCCAGATGAGTCAACAAATACCTCCACGACTCCATCAGGTTTAGAACCTCTGCTTGAGTCTCTGTATACCGTGGTGCTTTTAAGTTCTAATTTAACTTTATCACCATTATCATTTGTTATTGTGGGTACTCCACCTTCAAACAATTCAATCTCAGCTTCACGATACGTATATCCCTCATTAGTTTTTACAAATTCTGCTATCTTATCTTTCTTTACCTTTAAATTCTGACGCGACTTTTGCATGTTTTGTCGCTGAGTATGTTGTTTGGTATGAGCCATATCGACCTATTTTTAGTTATTTATACGGAATTTTGCAAATGGTATTGTATTTAGGTCTTGTAACTCCTCATTCGTGACTTGATAGAGTTGACCTACCACCTCTTGGAAAGTATATTGTCGAGGTGTGCCCCAATGAAAGTTAATACCACGGAATCCCCATGAGAATATATCAGTCACGGCGACCAAAGGATTTTGATCATATCTTATACCAGCAGTCTTGGGTTGATACACAAATACGTATATCTTACCAACTTCGGGTAATGATCCCTCACTATCACCTAAAGCATCCATAATCTCAATCATGAGATCATCAGCATCCTCTGTGCCAAGAAGATCATCTACTATCGGTGCGATACGACTCATTTGATTCCTAATTCGTTTTCAGTCATCACTTTAAATTCCCACAAACGGTCTTCACAAAACTCTGTTGCTGCTTTCCATTTTGCTTGATTCTTAGCGTATTCATAGACTTCTCTTAAATAATTCTTGGTCTGTCTTTTGGGTTTTTTTGGTTTTTGTGTTTGTTTAAGTGGTTTTACTTCAATAAGATATGTCTTAACACGACCAGTATTTTCTTGAACCTTTATATAAAAGTCAGGAAAGTATCTGTGAACTCTATTATCAACAGGAGAACGATATGGTAATGCGATTTCTTCACTTCCCCATTCAAGTATTTTATCATTCTTATCACAATATACCATGAATTTTCTCTCCCAAAGTGACCTGTATATGATGTTTGTGGGATCACCTTTATACTTTCTGGGATAGGAAGGATAATATTTTCCTTTATATGACATAAATAGAAATAACAATCATACTTATTTAGAGTGGCAGAAACACTAGTTAAACCATATAATATGTCAGCAGCCAATCGGATTATGGGTCCTTTGGCACAGACAAATCATTTTTTAGTATCACTTACATCGTTGACACCTGAAGTTAATTCATATTTACAATCATATACAGATGCTTCCGATTTTAGAACTTTTTTAAGTCAAAGATCAGGAATTTTATGTAGTGATGCAAGTTTACCAACAACTGCTTATGCAACAGCAGAGGTAAGAGATAACTTTATGGGTGTGCCTCAACAATATGCTCATACAAGAATTTACACTGATATTGACTTTACATTTTATATTGATGATGACTATACTTTGTTGAAAATATTTGAAGGATGGATGGAATATATCTCAAGTGGAGCAGATGTTGCACTGAGTCAGCAAACAAAATCATTCTATCGTAGGATGAGATATCCTGACTCTTATAAATGTAATACCTTGTATATCAATAAATTTGAGAAAAACTTTAAAAGAACCATGAGATATCAATTTATTAATGCATTTCCAAAAAGTATGGCATCTGTTCCAGTTTCCTACGGACCTGCCGATATATTAAAAGTAACAGTATCCTTCAACTATGACCGCTATATAGTAAGAGGTTAAATACACCCATAAATAATTTTACATAGTGAAATAATCATGCCTTTACCTAAGATTAGTACGCCGTCTTATGAGTTAACTTTACCTTCAAATGGGAAAAAAATAAAATATAGACCATTTTTAGTGAGAGAAGAAAAAATTCTTATCATGGCACTTGAAACTGAAGATCCAAAACAGATCACAGACGCAGTTGTTCAAATACTTGATTCTTGTATTCTTACAAGGGGAGTAAAAGTTCAAAAACTTGCGACCTTTGACATTGAATATCTTTTCTTAAATATTAGATCAAAATCAGTTGGTGAATCAATTACAGTGAATGTGACTTGCCCAGACGATGAAAAAACATCAGTGGAAATGTCAATTGATTTAGAAACAATCAAAGTTAAAAAAAATAAATCTCATCAGGATACTATTAAACTTGATGATAATTTATCTTTAAAATTAAAATATCCTTCAATGGATCAATTTATTGAAAATAATTTTGAAGTTGGAAATGAAACGATTGGAAATACTATGAAGGTAATCACATCATGTATTGATATGATTTACAATGAGGAAGAGAGTTGGAATGCTTCTGATTCAACTCAAAAAGAATTAGAAAGTTTTGTTGACCAGTTGAATACAAAACAATTTAAAACAATTGAATCATTCTTTGATACAATGCCTAAGCTTTCTCATAAGATTACAGTAAAAAATCCTAATACAGGAGTTGAATCTGATGTTATATTGGAGGGACTGGCAGCTTTTTTCAACTAGGTATGGCTCACACGAATCTAGAGTCATACTACAAAGTAAACTTTGCCTTGATTCAGCATCATAAATATTCATTAACTGAGATTGAAAATATGATTCCTTGGGAAAGGGAGATATATGTTTCTTTATTACAACAACATATTGAGGAAGAAAACTTAAAGGCACAACAACAAAATGGATAAGTCATCCCCCGTTTTTGAGAATTTCGAGAATAAGATGTCTGCCATGAGTGGTAGACCTAAAATTAATAAAACAACTTTCAAGATTGGTTCAGGTGATCTTGCAATGAGAGTCGCCAATAATGAAAAAAAGATAACTACTTTAAAAAATATATTTAAAACACAAAGAATTGAAATTGGTGAGAAGATAACACCAAAGGTAAATGTATTAGAAGAGTCATTAATAAAAACAAATGAAGTTTTAGCAGATGTTGCATCACAATTAGAGAGAGATTTTAGTCAAAGATTAAATGAACAAAAAGATTTACTTGAAAAGGAACGACAGAATAAACTTGGTAGTAAAAGGGATGACAAAGAAGGAAGATTAGAAGCAAAAAAAGTTGCTAAATTTGTAAAATCAACTGCAAGCACGGTTACTGCTCCATTTAAAGGTATATTTCAAAAAATATTAGATTTCGGAAAATTATTTTTAGCAGGGGTGGGTGTTAACGCTGCTCTTGCTTGGTTATCTGATGCAAAAAATCTACTTAATTTTCAGAATACTCTTAAAAAAATAACAGACAGACCAATAATTAGTTTAGTTGCGTTTGGTGGAGCTGCATTTATTATTGCAGAGGTAATTGGAAGAGTAATTAGTGGATTAAAAAAATTTATTTTCACCTTAATAACATTTCCTTTTGATTTAATAAGGGGTAAAGCATTTAAAAAGTTTTTACCTGGTATGCAAAAGTTAATAAAAAAAGCAGGTAGAAATACCATGAAGGGTAAAGTGTTAAAAGAGATAGGAGAAGTTGGTGTTAAGAAAGGTGGTCCTAAAATATTAGGTGCTTTACCTTTAATTGGTAATTTTATTGATATCGGTGCTGCGATCTACAGATTTAGTAAGGGAGATGTAGTTGGTGGGTTTTTATCATTAGGTAGTGCGATACCTGTTCTTGGTTGGGGTGTTGCTGCAGTTGACATCGCAAGAGAGTTTGGTGCATTTGAAGGTTCTATATTAGAAAAGAAAAAGAAAAAACCAGATAAGGAACTTGCTATGGGTGGAACTTTTGAAAAAGGTGAAACAATTGTAATTGACGAACAAACACCTAATGCAAAAAGATTTACAAGTATGCCATTTAGTGGAAAGGTTATAACTTCTGAACAAATGAAATCATTGACAGGAAGAAGGAGGAGAAGAAGAACAACTATAGAAGAATTAAATTTACCAGACAAATATGTAGGCAATGATCAAACAATTCGACAAATGGAACCTGGCGGAAATTCACTAGTTGGTGCTCCAGAACATTTTGACTCTGTAAATCCAAGTGATCCGTATCCTGCTGAATTTGCATTCTTCATGGAGGATATTGTATAATGGCAGTTGAAGATAGAGCAAAGGAATTAAATTCATTGGCAGAAAAAATTCAAGGTTCATTTACCAATTTTAGATCACAATTTAAATCTATTTCTAATAAAAGAAAAAGAATAAGAAGAAATGTTGCGGAGAGAAAAAAGAGAGATGCAAAATTAAAATCTGCATCATCATCTTTTGGAAAATCAATTGGAAATATAAAATCAAAAGTATTATCAGGACCGAGTTCAATATTGGGTAAAGTTCTTACCTTTGCTTCACTCTTATTATTTGGAGTCGCAATAAATGCTATTGCAGGAGTTAATCGTAAAGTTGATGATGACACTAAGATGATGAAAGAAAATTCTGAAAATACTGGCAATTTTATTACTGGTATGGTTACAGGTATACAAAACTTCATTGCAGGTTTTGGACTGATGGAGAAAAAAGTAAATAATACTTTTGATGACGTAGATAATAGTATTAAAAATGCAGAGAATGAACTTCAAGAATTTAAAGGTGAAGCAGACAAATTAGATAATTTTGATTTATCAAATATTTTAACTGATAGCACACCTGAAGATGATGACAAAACAGAAGAGGAGTCGATTGATTCAAGATTTAAGACATCTTATAATAAATCAAATTTAAAAAGAAATGCTGATAAAACTGATCAAATTCTAAAAGAGAAAGATATTGAGTTAGTACAAACAGAGGGTTTAACACCAGAGGATAAGAAAAAAAATGCATTTACAAAAAAACTTTTTAAACAGATTGATTCAAGTGAACTAAATATTGATAATTTGAAATTTGATGTTAGTGTGGAAGATGATAATGGGGTCGAGGAAAAAATAATTATTATTAAACAAAGAGAAATCATTCAAAAATAATGTCATTAGCAGGTCCTTCTAACTATCAGATTCTTCGCATGGAGAAGTCAGATGAAAATAATCCACAATCAATAGGTGTTGAGGGAAAAACTATTTCTTTCAACTATTATGAAAGCATTTATTCACCCATGATAACTGCAAATGCAACCATTGTTGATACAGGTGACTCCGTTGTTGATAGAAGGGGTAATCTAGCAACAATTAAGGATGGATTTCCTCTTGAGCATAATGGCACAGAAACTTTTAAATTTAAAATATCAAACGAAAATGGAACAATTACATCTTTAAAACCATTAGTTGTCACTGCTTCACCAGTCACTTTAGATCAATCTACTAGACAAGTTTTAACATTAGAATTAAAATCAAAGTTTTCCATCGACAGTAGTAATAATCCAAGACTTGGTTTTTATGGTGTAGGTACAATAGACGAGTCAGTAAAAAAAATATTAAAAGAAAATAAATTACCCTACAGAAATGAAAATATAGAAAAATCAAGCACAATTGATAAAGTAGAGGGAAAAAATCAAACACCCATTGATTTAATTTTTAATTTGAGTCGAAAATGTAAACCTGTCAAGGGTGCACCTGGTTTCTTCTTTTTTGAAACTCAAGAGGGTTTTAATTTTAGATCTGTAGAAGGTTTAATCGAACAGGGTATGAATGAATACAAAGAGAATCAAAGTGTTCGTGACATTCGTACTTACAAATATTTTAATAATCAAAGGCAAGACTTGGGATCAAATGAGGATGATTATAATATGGTGAAGATGCCTATTTTAAAAAGAGATCACAATTTATTCAACGCTCTAAAGGCAGGAATTTACAATGTTCGTATACAGACAAAAAATTTATTGACAGGAGAATTTAAAGATAATGTTGTTAATTTACTTGATAAAAATTCTCAATATCTAGGAAGTAAACCTAAAAAAATAGTTGATCAAAATGAAAATAAATTAGAAAAGTATTGTAAAACTTATAGTTATGTTCTTTCACCAGGTAGTATTGATGAGGGTGTGAGTGATAGGATTACAAATAGTCCTGCAGAGTATGAACCACAGGCAATGATGAGATATAGTATGTTACATTCTCAAGTTCTTGAAATCCAAGTTCCTTGTAATATATTACTCATGGCAGGTCAAGTTATTAAATTAGAAATGGAAAATGTCACTGGTGGTAATAAAGTTTTACAAAGAGAAAATGAACATCGAAGTGGATTTTATCTTATTCTTCACTTGAGTCATCATTTTGACCCTAAACACTCATATACCTCAATGACTTTAGCTCGTGATACATACGGATTATATACTAGCAGCAAATGAACGATAGAAAAAAACCAAAAATATCAAAAGTTAATGATCGATCTCTCTATGGTAAAACTCCACTTGAGTCGTGGGTAGGAACTGTTGTATCATATGACGCACAAAAAGATCAATTAGAAAGTGGTTGGGGTTGGAGATATAAAGTTAGAGTTATGGGTGACAATACACAATCAGACACCACGAATGATGATAAACTTGATTATGCATATTGCTTACTCCCAACTACTGCTGGATCTGGTGGTGCATATAAATTAAGGTCTGTTAGAATAAGTCAGGGTGATTTTGTATATGGTGTTAAAGGTGGTGGAGGACCACTAATGATTTTAGGTGTCTATCCTCGAACATCAAAACAAGAACCAGGAACTGGACATTTTGAAAATTTATCTGGATTTTATGGATCTCTAAAGAATACTGGTATTTTAAGTGGTGAATTTAATGAACAAATAGGACCTGAAACACCTGGTTTGCCAGTGCCAATAAATAAATCAAATCGACCCGATCCATCTCCTAAAGTAAAAGAATTAGGTATTGATGAAAAAATTGAGGGTGTTGAATCTAATGTAACCAAAAAACTAACACCACCAACCACTCCAGAAGATAAGCCATGGGAGGAGGGATCGATTACTGAACAACAATTAAAGTACATTCTAAAAAATTCATTACCAGATAATATAGTTGATGTAGTCAATCAGGCAAAATTACAAAAAATAGCAGGTGTTACTGAAGATACTGCAAAAGAAATGATAAAATTTGTAAGAAATGGTGATGGAAAAAGTGCGTTAGAACTTCTTGAACTTGGAGAGACCCCGATAACCGAAATAATTTAATATTTACATTATTTTTTGATGAATTTAACATTATCTACTTTTATAAAGACGTATGACAATGCTCTAACAGAGGAGTTTTGTCAAAAAGTATGTGATAAATTTGATAAAGATGATAGACTAACTCCTGGTCGACTTGGAAATGTTCCAAGAGTAGATAAAAGAACAAAAGATACAACTGATCTAGGTGTTACATCATTAAAAGATGCAGGATGGGGTGAAGAGGATAAAGTATTTTTTGATAGTCTTGATAAACACATGCAAATGTATTGGGAAGATATAGAAAAAGTAAAAGGAAAAACACCTCTTGCATCTGGCACTGAAGTAACTGATAAAGGATATCAAATCATGAGATATGAACCTGATGGTTATTTTCATTGGCATCACGATTTTATTGTGGAAAAGAATAAAGGTGCGAGAATAATAACTTTTATTTGGTATTTAAATAATGCGAATAAGGAGGGATATACTGAATTTTGTGATGGTACGATTATTACACCAAAAACTGGTAAATTACTCATATTTCCTGCAGATTGGATGTATATTCATAGAGGTAGACCTCCAAAAATTGGTCGTAAATACATATGTACTGGTTGGATGTATCTTCAAAATAATTTATGACCTCATAAATAAAGTTAACATATTATAAAAATGTCATCAACTTACGCAACAGACGTAGCAGTTTCACTTCGTTGTTCTAATCCTGCTAACTCAGAAATTACCAATGCTCTCAACAATTTTATTGGAAAAGTTTCTGGTGGATTGGGTGGTGCTTTGGATGTGGTGAATGAAATTGAAAGCACAGTTGATCAGATAAGTGATAGTGTCATGGGTTTGACTAATCAACTAAGTGATCTCTTACAAGATAAATTAGTTAGTTTTATTGAAACTGGTTTGTCAGGTGTATCAACTTTCTTATTCAGCACTATTCTTAATCCCACAGCTGCATTAGCACAAATAAAAGCTTTTAGTGATTCTGCTTTCGGTCCGATAGATGGACTATTTAATGCATTTGGATGTATCGGTGCAAATGTAAAGAATGCTTTGAAGTCAACATTGAGAGATATGTTAACAAATATTTTAAAAAATGGGATCGTAAATCCTTTGAAATGTGCAGTTGAGGATTTTTTAGGTGGTATCTTAAACAAAGTGATCAATATTATGGATTCAATTGTGGGTCCTTTAATTAATCCAATTAATAATCTTTTTAGTATTATTGGACAAGGTTTTGGATCAGTGAAAAACTTTTTAGCTGGTGGACTTAATATTTTAAATAAAATATCGGGTATACTTAATTGTGGTGCAGGTGGAGGAGGAAAGTGTCATATACAAAATACATACGAATTGAATAAAGGTTCAAAACCTCAACCATCTGCGATGGAGAATCAAAACTTCATATCAAAAGCATTTGATAAAGCATCAAATGCCATCGCAGGTATAGGAACTAGCATAGAAAATTTAGAATCTGACATTGGAAAATTTAAAATTTTTGGTTCAGAAGTTACAGATAGAGAACAATTAGATTGTAATTCAAGAAATGTATTTGATTGTGGATTTCCAAGAATTGAAATCTATGGTGGAAATGGTCAAGGAGCTGTTGGTGAGGTTATATTAGGTAATTTTATAGAAAAACTTGACACTCAAGACTTTGAAGGAGGAATAACAGAAATAGGAATCTTCAATGAAGAGGGTGAGCAGATTGGAACACAAGATACAACTGGTATATTCTCAGATATTAAAGAGACTGCAAGTATTATTGGTGTAGATATTACATATCCTGGTGAGGGATACACGGAAGAACCTCTTGTTTCATTCGTTGATAACTGCGATCAGGGATATGGTGCGTATGGTCGAGCAGTTATTGATAAAGATCCTAATTCACCTCAATTTGGACAGTTAATAGACATAATAATGATATCAGAGGGAGAAAATTATCCCATTGGAGAAAAGGATGATGCTTATGTTGATAAAATTATAGTTGAAGATGGTGGCATAGGTTATAATTTAGAGGATGAGATAGAAGATTTTGAAATCTGTGGTATTGATGAAAAAGGTTCAATAACTAAAGTATGTGTAAATGATAAACCATACCGTACTTTACCAAGTATGAGAATTAAAAGTTACACGGGAAGAGGTGCAATTTTAACACCAGTTATGACTCGCAAACAAAGACAATCAGGAGTTATCTCTGTTATTGATTGTATTACACCAAAAGGTAATATTGTTGGATATGTTGATGGAAAACCATATAACGGACCATTTCATATCATGCCAAATGGTCAAAAAATGACAGGTTCAGAGCATTCTGATGCCGATTCATTAATTTTTAACACTCCACAAGAGAGTTTAAATTCAAGATCATTAAGATCCAATGTAGGATCAACTAAAGTAAATCTTCAATCAATTCAAGAATTAGTGATACAGAGTGAAGAATCACAAAATACACAAATTGATACAGAGGAGGACTTAATGGTAGATGTTGATCCAGATCCTACACCACCACCCTCATCACCATCACCACCAAGTACACCACCAAGCACACCACCACCAAGTACACCACCATCATCACCACCTAGTGGTGGAGGAGGATATGGTTACTGATGAGTAGTGAAAATAGAGTTTTAGATAGTTTTGGTCCTAATCTTGTTATTGAGAGTAATGGTAATGTTGGTGTTGGAGGTCAACTTGCTTATCAATTGTATTCAGTCACTGATAAGGGTGTTGCGTATCGACAAGCACTTCATGGTAGTGGTTTGGCAACAATTGATGCCGAACAAACACTTGAAATACAAACTGGATTGAAGAATAAATCTGGTAGAATTAGTTATATGGCAATGGCACATCATGGTGATATGTGCATGACAGCATCTGATGGTTGGATAAGAATTAAGGGAGAGAATATAGTTTTGGATGCAACTAATGAATTGCTTTTACAAGGAAAGAAAGTTACAGTTGGTAATGTAAATAGAACAACATCACATCTAGAACTATTTGGTAGCAATATTAATATGTATCCATCATCATCATGTGTTATAGTAGGAGGGAATAAACCTAAATTGTTAAGAGGTAATTTATTTTTGAAAGGTAGATCACTAAGTTCTTATGCAAATGCGATTATACCTTCAATAGCAAAAGGAATAGTAGGACAATAAAATGACAAATTTCCCAGATTTTAATATATTCTCTCAAAGTGAAACAGGTGACACTGCCTTTGAAAATGTTTACATTTATGGAAAATTATATTATGACTTCAAAGAAGATGTTATCACTGCAAAATCAATTAATGTAAATGGCACTTCAGTTTTTGGGGGTGATGTTACTTTTACAAGTGATATTACATTAGACGAAAGTACTTCAAGAAATGCAACTGTCACAGGAATTGCAACTGTTGGAGACCTTTATGTTAATGGTAAATTATATGATGCTGATGGTGATTTTGGAACATCAGGTCAATTATTATCATCGGATGGTACAGATTTAAATTGGATTGATGCTAACACGACTAGTGTGGCAAACTCAATCAATGTAGGAATAAACCTTGATTCAACTAATGCTGAACAATTTGTAACATTTGTTGGTGCTAATAGTGGTAATAATCCAATTAGAGTTGATAATGATTTTAGATACAATCCAAGTACTAACATATTAACAATAGGTGGTGTTGCTGGTAATATTCTTCCCTCTGGTGGTATTATCATATGGTCTGGATCAGCAGGTTCAATTCCGTCAGGTTTTGTTCTTTGTGATAATTCAACAGCAGCACAGAATGCAGGTGCACCAGATTTAAGAGATAGATTTGTCGTAGGTGCAGGTAATTTATATGGTGTAGATGATGAGGGTGGTAGTAAAGACGCAGTAGTTCCCTCTCACTCTCATGACTCAAATGTGTCTGATCCTGGTCACAAACATTCTACTAAAGGTTATGGAACTGATGATGATGGTGGAGATGGTCATACTGGTAGTGGTAATGCCACTGTCAGAAATAACGCTGTTTTCAACGCTACAACTGGTATTAATGTTAGTGTTCATACTGAAGGTGTAAACGTAACTGATAGAAATCTACCACCTTACTATGCTTTGTGTTATATTATGAAGACTTAATTTATGTTCAAAGAATTGATATGGGTCAAAGAAAACTCATTATCTGAATCATTTTGTAAAACAGTTATTGAAAAATTTGAGGTAGATCCATATCAAATTGATGGTGTGGTAGATCAAAATAATCCTAGAGTAGACAAATCAGTTAAAGTAACGAAGGACATGTGTATTACAGGGAGTCCTGAGTGGGAAGAGGAAGATAAGGTCATATATAATGCGTTAGTTATTGCTTTAGATGAATATGAAACACATTTAGAGGATGTTTCTAAGGAGAAATGTGATGCTGGATGGAAAATACACCCATCTCAATATTATGAAAATAAAGATACTGGATACAAAGTACAAAAATATGAACCAAATGGTTATTATAATTGGCATCATGACTGGTGTATGCACAAAGGATGGACAAGAACCTTTACATATATTTGGTATTTAAATACGATTGAAGAGAATGAAGGTGGTTGGACTGAATTTATTGATGGTACAAAAATTCAACCTAAAGCTGGAAGTATTCTTATCTTTCCAGCAACTTGGACTTTCGTTCATCGTGGGTATACTACAAAAGTTCCAAAATATCTAATAAATGGTTGGATCTACGCAAGACCTTAATAATATTATTTAAAAAATGAATTTAGAGAAATATATTCATGTGTACAGTAATACTATTCCTTTTGAATTATGTGATCAAATTTTAAATGAATACAGTACAGAAGATTGGAAACCAGGTACAGTAAATAATTATAATAGAGAGAAAAGTCGAAAATGTAAAGTTGTTTTATTATCACATGAGGACACAATACAAAAAAATTTTCATGTCAGAAAAAATATTGATGATAATCTTTACAAGATAGTTCACCAATCTTTAGACAAGTATATAAAAAAATGTAATGCACATGGATATGTTGATGTAAAATGTGATTCTGGATATAATCTTATCAAATATGATATCGGTGATTATGTAACTGAACATGTCGATACATACTCAGGTGAACATAGAACATTCAGTTGTTCTATGATTTTGAATGACGAATATGAAGGAGGGGAATTAGCATTTTTTGAGGGTAAATATAAATTAAAAACAAAAAAAGGTGATGTTGTAATATTTCCATCTAGTTTTACATATCCACATCAAGTGTTGCCAGTTACATCTGGCACAAGGTATTCAATTATTACATGGATAAGGTAGTTGACTTTATGGCAAGTTGATACTAAAATATAAATATTATGGTTAACAAAATAAAAATGGAAAAGGAGAAGACTCCTGTAGAAAGATTGCATGATGATATTCGTCAAGCAATTGAAAAAATAGAGGATGATGTGGATGATATTGTGCGTATCCATCGTCACGAGAATGATGATGCAGGCTAAATAGTTTACCTGCTTAAAATCTGTGTATAAACTCTCTACCAAATTTTGTTGGTATGACGATAGTAAAATCATCGTCAAAATGTTTTTCATTAATGGTATGCCATTTACTTTTGATGAATTACCTTTTGGACATACATGGGATGAGGAACTCTGTCAGGTAGCAGATGAAAACCCTTGCTACGACCCTGAGTATATGTACAAAGCATACGGGTATTTGATGTTAGAAGAATTACATCCATTATATTTTCCAGTGAAATTAGAAAATCCAGAACTTCTTCCAGATGATTTGGAATATCTTTACGAACAGGAAGAATCTGCCTAACTAAATAGATCATAGGAATATTTTGTAAAAAATAAAGCGATGCCTCTCAATAAACTAGAGAATTTTATAAAGAATACTGAAGGTCGTATTCTGTACGTGAATCCAAATGATATTGATTCCACAGATGCGATAACTAACGAAGGTAATTCATTAGCGCAACCATTTAAGACGATTCAAAGAGCTTTGCTTGAATCTGCTAGATTCTCTTACGTGGCTGGTAGAAATAACGATTTAATTGAAAGAACAACAATATTAGTATATCCTGGTGATCATGAAATAGATAACAGACCAGGTTTTGGAATTAAAATAAATCCAGCAGCATTAGGAACTGCTTTAGCGGTTTCACCATCTGGTGCGGAGTCTGATGCCCAAACAACACTTACCTTAAACTTAACATCAAACTTTGATTTAGATCAAGAAGATAATATACTTTACAAATTCAATAGTGTAAATGGGGGAGTTATAGTTCCTCGTGGTACTTCCATAGTTGGATTAGACTTAAGAAAGACAAAAATAAAACCAAAATATGTTCCAAATCCCACAGACATAACAGCACCATCAACTGCAATATTCAGAGTAACTGGTACATGTTATTTTTGGCAGTTCTCATTATTTGACGCTAATGAGAATAAAGCAGTTTATACTGATCCAGTTGATTTCTCTGCTAATAATCAATCACTCCCAAGTTTCTCTCATCATAAATTAACTTGTTTTGAATATGCTGATGGTGTGAATGTTGTTGATAGATTCAATTTGACTGATTTAGAAATTTATTACAGCAAATTATCTAATGCATTTAATATTGCATCAACAAGGGATATAACAGAAAAATTCCCCCTTAATCCAGAGGGATTTGCACCACAAAGACCTGAATTTGAAATTGTTGGTGCGTTTGCTTCAGACCCAATTGCCATTTCTGTAATTAAATCTGGTGATGGTAGCACAGCAGGAACAGTTGTCACAGTCACAACATCAACTCCACATGGACTTAGCAGTGGAACACCAATTAAGGTTAATGGTGTATCAGCACCAGAGTATAATATATCAACAAAAGTAGCAAGTATTCTTGCAGAAGATGAATTTACATATCTACTACCATCGGTTCCTCCTACGTTAGCAGCAACACCGACACCAACCACAAATCAAACGATTACAATTGAAACTGATACCGTAACAGGTGCGTCACCATATATCTTCAACGTGTCATTACGTTCTGTGTTTGGTATGAATGGTGTACTTGCTGATGGTGCAAAAGCAACTGGATTTAAGAGTATAGTTGTTGCACAATTTACAGGTGTCTCACTACAGAAAGATGACAGAGCATTTGTAAAGTATAATCCTGCTTCAAGAAAGTTTGAAAGTATAACTATTAGTTTAGCAAAAGGAGCGCAACTTCCGAAAGAATCATCATCCCTTGATGTAAACAAAGTTTATCATCTTGATACAGATGCTGTTTACAGAACTGGTTGGAGAAATGCTCATATTGCAATGAAAAACGATGCAATTATGCAAATTGTATCCGTATTTGCGATTGGATTTAATCGTCATTTCTCCGCAGAAAGTGGTAGTGATGCGTCAGTTACTAACTCAAACTCAAACTTTGGACAAATCTCTCTAACATCTGATGGATTTAAAAATACTGCGTTTAGTAAAGATGATACAGCATACATTAGTAATATAATTACACCAAAAGCAATCACAGGTGATCCTGTAAACGTAGATTGGCAATCATTTGATGTTGGTTTAACTACTTCAGTTGGTATTTCGAGTCACTTATATTTGTTTGGTTTCAATGATGTTGATGATAAACCACCAGTTGTCATTCAAGGTTATCGGGTAGGTGCGAAAGAGACCGATGTAATTTCACTTAATACTGGTTCAGTTAAAAATGCATCCATTGTGATGACAGATAATGTTGTTAGTTCTGCTTCAACTGTTGTTACAGGAACAAGTGTTAGTAAGAAGGTATTTAGAGTTGAATCTGGTCCTTCCTTTGTTCAAAACAATTCAGCATTATCTAATATATTTACTATTGGAACTCATACCATTCAAACAGGTGAAAAGATAAGATTACTAAGTGATGATGGTGACTTACCAGAAAATATCGAACCAAATACTGTTTATTTTGCAATCAAAGTATCAGATACAGAAATAAAACTTGCATCTTCAATTACTAATGCTCAAAATAATGTTGCGATTACAGTTTTTAAAGGTACAAAGTTATTTGTAGAAAGTAGAGTATCAGATAAATCATCAGGTGATATTGGATCACCAATACAGTTTGATACCGTCAATAGAAACTGGTTCTTACATACAACTACGATAAATGATATCTATACTGATTTTGAAACTGAAGGGGTAAATGGTTTAACATCGAAGAGTAACGTATCATTTATTTCAAGAACTGTTGATCCTCGTTCACTAGATGAGAGATTGTATACAGTTCGTGTAGTTGTTCCAAAAGAAGCAGCAAACGCAAAAGATCCTAATGATGGATTTGTTCTTCAAGAATCAAGTAGTACAGGTGCTAGAGCTAACACTGATTTCTCTGATTCAACTATTGACGCATCCGATGTATTTTTTGAAAGAAATCCTAGATTTATCAGTACTTGTTCTGCATCCTCAAGCACAGTATCAGTTAGAACTGATTTACCTCATAATTTAAAAGTTAGTGATAAAGTCAACATCCTTAATATAAAAAGTAGTGCTAATATAACAGGATTGGGTAATTCTGGATTTAATGGTACATTCATTGTAACTGCTGTAACTAATGATAAAGAGTTCCAATATTCAACCACTGATGTTAACGGAAAGGCACATACCACAGGTGATTTTACAAGTGATACAGCAACCAGAACAGTAGATTTACCAAGATTTCAGAGAAGTGATTTACAATCAAATTTCTATATCTACAGAAGTGAAGTAATTAGTGAATATCTTAAGGATGTTCAAGATGGTATCTATCATCTTTATGTTTTAAAAGCAGATAATACAATTGTTGAGGAATTTACAGATCAAAAATATAGTCAAAATGTAACAGATCTTTATCCACAACAGGATAAGGATAATGAGAATGATAATCCACCCTCTTCTGTATCCTTTGCAAAAAGAGATCCAATTGGTGATGTTGTAACTAATAGTTTAAAAAACAGTATCACAAGAGAATCTACCGATAAACTTCTTCAAGATTTTGGAAGAGGATTAAAAATTACTGGAGCAGATTCCACCACTGGAATCACAACAATCACATTTGATAGAGAACACGGATTAAGTGGTATTGTTACTTATAGTGACTTCACTGGTGGAAGTGGTTATACAGACGGTGCTTATCAAAATATTAAGTTATTTAATAGTGGAACATCAACTTGGGATGGTGCTACCGCTAGAGTTACTGTCACAGGTGGAGCAATTTCAAACTTTGATATCATTCATGGAGGATCTGGATATGGAGCAGAAAAATTAGAATTTGATTCAACAACGATGGGAACTCCGTCTGTTGGTGCTGCAGCAACTTACACGACAGTTGGTCTATCAACATGTGTTGGAGATATATTACAAATAACAGGTGTTGGAACCATAACTGATGGATATTACAGAATTTCTTCAGTTCCATCAACTAAAACAGTATCTGTAGCGACCACAGTGGGTGATCCATCATTCTTGGCAGGTCAATTTGCCTTGAATTTGGGTCCTGCTGTTGCAATTTCTTCTGATGATTTTGAATCTGTGAGTGGTGTATCTACATTTACATGTAATTCCGCACATGGATTGGTTGCAGGAAGTCCATTCCGACTAATTGATAGTTCAAATAATAATATTGGAGACTTCACTGTTAAGGAAAGAGTTGGTGTTAATACTTTCTCAGCAAAAACTAATGCAGATCTAAGTGGTGCATTTGTATTAAGACATGGAATGAGTGCTGCTGATGCAACTTCTGACATAGGAGATGAAAATCTAGGAACTAGAGGATTATCATTCTACGATAATGAAGTATTAACTTTAAAGGCAAATTTAACCAGTGGCACATCAGTTCAAGTTGAAGTACCTAATGCTGGTATCGGAACTGCACTGAGATTCCCTCTTGGTTCTTACATTCAAATAGACGGTGAGATAATGAGAGTAACCACCTCTGAATTGTCGGGATCTCTATTGAATGAAATAGGAGTTGTAAGGGGTGCTTTAGGAAGTAGAAAATCAGATCATGAATCTGGATCTTTAATTAGAAAGATAAAACCAATTCCAGTTGAATTTAGAAGACCATCGATTATTCGTGCTTCTGGACATACTTTTGAATACATTGGTTATGGTCCTGGTAACTATTCAACAGGTTTACCACAGGTTCAAACTAAAACTTTATCTGAAAGAGAGGAATTTCTCGTTCAATCACAAGAAAGATCATGTGGTCAGGTTGTTTACACTGGTATGAACAATGAAGGTGACTTCTTCATTGGTAACAAGAGAGTTAGTTCTGCAACTGGTCAAGAAAAAACATTTGATGCTCCAGTTCCAACAGTCACAGGTGAAGACCCTTCAAGATTAAGTGTTGTATTTGACGAAGTTGTTATTAAAGAAAGACTCAAAGTTGAGGGTGGAACATCAAGAACTATCTTATCACAGTTTGATGGTCCTGTTACTTTCAGTCAGGATGTTCGGTTTGATGCGATTACCTCATTCTCTAAAACAATTAACCTTACACAGGGAACACAATCCACATCTACTACAACAGGTGATTTAGTAATTTCAGGTGGTGTTGGTATTGCTAAGAGTGTATATATTGGTGGTAGTTTAACTGTATCTGGAGTATTCAACGGAGGTGCTGTTGAATTTGGTAATGTTAAAATTGCACAAACAACTGCAAATACTATTGATACCAAGTCTGGAAATCTTGTATTAGATTCTACAGGTGGTTTAGTTGATATTAATGATAACGTTGATATTAGTGGAACTCTAGATGTTGATGGTAATGTAACTCTCGGTAATGCTACAAGTGATGCAACTACAGTATCTGGAACTCTTGCAGTTCAGTCAACCACAAACTCAACCAGTAAAACAACTGGTGCTCTAACAGTCGCAGGTGGTGTTGGTATAAGTGGTGATTTACATGTTGGTGGTGACATTACTGCATTTTCAACATCTGATTTGAACTTAAAAGAAGATGTTAAAATTATACCTAATGCACTTGATAAAATTAAATCTATTAGTGGTAACACATTCAAGTGGAAGTATGGATCACCAGCTGGATCTGCTATGGAAGGAAGTGAAGATACTGGTGTAATTGCTCAAGAAGTTGCTGAACTTGGATTACCAGGACTTTCCATAACAAGAGAGAATGGCAATATGGCAGTGAGTTACAAGAGATTGATTCCTATATTAATTGAAGCAATCAAAGAATTATCTGCTAAAGTAGATGCACTCTCATAAATAACTAAAAATACTACGAAATGGCGAATATTAGAAAATCATTTAGTTTCCGAAACGGGGTTCAAGTTGATGAAGATAATTTTATAGTAAATGCCAACGGCTTGGTTGGTATCGGAACTTCTATACCTAGTCAAAATCTTGATGTTCGTGGTACAACAAAGGTAGTAGGTTTAATTACAGCATCAGATTTGTTTATTGCTGGTGTATCCACCATTTCTGAAGTAAGAGTTGGTAGTGCAATAACTATTGGTAACAGTGGTATAATTACAGCAACCTCATTTTTTGGTGACGGATCAACATTATCTAATTTACCTACATCTCAATGGATAGACGTTGACGTAGGATTAGGATTTACTTCAATACATTCAGTAGGAAATGTGGGTATAGCTACCACAGATCCAAGAACAAGTTTCCAAGTTGGTGGCACACCAGGTGTTGCAGGAAAGAGAGGGGTTGGAATAAATTCTATTGGTAATATACATGCAACAGGTGTCACTACCTCTGCGAGTTTTGTTGGTCCTCTTACAGGAGATGTGCAAGGTAATGTTACAGGTATAGTTACTGGAAGTTTAGTTGGTAATGTTACAGGTAATGTAGTTGGAAATATTGATGGTGATGTTAATTCAACAGGTTTATCGACATTCACTACTTTATCAGTCACAGGACTAGTAAATGTTGGAACTGCTGCTACATTTAACACTGCTGGTCTTGACGTTACGGGTGTCACCTCATCCACAAGTTTTGTTGGTCCGATCACTGGTGATGTTACAGGTAATGTGACTGGTAATGTGGTTGGTGATTTAACAGGTGATGTAAATTCTGGTATTGTAACTGCATCAACAGAATTAAATGTGGGAACAGGAGGGACTGCATTAACAGCATTAAATTTAGGAAAAGTTGGAATCGGAACCGAAATTCCTAGTTCTGATTTGACAATTAAAAAAGAATCTAATACGAGTGTTGAGGTTATTTCCGAGGGTGGAGTTCCAAATGTAAGTATTGGATTGACAGGTGAAACAAAAAATAAAGGTATTTTGAGATTCAATAATAATTTAAATACCTTCGATGTTATTAATAATGATACAGGGGATTTAAACTTTATAATAGATGGAGATAGTAATAGTTCATCTGGAAATTTCAAATTTTTAAATAGCACTTCAGAAAAAATAAGGATCACAGGTGATGGAAAATTGGGTATTGCTGTTACAAATCCATCACATCAACTTCATGTGGTCGGTACATCCACTATCACTGGAAATGCATTCATTGGTGGTAATTTATCAATTGGTGGTACATTCTCTGGAAGTTTAGCACTCGGTCAAACACTTGAAGCAAATATATTTACAACCACTGGTGTATCCACATTTAGTCAAGTAAATGTTTCAGGACCTATTGGATTTGCATCAGAATCACCTGCAGTTGATGTTGATTATCAAGCTGCGACTGCCTCATTTGGTGCGATTGGTATTGGTACTACAATTCCGAATGGTGCTTTCAATGTTCAAGACATAGCATTCATTGACACTCTTGGAATTAATACCACTGGTATCGCAACTGCAACTGCCTTTGATTTAGGTAGATTGCAAGTGGTTGACACTAAACTTTCACTTTTCCAAGCTTCGATTCGACTAGACTATGATAGATTTTCTACAATTGGATTTGGAACATTTGGTGCTGCAGAAGAGCCTGAGGGTGTATTAGATTTAAGTAGGACAGGTGAAAAACATCCAACACCTTGGTTTAAATTACCTGAGATGTCATCTACAAGAAGAAATTCACTTACTTCTGATTTTGCAAATAGTGGTATAACTACCAATTCGATAATATATAATACCACACGTAAACAAATAGAAATTTACCTTGCGACACCAGGTTCTGTTGCTGGTAATTCTGCATATTGGGTTGGTATTTCAACTGGTACTGGTGGAGGTAGTGGTCTTCAATCAAGAACAACTGCAAGTGCATCAACTTCACCCATAGCAAATGGAGCTGCCGCTAATATAACAATTACAACAGCAAAAACTTACGCATTACACAAAATACAAACTAGTCACGCTGCTTGGGTTACTGTTTATACTGATACGACCTCTAGATCAAATGATGCGAGCAGAGCTGAAACTACAGATCCAACACCTGGTTCTGGTGTTGTTGCAGAGGTAATAGTTGGTGCTGGCACAACTCAAATTTTATCACCAGGTGTTATCGGATATAATAATGATACATCACCCTCAACTAATACTTATCTTAAAGTTGTTAATAAGAGTGGTAGCACACAGCCAATTACAGTTACTCTTCATTATCTACAATTAGAAAATTAATGAACGAATATATTGTTACTTGTAAATCCTACGAAGATTTAGAAAATCTCTATGATGATATGGAGACACCTGGTGGATCTTTATATATTCCTAACAGATCAGTTGATTTAGTTCATAGGAGAACGATTAGTCGTAATACTCATTATATGCTGACCGAAGAGGAGGCAGCGGAGATTAGAAAAGATGAAAGGGTGATTGCTTGTGAACGACCAGCAAAAAATAGAGGTATAGAACCAGGACCTTACTGGACACAGACTGGTAATTTTAGTAAGGAGTTTGGTACATTTGATGAGGATGATAAGAACTGGGGTCTTTACAGAATGGTAAAAGGAGATCATGTGTCAACTTGGGGAAGTGACAATGTTAGTTCTCTAAGAGTATTAACAAATAAAACTATTAGTACGACTGCATCAGGTAAAAATGTTGATGTTGTAATTGTTGATTACCATGTACAACCACTCCACCCAGAGTTTGCTGTCAATGTTGATGGATCTGGTGGCACTAGAGTCAATCAAATAAATTGGTTTCAATACAGTTCTGCTTTGGGAGTCACAACCCCTGCAACCTATACTTATCAATTTGAGGGTAATCACGGAACTCACGTTGCAGGAACCGCATGTGGTAATACACAAGGATGGGCAAGGGATTCAAATATTTACAATATGACATTTTCAGATAGTGGTAGTGGTGTAACTAATTGGGCTGAAAAGTTATGGGATTATATTCGTTACTTTCATAACAATAAAGCAATTAATCCTGTGACTGGTAGAAGGAATCCAACAATTGTTAATAATAGTTGGGGTACTAGTTATCCCACAACTGTGGTTACGTTAGACGATGTATATTCAGTTACTTATAGAGGAACAACCACTTCTTTATCTGGTACAACCACTGCACAGAAAAAGACAGCTTTGGAGGCAAGTGCATGTTCTATTGGTACTAGTAATTTTAGGGGAAGAGTTCCTACTCAAGACGCTGCTATATTGGCTGATGCAACAGATGCATTGAATGATGGAGTCATTATGGTAGCAGCTGCTGGTAATTCTTATTGGAACTGTGAAGAGGTTGGTGGTCCAGATTTTGATAATAGAATAAATGTTGCATATACTTTTAATTCAATTAACTATAATCATCCAATTTATCATAATAGGGGTTCAGCACCAGGTGATACACCAGGTATAATCTGTGTTGGGAATATAGATTCTGATATGGTTGAACATAAAAGAAATTCTAGTAATTGGGGCGGTCGTGTAGATATTTGGGCACCTGGTTCTGATATAATTTCATCAGTTTATACTCACACCCAAGACACGATGAACTACTTCCCTCTAGTCCAAGATCCTAGAGATAGTAATTATTATCTAGCATCTACAGGTGGCACAAGCATGGCAAGTCCACAAATCACTGGCATACTTGCCTGTCTTTTAGAACAAGAACCAAATCTAACTCCAGCAGAAGCACTACAGCATTTAATCGAAAACTCTTTAGCAGAAGTTAATGATCCTGGAGGTGCCGCCAATCTATCTCCATATGAGGGATTTGGTGATAGTAATAATCGTTATGCTTTCATCCCCAAGAAAAGATCTGATGAAGGTATGGCAAGTCCAGCTCAACTACATAAAAATAGAAGTACTAGTGTTTCAGGAGTGAAGTACCCTAGAGTAAGATATCAAACAACATCATAATATGAAAAAAATTGTTATTGTAGGAGCGGGAACAGCTGGATTAGCAGCTGCCGCTATGATGAAAAGTTATTGGAAAGATCAAGTTGATATTACTTTGATCTATGATAAAAGTCGAGGAAATATATCAGTAGGAGAAAGCACAACCCCAATCTTTAGATTATTGCTGGGACATCTTGGTGTGTCAACAAAAGATTTAATAAATGAAATCGGTGGAAAGGCAACTATTAAACTTGGCATCAAATTTAAAAATTGGATACCAAACACAGAATATTTTCATGGTTTTGCAGAGATAGAACAAAATATAGGAACTAATACAAGTGCCATATATTCAATTCCAGCTGGAGAATTTAATGGTGGAATGAATTATAATGATGCAAAGACCACCATACCTAATAAACCATTTGAAGACTACGATTATGCGATGCACATTGATACGAAAGTATTCTGTGAATATATTACAGATAAATTAAAAGATAAAATCACTTTTGTTGATGGTGTTGTGAATAGAGTACGAGTTAATAGTGAGTGTAACAAGATCGAGTATATTGAGTGTTCGAGTGGTATATATGAAGCAGATTTATTTGTTGATGCATCTGGATTTAATGCAGTATTGTTCAAACATTTAAATCCAACATGGAATGATACATCTAATATTCTCCCAATAGATCGTGCGATACCACAACAAGTTCCTTATGAATTTAAAGAAACACCTTCATTTACAACTTGTGAAGCAACCAAAAATGGTTGGATATGGCAGATACCCATAGGAGATAGATTTGGCACAGGATACTTATATTCATCTAAATTTACAACAGATGAAGAGGCACAGGAACAATATGATAAATGGTTACGAGAAAAATTTAATGTAGAATTACAGACTGATAGAATAATAAAATATAAACCTGGATACTACGAGGATTATTGGATTGGTAATTGTCTTGCTATTGGATTATCAAGTGGGTTTATAGAACCTCTTGAAGCAACTGGAATACAAATTATAATTCAACAAATACAAGAATTTATGATTGTAAATTCTACACTTAAAGATTTACAATATAATCGCACAATATTAAATAGGGGTAATCGCACACTTTACAAAGATATAATAGATTTTGTTGCCTTACATTATTGTACAAATAGAACAGATTCAGTATTTTGGAATTATATGACTTATAATAAAACAAATTGGGTGCGAGATTTTGAACAAAAATGTAGAGAAGAATTTTTAGATGCTAGAACCTGTTATAATGAAAAAACATTTTGGGGACTTGACAGTTTTATACAAGTCTGCTATGGTCTTAAAATGTTTAACAGGGAATCGATTAAAAATTTCTTGTTATCTAAAATTGATGGTATAGAAATTTTTAGGGAGGCAGAGGCAGAGCATCAATCTTTAGAGAGTGAAAAGAAAAAAATAAAACAAATATCACATAAGAGAGTTTTAGACCATATAATTGATAAATAAAAATAAAAAGCAATGGGTTATTACATTAAGAAAACAAGCATAATAGGGAGAACTGTTTATTGGACTGGTGGATCTCATTGGTCTGATAATATATCAAACAAAAAAGTTTATGCGAATAAAGGAACAGCAGATTCTAAAATAGTTAATACTGATGGAACTAATGGTGGTTTTAAAGGTGCTTCAGTTGTGAGTGAATAATGGCAATTACTATTTCAAAATCTGGTCCTTATTTCACATCTGGTGCAATAAGTTTTAGTGCGATGAGAAATACTTTTAGGTTGAATAATCCAACTGGCACTATATCCGCATCTGAACTTTTAAGAAATACTGATGTAACAAATACAGACCCAATATTACCTGACGCAACAGAAAATAGTGACGTTGCTACTACAATAGATTGGAAGACATCACAGATCAGAGATAGTATCAAATTTTATAACGTAACTCAACCTGATGGTGACACAAATGTAAATCTTGATATTGATGGACTCTCTTGGAATGATAATTTGAATAAGAATATCGTTAAAAAAATGTTTATTGAAGGCATTTGTGGTTCTAATAATACAAATAAAGCAGCTGCTAATCTTGATGATACTGCTCATAACTTAACAATTGAAGTTTCTGGAGATATTTTTGGATGTGGTGCATCGTCAACAACTGACGCAAACAATCCTGATGGTAATGATGGAGGAGATGCATTAGATGTAATCACGACTGGTAATAATGTAATAGTAGATGTAAAATCAAGTGCGAGAATTTATGCTGGTGGTGGAGGTGGAGAACACGGAACTGAGGGAGCTCAGGGACAAAATGGCACTTGTTTTGACTATATTTTTAAAAATAAAGCTAGTGGTTGTAATTTTTGTGGAGATTGTAGTAAACTAGGTGCAGGTTTTAAAAAAATTGGTGGTTGTGGTAACACAGGCAATTGCAATTGCTCTGGATGGGGTTGGTGGTATGGTTGTAAAAGTAAAGTCAAATCATCTGCAAGGTGTAGGAAACAAGAAAATACACAAGTATCGGGTGGTGCAGGTGGTCAAGGTGGTGATGGTGGTCGTGGTCGTGGATTTAATTATCAATCTGGCACACTTTCTGGTTCAGATGGTAGTAACGGAGATAATTTTATTGGATGTGATGGATTTACTGGCACAGTAACAAATGGTGGTAAAGGTGGTAAGGGAGAGAAAGGTGGAACAGGTGGTGATTGGGGTGAAGCAGGTGCAAATACAGATGATACTGGTAGTGGAGGAAATGCTGGTAAAGCAATTGATAAATCATCAAATATTATTGTCACAGGTACAATTAATTCTGATACAGTAAAGGGGTCTTATTAATACGAGATTTTATTATGGGAAAATTTCCTACATTATTTGAACAATTTAATAACTTACGAGAATCTTTCCATCACAATTTTACATATCTTGTTAGTAAAGAATACCGACAAGAGCAAGACTTGATGGTAAGTAAAGAAGTATTTCAAGAAAGATTGACTATTTGTAAGGGATGTGATAGATTTGATAAAGACCAAACAAGATGTATGGAGTGTGGTTGTTTCCTTATGATAAAGGCGAGACTCACACCCGAATTTTGCCCATTAGGTAAATGGAAAGATGAAACTTCTAATAAAAGATAGATTTTTTCATAATGCAGATGTTTTAAGGAGATTTGCATTAAGTTCTGAGTACCAAGACAGTTCAAAAATATTATCAGATGTTGGATGGAGGGGATATAGGACAGAAGAGTTCGACTTACTAGATAATAAAATTATTAATGAAGCAAGTCAAAAAATATTAGAGGCAGTATCTAAATTCTATAACTTAAAAGGATACTCAATTACATCACATTTTCATATATCGATAGAGGAAACGAAAAATACCTTAGAGGATTTTTATAATGACAAATATCACAAAGATCAATGTGAATACGCTGGTGTAGCATATCTAAAACCAAATCCACCTAGAAACTCAGGTACTTCACTGCTTAATGGTAAAGAAAACAAAATTGTTAATGTAAAGAATAGATATAATCGTTTACTCGCTTATCCTGCAAAGTTCGCTCATGCACCCACAGATTTATTTGGGGATGATTTTTATACAGGTCGAATGACACTTACATTTTTCATGAAAAAAGATTGGACTTGGGGTTAAAATTTAGAATTTTATACATACTCTGTATGGTTTGTTCGAGAAATTATAATATTTTTTAAAGGGAAGTTGCAAGTACGAGATTTTTATGATATTATTTAATTGAATTACTTACACAATGTTTACCGAAGAAAATTTACTATTTCCTACACTAATTACGAAAGGTCAACGTTTTGTTAGTGATTCTGAGAAAGATAATTTGTTTTCCGCATATTTAGAAACATCAACATCAGATGGTCTTTCTATGGACTATCTAGGAGTTAATACAGTACATTTAGATTCGAGATTTACAGATATATTTACTGATATTTCAAAGGTTGTTGAAAACCATTTGAAATCATTATCTGTAGATACAAACAAAATTCGTATATACATAACAAAATCTTGGTTTAATCTCACAAATCACTCTAATAGAAATCCTATGCACGAACACGCAGAGAATCATCTATCAATTACATATTATCCACATATTGCAGAAGGACTTGAAAAAACTTTAACATTTCACGATTCAAATTTAAAAAGAAATGAACCCTATATGTCATTTCTATCAAATTTACATACTGATTTGACATATATCAATGCTAGAACTTGTGAATTTATACCAGAAGAAGGAGACATATTTGTATTCCCTGCGGATATGATTCACGAAACTGGCACAGGAGAAGAAGAATTTGAAGAACCAATACCATTTAATACGATTGATGATGTTAAAAATTCTCGTTTTTGTGTTGGGTGTGATGTCATATTAACACGAATAGATGTAAAGGATTACGATCATCTACTAACACCGATTGAAGTATGGAAACAGTTTTAAAACTGTCACACCACCTATTGCAGGTGGTTTTTTTGTGCTATAATAAGTGCATAAACAAATTATTGTAATGCAACTAAGACCACATCAAAACGAAGCACTTGCGAAGATGAGACTACGCAGTAAAGGACAAGTGATTGTTCCTACTGGTGGTGGTAAGACTATGTGTATGATTGAAGATGCTATGAATGAGTTTT
>VTLG01002482.1_pt1 | contig 29325 bp, 27 predicted proteins | sample 4694571 | NCBI WGS metagenome assembly VTLG01 (sample SAMN12604809, study PRJNA352737) | marine metagenome | biome: ENVO:00000447; feature: ENVO:00000209|ENVO:00000569|ENVO:01000036; material: ENVO:00002151; isolation source: viral sequences binned using virsorter ...
CTGGTATTACTGTTGCAAACGGTAAAACAGTTTTAGTTTATGCAAAAGCAGATGATAGCACTAATCCAGGTATTGACTCTGTTGCATTAGCAAGTGATCTTGTTGATGATACATCACCACAATTAGGCGGCAACTTAGATACTAATTCTTTCATGATAGATTTTGATACCTCACACGGTATTAGAGATGAAAACGGAAATGAACAATTATTTTTTAGCACAACATCTTCAGCTGTAAACTATGTAAATGTTACAAACGCTGCTACGGGCGGTGATCCAAAAGTAGCTGCATTAGGAGATGATTCAAACATAGATTTAGCTTTATCACCAAAAGGATCTGGTGAAATCGTGGTTGGTACAGGATCAGCTGCATCAACAATTACATCAAGCGGTGCATACGATTTAATTTTAGATACAAACTCTGGAACAAACTCTGGTACAATTACAATTACAGATGGTGCAAACGGATCTATTACAGCTACACCAAACGGAACAGGTGTTGTAGAAATCGGTGGTAATACAAACCCAGGAACTCTACAACTTAACTGCGAGTCTAACTCCCACGGAATAAAGCTGCAATCTCCGCCGCATTCGTCCTCACAATCTTACACATTAAAGTTCCCTACTGGAAACGTAACAGCAGATAGATTTTTAAAAGTTGCATCAGTTACGGGATCAGGCACAACAGGTGTTGGTCAATTATCTTTTGCTGAAGTATCGGGTGGAACGTCTTGGCAATCTGTTAAAACATCTAATACAACTATGGTTGCAGGTGAAGGTTATTTTGTAGATACATCTTCAGCGGCAATCACGATGACTTTACCATCATCAGCAACACAAGGTGATGAAGTTTCACTTATAGATTACGCAGGTACTTTTGATACTAACAATTTAACAGTAGGAAGAAACTCACACAAGATACAGGGTTCTGCAGCAGATTTAACAGTGTCAACCGAGAGAGCTGGTTTTACATTGGTTTACGTAGACTCGACTCAAGGTTGGCTATTAAAGGATAAATAATAGCGATGTCTGAATATAAAGGTATAAAGGGGTTTCAAGTTCAAACCCGTACAGAAGATCCAACTAATGCAATAGCTGGAGATTTTTATTATAACTCCTTAACAGGACAATTTAAAACTGTAAATACAGGCGGAGCGCCTATTGGAACATGGGCATCGAGTGGTGATACAAACACTGGTCGCCTTCGTATAAATGGTGGTGCAGGAACTCAAACCGCAGGTATGATTGCAGGTGGAAATACAGCTGGGGGACTTACAGCAAATACTGAAAATTTTGACGGATCAAGTTGGACAGAAACAGGAGATATAGAAGCTGCTAAAGCAGATGTGGGTCTTGCAGGAAGTCAGACAGCAGGGTTAGCTGTAAATGGTGGACCTGCCGTAAATAGCGTGCAACATTTTAACGGATCAAGTTGGTCAGAAGGTGGTGATTATCCAACAGCACAAGATAGAACAGGTGTTTTTGGAACTCAAACTGCAGCTGTTGCATTTGGTGGTAGAACTGCACCTGGAGCTCAACAAAGCACTACTTTTGAATATGATGGTTCTTCATGGACATCTGGTGGTGCTTTTATAACAACAGGATATAACCAAGCGTCTGCTGGAACTTATAATGCCGGTATAGCTATGGGTGGTTATGCACCTGGTGATAGCTCATCACAGATTGCAGGATACTACGATGGCACTTCTTGGACATCTATCTCTAACTTAAATACAGCCAGAGGAGAAACAGGTTGGTCTGGTAAAGGGACACAAACTGCAAGTTATATAGTTGGTGGAACTTCACCAATATCTGGAAAAACAGAGGCATGGGACGGATCATCATGGACGGAGGTTGCAGATTTAGCAACTAGTAGAAATGCAATGGGTGGTTCTGGCACTGTTAGTGCGGGTTTTGTTGCAGCTGGATCAGTTCCAGGATCTCCTGGTTTTTCACAGGCAACAGAAGAATTTACAGCAGCAGATTTTCTAATTAAAACGGTGACAACAAGTTAATTATGATTTATAAACAAGCAAAAGGAGGAAGCAACTATGGCATATAAATACTGTACAGCGACTAACTGGGGTAAAGGCTTTTTCACTCACGAAGAGAGAAAACATTTTTACCTAAGAGGTCATCCTGGTGAAGTATGGGTTGTAGGAGATAATCATCACGGCGATCAGTGGATTGCAAAAGTAGATGGTGCTATTAAAACAAAAGAAGAAGCACAAGCTATCGTTACTGGTCAGATCGAAGCAGCACAAGCTGCATACGATGCATCGTCAGATGAAGAAAAAGAACTACAAAACAGACCAGTAGTATACAATCTTCCATAGTCTTAACCTATGGCTAAGTATTCGGATATAAAAGGATTTACAGTTCAAACACTATCGACAGACACTGTTGCGTCTCAGATGGCAGGTGGTACGTGGTCTAGTGGTGGAAGCATAAATGAAGCTCGATACGCAATGGGTGGCGCTGGCTTAACTCCTTCGGCAGCCATAGTTTTTGGTGGAAGCCCGTCTCCAGGTTCACCGACGTTATCATCTAAAACTGAATCTTATAGCGGAACAACTTGGACTGAAGTTAATGATATGCCTGCTAATAGAGCTTTTAACGCAGGAGCTGGAACATCTTCTGCAGCAGTAAGTTTTGGAGGAACAGCTCCAGGTGCTCAAAACGATGTTTATGAATGGGATGGCACTAATTGGAGTAGTAATCCAAATGTTTATCCTGCAGCTTATTATTCTATGGCAGCTGCCGGCACTGCTACAGCAGCAATAATTTCTGGGGGTAATCCAGCTCAAACAGTGGTTAATACTTTTGATGGCACAAGTTTTACATCAAGCACGGCCATGAACACAGGAAGAAGAGGGCATGGATCTGTTGGAACGACAACTGCAAATTTAGTTTCTTGTGGTGAGACTCCAAGAACAGCTAACACAGAATTATGGAATGGCTCCTCTTGGACAGAAGTAAACGACTATCCAACAGCGACACAAGATTTGTCTATGTGGGGAACATCAACAAGTGCAATAGGTGCTTTAGGTTATGATACAGCCAACACTGCTAATAGTGCGTCGTGGGACGGTACATCTTGGACTGAAACTGCAGACTTATCAAATGCAAGAAATGGTGCTCAAACAGGTGGAATTGGATCAGATAATACTGAAGGATTAGTAGCTGGTGGAGATAATAGTGGTAGAAAAGATTTTACTGAAGAATGGTCAGCACCCGCAACATTTAACCAAATACAAGAAGGACAATTATATTTTAATTCAACAACAAATGCTTTTAAAGAAACATTAAAAGATTTTACAGCCGGAACTTGGTCATCTGCTAATGGATTAAACAATGGTAGAACAGGAGTATCTGGTGCTAGAAACACACCGGGACATGGAACAGGATTAGCCATGGCAGGTTTTACAACTCCTCCATTAACAGCAAGAGCATACACTGAAGAATATGATGGGACTTCTTGGTCAGAGGAAACTGACGCCAATCAGGCTAGAGGACAAACATCTGGAACAGGAACATCAGCGTCTGCAGGTCTTTTATATGGTGGAGAAACATATCCATCGCCTGCTAACGTGACTAACACAGAAACTTGGAATGGATCTAGTTGGACTGAAGTAAACGAATTAAATGTTGCAGGTAGAGGAATGGGTAACTGTGGAACTACGATAGCAGCTTTAGCGATTGCAGGAACACCTGAAGGAACTGGTTCTGGAGATAGAGGTGCAAAGACAGAAGTTTGGGATGGGACGTCTTGGACTGAAAGTGGAGATATACCAAGCATTCCAAATGGTCTATCTTATAACTGTGCTTTTGGCACAACAACAGCTGCAACGACGACTGGAGGCGGACCAGGTCCAGCAGGATATAAACGAAAAGCTTGGTCTTGGACTGGAAGTTCTTGGACAGAGACAACTGAAAATAATTCTGATAAAACGGGTGGTATGGCTTTTGGAACTAGTGCCGATAGCGGTTATGCTATGGTATCATCTACTACTGAATTTTGGAATGGAACAGCTTGGACAGAATCTGCTGATCAAAGCACAGGAAAAACAGAAGGAGGCTCTGGAGGTGTTTCTGAAAGTGGATTAGCGTTTGGAGGAAATAATGCTAACACTACAACCACTGAAGAATTTGATGTTTCATTAAGTAACAAAACAATTACAGCGAGTTAATTATGTCAACGTATAAACAAATAAAAGGTGTAACAGTACAAACAAGAGATACTGATCCAGAATTAAATGTTGGGTCTTGGTCATCTGGTGACACGATGAACACACCTAGATCGCAATCTGGGAGTTCAGGAACTCAAACATCAGGTTTAGTTTTTGCAGGTGATGAATATCCTGCTTCGCCAAGATTAAGTGATAAAAACGAATATTATAATGGAAGTAGTTGGACTGAGTTAGCTGAAGTTAATACCGCTAGAAGATTAATATCTGGAGCAGGTGCTTCACATACATCTGCTATTGCTTTTGCAGGTTATACAACAACAGACGTAAACAATACAGAAACTTGGAATGGAAGCGCATGGACTGAGGTTAATGAAATGCAAACTGCCAGAGCAGCTGTTGGAGAAGCTGGAATATTAACTGGAGCTTTAGGTATGGGAGGTATAATATCTGGTCCTGGAGTATCAAATCTAGTTGAAAGTTGGGATGGAACAAACTGGACAGAGGTTAGCGAATTAAATACAGCTAGAAGACAAATAGCTGGTTTAGGAACTTACACAGCAGCTTTTGCAGTAAACGGTGGACCACCAGCAGCCACTATTGTTGAGCAATGGAACGGTTCTTCTTGGACAGAGACTACAGAAAATAATACAGGAAGATATGCTGGAGGTGCGTGTGGAACTGTAACAGCAGGTTTATTTTTTTGTGGTAATGATCCAGTTGTTGCTAACACCGAAGATTGGAATGGAACTGTATGGACAGAAGTTAATGATTTATCCACTGCTAGAAAAGAAGCAGCACCATCAGTAGCAGGAACTTCTACTGTGGCTCTTGCGTCAGGTGGACATACAGATGCTGCAAAAAGTGGTGCAACAGAGGAATGGTCTTTCCCTTCAGGACCTCATTTAAATGAAGGTGATATATTTTTATCTGCAGGATCAGCGTTAAAAGGTTTTGGAAAATCTGCTGGAATACCAGCAGCGACTTGGTCAAGTGGTGGTAGTTTAAACCAAGGTAGAACTACTTATCAAGGATCTGCAACATCTGGAACTCAAACAGCTACGATGACCGCTGGGGGAAACACCCCTGCACTATCTCCAGCAAATACTGATTTAACAGAGCTGTACAATGGAACTTCTTGGACTGAAGTAAATGAATTAAATGAGTCAATCGCTAATATGGGAGGAGCAGGGACACAGACTGCTGCGTTAAATTTTGGTGGATTGCCTCCTACAGGACCAGGAGCTACCAATGAAGAGTGGGACGGAACGAGTTGGACAGAAGTTAATGATCTTAATACAGCTAGAGGAAGTGTAGCAAGTTTTGGACTTGAACCAGCTGCAATATGTGCAGGAGGGAGAACTCCTACCAAAGCAAATGTAGAGTCCTGGGACGGAACAAATTGGACTGAAGTGAGCGATATAAATACTTCAAGATATGACGCAGCTGGTATTGGTAGAGCAGCTAGTGGTTTATTAGCTGGTGGAGATGCTGCAGGAGATTCAACAAGTGGTAGTAACACTGTGGAGGAATGGAATGGAACATCGTGGACTGAAATAGCAGAAATAAATACTTCTCGATGGGGTTTATCAGGAGCTGGAGTAGATAGCACAAATGCTATAGTTTTTAGTGGTGGTAATTTTCCTCCAGGTTATAAAGTGTTAACAGAATTTTGGAATGGATCTTCTTGGACTGAAGTAGGTGATATGAGTGTAGCAAGAGCTCTTGGATCAAGTTCTGGATCAGCTGCTACTGCGGTTGCAATGGGTGGTCAAGGGACTTCCATTGATCAAGCGACAACAGAAGAATGGACGTCAGATAGTGCGTTATCTACAGTAACCGTATCGTAGACTTGACCTTTATATAGAAAGGTATATAAAGATATTAGAAATGAATAAAGGAGATAGAATGTCAAAAGAAAAACGTAATATAACTACTAAGCTAGAAACAGAGTCAAAGTATTTAACAAACATCCTAGATAAGGATGATGTTAAAAATTTTAAAAAATTAATACCCGAGTTACAAGATACATGGATGAAGAAACAAATGTTTCGTACAGAAACAGAAATGAGATTCTCTGTGTTATCTGATAATAAATATCCAACAAAAGCTGCAAAGTATTGGCAATCTGTGAGAGAACAGAATACACACTTTGAAAACTTAGTTCACTTATCGTTTGATGCTAGGAAGAATGAAGTTGAAATAAAGAAGCTACAAAGAGATATTAAAAAAGAAAAAGATCCATTAGAAAAAGAACTCAAACAAGTTGAGCTAGAAGAAAAATTATATGGTAAAGCACAGATGGAGTTAGTTGCTAAACATAGAATGAGAGAAGTAGCTACTTGGTCTAAACTTAAAAAAGAGTTTGATGATGGTAACTTTGATAAGAGAGATGTGAACACGCACCAAGCTAAATCATATTTGTTAAGATTTCAAAGACAGAAAGAAACAATAACCCCTGGCACATCACAACCTGAAGTGTTTAATGTATTAGGACAACTAGAGTCTTTAGAAAAAGGTTTAAGAGAAAACACTTTATCTTTGGACGCCAAGAAAACTAAAAAATTAAAATGAAGTTCGACTTTGTTTATTTAGGTCAGACGGTTTTAAAGTACCAAGTTCCTCTTGAAATATTTGTGAGTCTTAACGAAATTTACGAAAGACACAAAAAACAATTACCATCAGCTAGAAAACAACTTGTTGGAAAAATAGAGGATGAAGTATCATTATACTATTCAGGTCCTAACAATGATAAAATGCACCAACATTCTTTTCTGTCACAGGATATATTACAATGGTTTGATTCTGTGTTTAAGCATTATTTAACTTGGAATAAAATAGGTCCTAATAGTAGATCAATAAATTCTATTTGGGTTAATGAAATGAAAGCACACGAATATAATCCTGTGCACATACACCAAGGTAAACTTTATACAGGATTATCTTCTGTGATGATTATGAAATTACCAAAGGAGACAGGTGTAGAATATTCAGCTGAAGATAAACCTATGAATGGTAGGCTGCAAATTATTGGGGCGTCAGCAGGTCAATTTTCTAAAACAGATTATTCACCAAATATGAAGATTGGAGACTTCTATGTTTTTCCTTATGACATGAGACACTGCGTATACCCATTTAATGGAACAAAAGAAAAAAGAAGAACATTAGTTTGTAATGTAGATATTGAATATAATCCTGTAGCATCACGAACTGGAGCAGGACAAAATGAATTTAGTCTTAAACATATTGAAACATAAAAAATGATACCAAGAATGCCAAGATGGCAATCGTATGTTGCCACGACAACAAACCCAATTTTTACACCTGAACAATGTAAGATGATTATAAATGCTGGTCATCAATGTGAACCTGAACAAGCTAAAGTGGGTGGAGGTGAATCTGGTAAATACGATACTAAGAAACGAGTAACAACCATATCTTGGATACCTTTTGATAAATTACCACAGATGTACAAAGTGATTGAGAATCAATTATCGATTGTAAACTTAAATCATTTTTATTTTGATGGTGTTACGATTACAGAACCTGCACAGTTTACGGTATATCCTAAAAAAGGTTTTTATGATTGGCACATGGATCTTAATGCGTTTGGTGAACAAGGTCAAAATCCAATACGTAAAATATCAATGACTTGTCTATTATCAGATCCATCAGAGTTTACAGGTGGTGATCTTTTGTTTTCAGAGATGGGTAATAGTAAACCTCTGCCCTTGAAACAAGGACAAGCGATATTCTTTGCATCATTCTTAAGACACAAAGTTGCACCTGTTAAAAAAGGTGTGAGAAAATCTTTAGTGATGTGGTTTGGAGGACCACCATTTAAATGAGCCAACTTCAAAGAAAGATATTATTTCCAACCGCTGTTTATTTTAAAGATATACCTAACGCTAAAGAACTTAATAAGTATTTATTTAAAGAAATAAAAAAGTGGCGTAAAGCAGATCCTGAAGGAGAAAAGAAAACCAACTCTGGTTTTGGTTGGCATAGTAAAACTGATATGGACAGACGACCAGAATATAAAACATTAAAAGATGAATTGTTTAAAATGGCACAAGAATGTAATAATGATTTTGGTATTACAGGTAAATTAGGTCTTGGTAATATGTGGGCTAATGTTAATCCTACTTATAGTTATAATAAACTTCATACTCATCCTAATTCAATGTGGTCAGGTGTGTATTATATAAAAGTGCCAAAGAACTCAGGTAAATTATATTTAGAAGATCCTAGACCAGGACCTAATATATTTATGCCTAGACGAGTAGACGATCTACCTGAACAATTATGGAGAGTGTGTGCTTACGAACCTGTTGAGGGACGTATGATCTTTTTTCCATCTTGGCTTCCCCATGGTGTTGATATAAACATGAATACAGATAAAGGTGATAAAAGCTGGAGAATATCTGTATCATTTAATTTTATACAAATATGAGTTTTAAAAAAAATAAATATCAAGTTATACGTGGTGCTATATCGAAAGAAGTAGCAGACATAGCCTATAGGTATTTACAAATATCGGCAGAAGCAGATTATTGGATGTTAAACAATGGTATAACTCATTCTAACAATAAACTTGTTGGTAATTTTAACGACCCACAAGTTCCTAACTCTTACGCTAAATATAGTGACAGGTTGATGGAAACATTACTTGTTAAAACCATAGCTGTGATGCAGAAGAAGACAGGACTTAAATTAATACCCACTTATTCTTACACAAGGCTTTATAGAAAAGGTAATATCTTGCGAAGACACAAAGATAGACCTAGCTGTGAGATATCTACCACACTAAATCTAGGTGGAGATGATTGGCCTATATTTATCGATCCTACGGGGTCTGACAACGTCATAGACGAGTATAAAGAGATACATAAGCCTGGAGCACCCAAAGGTATAAAAGTTGACTTAAAACCAGGAGATATGCTTATTTATTCTGGCTGTGAATTAGAACACTGGAGAAAGCCTTTTGAAGGTCAATTATGTGGCCAAGTATTCCTGCATTATAATCATGCAGATGGACAGTTTGCAAAGAGCAATTTGTATGATAAAAGACCTATGCTAGGAATAGTCAAATAACGTTGAACATCAACGCAATCTAATATAATCTGGAGATCTATGCTACAAAAGATAGGGTTTGCACCTGGTATAAATAAACAAATTACAGCGACAACAGCTGAGAGTCAGTGGATAGACTGTGATAACGTTCGTTTTAGATATCAAACACCTGAAAAGATAGGTGGTTGGAAACAACTTGGCGCTGATAATATTACTGGTGCAGCAAGGGCGTTACATCAATTTACTAATAGCGCGGGTAGAAAATATTCTATTATAGGATCGAACAGAATTTTATACGCATACTCAGGTGGTGTGTTTTATGATATACACCCAATTAAATCTACAAACACTCTTACAAACGCATTCAGCACAACTAACGGATCAGCTTCAGTCACAATAAACTTTTCAGGTGATCATGGTATTCAAGCTGGGGATATTGTTTTATTAGATAATTTTTCATCTATTACAGATTCAAATTTTGGCGCATCAGACTTTGATGACATAAGATTTATGGCAACGACTGTGCCATCGTCAAGCACAATTACAATAACAATGCCTTCGGCAGAATCAGGATCTGGAGCAACACAATCTGGTGGCATTAGAGTTAGACACTACTATCATGTAGGTCCTGATGTGCAGTCACAAGGTTTTGGTTGGTCACTTGGATCTTGGGGTGGACAAGAAGTAGGAGCTTTTACAACTGTTTTATCTTCAGACATAAATGCTTCTGCAACTAGTATTACATTAAATGATGCATCACAGTTTCCATCATCCGGAACAAACTTTATACAAATAGGGTCAGAAGAAATATCTTACACAGGTATATCTACAAACACATTAACAGGTGTAACAAGAGGTGTGAGAAACACCACAGCAGCATCGCACACAGCAGGAGCTACAATTACAAACACATCTAGTTTCGTAGCCTGGGGTGAAGCAGCATCAGGAGACTTAATTGTTGACCCTGGTATGTGGTCTATTGATAACTTTGGTGACAAGGCTATTTGTTTAATTGTGGATGGTGAAGTATTTGAATGGAACTCTGCGGCCACAGATGCAACAAACTCTAGAGCAACTATTATTTCAGGTGCACCGACAGCATCAAGACACATGCTTGTATCTACACCAGATCGACACTTAGTGTTCTTTGGCACAGAAACAACGATTGGTACAAAGTCTACACAAGACGATATGTTTATTAGATTCTCTGCCGTTGAAGATATTAACACGTATACACCTACAGCAACCAATGATGCTGGCACACAGAGACTGGCCGACGGATCACGGATCATGGGAGCGATTAGAGGTAGAGATGCAATCTATGTGTATACAGATACAGCTTTGTTTTTACAAAGATTTGTTGGTCAACCTTTTACGTTCTCATTTGTACAAGCAGGAACTAACTGTGGGCTAGCCGGTAAAAATGCAGCAGTAGAGGTAGATGGTGCTGCGTATTGGTTTTCAGAAAATGGTTTCTTCAAATATGCAGGTGCTCTTGAATCGTTACCATGTTTAGTAGAGGACTTTGTATATGATGATATTAATTTAAATTCTGGTAATCAAATGATTAGTGCAGGATTAAATAATTTGTTTGGTGAGATTATGTGGTTTTATCCTACAGCAAACTCATCTGTTGTAAATAAAATGGTTTGTTATAATTATTTTGATTCATCTCCACAAAGACCTGTATGGACTGTGGGCACGTTAGCTAGAACAGCGTGGGCTGATTCTGCTGTGTTTGGTAAACCACATGCTATGGAGTATGACGCAGATGGTGTTGAGCCAGCTACTTCATCTACGTATGTGCAAGGAAATACAGATGGTATTACAACATACTATGAACATGAAACAGGAACAGATCAAGTTAAAGGTGGCACGGTTACAGCGATTACAGCAAATATTACATCAGGAGACTTTGATATCACACAAAGAGTACAAAGAGGCACAACCTCTGCTATACCTGATTTAAGAGGTGACGGTGAGTTTATGATGAAAATAAGAAGATTTATACCTGATTTTATTTCACAAACAGGTGCAACTAGAGTTACATTAAATTTAAGAAATTTTCCAAACGACACATCTTCTAGTTCTTCTTTAGGACCTTTTGATATTACATCTAGCACACAAAAAGTAGACACTAGAGCTAGAGCAAGGGCGATCGCACTTAAAATAGAAAACACTAGCTCAGCACAAGATTGGAAACTAGGAACATTTAGATTAGATATACAAGCGGATGGTAGAAGATAATGGCAAAGATAGTTCAAGTATTAACAAGACCCAGTAAAATATATAAACAAGAGGTAGCTGATGCACAGGTTAGAGACCTTGACGGTGTTATACAAAAATTAAATACGACGTATCAACAAGAATTAAAGGATGAAGTAGAGGCACAAAACTTCTTTTTATTATAATGGCAAATAGTTTTATAAATAAAAAAGCAGACCTAACAACTACAAATTTAACAACTTTGTACACAGTCCCAGATTTTAAAACATCTGTGGTAAAATCTATTTTGGTATCTGAAGATGCAGGATCAGGAGCTAATATAACAGTGACGTTGGTGGACTCATCGTCAAACATATTTAGTTTATTTAAGACAAAAGCTATATCTTCAAATGCTACAACAGAGTTGCTTACACAACCTCTTGTTATGGAGGCTGGTGAGGCTCTGAAGGTCCAAGCTAGTGACGCAAACGAATTGCATGTCATAGCTTCAATATTAGAAATAGAACCAAGAGAGGTGGTATCGTAATGCAAACAATAAAACCAGAGAAGATAATAACAACCATATCTAACCTTAAAACAGGTGAGGTATATAAGACAGAGGACGAATGGAAGGCAAAAGGTGTGCCAGAAGCAGAAATTAGAAGGGATGTTAAAGTATTCATGCCTTCGCTTGATTTGTTTCCTAAAACCAAGTAGTGTGAAAAAATGGCAATAATTAGATCAAAAATAGCAAGACAATTACTAGCAGAAGGCGGAGCACCTAGAAAAGGTTATTTCGATGCTGGTAGAGTTGGTGATCCTAATACAGGTAATTTAGCAGGTAGTTTAAATGAAGCTGCTGGATTAGGTAACACTGGTCAAGAAGATATTGATTCAACATACACAGGAGGTGACTTTAACGTAACTCCTCAAGGACCAAGTCTCATAAACAGAATTGGAGATAGTATTGAAAATAGAAGACAAGAATCTATTAGAAATTTTGTTAATAGAAACATGATGTCAACTAGAGATGCAATATTATCATTAAATCCATTTGGACCTAGAACAGACATGAATCTTTTTGATGTGTATCAACAAATGAATAAACAAGGAGGTTTGTTTACTGAAGGGCTGACAGGAACTAGATTAGATATGGATAGAGCTAAACAAACTTTTGAAACTTTATCTAAATCAAAGGAAGATGGAGGTCTAGGTCTTGATTTAACAAAAGACATTGGATCTCAACTAGATAAAATATCTACAGCTGATTTTAGAAGTGCTTTTAATTTAGATAGACCTACATCAGGTGGTGATAGTGTACCGATGTTACCTAGACTACCACGAATTGCAAAAGTGCCATCAGATGTAGAACAACAAAAAAGTGATCTAGGAGAGTTTATTGCAAATATTAGAGGAGCTAATCCAACAGCTTTCAACATTCCTGAAAGATTTAGATTAGCAGAGGGTGGAGAACCGAGACAAGAATATGGTTTAGGAAGTATTGTTAAAAAAATTACAGGCACTGTAAAGAAAGTTGCAAAGTCACCAATAGGTAAAGCTGCACTAGCAATTGGATTAGGTGCATATGGTTTAGGAAAAGGTCCTTTTGCTCCAGGTGCAAAATTTGGTGAAATATTTGGTGCTGGATTTTTAAAAGATTTAGGTATAGGTGCAGCTATTGATGAAATACCAGGCGGCGGTGTAACAGCAGGTATTGTAGGGGCATCGTTATTAGGTGGATTACTAACTAGTAAACAACCAGAACAAGATATAAATGCACTATCTCAACGAATCTCTGATCAAACAGGTATTGATGTGGCTAAGATTAGAGGAGAGGTACAACAAGCATACCAAAACAAAGACACAAGTTCATTAGCACAGAAGTATCCATTCTTAGTAGATCAAGAATACTCTGCATCATTTGCTAAAGGTGGTAGAATAGGTTTTGAAAATGGTGGATCATATAAAGATTTTGAAGAATTTATGATGAAAAGAGGTGAAGCTATGAAAGAGTTTAACAGAAATAAAATATTAGAAGAGTTTCAAAAATATATGAAGAGCAAAGACCCTACTGTAGAGGCATCTGTTGGTGGTAAAATTGAAGATAAAAAAGAAAAAGAGGGTATTATGATGGCATCAGCCCCTGGTCCAAAAGATGATTACGATGATATAGCTAGAGAACTATTTGGTAAAGGTTATAAAGAATTAACACCAGAAGAATTAGAAATGTTTCAAGAAGAACTAGAGAGATTAATGAATAAATTTAGAGGAGCAAAAGGTGGCATAGCATCTATGGCTGAAGGCGGTATGATGGACCTAGGCGGCAATGAAATGGACCTTAGAGGCGGTGGATTTGTGCCCATAGGTGCAAAAGAGAAAGCAGACGATGTGCCAGCCAGATTATCCAAGAATGAGTTCGTATTCACAGCTGATGCTGTAAGAGCAGCAGGTGGAGGAAGTGTTGATAGAGGGGCAGATTTAATGTATAAAACAATGAAACAATTGGAGAACAAGGTAGTCTAATGGCAATAACAGAATCACGAGTATTACCACCACAATTTATAGAAGATCTAGCAGTCGATTTTGGTAAACAACTTACGGCACAGACAGCTGTACCGATAGATACAACTAAATTTGCACCGTCAGTTGCAGCTCAAGACCCATTACAGACACAAGCAGCAACTTTAGCACAAGCTGGTATTGGTTCTTTCGAACCTTTTGTGCAAGCAGCGCAACAAGCAGGCACAGATTTCTCTACAGGTATTGCATCAGCACAAGCGTTAACAGGCACGGGTGCTGGCACAGGAGCAGGATCTATTCAAGATTTTATGTCTCCATTTCAACAACAAGTTATTGATGCAACATTAGCTGACTTTGATCAACAAAGAGCGATACAAGAACAAAACATTAGATCAAGACAAGCACAGTTAGGACAACTAGGTGCAGGTAGAGCTGGTGTAGAATTAGGACAATTTAGATCAGACTCAGATAGAGCAAGAGCTGCGCTACAAGCAGGGTTGTTACAAACAGGATTTCAAGAAGCGGCAGATAGAAGACAACAAGAATTATTAAATCAAATTAATTTAGCAAACCAACAATTAGTTGGTGGACAGTTTCAAACAGGACTAGCTTCACTAGTTCCAGGCTTACAAGGCAGAGACATTAGTACTTTAGGATCAGTGGGCGCTATCCAACAAGCACAAGCACAGGCTCAATTAGATGCAACAAGAGAAGCAGAGAGACTTGCAGCGTTTGAACCTGTGGACAGACTAAATAGATTTGGATCTGGTATCGCACAACTTATTAGTGGATACCCAGCAGCAGGCACAAGATTACAAGTGTCTCCAAATCCAACACCATTACAAACAGCTCTTGGTATCGGTACGACACTAGCTGGTATCTACGGAGACATAGGTAAAGGTTACGCAGCATTTCAAGGAAACGTATAATGAGAAACAGAATATTAAAAAGACCGATGTTTAGATTAGGCGGTAGCGCTGAGAATGAAGGTATTATGAATGGTATGAGAAAAAGATATCAACAAGGTTCAAAGCCAGAAGATATTGATTCAACATATCAAGAAGGTGATTTTAACGTTAACCCTACAAATCAAAGAACAACTGAAAGACCGTCATTTAGAGATATACTTGTTCAATCACCAAACCTTAGTCCGTTCTTAACAGAGTTTGGTTTAAATTTGTTATCACAATCACCAACAGGTAATATATTTCAAACGGCAGCCACTGCAGCAAAAGAGCCATTTCAAAGATTACAGGCTAAAAGAGCAATGGGTGACGAAAGAGATTTTGAAAGAGAATTGTTAGAAAGAAAATTAGAGGTGCAAAAAGAAATTGCTAGTGGAGATAATAAAGAATATGATTTAGCCTATAAATTAGGTTTAGAAAAATTTGAAAATCCTGCGCTAGCTAAAAACTTTGCTGAGTTTTATACTACAATTCAACCAACTGTTGGCACAACATATGGAACACAGTTTGGTGGTGTACTAGAACAAGACGTATCACAACAAAAAATAGCTAGACAGGTAGGAAAAAATTTAGACAAACAGGGTAAACTTAATAAAATATTCTACGATGTTTACACAGGTAGTTTCAAACAATTAGTAAAAGATCAACAAGGCAACTATAAATTTATAGCTGCAGCAGGGGCCGCTAGTGTAACAGATATAGAGGGAGAAACATTGCCTACAGAAAAAGATAAAAGAGACGAATACAGAGAAAAAATAAATCCAGAGTTAGAAAAAATAAGAAAACAAAAGAGAAAAGAATTTCAAGAAAGTCTACCAGATTTTGTACCAGACGAAGATGTAGATATATAGGAGGAACATGGCAGAATTTGTCCCTCTTCAAGGTCCAGAAAAAAACAGTGACGCAAGTTGGTATACATCCATAGGTGCAGGCATAGTATCAGGTGTTCTTAAAACTGTAGAGGGTGTTGTATCTCTTGGTGCAGAACTTGTGGATCTTGGAGCAGACTCAAACACAGTAGCAGACGTAGAAAAATTTTTTGATAAGATTAATCCTTTTGAAGAAATAGCTGATGATAGAGTTATAGGTAAACTTACAGAAACATTAGTATCCATTGGTATACCTGGAGCTATTGGATTTAAAACAGCAACAAAATTAGCAGACAAGGCGTTAAAAGCAAAACGAGCTGGTCAATATGCAAACTTTAAATCACCAAATGCGATGAAAGGTTTAATGCAAGCAGAAAAATTAAATAAAAGAGCAGGCTACAAAAGGTTTGCCGCTGGTGTTTTTGGTGGTGCAACAGGAGAAACATTTGTTGCAGACGTGGATGATATAGGTTCTTTTGGTGATTTCTTTGACGGACCAACAGCATTAGATAGAGATGAAACTACAGGTAGTGATGAGGCTACTAGACGATTAGCCAATAGATTTAAATTTGGTGCAGAGTCTTTGTTTATTACACCCTTTGTATACGGTGTAGGTAAATCAGCAAAAGCATTAGCAACTAGAGGTAAAGAGTTAGCATACAGTGATAGTGTATTTGAAAGATGGTTAGATAAATATGTTGGTAGTGGTTTTAGACCTAGAGGAGATTTACCACAAGAAGTGTTTGATTCTGAAATGGCAAAAGCAGGATTAAAAGCCAGAGATAGTTTTAGAGCAAAAGAGCTTGTAGAAAATATAACAAAAGAAGCTGATGGTATGATACCAAAGCTATCTAGATTTTTTGATACTAGCACTGCATCTGCAGAAAAAGAATTATATAAAAAACTTAACGATGCATTATTTGATGGTGATTTGACAAAAGTTATTGATCCAAAGGTTACAGATGAATTCGTAAATTATCTAACATCTGCTGGTATAAAAGAAAAAACCACTCAAGACTTATTAACAAACGTAAATGCTGCAAGAGGAGAGTTTACTAATTTAATTCAGATACTGGAAAGAAACGCTGATACACCAGGCGCCATATCTGCAGGTAAAAAGAACTTACAGGAAATATTAAAAGATAGAATACAAGGTTGGGTGGGTAATACTTATAAAGTATTACAAAAACCAAAAGGACTTGCAAAATTTTTTAGAAACACAGAACCAACAGAAGAAGCTTATGCAGGAGCTATAAATTTATTTAGAAGATACTTAGCAAAAACTGATGAAACAAGAACTAAACCTTTTAATCTTGACAGCACAGAATATTTTGAACAAGCAAAAACTGCTGTTGATGATATTATTAATCAAGTGCAATTAAAAAAGAAACCTGGACCATTACCTGATTTTACTTACCAAAACAAAACAGGGATGGTAAAAACTAAAAGTTTTGAAAAAGCTGTAGGTAAAGGTAGTAAAGTATTTAGACAGTTGTTTGGTGAGATAGAGGATCCTAGATATTCTATCTTTAATGCTATGACAAACCTTTCATCTGTGGCAAGAACTGCAACATACTTTGATAATATTGCTGCAAAAAACACAGAAGTACAAGCAGCAGGTGGTAGAGGATTTTTTTGGAACACAGAGGAGGCAGCAAAAGCTGCAGTGAACTCACCGACAACAGGTATACAGATAGTTAAAGTTGATGATGTTATTGAAAAATTACCTGGATCAAACACGATTATAAATCCACTCAAAGGTAAATATACAACAAAAGAAATAGCTGATGGTATTAAAAATTTAAATGGTGTTGCATCTGGATTAACTGCTGCGATTAGAGGCAGAGAGGGCGCTAACCCTGCAGAACAAGCTGTAAGTTGGTTTTATAGAAATCTTATGTTGTTTCCAAAAGCAATATCACAATTAGCAAAAACAGTTTTATCCATACCTACACACTTACGTAACTTTTTTAGTGCTGGTGCATTTGCTGGTGCTAACGGTGTTTTATTTGAAGGATTAACTAATCCTGGTTTATTAAAAAGAGCTTTTTCAGAAGGTGTTGATGTATCTGCGCTATTAAAATTAGGACCTGGTAGTGCAAAAGCACAAGCAGCGTACAGAGAATTATTAGAACTTGGTGTTGTAAATTCACAAGTTCAAATTGGTGACTTAATTAATCTTTTAAAAGATGCAGGTGGTGGATCAAATGTTGCAATTATGGATGCAACACTATCGCCATTTATGCGTAAATTAAAAAAATTAGGTAGCTTCTTTCAAGGTAAATATGTTGCAGAGGACGATACATGGAAGATTACGAACTATGTAGTTGAATTAGATAGATTAAAACAAGCTGCAATAAAACAAGGTGTTGATGTAGCAGATCCTGCAATACTAAAAGGATTAAAACAAGATGCTGCAAACATTGTAAAGAATACAGTGCCTAATTATGCCTTTGTAGGTAACTATGTAAAAGCATCTAGACTATTGCCAATTGGTAATTTTATGTCATTTCCTGCAGAGATTATGAGAACGACAACAAACATTGCAGAGCAAGGTTTAAAAGAACTACGACACTCTAAACCAGTAAGAGGCAGCAACGTAACACCTTATGTTATTGATGCTGCAACAGGACAACTAGTTAAGAACGATAATCCTATGTATGCAACAGGTTTTAAAAGAATATCAGGACTTGCATTTACAACAGTGGCTGTGCCAGAGATTGTTGTTGAAGGAGCAAAAGCTATATACGATGTTACACAAGAAGAGATAGATGCATTAAGACAATTCGTACCTGAGTGGTCAAGAAACTCTACATTAGTTCCAATAAAACTAGATGACGGTGAACTAAGATACATAGACTTCAGTCACAGTAATGCATACGACGTTATAGCTAGACCTTTTAATACTATGTTTAATGAAATATTAGATGGGCAAAAAAGTGATGAAACAATATTATCTGGTGTTGTAGATGGTATAAATAAATCTGGTGCAGAACTTATGAACCCATTTATATCCGAATCTATTTGGACACAAGCAACAGCAGATATAGTTACTAGAGGTGGAAGAACTAAAGACGGTAGAAGATTATATACAGATCAAACATCTGCTGGTGATAAAATGGCAATTAGATTTTTACATTTAGGTGAAGCTCTTGCACCATCATACAAACAATTTTTAAGATTAGGACAAGCTGCCTTTGGTACACCTACAAAGAGAGGGGATCAATTAGATATAGGACCAGAACTTGCAGGATTTATGGGACTACGTCCTATTAAAGTAGATCCTCTTGCTTCTATGGGTTTTAAAATATCTGAATATCAAACAGGTATTAGGGATGCTAGAAGAGAATTTACAGGTGGTTTCTTTGGAATATTAAGAGGTGGTCGTATTAAACCAAACGATGTAATAGAAGCTTATTATAAATCTAATAGAGCTAGATTTAATGTACAAAAAGAAATGAATAAAAATATAAATGCAGCAACAATACTTGGCGTTGATCCTAATAGATTAAGAACAGAGTTTAGAGACAGACAAATAGCAACATCTACATTTAGAGATTTAAGAGATGGTAGATATGATCCATACTTCCCATCAAAAGATATTAGAGATAGATTTAGAGAGATTGCACAGAACTTAGGAGATGTAGATGTATTTCCAGAGGTATCTGGCACATTACGATTAATGAGAGATCTATTTAGACAATTACCTTTAGATGGCTCTTTTGATATTGAACTAGGTGATTTTTTATTTGAAGACCTAGGCACAGTATCTACACCACAACAAGTGTCATCTGCTACACCAATTGTCCAACCTGCACCACAACCAGCGGAAGGACAACAGTTGACAGATACTCAACTTGCATTATTATCACCAGAAGAGCAAATTATAGCTCTAAGGAATAGGAGAACTTAATGGCTATTGAACCTAAAACAACTAGAGAACACATTGTAGCCCTGTATGGACACATATCAGGTGTTAAAAAGAATATTAATCATATGCACAAAGGTATTCACGAATTGGGTGGCAAGATAGACAAAATCTATTGGGTTCTTTTAGCAGCGGTGGGGTCCGTTGCCATACTTTTACTAGAAAGATTTATAACTTAAATCCAAGATTTTAATTCTTCGCCCATAACTTTAGACGCAATATTAATTTTTTTACGAAGAGACTTTACAATCTTTGTATCTACAGTTTTTTCTGCTATGATATCTACGTATGTCACTGTTTTCTTTTGCCCTATTCTGTGTGCTCTGTCTTCTGATTGCATTCTTTTTTCAAGATCATATCCATTAGAATAATAAATAACAGTGTTAGCCTGTGTTAACGTAATACCATATCCACCTGTTTGTGGTGTTCCTACAAAGAATCTTACCTTATCATTTGTTTTAAAATTTTTAATTGCATAGTCCCGTTCTTCAGGTAGCGTCTTGCCGTAGTAATGAACCACGGAACCCGGACCATACTTGTCTTCTAACAACTTATAAATATTCATCACATCATGTTGATAGTGTGCCCAGATAATGGCTTTACCTTCTATCTCTTCTAAAACATCCAGTAATTCTGCTAGTCTATTATTTTTTATTTCTTGTATACTGCCATCATCAGCAGAGAAATGGCCACAAGTTATTTGATGTAGTCTCATAAGCTGTGTAAGTGCTGTCATAGTTGTAACAGTTTTACCATTTAATGTAGCTAATGCTTCTCTTTTCATTTGGTCGTATAGTTTCTTTTGTTCAGCTGTAAGCTGTATTTCTCTCTTCATGTAAATCTTATCTGGTAGATCCAAACAATCTTCTTTTAATACTCTGTAAGAAAAAGGTTTTAATTTATCAGATAACTCACCTAGGTTTTGATAACCCGTAACAAGATTAATTGAACGACCTGATATGTTTGCACTTTTCATTATTGCATACCTGTTTCTAAAACTGTAATACGATGCAAAGTCTAGTAGTCTAGGATCTAAAAACTCACATTGTGAGTAAAGATCTAGTGGATTTCTAGTTACAGGAGAACCTGTCATTATCCGTCTATATTTACAAATAGATGACAACGATAATATGTTCTTTGTTCTTTTTGCTTTTGGATTTTTTATTGTAGTAGACTCATCGATAGCCATTAAAGATTTATGTGATCTTAAAAATTTAGCTGCAAATAATCTGCCCTTGTCTGTGCTAAAAGCTTCTACGTTCATTATGATTATGTGAAGCTCATGACCTGTTTTGAACAGTTGGTCTAATTTATCTTGTTGTTTTTTATTAATATTAGCTTGCCACAATACGGTCACATTCTCTATGTGATCAGGTAAATGTGCAGGCAACTCCTGATTGTACCAAGTGCCCACAACACCTTTTGGTGCAACTATTAGTGCTCCATCTACTTTACCTTTATCGTAAAGCATTGCTAAATTATCTATTAGGACTTTTGTTTTGCCAGTACCCATTTCCATAAAATATGCGAACGTATCTCTATTCCAAGATTTTTCTAAAGCAGTTAACTGATGCGCATACGGCTTCTTTTTAAATTTATATTTCATCTTTCTATTGACTTGTATATAGGATTTTGCTAATAAGTCAAGCATGAAAGAAAAAGAAAGTATGGATTATAAAGATATAAAAATATCTAAACCTACTGTTTATGTTGTGCAAGAGATTGCAGGCACAAGAGAAGGCCGTCCTAAATTTAATATTATGGGTGCAGCAGAATATGGTAAGTTAAAATTTTTATTAGATGAAAGATCACAAATGATTTTTTCACCTGGTCCATTGATTTTCAAATTAAAAAATCTAGTAAAAGATTTCAAACCTACAGACTACTTGTTATTAACAGGAGATCCTGCTATAATAGGTGTTGTCTGCAGTTTGGTATCAGAGCAAACAAATGGCAGATACAATCTCTTAAAGTGGGATAGACAAGAAAAAAGATACTATCCAATAGAGATTGATTTGTACGGAACAGGAGCAAAGAATGACGATTGATTTTGAAAAGGATCAACAAGAAGTGTTGGATAAAACAACAAATGTAAATAAACTCGCTGATAAAATCAGAGAGATGCAAGCAGTCCAGAAAGCAATAGAGATGGACGAAGAACAAATCAAACAAAAGAAAAAACATTTAGAACATATATCAGGTGAAGTCATACCTACTATGTTATCTGAAATGGGTTTATCTTTTCTTAAACTACAGGATGGATCTTCTGTAGAAGTTAAAACGAATTATAGCGCCACTATCACACAAGCAAAAAAAGAGGAGGCGTTTAACTGGCTTCGTGAGAATGGCCTGGGCGACATAATCAAAAATGAGATATCCGTGTCGTTCGGTCGTAACGAGGATAACAAGGCGGCTGATTATGCCAACCTTGCAAAGGGTCAAGGTTTCGAACCTCAGCAAAAACTGAAGGTCGAACCTATGACTCTGAAAGCGTTAGTCCGTGAGCGTATGGAGGCAGGTAAAGAAATGCCAACGGAACTTTTCAACATATATGTTGGAAACAAAACAACAATAAAAAGGAAACAATAAACATGAGCGAAGTAGCAAAAAAGAAAGAAGGCGCATTAGCTGCAGTTAATTTTGAAGCTGATGCAGGCCAAGGCTTAAACATGACGCAAGAAGATCTTGCGTTACCGTTTTTAAAAGTCTTGGGTCAATTATCCCCTGAGTGTAACAAGAGGGACGCTAAACATGTCGAGGGGGCAGAACCTGGCATGATTATAAATACCGTGACAAACGAGATTTATGATGGCGTTAAGGGGATAGATGTCGTTCCGGTGCACTACAAAAGACAGTACATCGAATGGCAAGATAGAGGTGAGAGTCAAGGTGCTCCAGTAAAAATATACGAAGCTGGGGATGACCTACCGTCAACTACAAGAGACAAGTTTAACAAAGATAGATTAGCAAATGGTAACTATCTTGAAAATACAGCAAGTCACTTCGTAGTTGTACTTGGCAACAATCCAACAACAGCATTGATATCTATGAAAGCTACTCAATTAAAAGTGAGTAGAAAATGGAACTCAATGATGATGGGTTTAAAGATGCAAGGTAAGAACGGTATGTTTACACCGCCAACATATAGCCATATTTATAAGTTAAAAACTGTGCAACAGTCGAATGACAAAGGCACATGGTTTGGCTGGGATGTGTCTAGAGTTGGACCTATTGAAGACGCTGGTATTTACAAGATAGCCAAAGACTTTGGAGCAAACGTTTCAAAGGGTGAGGTAAATGTAAAACACGGCGAACAAGAATCCAAATCCGATTCACCGTACTAAAGACTTCCATTGGAAGGACCTAGAGGCCGGTGATGGGAGACTGGATCCGGCCTCGCAAAATAATTATGGAAAGATTTAGACAGATATTTACAGGATTAATGCGAGCACATGGTTGTACCTATGTGGACAAGAAGGGTGCCGATGGACTTAAAGTCAAAGGTAAATCGTTTGTAAAACGAGAACCAGTAACAGACGAACTTTGGCAAAATCATTTAAATGGTATTGAACCTAGTCTTGGTATCATACCAATCAATGAGGATAACAAATGTAGATGGGGATGTATTGATGTAGATAAATACACTCTTGATCACAAAGAAATTATTAGAAAGATAAACACATACAAACTACCACTAGTAACATGCAGATCTAAAAGTGGTGGTGCACATATATTTTTATTTACAACAGATCTTGTGCCTGCAAAACTAATGCGAGATAAACTTATGTCTGTTAGTGCGATACTTGGATTTGGTAATGCTGAGGTATTTCCAAAACAGATTGAATTAAAATCGCAAGATGATACAGGAAATTTCTTAAACTTACCATACTTTAATTTTAAAAATACAACAAGATATGCCTATGATTCTAAAGGTAATGCTGTTACACTGTCAGATTTTTTACAAAACTTAATACAGATCTCTCCACAACAACTACAAGATTTAAAAATACAGAGACCACCATCAGAGTTTGATGATGGACCACCTTGTCTTGAGTCACTAACAAGAGAAAAATTATCTGATGGTAGAGACAGAGTATTGTTTCAATACATGGTGTATGCAAAAAAGAAATGGCCAGAAGAATGGCGTAATAAACTTAGCACATTTAATCATAGATATTTTTCAAAACCACTTACAGATGACATCATAGAAAGAAAAAAGAAAGATAATAAAGATTATGGTTTTAAATGTAATGAAGAACCAATGTGTAATCATTGCGATAAACAATTATGTAAGACAAGAAAGTTTGGTATTGGCACACAGCTATTGTTTCCACAACTATCAGACCTACAGATTGTAAAACTAGATCCACCACTGTACAGACTTAATGTAGATGGTGAGAGAGTAGAGATAAAAGCAGAAGAATTACAAGAGCAAAGATTATTTATACGAGCATGTATGAATCAAATACACAAGTATCCACCAAAATTAAAACCAAAAGACTATGATATTATGGTTACATCTTTGATGGCTAACCCAGAACTTGTAGAGGCGCCAGAGGGCGCATCTAAAAAGGATCAGCTATCACAACATCTTGAAAATTATTGTACAAGTAGAACTGCAGAGGGCGCAACAAAAGAAGACATGGAGTCTGGTAATGTGTGGAGCAAAGGTGGTTATCATCATTTTATCTTTGGTGAATTTTATCACAAGTTTTTACACAGACACAAATGGTCAGAAAAGTATGACGTAACAAATTTTTTACTTACAGAACATTGTGGTTGTGAAGTAGTAAGAATGACAATAGGTAAGAAGAAGTTATCAATTATAAAAGTGCAAGAGTTTGAGAAGGAAGACATGAAAGTAAAAGATAGAGTATTTAAAAAGGAGGACGCGTTTTGAGGAGACCATCATTTAAGAGTGATATATCAATTATTACTGTGATTTGTATCGCTACTATTCTGATGACACATTTATTATGAAAATGCTCATTGATTTTAATTTAAAAGAAGAAGGACCTATTCATCAAATAATTAAAAAGTGGATATGGTACAAAATAAAAAATGAAAATGGCGCTGAATTTTCTACTGAAACTCCATACTTTAATGGAGGAATGACATTAAAAAAATGTAACGCTCACATGGAATATAAAACTATTTTAAATGGATTAAAGATAATTCCAGACATAGCTGTTTTAGATTCTAACAACAAACTTGAAACGGTTATAGAGTGCATTGATTCATCAAGACCAAGCTTTGAAAAATATCAATGCTACATTAATTCAAATATCAATGTAATTTTTGTTCCGATTCAAAACCTACACTCTCTAAATTTGGGAAGAATAAAAGCAGATCTTATTGTAAAAAAATATAAGGGAAAAAATTTTGATGAAAGTTTAACTAATGAAAGATTTGAAATTTTATTTAAACATTTTTCAAAACTTAATTATAGCACTTTCTATGAATATAGATACATAGGAAAATTTGAAAACGATGATACGCTTTTTCTTTTTAGAAAAGGACCTGAAGGTGTTGGTTTTTTTAATTCTACTGATGTAAATCAAGACGGTGATTTTGCTAAAAGCAACTCTAAAAAAATTCCTACTTTTTTAAAAGAATACTTAAAAAGATTTTGTTCAAATAAACCTAATCAAATTATAAATATGAAATTTAATTCATTTGTGCCTTACGAGGAATATAGGCGAGGTATTAGAAAACCTATCTATAAAAAAATAGTTTACTGGGAGATGAATAGATGAAAACAATTGTATTGGGACCACCAGGCACGGGTAAAACAACTACACTATTAAATGAAGTAGATAAGTATTTAAAACAAACCGATCCTGATAAGATTGGTTATTTTTCTTTTACACAAAAGGCAGCATATGAAGCAAGAGACAGGGCCATGTCTAAGTTTAATCTATCAGAGGATGACCTACCATATTTTAGAACACTACACTCACTAGCGTTTAGAAGACTAGGTATAAAAAAAGATGAAGTCATGCAGCGTAGACACTATGAAGATCTTGGTAAAAAGATGGGACTAATAGTAGATTATCACGAGTACGATAACGAACACTCAGGATTATTTACAACTAAAAGTGATTTACTACGCATAGTACAGATAGCTAAACTACGAGGTATCACACCAGAACAACAGTATAATTTAAAAGAACATACACAAGATATAACAGTGCACCAACTTAAACAGTTTGTACATGATTTAGATCAATACAAGAAAGACTATAACTTAATAGATTTTACAGACATGATTACAGAATTTGTTAAATCAGATAGATCTCCACGATTTGATGTTGTATTTATAGATGAAGCTCAGGATCTATCATTATCCCAATGGGATATGGCAAGGTCAATATGGGATAAAACAAGGGATACTTACATTGCAGGAGATGATGATCAAGCTATATTTAGATGGGCTGGTGCAGACGTAGATGGTTTTATAGCACAAACGGGAAAGATAATGCAGTTGACACAGTCATACCGTATACCGCAGGTAGTTCATGATGTGGCATCACGCATAGTAAATAAGATACAAAACCGACTACCAAAAGAGTGGAGACCAAAAACACAAAGAGGACTACTTTCATATTACGATGATTTTGAACAAGTTAACATGAAGCAAGGTAATTGGCTAGTGCTAGCTAGGACTAAATTTATGTTAAAAGATTTAGAAGATAAATTATACTCACAAGGGTTGTATTATCAGAACAAATTTAAAACAAACAGTGAACAAGACTTGTACACTGCTGTAAATGATTGGGAAAATCTTCGTAAAGGTGTGGACATAAATTACGACCAAATTAGTAGGATATCATCTTACATGTCAGAAAAACATTTTGAAAAAAATTGTTTGAAGTACATGGACAAAGATGCAAAACACACTATGCAATCTCTACGAGAACGAATGTGGTTGAAAACAAATGATGTATGGTATAATGCTTTTGATAATGCACCACAGAAGAAAGTTAGATACATCAGAAGGATGAGAGAAAACGGTGAGAAGTTAAACTCTACTCCAAGAATTACTCTGTCTACAATACACGGAGTAAAGGGTGGTGAACAAGATAATGTAGTTCTCTTGACTGATTTATCTAGAAACACACAAAGAAACTACGAACAAAATCCTGATGATGAGAATAGATTATTCTATGTTGGTGCAACTAGAACAAAAAATCATTTACATGTCATCAGACCAAAAGACATTTATAAAGGATATAAAATATGACAGATGTAGATATGTTTAAAAAATTAAGTCCACAAGATAAACAAATAGGTGGATCCCACTATAAAAATTTTCACATTCAGCCATACGAATTTATTTCTAAAAATAACCTCTCGTTCTTCCAAGGCTGTGTTGTGAAATACGTTTGCAGATATATGAAAAAGGATAAGATAAAAGATTTAGAAAAGATTATACACTATTGTGAGTTAGAAATTAAAAAGATGAAGGACATGAAATGAAGACACCATTATTTAAACCACAAACAGAGTGGCTACCACCAACAGATTTTCCTGATCTAAGAAAGTATGATGAGATAGCCATCGACTTGGAGACAAAAGATCCAAACCTAAACGAAAGAATGGGATCTGGTTCTGTTGTGGGTGTAGGTGATGTGGTTGGCATATCTTTGGCCACACACGATTGGTGTGCATACTATCCTATAGCACATGAAGGCGGTGGCAATATGGATCGTAAAATGGTTCTTGATTGGTTTCAGAATCAAATGCGGTCACCCTCTACAAAAATATTTCACAATGCAATGTACGATGTGTGTTGGCTAAGAGCACTTGGCATACAAGTTAATGGTATGATTGTTGATACAATGATAGCTGCATCTCTTATCGATGAGAACAGATATAGGTATGATTTGAATGGTATATCAAGAGATTATCTTGGTAAAGGTAAAGACGAAGCTGCACTATACGAAGCTGCAAAGTCTTGGGGTGTAGATCCCAAAGCAGAGATGTATAAGCTACCAGCTATGTACGTTGGATCTTACGCAGAGCGTGACGCCCAACTTACATTGGAGCTATGGCAGGAGTTTAAAAAAGAAATAATACACCAGGACCTAGAAGCTATATTTTCTATGGAAACTAAACTGTTTCCTGTTCTTGTTGACATGAGATACCTTGGTGTGCGTGTAGATCAAGACAGAGCAGCCATCGAAAAGAAAAGAATGGTTGAAGAAGAAAAGAGATTACTTGGTGGTGTGTACGCAGAGACAGGACAAGAGGTACAGATATGGGCTGCAAGATCTATTGCAAAAGTATTTGATAAGTTAGGACTACCGTATGATAGAACAGAAAAAACACAAGCACCCAGCTTCACTAAAAACTTTTTAGCTAATCACCCACACAAAATTGTACAAGCCATTGCAAAAGCAAGAGAGATAAACAAAGCACATACAACATTTATAGATACAATACTTAAATATTCACACAAAGGTAGAATACATGCAGAGATAAACCAACTACGTGGTGATAGTGGTGGCACGGTCACAGGTAGATTTAGTATGAACAATCCAAACTTACAGCAGATACCTGCAAGGAACAAAGACCTTGGACCACGGATCAGAAGTTTATTTATACCAGAAGAACATTGTAAGTGGGGTTGCTTTGATTACAATCAACAAGAACCACGTCTTGTTGTGCACTACGCAGCGTTACAGGGTTTCTATTCTGTAGAAGATGTTGTTGATGCATACAAAGGCGGTGATGCAGACTTCCATCAGATTGTAGCAGACATGGCTGACATTGGTAGATTTCAGGCCAAAACAATTAATCTAGGTCTTTTCTATGGTATGGGTAAAAACAAATTACAAGCAGAGCTAGGCATAAACAAGTTACAAGCAGAGGAATTATTTAAACAGTATCACACAAAGGTGCCATTTGTTAAACAGTTGATGGACGCTGTCATGGACAGAGCGCAACGTAGAGGTAAAGTTAGAACGTTGCTGGGTCGACTATGCAGGTTTCATCTATGGGAGCCAAACCAGTTCGGTATTCACAAGCCATTGCCTCACGATGATGCGCTCTCGGAACACGGACCAGGGATCAGAAGAGCATACACATACAAAGCTTTGAATAGATTGATACAAGGATCCGCAGCAGACATGACAAAGAAAGCTATGATAGATCTACATGCAGAAGGTATAATACCACATTTACAAGTTCATGATGAATTAGATATATCTATACTAAATAAAAAAGAAGCAGAGAAAGTAAAAGAAATTATGGAGTCAACAGTGACCCTTGAAGTTCCTAACAAAGTAGATTATGAAGAAGGGGATAATTGGGGCAGTATCAAATGAGGTTAAATTATGGCATATCTAAACGCAAACATACCACCGGAATACGCACAAATCAGGAGAGAGTATCTCTATGACCTTAAGAAACATCATGGAGAAGTTGAAGACTGCATTATCTTTGGTCTATCGGCTATTACAGGGCGTAGTATCCTTTTTCATTGTATTATGGAAAATGGAGCTATCTACTATCGTCTCCCGATATCTGCATTCATTCAAAGAGGGTTTAAACCGCAAGAAGTTCCTAGACGTAGAC
>VTLG01004247.1_pt1 | contig 29323 bp, 41 predicted proteins | sample 4694571 | NCBI WGS metagenome assembly VTLG01 (sample SAMN12604809, study PRJNA352737) | marine metagenome | biome: ENVO:00000447; feature: ENVO:00000209|ENVO:00000569|ENVO:01000036; material: ENVO:00002151; isolation source: viral sequences binned using virsorter ...
TAATGATTATTCATTTGATATAATGGTAAGTAAAAGACCTGAATACACAAATGAAGATACAGATGTTCTTGCAAACTTTAAGAGTACAGCAGAACGATTAGAGACATCTGAGATGAAAGTATGGGCAACATTCTTTGAGAAACAAATACAAAGTATTTATGCTCACCTTAAAAACGCTAACCTTAAAAAAAGTGAACCTATACATTCACGATTTGCAGATGTGATAAATTATTGTTATTTGGGTTACGCATTATTCGTAGAAAGAGATGGTAAGAAAAAGATTAATTAAATTTATTGCTATTGGATTGATAGCAGTATTAAGTATATTTTATGTCAAACACAAACAGAAGGAAGGGACACGACTACGAAAGGAAGATCAGACTGAATTTTAGGGAACTTGGTTGGTCTCGTTGTGAGACATCAAGGTACGCATCTAAAATGATGGATGATAGAAAGATTGATTTAGTTAACACTAAACCGTTTGCAGTTCAATGTAAAGCAAGTATAAACAATCCATCATACCACAAGATATTCAAAGATATGGAAGCAGACAAAGATGATTATAAGGTTATCTATCATAAAAGAATGAATGATAATGAATATGTTATTATTCAGAAAAAAGATTTTCACGAATTACTTGAAATGTTAGTTGCTAATAAGATCATTAACTGTGAGACATAAATTAAGCTAATGAGACATCAAGTATCCGAAAACGAAAGGAAACGTGCATTATTACAGTCTTTTGAATGTCTCACTAAAAAAGAGATAGAGTGGTCTTACGATGAATCAGAATCCGATGATTGGTCTAAACTTCACGATCATATTCTTAGACTTCAAAAAAAATATATATAAAATATTGTTTATATTGGTATTATTTTTTATATATGTATATATTTTTTTACAATTAAATAATTTAATATGAATATAATAACTAAAAAAGTTTCTTTTAATAAATTAAAAAGTTTGTTAGAAGATAAAAATTTAATTCCCTTCAATAGGGAAATAAAAAAAACACACACAAAAAATATGGCAGAAAGTATATTTGAGTGTGGTGTTTTACGTGATCCTGTAATTGGTGACATTTCTTCTTTTGATAAAAAGAAAAAATGGGTTTTGATAGATGGTCAGCATTTGTCTCAGGCAATAGTTCAAAATAATTATAATAATAATGAAAGCGTTTTGTGTAAAATAAAAAAGTATTCATCAAAGGAAGAAGTTATAAACGATATTTCTTTACTGAATAACACACAAAAAAAATGGAATGATGAAAACTATTTAAAGGCTTGGTATAATTATGGTACTGATAATCCTAATTGGCAATATTATTCGGAATTATATAGATTAAATTTTGATGTTTTTATAAATCTACCTTTAGGATTAATATTATCTGTATATACAAACAGTAAAAGATCGTTCAAACTTGGTAGGCTAAATTTTCCAAATAAAAATTTTAGTGATAAACTTATTATAGTTTGTAATATGCTTAAAGAAAAATTTAAAAAACCTGCTCACACAATTACTGGTCTTGTGATGTGGTGTAAAAGTAAAAAAAATATTGATTTTAAAAAACTACAATCAAGGTTAGAGGTTTCTCTTAGAAACAATGAAGATCAGAATTTCAATGGTAGAGATGACTTCAGGGATTTTGTAAATAATTTATATAATAGAGTTTAAGCGATTTATTATGAAAAATGATAGTTACGATAAGGCAAAAGAGAAAGCACGTAAGAGGCGTGTTAAAAAGCGTATAGAATGGATTAATACGGATTGGTCTGAAAAGATTAAAAACAGCGATGTTAATGTTTCATTAAAGAGTATGATGGAACTGGCTAAAGAGATTGAAGAACTAACTGGTAGAAGCAAATGATATTTGAACACGACATCTTTACGTTTGAGGTTACACGAGATAGAAACAATTTAACAATAACTATGTTAGATTACACTACTGAAAATGGTGAAACAATTATGTTAAATAATCCTTGTGATATGACATACGTTGTTTCCAAATCAGTATATAACGAAGCAAAAGATTTATTAGCAGAATATGAAGAAGATTATTAGAACATTAGTAAAGCGTTTATTGGATATATATTTATGCACAAGAGATTGTTGTTATAGAGTAGTTCCAAGAAAAAACGGTGTATGTAAATTTTGTAAATTAAAATAATATGAAAAAAGTTATTGAAAGTTTCTTATTTTTAATAATGTTATTTGGAACATTATATGTGTCACTAATACTTTTTGTATGAGTTTATATGAATTTTTAAAAAAAAATTTTCTTGATTCATGTTCTAATTCTATGCACGACTTAGAACAAAGAAGAAAAATTATAGAAGAGTTTAAAGAAGAGGTAAACCAGTTTAAAGAATTACTAAATGAGGAATGTAAATCTCTTAAACATTTAGAAAAAAAACCCTAACGAGGAGGTCTGAAGTAAGCATACTGCAATAAAGGATCAGCACTATCTTCAGGTCTTGTTGAAAAGTATCCCCTTGATCTACTTGTAGTTGAGAAATCCCTTAAATTATCTTGATTAGAAACATGAGTTTTAATTTTATATCTGTTCTTAGCTACATTATATTCTAAATTGTCTATTCCCATTTGATCGGTATTGTCAGGCATGGTAGTAAAATTAAGTTTAGGGAAAGTTAACATAGTTATAGGCGTTAAGTAAGTATCACTATCTGAGGTTTTTCTAAACGTACCTTCATATATATTATTATTAACCGATAAATCTGCAAGTCTTAATCTGCACATCATTGCCTCTAAATCCTCTGATTGATTTAAGTCTTGATGATCAAAAGTAACAATGGCACTTGGAGGATTGGCAGTATTAACTAAAGCATTTGCATAACCAGTATCTTCTATCTGACCAAACCTTACATCAATAGGCTGTATAACACCACTATTTTTTCTGTATGTTGTATCAGTAATATTAACAAGCGTTGAATAATATTCTAAATCGGATGTTGCTACAAAGTCAACATCATCTATATAGAATCTAAAATTTGTTCCACTTGAAAAGTTTGCTTCTTCAGGCTCGTAAAATTCTATTTTAATATTACCAGTATTAGGTAATGGCAATATATCAAACCTATATCTTACCCATTCGTTTGCCACATCATTATTAATTGCATTTTTAATTGAACTTGATTGCCATTCGTTAGTGATAGAGTTCCAATATTTAGTAGTACCACCACCGTCAGGAGTAAACGTCAACCTCCAATAGAAAAAGTAATTAAGTAAATTACCATCATAGGTTGCAGGTTGATCTGCAAATATTGCATAAGAAAGTCTTAAATCTTTAGATAAAAAAGTATTACTAAAGTTTGCTGTATTATTAGAAGCAATAAGATTAGTGTCACCACCACCTGAATCATTACCAATATTTAAAAAACATTTTGATCCCTGATAAGGCGTAATGCCATACGTTGCAGTATCCTTATCTATGGCAAATGTAGTGGCAGTATCGGTTATAGTCCAAGTGTTTATTGCAAAAGCATCAGAAGGTATTGAACCACTTGGTGCTGAAGTGTCTTCAAAATCACCATTAGTAAAATTAGATTTTAATAGGTTTTTTATTCTTGTGTTTACTCGTGCTCTAACTGCTGGTCTTTTTATTGTTTTAATTAAGTCATTGTTTACTGGTTGTATCGTATTTGCGTTACCACTTGAATTTATATTTTGTACAACTTGACTTGTTGTAAAAGATTCTGTGCTTTCATTACTACCATTTTTATCATAGGTTATAAACTTAGTTCCAGCAGAACTACTATAACTTTGGTCAAACGCTGACAAGGAGTATGAATCATTAGATATTATAGTCCATGTGTCTTCATGTTGAAATATTCTACAATTAAATAATAATAATAGATTAGTTAAAATAAATTTAGCATCAAGGTTATTTCCATTTTCATTTCTAAAAGCAGACACATCGTTTATTTCTATTTGATCATAAGGGTTTCCATAGTTTGGAGTTACACCAGTTGCTGATGTAGGTTTTATTCTACATAGAAACTTATAAGTAAAATCTAAAGATTTACCACTATCACCTTGACCATTCTCTACGTTGATTTGCCTTAAACATTCTGTTATGGCTTGAAGTCCAGTTGGTTGCGTAGTTGTTAGTTCATAGTCATATCCATTCAAAGTACCTATTAAATCTGAAGCATAGGCTTCTATTAAGAACGGATAAGATTGTAACGGTAAGTTAAATGAATCTTGTACTATAAATCCAGTCCAATATTTTCTGTATATTTCATAATTCTGTCCTCCTGCTGAAGCAAAAATATCTAATGTCAATCTTAATACTGATGAACTTACAACTTCTGCTACCGTAGTTGTTGCATTTGTTTCTGTATTAATTACTATGTCGCCCACCTTTACTGATGCAGTAAAATCTACAGAAGTATCTTTTAATCTTAAAGCTGTAGCGAAGGCATCACTTGTTCCGTTTAGTTTTCTTGATGATAAAATAACTTTAAATTCTCTATCGTTTGAGGGTTCAAGAAAATCAATACTTCCTTCAGCGTTCCAAAGAAAATCTGTAAGATTCCAATTTGTTTCTGACTGTTCCCATGTTTTAGTTCCTGTGGTTTCATCTACATAAAATTGTAGCTTACAAGAACTTCCTATTATTGGATTAAAAAAGTCATTGTCTTGTTGATACGAAATAACTACTGGATCAGCACCCAATATTAAATTATCTGATACAACACCAGTATAGCCATCTTCAAATATTTGTAACAAAAACTTATGTTCATCTGTATCAAAAAAATTTACTCTAAATAGTTCACCGTATGCCATATCATTATCCTGTTATTCGTGCTCTGAAATCACCTGCTCTTTCTAAAGCTAATATTAAGTCTTGACCACGTAATGTAAATTCACCTCTTTGATTACCACTTAAAGCACCGACCATTTGTGGTAATCTATTTAATGGTATAACTGCTTCTGATTGACCTGCCTCTCCTATCATTCCCATAACTGGTTTTGTAATTATACCACCTTTTGCAAAACCTTGTGGTTCACCACCACCACCAGTTGCTAAAGATAAAATACCAGCACCAGCAATTATACCACCTGCTACAGCTAAATTTTTTGCAGTCATTGCAGTAGCAGTAGGATCAAATAAAGATTTCAGAACAGTACCAATTACAAGTGCTATTGACATTTGTACTATCATTTTTGCTAATGAATTAATTATTTGTTTAATTGATTTTTCACCCTGAAGAGCCATTTGTGCAAATGATAATCCTACGGTCATAGCAATATTTTTAAAACCGTCTGCCATTGCACCTAATGCTGATGGCTTTGCAGTCTCTAACATTTCTCTTGTTTTCAGTTTAGCTATTTCAGCTTCTATATTAAAACTACTTGTGGCTTCTGCTAATTTCTGTGTATTTAAAGTAAAACCTTCGTATGTACTTTCAGATTGTGTGAATACTTCATTTGTTTCAACAACTGGTTCTAAAATATTTTGATACTCTGTTTTTAATTTTTCTAAAGCAAGTGTGGTTTCTAATATAACAGCTTTCTGTTTATCTACTGCTAAGGTAGCTTCTAATGCTCTTTTTTCAGATTTCTTAACAGCACTATTATTTTCTTTCCATTTTGCTGTTTGGTTTTCTAAAATTGTAGTTAGCTTGTTTCTATTATCTACTAACTTTGAAAATTCTTTTTGCTCTTCTACAATGGATTGTTTTGCTTCATTTATTGCAACTGCTATTTCTTTTTCTAATCTTGCATAATCTTGTTCAAGTAATTTTTTTCTTAGATTAAATAACTTTAAATCATTACCTGAAAGTTTTTCAGTAGATGAGTTCATCTTATCTAATTCTTTTTTTGTTGCTTTGAAGTCATTTAGTAATGCCTTCTGTGGATTTAAAAGCCTTGTAATATTTTCAAATAAACCTTTGAACTTATTGATAGCACTTGTAAGTATAGGCATTAACGCTTCGCCTATCTCGTTTTTTAAACTATCAAAAGAATCACCTAAGTTTGATATCTGACCACCTAACGTTTTAGATATACCAACCATTGCACCTGATACTCCTTGTAAATCACCAAGTGAAAGTATATAGTTTTGTATTGAATCTGCCGTAAAATCTACTTGTGTCTTAACATTCTTAAAAGTAAACGTGACTTGATCACCTTGTTTCTCTGCTCTTATACCAAATTCTTTTAACCTTTCAAATTCACCAACCTGTGCATCTATGATAGCTTCTGCTAACATCACAAACTCTTTACCTGTAGATGATGCGAGATCACCAAGTTTTCGCATCTCGTCTGATGTTGGTTTAAATCCTTGATTAGCAAGACGTACAAAACTATCTGTTAATTCAGATACTGAGAATGGTGTTTGAGACGCAAACTCTGTAATTCTATTTAATGCTTTCTGTGCTTCTGACGTACTTCCTAAAGTGTTAGTTAAAACAGATTCAAACCTTTGAAATGTAGATGTGGTTTCTATAATAGCACCACCAAATTCCATTATCTTATCTACTGCAAACGCACCAGCTATTACACCACCTACTTTTGCAAGGTTAGAACTAAATCCATTAACGCTCTTTTCGCTTTGTTTGACAGCTTGTTTAAACTTTGATGCGTCACCATCAAATTCAAATAGTAATCTTTCTCTTGCCATAAATTAGAATTTAGTAACAAATATAAATATTTTACATCTTTGATTTTTTACCATCTCTCATTGTCTTATCCCAACCCTTTATAACCTTATCTAATTCCTCTTTTGTCAAAGGTTTACTTATAGTTGTTTTATCTTTTTTGTCTTGTGGTAATTTAAATAATTTTGTAGGTTGTATTCGTTGAGATGACTTAGAAGCATTAACATTAATTAGCATTGCAGATATATATCGTAGCCTTTCCCATTCTAAATTTTCTTTTATTTGGAATGATTCAGCTAAACGAGTGTTTTCGTTAAAAGTATTTTTCCAAAACATATCAGGATTGATACCACATTGTCCTATGTAGAAATCTAATACGCTTTCCCACAAGTCCTCTTCTACTTTTTTTTTTGATCTTTTGAAACTCTTGGAATACCCATATTTAAATCATTACCAAGAATACGAGATTGAGTTAGTGCTGTCATCACTTTTTGTAGTTCTTCAGCACCAAAATCTTCTAACCAAGAACCAACATCATAGATAGTATAATCAATATTATTTTTTTCTTCTTGATCGTAAGCAATCAAACCTGAATATACTAATGCTCTTATTGATGATATATTTAGATTCTCTGTAGTAAAGTATTTTTCTAAATCATTTAATCCGATGTTCAAGGTTTCTGTAAAGTGACACCAAAAATTCATAGAGAAATGGAGGGTTCTTTTCTTCCCTCCAATCTCTACATCTACATAACCTCTTTTGCTATTCATGTAGTAAAATTACTACTAATAATTCAAATATAAAAATTATTAGTTTGTGGCTACAGTTACGCTACCAGTTGAAGTAAAAGTACCACTAAATGTAATTGGTGCTTCTGCATCTGCCGTGTAATCAATAGAACTTATAAACCCTTGAACTGTATAAGTAGTGTCACCACTTACGGCAGTACCAAATCTTGCGTGTATTTTTGTTCTATTATTTGCGTAAGAAATCATAGCGTCTACATCAATCGTATCATCATAAGCAACAAAAGAATCAAAAGATATATCCAATGATCTTGTTCCTGCAATAACCTCTCTATAACCACCACTATCTTTAGAGGTAGCTTCAGGAGTATCTAATGCAAATGATAAACTTGATGATGTTGAATGCCCAAGATTATAAAATGTATTTCCATCTGTAGCAATAGATAGTACAAGTAATGTACCATTCATTAAACCAGTTGAAGCCATAGTATTAAAATTTAATCGTTAAACAAATAATACTACAAACTTATAGAAATAAATGTAAAATTATTTTTATTCTGAAACCTCTAAAGTAACTGAAGTAGGATTTATTTTAGATTCTATTTGAGAATCTAAATTACTTTTTAATTCAGCAACTTTTTCTTCACCCATTGTTGTCTCACACCAGCCAGTAACAGTAGCGTTTGTTAAATCAGCAAATGGAATAAAGTCTTTTATATCTTCAGTAGATATTGATTCAGTACCATATATTGTAGCAGTATAAGGATTATCATCTGCATCAACTTGATCAGAAGTTGCATTAATCCTCCAATGAATGTTATAAACTACATCAGAGTTATCTTCAAATGTAGGATAACAATCTACTGTTTTACAATCCCATGAATAAGTGTTTTCTGCCTTTGCCATAATATTTAAATTTAATTAATACAAATATAGTAAATTTTTAAATTTCTTTTTCCAGTTCTTTAACCCTTGCTTCAAGTTCTTGTATTGACTTTAATAAGATAGGTACTAACTTACTATAATCAACACCCTGCATTTCTTCACCATCCTTTTCACCAGTTACAGCATCAGGCAATATATCTTGTAGTTCATGTGCCTTTACACCATAACTTCTTTTGTCTTCATCCTTCCATTTAAAATCATACATCTTAATATTTGATGCTATTTCTAAAGCGTTGAAATCTTTGTAGTCTTCTTTTAGTCTATAATCAGAAGATGTTGCATAAGCAGTAGTTGAGGAATTAAAAGATATAGAACCACTTGAAGTTCCTGCATTTTGAAAATCAATAGCTATAGAAGTGTTTAAACTTGTTGCTCTATCAAATACTATTTGACCAGCACCATCATCTACATCTGAACCTATACTTACAGCACCATTATCACCATAAGCATCACCACCAATTATAACATTATTACTTGTATCTATAACAAGACCAGTTCCAACTGCTGACCTTAAATGTAAAGCATTATAACTACTTGCAGAATTGTTACCTATTATTTGAAACTGACTTAAACCTGAATCAACACTTGTCTCTACAAACTTCAATCCAAAATTTCTTGAACCTTGAAAAACTGCTACATCACCATCTTCAGCATCAACGCTTAAACAATGTGTTGGTGCTACTGTACCAATACCAACTAAACCACCAGTAGGTTGTAACATTAAAGGATAAGTATTTGCTAAATCAGACCTATCTGTAGCTTGAAGCCAAGTACCATATGGACTACCAGCAACTTGTCCAATATCTAATGTATTATTATTTGAAGTATTTTGTATTCTTACAATTCCATTTTGAGTTGTTCCACTCGTAGCTGGTGAACCACCAACACCATTAATGTTTAGTTTTTGTGATGGGCTAACAACACCGATACCGACATTTGAGTTTGATGCAAGTGTTAGTTGATGGCTTGAAGTATTTTCATTATAAAAACTTAAATAGCTATCATCTGAAGGATGAAATACCCTCCATTTATCAGTTCCATTTCTTGCAAAAGCTAATGTTGTATATGTACCACTTGAAAAAGTAGGGTCAAGTTTTAAAGTTTTATTCGTAGCCCCTTTAACGTGAAGTTGTCCATCAGGTGCAGTCGTTCCAATTCCTACATTTCCTGCATTATCTATAAACATAGCATTAGTATTAATGCCACCTGCATTATCTCCTGTGTCAAATGCCAGTCCCCCATTGTCAATTCCTTGTATTCTACCTAAAGTACCACCTGGATTTGTAAATGATATTAAAGAATCTAAACCATCTGTAGAATTATGTAATTTTAACAAATCTTCTGATGTATTTTCTACTACTAATTTATAACCAGTAGGCGATGACGTTCCAATACCTACATTTCCTGACTTATTTACGCTTACTAAAGGTGCATCTACATTAGCACCACCAATCACAAAGTTGTCAGTTGCGTCATCATGACCTATTGTGTATTGAGCAGAACCATCATTAAAAAATTTTATTTCTGTATCAGAACTTGCAGGTGCATCTAATCTTATTCTACAATCTCCACTTGAAGTTTGTAAATCTAAACGCTCATTTGGAGTTATACCAATACCCACGTTTCCTGTTTTTTTCAAAGATAGAACAGGAGTAAAAGTATCATCATGACCAGTAGCATCTTCACTTCCTACAGATATTTCAAATCCATCGTCAATATTTTCTTGGCACGCAATTTGCCAATTTGAATGAGATGAACCTGTAGTTTCAAAAGTTATTTCAGGTGATGAATCTTCTATAAAAACATTTCCAACAACATGCAATTTATCATGAGGCGAAGTCGTTCCCAAACCTAATCTTCCTGCATCGTCTAATGTCATTGTAACACTTGCATTAGTTCTAAAGTTCATATCATTTGTAGCATGAGAATATTCAATTGCTCCTGCATATCTTGAATCGCCTGAAGTACCATCTGCAAATCTTATTGAACCTTTACCACTTGTTGCTTGGTCTCCGTCTCCTGCTATTGTCATCCCCACCATTGGGTTTGTACCATTAACACCTTTTCTTATTACAAAGTCTCTTGAATCCCCATCAAAATCATCAGGAGTTGCAGTTCCAAGCCCTAAATTCCCTGTATTTGTAATTACAAGCATATTGCTTGTATCGTTTGTTCCAAACGACATTTGCCCATCGTCTCTATTATATACAAAAGCATTTGTTCCTGATTTACTAATTAATAAAGCGTCTCCAGTTCCAGTCCCATTATCTGCGTCAGAAAGATATATTTGTCCTGCTCCACCAGTTGCTCCAACAACGTGAAGGTTACCACCAGGCGATGTCGTTCCAATTCCAACCAAACCAGCCCCAGTAACACGAAGACGTTCTGAACCATAAGTTTTAAAAACTAAATTGCCAGTTGAACCACCAGTACCACTTATAACAGAATCATCACCACTAATACCTAATCTCATTTGAGTATTATTAGCAGTAGCTGTGCTCTTAATTGACACTAAATCTGCATCACTTGTACTTTCAACTTCTAATTTATAATCAGGCGAAGTTGTGCCTAATCCTAAAGCCCCTGAGCTTCCTTTGAACATTGCAAACGTACTTCCTTGATTCAATATTTTTAAATTCCCACTTGATGATGCCCCATTATCTACGTCAATATGTAAGTTACCACTATCACCATATATTCTATTTGTTATGCTACTTCCAGTTTCAGAGAATAAAAATTCAGGAGCAGTTGAAGTTATGGTAATTGCAGTTCCACTTTCAGATAATATTGAATCACCAATAGTGTCTGCATCACTCCACTTAACAATTTTTCCAGCAGTACCACTACCATCAATCGTACTTGTAGCTTCTTCTATAACATTACCACTTGAATCTACTGCCAAGAATTTAGTAGCAGTTCCAGTATGAGTTCCACTTCCGTAAGAATTAAATTGTATAGCCCCTGCACTTGTGATACGCATTCGCTCTGAACCTGATGTCAAAAATCTCATTAGACTTGTACTTGATGAAGAAGCAATATCTAAAACAGGATTACCACCTGAACTGTTACAACCTATAGCACCAACAACTGAACCATCTTTGTAAAACTGAACAATATTACCATCAGATGATAGTCTATTAAATCCTGCAACATCCCCTTCTCTTGTAGAAAATATTTCACCAGCGTTTCTAATAACAACTCCTGCACCACCTATAGCATTTGCAGTTTTACCTATAAGTAAATTACCACTTGAATCCAGTCGCATTTTTTCACTGCCTGAAATTAAAAATTGTTGTGATAAAGCATCTGTTCTTAAATTCATATAAGCTGATGCAGTTCTATCATAATGAGTAATACCGTTTGTGTCTGTAACTACTTCAGGTTGAAACTCTATTCCTGATGCACCCCCATTAGAAACAACAAATTTAGTTAAAGGCGATGTAGTTCCAATTCCGACTTTTCCGTCTGATAAGATACGCATACGCTCTGTTGGTGATGAACTACCATCAGCACTTGTACCAAAAGCCATAAAACTTGGGGCATCAGCATTTCCAACTGCTTGACCATCTGCACCAGTAAAAATATAACCCATATTTTCAAAGTCAGTTCCATCAAAACCTTGAAATCTCATTACTGCACCTTGACCATCAGGTAAAGCATCTGATGGGTTACTATCATCTTTTGCTCTTAAAGTGAGTACATTAGCACCACCATCTCTCCTACCTTCAACAATTAAACTACCTGAAGTAGTAGCTGGGTTTGATGTGTCAATAATATGTGTTTTTGATTCAGGCGAGGTTGTGCCAATGCCAAAATTTCCGTTAAATCGTACTACTGCTTTTTGTGTGTTATTAGTGAAAAATCTTACATCTGCATTTTTAACATTTTTTAAATCTACATGACCATCTGTACTAACTCCTAATTCACCTAATAAATCTGCACTATCATATAATTCCATTTTAGGTGTGGCATTGCTATTCCAAGTGCCACCGTCTTGTATTCTTAATACTGGTGCAGAACTAAATAAATGAAGTAAAGCAGAAGGCGTTACTGTACCTATACCGATTCCAGTATCATCTTTAATAAAAATATATTGACTAAAATCATCATTACCTAATTTCAATCCTGCACTTGATATTGCTTGTACATTTGTACCATAATAAGTACCACCAGCATTTAATCTTGCATTTCCTTCTATGTGTAATTTTTCAGATATTGTTGTTGTACCAATACCTAAACCAGTAGAATCTAATCTCATTTTTTCACTTCCAGCTATTTCAAAAGTCTGCGTTGAAGCATTAATTACTGACACCCCACCGATAGAAGAAAAAGTTATATCACTTGAATTATCTGTATCTGTTAAAGTTAAAACTGGCGTTGCATTTGAGATTGTAATATCTCCTTGAAAAGTGGCTAAACCAAGTTGTGATATTCTTAATTGTTCAGCAATTGTACCACCTGATTCATTATAGAAAACTGTATCACAAGCATCTTTATTTGCAGAAGTAAAATTAGTTGCTATATAAGACCTTCCTCTGCCATTCATTCCTAAAGCTATAGCAACTCCTTCACCACCTGAAAGTGTTGCATCGGGAACTGTGACAGATAAACCAACTACAGTATTGTTATCTAAATTTGTAGTGTTTAAAGTACCAGCACTTATTTCTGTATGTAATTTAGAATCAGGACTTGTTAATCCAATACCTACTCTGCTATTAGCACCATCTATTGAAAGAGTATATGTGCCACCAGTTGTAGTACCTACTCCCATTGAAAATATATTTTGTGATGAAGCTTCAAGAACAAAAGTATTATAATCTGTGTTTGTTATATTGCTATCTGTAATTCTAAATTCTGTTCCTGCTCCACTTAAAGATATAGTTGTACCACTTTCAGTCATTATAGAATCACCGATTGTGTCAGAATCTGTCCACTTTGTAATCTTACCTGCCGTCCCACTACCATCTACTGCACCCCCACCTATAGCAATTTCTACTACTTCACCTGAAGATGTAACACCAAGTCTTTGTGTAACTGTACCTGTAAAAGTACCACTACCGTAAGCTGGTAATTTCAATCTTCTATTGCTTTCAAGTCTAAGTGATTCTTGACCTGCTACAACGTAAGCAGTAACTTCATCACTTGGCGTATAAAAACCTTCGCTATTTGAACCTATTGATAAAGCTGGTGCAGATAAAGTTCCAGCTTGAAATCTTACGGTTGAAGTTGATATGCTTAATGGTAAATCGTTACCACCACCATCTGTAATTCTTTTTACCGTTGATCCTATTGCTAATGAATCGGTGCTTTTCAGCAAACCCAAATAACTCGCAGATATATTTACTCCAGTTAATGTCGTACCCATAATAATATTTTATTTACAAATATACTATTTTTTCATTTTCATTATATGCTTGTTATGATGCACCCTATGGCAGTTGCTACATAGTATCTCACATTTAGACATAATTTCAGTAAGGATCATATCAACCCTTCCATCATAAAAGTTTTTTTTAGATAGATTTCTTATCTCTCTTGCAATAGCAAATCTTTTTCTTTTAGTATGATGAAAGTCTAATGCACTAAAGTTTTCATCATAACCACACCTCACACAACGAATATCTATATACTCACTTAACTTATAAATAAATTCTTGTTTCCAATGTCTATGGTTTTTTTCTCTTTGTTTGTTTCTACAGTCTCTGCAATGAATTTCAGGCTTCTTGTTTTCCCTTTTATAATATCTATGTAGTGGCTTTACCTTTTTACAGGTTGCACAAATCTTACCTTCCTTGTCCTCTGTATTTTCTACCACTATAGTATTTACCGTTTTTTTGATTTGTGTTTCTATTCTTACTATGTATTCCTCTTCTTTTTTTCTTTGGTTTAGGTTCGTATGCCTTTGGATAAAATCTTTTAGCCATTGTTTCTAACCTTTTCGTATGACCTACCACCAAAGTATGCAGACACAGTAACCATTAATAAAACTTTTAAAAGTTCTATCCATTCAGAAGATACTTCAAACTTTATACTTCCTGAATCAACAAATACTAAAACGACTACAGAAAAAATTAAGAATAATAACACAATAGGTCTGACAGACTTCGTTAATACGTTGCCGTTAAGCATATCATATTTCCATCTTTCAGTTACATTCTTTTGCATATCAGATTCGGCTTGTATCCAAATCTGTTCCATCTCTTTTTGGAATTTTGCTTTTTCGTCTTTAGTCCTTATAAATCTATCAGCTACTCCAGCTAACTTATCAACCACACTAACTCCTGCATCACCGAATATCTTAGTTAAAATTTTATTCATTTATTTTTTTTTATATAATAACAAAAAGCAAACATTATAAAAGACATAAAAGATATAACAACTAATCCTTCTGTCAAAACACTCATTTTTTCTTTTGCTCTTCAGTAGTCCATATATAGATAATAAAAGAACCAGTAAGCAATGCACTACAAAGAGTAACTCCCAATAGGGCATAATCCACATTCGCCAAATTCACATCCATTACAATTCATCTATTAAATCAATTAACTTATTTTCAATCCTTAAAAATATTTCTATTCTTTGTACACCCTCCCATTCTTTTAATCCGTCTGCAACGTCCATCAAAGTATTTATTTTAGATAATGTTTGAGTAACTTTTAATTGATTATTTACATCTTTATCAGATAGATTTATGTCACTTAATAATTTCATTTTTTATAAACCTTATCTTCTAAACTATTTAATCTTCTGTTAGTTTGTTCTTCATATTTTTCTAATTCTTTTATTAGATAATCTATTTTTTGATTGATTACTTTTGTATCATCTTGTTCTATTTTGTATTCAGGTAAAGTCTTAGCCACTTCAATTTCAGAGGTTAATTGAGAATATGTCATAGTAAGAGATATTATACCACCTACCAATAAACCAAGAAATTTAATATCTATCTTTACATCTGACTTTCCGTCACCATCAAGATCAACTGCTACCTTTTTGTTTGTTATATCACCCATCATTTATTATTTTGAACTTTCATCAAAATTAATAATTTTAATTGATAGATGTTTTTGTGAATCTAAAATATCTGATATAATTGGATAAACTCTTTTATAGCAATCAGTTGATTGTCCTAAAAATCCATCTTTCGTAATATTTTGTGATATAACATTTCCAAGCAATAAACAACCATCTGTGTCATCATCAGTATTACCACAATGGATAAGAATATAATTAAAATTAGGAACATCCATAAGCTGTAACATACCTCTATGAATGTTTGGAAAACGCTTCGTGTATTTATTGTGGTAACCTCCCTCTTTTCTGTATTCAATTTTATAAGTGCCTTCAGGTATGCGAGTTTCTCCATAAACTTTGATCGCCCTCTTTTCATCTTCAAGAGTATAGCAAAGAAAATCTTTTTTGTTTGTTTCATCATCTACTAAAAATAATATTCCTAATGTACTATCTTTTTGTGAACTATATCTATACAACTCTAATCTCATAACTCTTCAACAAGATTAGATAGTGTTAGAATCCCTCTGTAGATTGTTTCCGTCTCCGTATCCGTAATAATATAGGCTACGCCATTGTTTTGTGCTGAAACACATTTGAAGTTGTTAGAACTCATATTAAAGAATGACGTTCTATCAACAAGGATTTGTGTGATCTGATTCATTGCTAAATTAGCATCTAATTGACCACCAGTATTTGTGTCAAATGCAGTTACTATTTCTACATCTGTTATAATATCGTTTAGATAAGTATCTTTTATATCATCTGCTATAGAATTAGATACTGAAGTTATTAAGATATATGGTGTACTTGCTGATGATGGTACAACATTATATACTGGTACTGTAGCAGAATTAAGTGTAATGTTGCCATTAAGTGCATCATAAACTTGTTTACGAATAAAGTGACTTGCATCTTTCATTTTCTATATTGTTTTTGTATTTCTACAGACCAATTATCTTTAAATCTTTTTATTGATTCTTGAATAGATGGCTCAAAGAACGGTTGTGCTTTCATGTTATTTGTGCCTTCTTCTACGAATGTTGCATAATCTGCGTTGTATCCAACTACAATACTAAATGGTTTTCCCTCTAAAAATACCGATTGCTTTAATGTACCAGTATCAACTGGAACTCTTCTTGATGATCTTCTAATTATATCAGTACCCATACCAGCTAAAAGTTTTGAAAACCCTTTGTTAGGTTTTATAAACTTTCCCAACGCTTTCATCTTACGATTAAAACGCCTTTTACTTTCTGCCGACATTCTTGCTTTTTTCTTTGCCATTATTGCTGTTTATCTGCTAATATTTTATATGTATATAAATCTTCTTCATACATTTCGTTGATCCTATACTTATTTGAATCGTTTGTTAGAAACAATATATCACCCCTTTGTATGTTCGTTGTTGCTGTGTTTTTACGTAGTGTCAATTCTATTCCTGTTTGGAGTATTCTTTTACCATCTCTAAATATCATCCTTCCATCTAAAAATTCACGATCACACCAAAAAGTACCTACCGTTGATTGACTTGATGTAAAGCCACCATATCCATCAGAAGAGTTAGTGTTTCTTTTGACCGTTAATCTGTATCTTAAATCCCCTGCTTTTATCATAACTCATTATAGTAAATATATTTGGATAAAATACTTTCTACATTAGTAGGTAATGATGCGACAATAGTACCCTTAACATAATCTGCTCTGTTATCGTAATACGTTGTTGCTAATTGTTTAATAGCTAATTTTAAATCGTCAAATGATAGACCACTTGTTGTATAAACTACCTTTATGTTTTCGGTATATGCAGAAGATACTTCTATATATTTATCTTCTAAGCCATAAGTATCATAATTTATATTGGATAATGTACCATCACTTTTTTGCGTTTGTACGCTTGTTATTGATGCTATAGGTGCATACGGTAATACAATCTTTATTCTACGTCTATACAAATCACCATACTCACCTGAAGGATCAATATCACTTATAAACAAAGACCTTGTCTTTGCTACAATATCTCTATTGATAAATGCTTCACATTTCTCTCTTGCTGATTTAATAAGTTCTGCTACTATTGTATCATCATCAGAAGTCTCAATCCTTGCGTAAGATTTAAGTTCACTTGATGCTACAATTTCACTACCTGTCGTAGAATCTATTTGTACGCTAATCATTTTGTTTCTTTTTTAACCTTTAATTCTTTTGTTTCTTTTGTAGCTTTTTCTTCCTTTGTGTCTATCTTAACACCCCATCCTTTTTCAATCCACTTAGAAACATTTGATTCAGGTATGTCTAATATATCACCCTTTTGATATTCTATACCCTCTCTTGTTATTTCGGTTTTACATTTAATTTTCATAATACATAAATTTTGATTTAAACAAAGATAAAAAAAAAGAGCAACTAATTTAGTTGCCCTCTTTTATTCTAATTAGTATTACTAATTATGAAGTCTCTAATGCTGTTTTCGCAGTTGAGAACGCACCCTTAACAAATGCATTTGGTAAGTAGATAGAGTGTGCAATTCTTGCAATACCTCTAACGCTTACTAAATACTTGCTAAAGTTATCTGAATCCTCATATCCAAAATCAACTCTTAAACCTTCTCTTTGCCATACTTGACTACCTTGTGAGAAATCACCTACAACAAAATTACCAGCAGACATTTTATTATTCATGTAAACTGGAACACCGTTTATTCTAAAGAACCCATCAGCAGACACAAGTGAATTACCTCTTAGGTACTCATTAGTAGTATCTTTTAATAATGCGATCTTATGGAAATCAGTTGGGTTTAGAACGATACCGTTAGCAGAATAATTAGATAAAGCTAATTGATTCATTGCTACATATAGTACGTCTAATTCTTGTGCTGATTCTATTGCGTTAGCAAAACCACCAGCAGAGAAAGTAGTACCACCGTTCATCAAACCTAATAAATTAGGAGAAACTCCTGAACCACCAATTAATTGGTCATCAATAGCAGTATTGATTTTAGCAGGAAGTCTTTGTGACAAGTAACTCTGTAACGCTGGAGTATCATCCAACATTTCTTGTGAAATTGTCATTACTGCCGTAGTCTTTTGAACTACTGCATCTTCTGCCGTTAATTGGAACTCACTATCAGTAGGTGCTGAACCTTCAGCAACATTACCTGCGTTGTCAGTATATGCAGATTCTTTTACGTATCTTACTACGTTAGAATCAGTTGTGCCAACTGGAATAATTCCCATCATATTAGTTATGTTCGCAGGATCACGTTTAATACCGTCAACCTTGAAAACGCCAGTAGCATCTCTTGCAGAGTTTGCACCAGCAAAATCAGATGAAATAAGAACGTCAGCTTTTAATTCTAAAGAAGCGTTTGCTCTTGATCCATCTCTCATAGACTTGAATGATTCACTATTATTTAGTGCATCACCAAATACTTCAGACTTAGTTTTATAAACATTATCAAAATTGTCTTTCTTGTTTTCAACTTCAATCTTGTCTAATCTTTCAACTATATCTGAATGTTTTTCAGTAAGGTTCTTAACCTCACCTTTAATTACAGTATCAACTTCATTGTTAACATTATCTTTGATTGACTTAGCAGATTTCTCCAGCTTTTCATCAATAACATTACAAATATCGTCTAACTGCTTTTTTATATTCTCATCCATTATTTTGAATTTAAATTGTTAAACATATAATTTATTATTGAATCTGAAGCATTATTATCTTTCTTAGTCTCTAAGTGTGTATTATCACGAGTTAGTTCCTCATCTGATTGGTGTGTATTATCACGAGCAATCAAAGACTTTAAAACTTCTAATTCATATTCAATTAAATAACCAAGATCATCCGTAATGTTTCCTTTACGAATCAACTTAATTAAATTATCAAATCTCTTTGTGTAATAGTCAATCTTTTGAGATTCACCTTTTACCTCTAATATTTTTGCTTCTTCATTTGAAGCAAGTGTTACTGCTGATATTTCAAATAGCTTTACTTCCTTAATTACTCTAACGCCATCATCATTAAAATCTTTTTTAACTGGCATAATACCAACGCTATTCTCGTCAATAACTCCATACTTCATAAGTTCTAAAACCTCATTGCCGAATGTAGTCTTAGGAACTTCTGCAACAAAACCTAAACCTTTATCATCTTCATAAAGTTCTCTCATCTTACCAATAGGTTTTGTGATGTCGTGCTGATAAATATATTTTACTCTTTTACCGTTATTCTTGATTGTTCTTCTGTAAGCACCTTTATCAATGATGTCATTATCTGAATCAACATTACCAAAGATAGAACCATATCCTTTTACTATTCCTAAGTTCTCATCAATGTCGCTGATCTCACCTTGTTTATATATAACCTTACTCATAATTTATATTTTATTTCCAAAAATAATATAATTTTTTCATTGATGTTTTAATCTGTTTTCACAAACGGTATAGATACGCATCTACAATTAACCACTTCTTTTGCCGAAGCACCGAGTTGTGTGTCAGATGGAAACATCATTCTTGAACCACCAACTATGTAAGGTTCATTGACTGGGATAGGCTCATTGCCATATCTTACGTCAGCAGTCCTGTGTGTTTCTCTTGTTCTACTGCCACCTGAAGCAATCCATTCTTTAACTAAGTTATCATCACCATAAATATCAGAAGCAGATAGTTGAATACCAAAATTAGCAGAGGCAGTAGTCTCTGTTCTTACTATCCTACGTGCCATCCATCGTGCTTTAAATTTTAATCTTTTCATTATTTCTCTAACTCTTGCTTCCTCACCCATACCCATAAATGTTTCGTCAGCTAATAATTCTTTTAAAACCCTTTCAAGTGTAACACGAGCAACGCCACTTACAGCACTAACCTCTCTAACTAATGCTAAATAATTTTCTTTTTCCTTAGCATATCGTTCCATGTTATCTGCTATTGCTGAAGTTGATAGTTGCTTTTTAGCAAATAATTTAAAGTTATCAGCGTACCATTTAGCGAATCTAAGACCAGTTTGCTTATACATTTCGCCATACATCTTTTTAGTATCTTCTTCTTTAAATAAAGTATTGAAGTTTGCGTTACTTATGGTTGGATTTTCAATAAACATTTTAGAGGCTTTATCAAATTCATTTACATAATATTGATAAGCAATAGGATAATTCTTTTTCTCTGCCAACTTAATTTGTTTGTGAAAGCCATTTGCAATACGCCTTTTAGCTTGTTTTAGTAACATTCCTTTTGAGGATAACAATGAATTGCATATTGCAAATCTTTGCGATCTGTTAGGATACTCACTATTCATGGTATCATCTATCATACATCTATTGAGAAATTGATTGTTAGATTCTCCTGCTCTCGGTTTTGGTAATGGCATTATTCTTCACTTTTATCAATTATACGTTTACACCATTTCCACATCACATCGTCTTCTACTTTCTTTACTTTTATATCGCCACCCCATAACGCATAAGATATATCACCACAAATAGGTTTGTCCTTTTCATCTATATATTCACCAGTTACATATTCATTTGCTCTTGATAAATAAGCAAATGTTTTCTTTACGATTGCTAATGAGAGACCACGACCTGCAATGAGATCGTTTGCTCTGTTTTTACCAACTAAGGTAGCACAAGGATTATTAAATGATTCATTTATTTCTTTAGCTTTCTTTGCGTTCTCTCTCACAGATTTAGGATAGTCATCATACATTTCTTGTTTTGTTTCTTGTAATCTTTCTTCTAATTCTTCCATATCCTTGCATGGCATATAGACAGTACCATCTTCTGTTTCGTGTGTATGTGTAATATCGCAACCTATTTCTTTTGCTCTTTCCATTGCTTCTTGTTCGGTACTATATACCTCATCACTTATAGCTTTTTTATCTTTACTTGACATTGGATGTCCTTCAGGTAACAAGTCTTGATCGTGTCTACCACTTCTGAATTTTCCGTTTCTTAAAGCATAAAGGAATGAATTAACTCTTGCTATTGCCCATTGCTCTTCGCTATTTACAGTTGGTCTTACTGACTGTGGGTTAGTTCTATACGCACCAACACCTCTCTTATATACTGCAAACAATGTTCTTACATTAGTTCTTTTTGTTTTATCATCGCCTACCTTTTCGTGATGTTCTTCAACTTTGTTCTCTAATGTTGTTCTTAACTTAGCACTTATCTCTTCTTTAGTTTCTTCATCATCTCTTATTTCTTCTATAACTTCTTCTTCTACAACTTCTTCATTTTCAGTTGTTTGCTGTACTGGAAAAGTTACATCATCGCCTATTGCTAAATCAAGATCACTTATAGGCATCATCCCTGCTGGAACTAAATAGTCATTCATAATAGGATTATCTTCATCTATACCATATCCACTTGCTTCACGTTTTTCGTTTGATGTCAACCAATAAGATTTTGATAGGTTGTCAATCAGTTGTTGTTGTTCAGGCATCAATTCAGGTATAGCACTATAATCAAAATCAAAGTATAGGTTCTCACCAAATAAAGGAACTAACCATCTATTGAATTCATCTCTAATCTTGTTTAATTCAGGAATAACTGCATTGGTAAATAATACCTTTCTTGCTATCCTGTAATTATCATAAGTAGTTGAATCCGTATTGTTTAGTAACTGTACTGGTACTCCATATAAGTTACATAGGTCTTTGATACTTGCATTATATGATTCTAATAATTGAAGATCAGACGTTGATAATCCAAAGTTTACCCATGAGAACTTCTTACCAGTAATCATTATATCATTAGCAGACTTACTACCTTGATAGTTTCTTCTTAGTGCATCTTTTAATTGTTGTGCTTGTGTTGGAGTTAGCTGATCATCTTCAGGCGTAAGCATACCTCTTGCAGATTGATTATGTAAGAATTTAAGATTAGTTTCTACTGATTCATTAGCCGTAGTTAATACTCTTATACCAGCTTCTATTGGAGACTGACCGTATAGATGTGTTCCATTGCCTTGATAATCAGGGTTGAAATCAGCTATGTGTAACACCTCATCAGCAGTCAAATCATATTTATTTTTGTTATAAACCATAGTGTATTTAGATACTGGCTTGAACATACCATCTGATTTAATCTCAATGAGATGTGCTGGAAGGTTGTATAGCTGTGAGTAGATACCTTTGTTTTCACCGTTTTCAGGTGATATACCATATACATATCTATTACCAGTTAGCTTACCAAATGATATAAGTTCTTGCAAGAATACAGAAAAAGATTGTGCAGGATTTGGTCTTTCTAATAACTTACCTAATGCAGAATGTTCTACTTCTTCAAAGATATGTTTTCTCATCATCTTAGCTTTAAAAACAGAATCTTCATTTAATCCATTAGCAGTTAATGATTTATATTCTTTTATACTTGTAGGATCAACTTTTTCAAATATCTTATATGGTACAGTAATAGCACTCTTGGATATTAGTTGTATTAATGAATATATTGTTGGATTAAATTTATAGCCTTTATCTATGTAGTCCTCGTTGTGCTGATTGTTTGAAATTGTGTTGTTACCAAGAACGTCATATATGAATCTATTGTAAGATTCATTGGTTTGTTGACCATTAAACGCTTTTAGTCCATCTCTAATTCTTTGAAGAAAATTTGCCATATATAGAATTTATTTTCAAAAATACAAAAAATAATCAAACAATGATAAGATTAGTGTCACGTGATAACCCAGTAGTTACGGCATATCTGAACGCATCCATCAAATGATCCATTCCATTTTGTTTTATTTTGTTAATAGTTTGCCCATCTCTATTTGATTCCCATATATAAAATTGATATTCATTCAATAGATTTTTACTTTGTTTTGAGGCATATACTTCATATTCTTTTATTGTTTGTATTCCGTTCATAACAGAGCCAACACCCTTCTGTGATGCTTTGCAATAGATACCAAAACGTTTTAAAGATTCTATTGATTTTGGTTCGGCACTATCGCATATAAATATTTCTTCTTCTAATCCAAGATTCTTTATTTCGTTATAGATGTCTTGATTGGTTAATCCTTTTTTAAACAATAATTCATGTACATATAATCTATCGTTTTTACGCCTTACCTCTACGATAGCTGTCTCATCATTAGAGAATCCCCAATCTAATCCATATACTATTTCACAATGTTCTTGATCTAAAAAGTCTTTATAGTCTATCCATTTCCAGTTATCAAATATCTGACCTTCTTTAAAAGTAGCACGTTCACCTAATCCATAAACCCTCCATCTGTCTGCATCTTTTTCCTTCATTCTAAGTATTTCATTTTTTATTTGAGGATCAAGAAACGCATTATCTTCAAAGGTTGTGATGTATGTATCACAATCATCTCTTGTACATATATCAGAATATATCCAATGAATAACATCAGATGGATTAAAATCTAAAATCATTTTCTCTGTAGTTCTTAATGATAACTGATTAAAGTCCTCTAAGTAAAACTCGTTAGCTTCATTTAAGAAACAATGTGTACGTTTCCTACCTCTTACCTTCATCTCATTGTCTAATGATATAAACTCAACTAAATGATTTTTGTATTTAAATGTCATTTCAGCTTTATTTATTTCAGCAAAATATACTATACCAACTTGTTCTGCTATTTCCATAAAGTCTCTAAACACCGATCCTTTAAGAGCAGGTAATGTCTTTCTTGCTATAGTTACTATCAGCTTTTCTTTTCTTGTTGTTAAGAGATATATTATGTATTGACAAATTGCATAAGTCTTTCCTGATCTACTACCTCCTTGATGTACTATTATTCTTTTATCAGAGTTAACTGTTTGATAGAATTGTGTATTACATTCTATTGTTTCTTTTCTACTGGCTTCCATTCAATAAGTTTGCTTTCTATACCTCCACTATGCTGTATCTCTTGTCTTTCTATATATCCACGTTTCTTACCTTTAGTCTTTAAATAGAATATTGTTGATGTTGGATTATCATTATGAATCTGATTAAACAATTTAGATTCAACAAAATCTAATGCCACATTCTGTAGTTCATCTACTTTATCTCTAAACTTAGAATCGTTATTATAATATTTATAGAATGTTGATCTATTGCATTTGACTTCTTTACAAGCAGATGTTACAACGCCTAAATGTTTTTCAAGAGCATTGATTAAGTTGTTTTTTAATATGTTGGTTTTTGTTGCCATAATACAAAATTAAGCATATTTAGTTACTATTTGAGAATATGTAAAGTTTTTACCATCTATTCTATACTTATAATAGTAATATAAGTACCATAATTCTTTGATTTGCCACTCTATTTCAGGTATATCTCTATGATATTTTTCGTTTACTGGAAAAACTAATGCTATTGCATATATTCTTTTATAGCATTTATAATCATCGTTGGCATCGTATTTGTGGTTCTTAGCTTTATTCTTAGAGTTTGCTATAAATATCTCAATGTTTCTTATAATTTTCTGTTTCCCTTTGCTTATCACAGTCTAAAAATATTATAAATTCTTTTCTTGTAATAATTTTATTTAGATATTTATAAGTTTTTATGCCATTTATATCGGTAAGTGATAAAGATTTTTCTCTTATTTGATGTGTTTTTATATTTTTATTTACTGCTATAAATATACTTTGTGAATCACATTTGTAATAAGTCCATAAATTACGAACCGTCTCGCAAATGTTTATTGATTCACCGAGTATATCTGCTTCGTCAGATACAAAAATATATTTAGTCTTTGACTTCTTTTGTTTCTGTAACCTCTTCTGCCACATCATCTTGTTTCACTTCATCTGCTTTTGGAGGTGTTACACCAAATTGTTCTAATGCTTGGAGAACTAAAGAACTTTCAGATAATGAAAATAAACCTGCTTTGTTCCCTTTCTCACATACTTGAACTATAATTTGTAATGCTTGTTCTTGTGTCATAATTAATTATTTAAATCTACCAGTAATAAAATCGTATTGTAAAAGACTGTTACCAAGTTTGCCATTTAATCTTTGTGACTTCATCTTGACAGTCTCAAACTCTACAAAGTTAATATTATTTTCTTGATTCTCTAAAGTTTTGCTCAACAACTCTCCCTTAGATAATTTATCTTCTAAATCTTCTTGTGTTAATCTATGTAAGATACACATACAATCTACCTTGTTAAAGTGCATAGTACCACCAGCTAATGAAAAAGCAGTTGCCTTTGGTATTTTACCTTTAACTGGTGAAGGTGTTTTTGGGTGTTCTATATAACACACTATCTTATCAAAGTTTTTTGCAAACATTTTAAGATTAGTTAGAGATACCTTTAAATAATTATAGAGATTTGTTTCACCTACATTTGATTCAACAAGCCAATTCATTGGATCAATTACAAAACAACCAAACCCTTTATTAGATAATCTTTCAAAAGTATTTAGTAGTCCAGCGACAGATGGCAGTTCTTCTTGATTTTCTAAAAACACAAAATGATCTTGTATAAAATCAAGACCACTATCATATTCATCCTTAGTGCAGACGTTATCAAATTCAGGATTTACGTTTTTACCAATATATGCTCTTGCAAGGTTTGTAATAAGTTCGTATGTATTGCTTTCAGGTGAATACATTACTATCCTATCTTTATAATGTTTTGCCCTTAACAGCATAGCATAATTTATAAATTCTGATTTACCACTTTGAGGATAACCACTAAAACAATATAAGAATCCTTTACGCCATGAAAATATACCATTTAACTTATCTAAATAAGATGGCTGTCCAAGTTCATAGCCATCGGTAAAGAACGTATCTAATTTTTCTCTAACATCATTTACATAAACCTCCTTACATTCTTTCGCATCATCGTCTCTTTTTAAGACATCATCAAAATCAACTATCTGAAGTTTACCCTTCATAATTCTATATCTTTTATGTTCATATATATCTTATGGATATCTTTCTTATGTTGAAGTAGTATTTGCCTATAATGATGCAAGTGATACATTTCACCAGCATTTATGAGAACGAGTAGCTTAGATAGCTTTTCTATATAGCTTTTAGCGTGGTTATAAAACGCTTCATCTATGTCTCTATTATATTTACTTCGTTTACTTGATATGTCGGCAAACCTAAATGTAGCTTCGGCAGTTTCAAAATCAGTCATCAATTCCTTAACTTTGATTGAAACCATCGCCTCACTTCTTATTTTTTCCTTTGTGACTTTTTCCATTTGAGTGGGGTTTTAAAAATTAAAAAAAATGTATTATATTATAATAGTATATCTATTAGTAAGTATATTATTATATCTGTAGATTTATTATATCTCTTATTTTTTATTTAATAAAAAAATAAGAGATATAATTAATATATATACTAAAGGTGCGAAAATACTTTCAATAAGCAATACTATAAATAATTATTTAAAAATAAAAATTATAATAGGATTTTAAAATAATTTATATTAATTTAGTCTTTATGTTACAACGATTACAGTTAGAATATAGACTTAAAGAACTTGGAATGACTAAGCTAAAGTTAGCTAAAAAGATGGGTGTAACGCCTATGACTTTACATAACAAGTTTAATGATCCGAGTTCGTTCAAGGTTAGCGAACTTGAATCAATGGTTAGAATCGGTTTTATAAAATCCTTAATGTGTGAATTATGAATGATACTCAAAATCAAATAATAAGACAATCATCATTAAAAGCATCTATTGACTTTTGGAATTTAAAGACAGGTGGTAACTGTGAACATATAACTGAAGGCGATATAATTAAAACTGCATCAAACTTTGGTTATTGGTGTGCTAACGGTAAAGTAGCACAAAGTATTAATAATAAACTTTTAAAATAAATAATATGAGTGAAACAATTTACTTAGGTAGTGGTAAGACCGTAACTGGTCAGTATGGGGAGTTCTTCAACGTAACTTTAAATCTTGATAAGATAAAGCAAAATCCTAACGTTGTAGAAGATTATAAAGGTAATAAATTTGTTAGGTTGAGAATATCTAAGAAAGACCAACCTGATAAGTTTGGAAAAAATGTTAACGTAGTTTGGAATGATCCGAGCAACATTAAGAAAAAAGCGGAGACGGATTCCGATAGTGGATTACCATTTTAGCTTTTAGTTTATTTTTCATTTGGTTAGTTAATTTATGAAGCACCTAATTCTTTTCATTTTGGTTTAATGTGTGTTTGGATGAGGGTGCTTCTTTTTTATTATGATAGAATTTTTAAGGCATTTATTTGGTTTCTGTGGTGAATTATGGCATCCGAACATTTGGAACTTTCTATTGTATTCACCTATTATTTTATATTCTATTTATTATATAAAAAACAAGTTTAGAAGAAATGATTAAAAAACAAGATAGTAACGATGTATATCATTCTCACGATTCCATAAGTGCGAGTGGTCTTAAAACTATTTACAAAAAATCAGTATATCACTATCTTAATAAAGAGCAATTTAAATCCAGTCCTTCTATGAAGTTTGGTAGTGCCGTTCATAGTGCATTACTTGAACCTGAAAAAAAAGAAATTATAGCATTGCCACAAAACTTAAACCTTAGAACAAAAAAAGACAGAGCATTTAAAAATAAAATGATAGAAGATAATCACGATAAGATTATTATATCTTATGAAGAAAAAAAACATTTAGAACAAATAGTTGACAATGTGTCAAGAAACACATTAGCAAGTAAGTTGTTAAATCAATTAGATGAAATAGAATATAGCTATTATGGTACAATAGACGGCATTGATGTTCGTGTAAGACCTGACGGCATAAAACGGAATAGGCATATCATTGATATTAAAACTTGCGTTGATGCTTCACCTATCGCTTTTAGAAGTGCTATATATAACTATGCTTATCACCTCCAAGCGTGTTTCTATAGTGAAGCGTTAGGATACGATCCTTCATCATTTAGATTTATTGCAATAGAAAACAAATATCCATTTGATGTTGCAGTATATTCTTTGTCAAATGATTTAATAGAAAAGGGTAAGTTGGCTTGGCGTATAGCATTTGATGCTTGGTCTTGTTATATAAAAGATAATAAAGTTTCAGGTTTCAACTGGGAGAATGTAAATGAAGATGGTAGTTTAATAGTATGAATAAAAATATAGCAATAGAATTAAAACAACAAGCAGAGGTAGTAAGCCAAAGGTTTTCAAGAAAAGATAGAGAGGGTAATTACTCAAAAGAAACATTTACTATAGATACTATAATACCATTATCGGATCATAGTGCAGTAGTAAATTATAAAAAAGATAGTGGTAAGATTGGATGTGCTTTTTTTTATTACATACCGAAGGGTATGTCAAAAGGATGGAAATATTTTTTTCCTACAGAGCCACATATAATTGGTATGCAATCTTTTCACTTAATTAAATTACAAGCAGAACAAGATAATTATAAATATAATTTCTATGACACCAACGACAGATGACTTATCGCAACATGAAAAAAGAAAATTGTTTGGAAGTTACAATACGAACAAACAAACAAGAGCAAAGATTGATGCCCTGATGGAAGCTATGGCAAAGATTGAATGTAAACTTGGTATTGATTCTACAGATGATGAAAGGGCAAAAGCTAAACAAGAACAACTGATCTTTTTAAGTAAGATCAAAGAACTTGATCCGGTAAAGTATGACATTTTAAAAAAGGTATTGTGATAAAAGAAAAATATAAAGTTTTATCAATTAAAAAAGATATGACCTACGAGTGGTTACTTTATAAGCATTATGCTAAAAGAATACCATCTATATCTTTTTCTTTTGGATTATACAAAAATGACAAATTAGTGGGTGTACTTACATATGGCAGACCCATTGCACATTCTTTAGTAAAAAATGCTTTTAATGGAAAATATCAAAAAGATTTTTTAGAGTTAAATAGATTAATTACAAATGATAATTTAGATAAAAACGCTTGTTCTTTTTTTGTTTCACAATCATTGAAAATTATACCGAAACCCAAAGTAATAGTTTCATATGCAGACACTTCCAAAAACCATAATGGATATATTTATCAAGCGACTAATTGG
>VTLG01007773.1_pt1 | contig 29319 bp, 34 predicted proteins | sample 4694571 | NCBI WGS metagenome assembly VTLG01 (sample SAMN12604809, study PRJNA352737) | marine metagenome | biome: ENVO:00000447; feature: ENVO:00000209|ENVO:00000569|ENVO:01000036; material: ENVO:00002151; isolation source: viral sequences binned using virsorter ...
GCATATCTTTAGCTAACCTGGTGCAAGTTAATATTCCATGAGAGTTATTCTCTACACAGATAAATGCTTCGTTATAGTATTCGCCCAGGGCATACAATACTTTTGCAAAATAATCTGGATGGACATGTCCTCTCCAGGTAGCCACTTGTCTTTTTTTACTATCTAATACCTGGGCAACACTAAAGTCTCCACCTCTAACACCCATAGCAACATCAGCACCAATAACATATTGCTCACCAGGATCGTGTTTATAATAAGTCGTTAACTCACCTCTGGCATTGTTTAACCATTCGCTGCCTTCAAGTGCTAATCGCTCATTAACATCTCTTGTATCAGACAAACATTTCTGAAGTTGTTCTGGATTGAATACAGGTCTACCGGTTGTTAAGAATGCTTCTTCTGGTTCTGCCGGATATTCTTGTCGGAATAGATCGATGCCGTTTTGTGCAATCTTACGTCTTCTAAACATAAGTTGTTCGTCATCAAGATCATACTCTTTGACTAAGTCGTTTTCTTCAGGAGATCGTTCAAAATTCTTTGGAACAGATTCCCGATACTCAGGATTAACATACCAGGGTATAAAACAAGGAACATAACCATTAGTACCATCCACTGCACCGCGCCACAGATCATAAAAAATACCATTAACACCATTTGCAGTGCTTTCAACAAATATTGCACTATTCTTGGTTGCTGGCACACTTTGCGTGAGTGCGTTCCAGTTATCGAGGGCAGTAGACTTGGGCCAGAATGCCAACTCACTGGCATGGACATGAGTAAGTGTTTCACCTCTAGCAATCGCACTACCACCTGCTGTTGCCACCACGAATGAAGAGTCGAGTACGTCAAAACTGATCTCCTTTCTTGATGAATATTTGGTATGTGGTTTAAGTATCTCTGGACAATTCTCATGATATCGTTTTGTCATATCAAATAATGCCCTGGTACTGTCTGCATGGTGAGTAACCACGAGTGCTTTACAAGCTGGCTTTTGACTGACACTAAAATATAAGTAACCACCTGTGTAAGTAGACAATCCTTGTTGCCTGGCTTTCAGTATAATTACTCGTATCTTACCTTCAGTTTTTAATTGGTTTTCTACAGCTTCATGCAGTATCTCTTGTGCTTTATTTAGTTTTAAAGGTGCAATCTCACCTTCTTTGGTTCTAATCTTTAGTGCTGCTTTGGCATAATACTTAAAGTCATTAAGTAGTTTCTGCCTCACTTCCTTTAGTTTCTTCTTCATGCTCGCCCTCTTCTTCTTTCATCAAATCAACTAAGAAATCTTCTGCTTTCGATATTGATACATCGGATTTAGTTGCAGGTTTTGACTTAGTGAAGTCCAGGACAAGTCTTGCAGCACTGAGTCTTTCTCTAGTCTCTCCGGGAGTGCGTATTATTTCTACTGCACATTGGAGTGCTTCTTTGGCTGCATCATCTTCTGGTATATCAAATTTCTTTTCCATAATTTTTACTGCCTTTATTGCTTCTTGTTTCGCTTGTTTTCGTAATGGCGCAATGGTTTCTTTAGTGTGTCCATCGGGAACACCTTTCGGTCTACCAGGATTCTTTCTTTTCTTAGTGGACCATTCTTTTCTTAATGCTCTACCTTCTGGAGTAGACATTAATGTTGCGAAGTAATTATTTTTAGGTGCTTTTTGTGGATGTATAGATTTCTTAGGTGCTTTTGCTCTAGTTTTTCTCATATCATTGATAGAGCACCTGGATTCATTCCTAATGCACCGGGCACTCTTTGTTTTTCCTCTTCTTCTTCATCTCTTGTGGCCATAGCTGCTAATACGATTGCTAGTATTGCTACCATTGGAGGTGAGTTAAATTGTATTGGTATGTTGTTATGAGGTGCATTGAAGAAATCACGTATAAATTTAGCCGTTACAGGTATTTCTTTCCTGGCACCTTTTGGATCCATCAGATAAAGAATTAATGGATCAACAGCAACTTCTGCTGGATCATATAGATAATTCATAATCTCAGCATCTAAATCATTGGCTTGCTTTGTGAGTTCTCGTATTTCTTTACGATGTTTTACTCTATCTTCTTTAAATAGTTTTACTGCTCTATCTTCAGCCTGTTGCCTTACACCAAATTGTTTTTTCAGGGTTCCCCATCCTCTCAATGGTGTTTTACCAGGCATTCCTGAAACAGAAATGTTGAAATCTGTATCTCTAATTTTGTCAATTTCAGATAAGATTGCTTTCTTTTTCTTGTCTAAAAAAGGTATATCTGTAGATAAGAGTTTGTATAGCTCATAACGGAAACTATTCAATCCTTCTGGATCAATTCCATCTACTGATCTTACTTTATTTCTTGTGCTTGTTCTTAAGTTATGAGTGCCTACTACTAAGTGTGTTTTAGCACCATATAAATCTGGACGGTTTTCATCAAGACCACTTAAACCTTTGACTTTTTCTACATTGTAAACTTGATTGATATCTGAATAGGCATCATTTAAAACAGAGCTATAATCCACATTACCACCAGGCCGACCTTCGATTGTGTGCCCAATTTCATGGACTAATATAACTAATGCTTCTAAGTCTGTTATAGGTTTACCTTTTATATCTTTAAATCCTGGTTCAGCAGTCACAATTTTACTGTTAACTAAATTATTACGTAAATCTTGTGCTGCAAAACCTAATGTTCTTCTATCGATATCTTTAGCTTTAACACCTGCGTGTGCTTTTAATTGACTGAATTTTTTTACAGCAATATGGGTAACACCTAAAGCAGTCATAAGACGATCTAAGTCTGCTCTATCGGTTATACCATTTTCGTATCTACCACCTTCTTTACCAATATCAAAATAGCCTTTAACAATATCTTCGGCTTCAGGGATATTTTCTTTGATACGTGCATTAGTCGGCCTAGAGCCACGAAAGTTCTCTATTTCGGGAGGAATTAAGTTTAATTGCTCGGTTGGTGAGTCTAGGACTGGTTTTGATTGATTTTCTTGTAGAACAGTTCCACTAGGTCGTCCACCTGGTTGTCCAGATCGCGCTTCGTTAATTTGGACTGCTGCTTGTCGTGCAGGTCCTGGTCCAGATTCTTCGCTGATCCGAATGCTTTCTGCTCTGCTGATGTCTTCTTCATTAAAACCGTCCTCTAATAAAAATCTTTTTGTGCTACTTGCATAGTCTGCTCTAGTAGCTGGTAATTTGACACCTAAATTCTTATATAAATCTTGTTCAGGATACCAAATCAATGCTTGAAAAGCTGCTGGTGTTATCTCCATTCCAGTCTTTTCATTATACTTTGATACTGCTTTAGTAACAATGTCTCTAAGTTGATTACGTTCTGTGCCTGTTACAGGTGTGTCTCTTAAGGTCATTAGAGAAGTCACAATTGTGTTAGCTGCTTTTGTTGCTTCAGATTTAACTTTTTTTCCGCTATCGTAATCTTTGCGATTGTCTTTAAAATCTTTATCGTGTTTTTTCTTTAACTCATATGCTTTTGTGATTAAAGCATCACGAGACATTCGTTTACGACCAAGTGCTTTCTTTAAACGTGCTAATTGAGTTTCAAACTTACCTTCTTCTAATGCTAAAACTTTACCTTGTAAACGACCTATGGTTCTCATGAACCACATATCCATTGTTACTGGACTAAAGTCACCACGTAAATTACTGTAAAACCCATTACCCACTTTAGGTCCAAATACAGCAGAACCGTATACTGTAGTATCAACAAGTTCACCGCCAATCTCTGTTTTTTGACCTAAATGTTTTGTGAGAATTGCATTTAATTCTTTTACAGTAAATTCAGTCTGTAAAAACTTAGTAAACATTTCTGGACCAAGTCGATCCATGAGTAAATTGGCTTTTTCAAAGTTGCCTTTCATCACTTTCAATGAAGTGCCAATACCAATAATTGGAAATTTACCAGTCTTATTAAAGTGATCATATACTTTGACTGCAAACTTTAAATTAGTGGGGACATCTAAGTTTTGTGAAGTAATTGCTAAACTAAGTAAAACTGGTGTCCTGGTAACTTCGTCTTGGTTAATCTCAGGATACTTAAGAGACAACATCGAAAGCATTTTAGCTACTGTTTGGTTATACCATTGTAATGCGTTTTGTTTTTCCTGGCTTTGTTGCTCAAAAATTGCTTCAGCTACCATATCGTCAGCTATGGCATCTCTGTTAGTTTCGTTGTTTAAATCTCTTGGTATACCACCTAGTTTTTCTAATGCACGATCTTCTAAATATTTACCTGCTTCAGCTTTAGTTTTTATCTTAGGTAACTCTTCTCTACCTTCGTAGACATCAAGCATATTTACACCAGGAGCAAGTGACAATATTGGAGCCTGGCGAGACTCAGTTATCTCTACAGAATCATCGTCTAAAAAAAAATTACTAGAAGACGTAGAAGGTCTCTTACGTTTATTTCGTATTGCGTTTAAATCTTTTAAAGCATTAACTCCTGCACCCTGATTCGGAACCTCGTCATAGATTTTTTCTAAAACTTTTTCTGCTGCATCCATTTCTTCAGGTGTCAGTTCTTCAATTGATCTTTTGTTATTAGTAGCCTTACGTATTTCAGGTCCGACAGTATTTAACTGATAGTCAGGACTATTTGTATTTTCTAAAATAGCTGATGGCCCTGAACCTAAAATTACATCTTGTCCAGCTTCATTTTTGACAATAATTGTTCCATTTTCAGATACTGCTACGACAGTAGTAGTGTATGGCTTACCAGTTGCATCAAATACTTCTATTGAATCTCCAGCTTTGACTGGTTCTGGTCTCGTTGGAGTTGGCCTACGATTAGCTTGCTGTTGATTTACTCTTTCAACGTAAGGGTTAAAATACCGATCTATTAGAGCATCAGGTACACCATCTTCAGTAAGATTTTTTCTAATGCTATCTAAACGTAAAACTGGATTACTACCTAAATCTAGTAAAGCAATATCTAATGCATTTTGTAGTTTTATTTTGTGGACTATTGGACTTATGGTTTCTAGTTCAAGATCAGCTTTTAGTTTGTTTACGAATGCACGATTGTCTTCGATTCCTTGTTGAATTGCTGCATCTCTTCTTGATTGTTCTGGAGGTCTACCTTCAGCAATGTTCATTTGACGTGCACGTTCTTGCCAGAACATAGGATCCGGGTTGATCCTAGACTTCAAATGTCGCATCAAAAGAGAAAGATCAGGAACTTTACCTCCGGTATTGATACTAGTCATAGCACTACGTGCGCTTGCCCGAACAACTGGACTTACATCTTGATTAGCTTGCATTTCTTCTAATAGAGCCGCTAAAGTTTCTGGATCAACACCAAGTACGCTTTGTAAAGTTCCTTGTGGTGAATCATCGTGCGGAGGTAAGCCTAATCTTGCTGCTTCTAAGTTGGCTGCTTCACGTTGCTCTAATATTTTATCTGCTTCTTCTTGTTCGGCTAATTTGGCTAATCTATTTTGCTCATGCAAATAAGCAGACTGAGGTATATCGGAAAATCCAGGTTTCTTTTTATGCTTGGCAACATAACGTCTGACTCGTGATCTTCTACCAGTCAGTGCATCAATTGCTCGGCCAGCACCTACAACAGCTACTTGTGGTATTAAAGATGCACCACCAGTGTTCATTGCTAAAGTTCCTGTAGCCAATGGTCTCAAAACACGTTCACTAGAAATCACTGATTTATCGTAACCAACATTAGAGCCTAGTGGTGACAAGATATCTGTATATTTAGATAAACCACCTTGATATTGACTGTTGTGTAACCTGGTCATCTCATTGAGTTCACCATAAAGATTAAGAATTTCTTGTCCTTCTCCAAATTCACCGATTAGTTTTTCAGTCGCATCTATTTCTTGTTGGCCAACTACGTTTTTAGTTTTTGTCCTGGCTTCTCGATAACCAGCTTCAAGCATTACTTTGTCTTCTAGCTCTTGAAGTGTATCTAGAGTTTGTGGTTTTACTTTATCTTTTAAGGTTCTAAACAATGACTTTAATCTAGTAGTCATTTGAACGTGTGCTTTATCAACAGCTTCTCTAGCACCTTCAGTAGAAGTTTTATCTATGTCTCTTAAGTTTAGATTATTGACTCTGGCAATTTCTTCTAGACGTTGAGCAAAAGCAGCTTGTGCCTGGGTAGTTGGTTCACTGGAACCTGATATGGCACTTATTGGTCCTGTAACAGTTTGTACCCCGGCACCATATGTTGTGCCTAGTGCTGCTGCATCAATGAATCGATCTCGTATCTCTTTAGGTGTGTATTCAGCACCTCTAGTCGTTGCTGCACCCATTGAGACACCTTCTTGTGCTGCTTCTGTAGCACCCTCGGTTAATGCTCTTCTACTGAATGCTACTGCTGCCCTAGTAAATCCTTTTTTGTTTAACTCGTCAGTAATTTCTTGAGTAGTCATCTTAAGTAATTTACTTTTTGGTATTACTTTTCCAGCACCAAAACGATCAAGTAATGCAATAATCGATCCTGCTCCAACAGATAAAACCTCATTGTAATCACCAAGTTTTTCTTCTTGCTCGAATGCAGCTTCACCAGTTCCTAATGCAAGACCACCACCCATCGTAGCTACACCCATAATGTATGCTGCTGGTACGGATACAGCAGAAGTCAAAGCAGTCGCAGCAGCACCGCCTAACATGAATCCACTGGTTGCAACATTCTCAGCAGCTTTTTCTTTTAACCATCCTGCTGCCTGACTAAAACCACCTTGATTAAAGTTGTCTTCTAAACTTCCAGTGTACTGAGGTTGATAGCCACCTCTTTGAATATCTATATCTTGTTGGGCAACTGTCCTGGTACCAAAATCTTCAACACTTTTTATTCCAGTTGCTCTACCAATAGCTTCAGCACCTTTACCAAACATTCTTTGTGCCTGGTCAACTGAATAACCTAATGCACTGTCTGTTTCTTGTTGTTGTGGTTGGACTGCTGTGAGTCCTGGACCCATTTGTGTAGATTGTCTTTTGTAAATATCGGATAATCGTTTTGCTCCATCAATGTCACCGCTGTTATGTGCTTTTATTACGGCTCGTTGTATATCTTCAAGAGCTATTTGGGCCATATATTATTGTCCTAATCCGTATTTATTAAGTGTGTCCATGTCTTCTTGACTGTATTGAGGTGCAGTATTAGTTGTAGGTGCTATTTCTTGTCTGTCAGCAGAATATTCAATACCAGTTTTAGGATCAACTCTGATATTGTTCTTCAATCGATAAACGACTCTACGTAAAACATCACGTCTTCTTGTTATAAAGTCTACCCACACACCTTCTTGCATATCCATAGTTGGAGAGTCTTCAGCAAATAAAGCCATTTCTTTATCTGAGATAGCACCTTTTGTATTTTTAGTGTTTTCTAAGATATTAGAAACTCTTAGCCTTTTTAGTTGTAGACGAATTGTTGCTCTGGCTCTTTTTTTATCATCGGTACTTCGTGGATCCCAAAAACTACCCCAAGTTCCAGCAATTGGTCCAGTTATATCTGTTGCACCTTCAAGGCCAGTCAATGCAGTGTCCATCATTCTGAGTTGATCTTCGTAACCACCAATTTCTGTTACTAAATCTGATTGCTGTTGACCAGTAAGCTGTCCAGAACTTGTCAAAGAGTTTATGTAGTTTTCTATTTGTTGTTGCTCTTGTGATCTTTCGTAATCTTGAATGCCACCATAAGCCTTTCCAGCGGCTTCCATTGCAGCTAAACCACCTTGATCGGCTGCACCAACAATAGCACTACCAGTTCTAATCATCTTTTCTGCTGGTGTTAGCATTCCGGGTTCTGCCTGGTTCATTCGAGACAACAACATTTCACCAAAAGATGTTCTATCTCTTTTTCTATCGGTATCGGCAGCTTCTTTCATACCAGGATCAATTTGGTTGTAAGCATTCATACCACGTGTCATTGCATCTTGTGCTTGCTGTTGTTGCATAGCCAAATAGTCTGCATGAGTAGCACCCGGATGAACGGTTCCATCAGGCATAGTATGGGTAGGCATAGTAGACATTTGTTCAGTAGCCATTGCTGCATAATCTGGTGTTGCTTGTGCTTCTTTAGCCAATGCTGCTAAGTCTGCTGCTGAGATACCATTGGTACCTGGCATTGGACCTGTGTTTGGAGTAACTGGTCCAGTCGCTGGAATAGTACCAACAGTTCCATCGGCATTAACCATAGTAATCGGATCATTTCTATTGCCAGTAAATCTTACCGAATCACCAGAAAGGTTTTGCCCAGGATAAGTAGGAGGTTCAGTTATAAATTGAACTTGCCCATTATCATCGACATAATACGGAGGATTCATAACTTGATTACCTTGCTTATCTATATATCCAGAAGCTGGATGGCGAACAGCAGTTTGGGTTAAATCCCAATTTCGATAGGCACCAGGACTTGTGTAATTAGTTATAGGTTTATTTGTATCATAAGTAATTGGTGTTTCATCTCGGTTAGCAAAGCCATAAAGACCACCACCACCAGCAGCACCCAATCCAAAAAGTAAAGGCCATCCCATTAGCTGTACCCCGCATTAGACATATAGAGTTCTACGTCAGAATATTTTGGTTTTCTTTGTGCACTACCAAATAAATCTCCGTATTTACCATACATATCAGCAAATGCACCAAAGCCTTGCATAGCACCACCCAATGTAGCTGCACCAGTTGATGTTGTAGGTGCCATGTATGGACGTGATTGATAATCTGCCTGGCCTAATATGCCTTTTTGGAAATCTATCTGATTCCTAAGTCGCATATCACGATCTTCAGCATATCTTCTAGCTGAGTCATCAAGTAATGCTTGATCATAACCGCGATACAAGTCACCTGGTCTACCTATAAGTTGGCCCATGTTACCAATGGCATCAATACCAGTCGCGTAACTGGCACCAAGTCCTCTATTGGCAGCCAATGCTGTATCCATTGATTGTTGGTTCTGAGTTAAATATTGATTTCTAAGTTGGTCTTCAACTAATGCAGTAGTATCGGCTAATCGATCACCATAACCACGTTTAGCTAATGCTTCGGCAACACCGGCTCGTGAACTATTTACATTACCACTGGCACTGGCACCTAAATTGATACCAGGTAAGGTGCTTTCGGTTAGTCTTCTGGCACTGTCTCTCATGGCACGATCAATAAGTGGTTGTGAGTTACTGGCAGCAAAGTTTTGGGCATCCATAATTGGATTACCAGACATACTCCTACCATAAATGTCAGCAAAGTTCTGTGCATAAGGTTGACTGGTACCCATAATATCTAGTGCACCTTGTCTCCCGGCTAACCCGGCTTGGCCTAGGTAGTTAGCACCAAGTATTTGGTATGGATCTAACGGTGCAACAGTTTGTCCTGGATAGACACCTTGTTGATTTGCATACGCTAATGCATCTTCTGCCTGGTCGTATGATCTTTGTATATAAGGTTTAGAAAAACGAAATGATTCGGCTGCTGTATCGGCTGCATACTTTTGTGCTGCTGCCTGTTTTTTGGCTGCATTCCTGGCAGTTATACCGCCTACTACTGCTGAACCAAGTGCAGCTACTACTGGCCATACCATAGTATTACTCCTACTATTGTGATTATTTAGTGATTAAGGTTCGCTCTTCTTACTTTTTCTTTTTCTTGGATTTACTTCTTTTTTTCTTACTGTAATGCATTCTAATCAGTTCCTATTGGTTGATCTTCAGGTTGTCCGTCAGAATTTAAGTCTGTAATTTTTCTTTGATCATCAATGAAGTTATTTGGTTTAGTCCATTGGTCAGGAGATATAGAGTCATCAACAAATTGAATAGGAAACCTGGCTTCAAATGTTTCTGAAAAGATCATATCCAATAAATTCTGGTAAATGATTCTAAACTGGCTTTGAGTAGCCATAGGTATACCTAATTTCATATGCTCTTTACGATAACTGTCGTATGCGTGTTTCAATTGCTCTTCTGTATATAAAATCATACTGCTACCCATGCAGTTCCGTTATAAACTACAAGTCCTTGACTGTTATTACTGAGTGGATTCCAGGGTAAGACATTAAATCTAACCATGCCTCTTCTGGGATTGCTTGGTGCCTGGTCCGTAGCTTCAATATGGGCATCGGACATAGCAGTTAATATGTTTTCTAACCGTTGGAACTCACCTTCTAAAAATGATTTAAGACTCTCTTCTAACTGTGGAAATTGTCTCCGGGTATATTTAGGTGTAACCAGGTCAGTTTTTTCAGATATAGCCATATCATCTTCTTCCTGTAGTCATTAAATCTAAATCAAACCCTGTAAAAGCAAAATCTTTGTTGTCTGAGGTAGTCAATTTGTAAGACAAATATCTACCGGCTGCCCTAGAGTCCATTTTGTGATCTGATGAAGCATTAAAAGTTACGTTACTCTCATAGTTAGGCGAGTTGGCAATCAAATCGGCTGCACCGAAGTTAAACACAAAGTTTTTATCCTGGTTCGGTGTAGTCACTTGAGGATATATCTTACTGATAATCTTATAACCACTTACTGGCACAAGTTCATCCATGTCTATCCCGGTTCTCTCTGCAAATGGTGCTTTAGTTGCTTCAGTATCTATAGCAAACGATAGTGAGCCCTGGTCAGCAGAATCTAATCCATAAAGTTTATCTGAGGTAATTCCATCGCTACTGTTGTTCTCACCGGCAAACAATGTGTGTCTATCGAAGTTAGCTTGTTGTGAGAAATACGAACCACCAATAACATTGTATGCAGTAGACGTATTGGCATAGGTGCCACTTGAGTTGACATTGGCAATCGTGCCACAAGTAACATTAGGTAAATCCATGAAGGACCAGGTGTTATTCTTATAGTTAAATACTGCTGCTCTATTGCAGCGATCACTGTCACTGAATGCCACCATATCGTCACCACTGGGGTAACAAAAGTAAACCTCTTCTAAATCTGGAGACCAATGCACAAAACAACGGTCTATCTTTGAGTTGTCCAGACCACCAAAGATGTAATCTTTTGTTCTTTGATCACATATGGATTCTCTGGAGGTGCCATCGTGAACATAGATATCATCATTACCAAATACATAATGTTTACTGTCTATTTCTACAACACAATTCTGATTGATAATACCAATGTCACTAAAGACTTTACGGAAGTTAAATATCAATGCACCACCTACAAATTCCATTAGGTAAACATCAGTCTTAGAATAAAGAATAAAGACAGTCCCCAATACTGCACCATCAATTAATGGAGTTTTAATCTGAATGAGATCATTGAACCCGGCACTTTTGGTTGCATCAGTAGCATCCCAGGATCCAGGTATGGCATTTGCAGTCGTTATGTCTGACCATCTAACCCTGGAAGAATAATTGGTAGAACTCTCTGTCATATTTATGCCTAACAAAAAGTCACCGTATGACCTAAGAGACTTTGATCTCCAATTGGAATCCCAATTAGTCAAAGCTGCAAAGTTGGTTCCACCATTGGCTCTATAGGAAGGCACTTTGTCTTCTCTATTGATATAAATAATGTCTGCCAAAGTAGTAGACGTAAAAGGTAGGTCACTGGCACTCGTGGCACTTATGGAACCAGATCGATCTGTAAGGGAACCTGAAGAATACTCATTGATGACGTAGGTATCACTGGCTACTATAACGGTGCTATGGCCTGACACTGGTTCTACACCATGCAGTAATCTTGGGTTTAAACTGAGTGAACCAAGTATGGTTCTAAAGATGGGAGATCGAGTGATACTCCCTTCATCGAATCTAACATTCTTAGCTCGACTGTATGCATTCGTTGGTAAGGCACTAGGATCAATGTCCGTTATAACACCAATGTCACCTAGTCCTCGGACCGGGAGTGTTTGTAGGGCCATCGTTAGATGCTACCTGATGCTGTAATATCACCAGTTGCCGTAATAACTCCTGCTGAGGTGATTTTGAATTTCGCGGTGCCATCATAGAGGAATCTTAGGTCAGTCCCTACTTGGTCTATAGTCCAGTTACCTAAATCTAAAACACCCACATCTAATGTGCCATCGATATCGCCATTACCTGAGATGTCTAAAGTGGCTGCATCTATCTCACCAGTAATCGTAATGTTACGACCACCAGTAATATCTTTGTTGCTATCGGCTACGATGGCTTTTGAGGCAACTACTGTACCTGCTGTACTGCCATCCAACAAATTGATCTCAGCAGCCGTACTGGTGACCCCATCGAGAATGTTGAGCTCTGAGGTACTGGCTGTAAGTCCATTGAGCAAATTGATCTCTGAGGTACTGGCTGTAAGTCCATCGACAATATTCAGCTCTGTGTGTGTCGCTGTGACTGCTCCTGATACATTAGGGAACGTGGCTTTTACTGTGGACTTGATTAGACGTAAGTGGTCGTCAGCTTGTGAGAGTGCATCGGTGGCTGCTGGGTTGGAAGCATTTAAGCTATCAATGTAGGTGCCTGTTTCTAAGGCCATTGTGTTACCTCGTGATGATTATGTTTTGGTAAACTCAAACCATAGGTTCCAGATTAACCAGGATAGTCTTATGGTATGGAGTTTGTTTTTGTTTTTGCCGAATCTGGAGATACCGATTTCTAACTCTGGGGTTACGTGGAAGTAACCATTGTCGAAGAAATCTTCTTCAAGTGTGATTTTGGGCATAAGTGGCTCCTTGGGAAATTTTGGACTCTCTTTGACTGGATCACAACAACAACAACAAGCAAAAACTCTTTAACTCTTTTTTGAAGTCAACGAAGTCATTTGGCCAGGTAGGCTGCTTTTTCCGGGAAGGAGTCCCAAAAAGTATAGCGATCCTCTGGAATACCAGTGTTTAAGCCAAAGTATGTCATAACGGATTCAATATCCGTTGCGGAAAAAGGAAATAAAAGGTGACTTCTGAGACATTAGTGTTTTTATGCTGCTTTGTGAAATTTATTGGCCTCAGAGGTCATCTTTTAAGTAAAAAAAGGGACTAAACATAGTCCTTAGAGCCACCACAGTCGCCATAGGAAGACGAACAATCCTATAGCTATCATGTGACTCAAGACTACTAATGAGAAACCCTCAGTGATCTATGTTGTTGGAGGAACTAAGGTCTAGGTTATGTGACTAAAGTATCAACATACTTAAGTAGACAATAAACAACTATAGTTAGGAGATTAGGGAGTAATAGTTGTAGGTATAAACTAAAGTCAACTCATGTCACTCATGTTTACCAATGTGTGAGTTGGTCACTGGTCGAGTGAGATCACCAGAGGAATATCTCTATAGGGCGTACACAAAACATTTGACTTAAGTTTCTTCTGTATCCTCTTGATTAGCCATGATGTTTCCATAGGCCTCATTTTGTATCTCCAATAGATACTCAGGATTATCATAGGTCTTAAATCCAGGGCATATCATGAGTATCCGTTCTACAAACCTATTCCTTTTAAATATAGGTTTCTCTGTTGTTACTTGGTTTTCATAGTTGATCTTATCTCTCATGTATCTAGCGACATGAGCATCTCTAGCCAATGTAAACATATGGCAGCTTACTACTATGGTAAATATTGTAGTGTCCATTAGATTCTCTCTTTGTTGTGATAGTGTTCTTCGGTTACACGTATGTATGTAGCTACAGTTCTTATGACTGCTTCGTGTGCTTGGGCAATGTCTTTGGTTGCTAATCCATAGCCTTCATTGCCTACTGCTGGATCAATTAATTTACTTAGATAGATGAAGAGTGAACCAGCTAACAATGAGTCATCTATCTTTATGTGTGTCCTTCGTAATCCATATTTGTTTTGCCTGGTTTTCTTGGCACCACCAATTCTTTCTAGGTTCCTCATGATGAGTTATCTCTAGGATCACGACCAAGGGCAAACTCAAGCATCCATATAGCTTTCTCAATGTTGTCATTGCGTGGTCCTTTCTTATGCATTCTCCAGATATACTTGAATGCATTTACCTCGGCCCACTTGACGACTTGTTCTCGACCAAATGCACTCACCATTGCATCAACAGCTTCTATTCCACCTGACTTGTAATGAGTTGGATTGATGTTGTTAGATACATTGAGTATGTTTTGATCCCACTCTTCTTTACTTGGTAATGCTGAGTGTTCTTTTTGTAGCTTGGTCCATTTGTTTTCCTTAGTCTTCGCAGATAGCGCAGTAGACTGGAGGTTGCTGCTCTTCTTGGTCATTACTCTGGTTCCTTATTGTTGTGGGTGTAGGTGTTTCTGCTGAAACTACCTTTATGTTTTTGTAGCCTTGTAAGTGCCACTCATGAGTATCTATAAACTGCTCACACTCGATGATTGAACCAGTGAACATATCCACTGATATCCAAGTTTGATCAGGTGTTATCTTTTGCCCGGTAACGGTGCACTGTCTTTCTCTTTTCATTTGTCGAATTGTCTCTGCTGCAATTTCTTTTGACTGACTAAACGTAGTTCTATTGCATAGTCAGAATCTTTCTTTGGTTTCTTTGTGAACTTATCCAGGACCATCAATCTTGCTACTCTTAAATTAGGTGCCTTGATAAGCATTTCTTCTGGTTGTTTTTGTGTGAGTTTGAATAGGTATCTAGGCATCATGGACTCCAGGGAATAACTTTTTCATTAGTGAAATCCCAATCGGAGTAGCGACATATCCTGGCGCATCTTGCCTGGGCCAATAGGTCTTCTAATGTATAACCAGCTTTTAGATAGGCATTACGAACTAGCATCCAGTCTGGACGTTCTCCCAGGATCCTTTTTGCCTTTACTGGTCCAACACCAACTAACCCTGGGTAACCGTCAGTGGTATCTCCAGTCAGTGTTTGTATGTAGAAGTTTTCATCAGCTTCTTTTGCATGGATGGTAAACAGTTCGTCTTCACCTGGGCGATACAATTGCCCTGGTATGGTTTTCATATCTTTATCATCAGATACAATGATGCGTTTACCTTTAGCATCCGGATCAGTGGCCAGGATACCCATGATATCGTCAGCTTCTAATGTGTCTTGGGTAATCGTGTTGTATGCATCGTGGCACCAGTCGATAAGTGCTTTGTGCCCTACTGGTTTACGTGTTTTCTTACGACCACTTTTGTATGGCTCGTATAGGGTTTTTCTGTAGTTATTCCTGGAAGATAAACACATATACATTGTGTCTACATTCAGTTTTTCTTGGAACTCAGTTACCTGATTGGTAAAGATTTCTTTTGCTGTCTTTAGGTCTGTAGACAGACTCCAGATATCGTCACCCCAATCGGTCTCATCTTCAGCAGCACTGGCTGCACGATAGAGGTATAAGTCAGCATCAATGAATAGTATCGGTGCTTTCGTATTCTCCACAATGTTCTTCAAGTAAGTCATACAATTTCTCCTTTAGGGATATCCCTTCTGGTGTTATGGACCACTTGTTCGTCCATACCACGTCATCTACTTTTACTGTTATTAATCCTTCACTGGCACATATAGCTACGTGCAGTGCACCTTCTCTGGCGAATCTACCTTTAATACGAAATGGGTTTCTTTGTGCTCTATCTAAGACAATGTAAAATGCCAACATGGTTTCAAAGCCATCGTAGTCTTTACCTTCAGTGCGTTTGATGCCAAGTTGATCCCAGGGAATACTCGCTTTCGAGGGGGATTTGCAAGTTGTAAGTATTTCCTGCCAGTAATCCCATTTCTTTGCTGATTTGTCCGACACGTTCTGCGACTCCTTCCGATTTACAAGCAATCTGGATTTCGTCATGAATCCATCCGACTATGTATGCATCGTTATTAAGTTGTTGTTTGATTTGTTTATAGACCAGGTATAGCCATTGCTTACATAAGACTGCACCGGCACTCTGTAATAGTTGTGAGAGTGCTTTGTGTTCTGATCTTATATAAAGTTTTCTTCGGTCTAATCCAAAGATGTAACCACGTTTGGCAGCACGTCTTACTTCTTCTCTTAGACGTTTGAATGCTGGCACGTTTTGATCGTATTGTTTCTTTAGTCTTGATCCATCTTTAGCTGAACCACCTACGATCTCACCAATGATCTTATTGCCACCACCATACATCGTGGCATAGAGCCAAGTCTTAGCCTGGCTACGTTCAATACCTAAAGCATTGGCATTGTAAGTATGGATATCACCTTCGAGTATCTGCTTGGCATATTCACCGTTATCATAATGGTGTAAGAAGTGAGCAAGTAACCTAACTTCAAGACCACTCAAGTCACTGCCCAAGAGTGTCCATCCGGTTGGCACTGTAAACAACTCACGACATTCCTTGCCATAAGGAAGCCTTGCAGAAGTCACCTGGCCCAAGTTTGGATTCCGATGCGATGCTCTTCCTGACACACATCCATTAGGAATAATCGTGTGTCTTAGCTTGCCATCGTTATCGCATAGTTTTAACCAGGCACTTCGACCTTCAGCTAACATGGCGATACGTTTTTGTATCATGAATGACTCGGCCAGTTTTTTAGCTTCAGGGTATGGAAGTTTCTCTAATGTAGATTCATCAAGTTTAGGATCACCTGATGGACTAAATTGTGTTGGCTTCCAGTTGTATTTCTTTACCAGGCAATAGTGAATGTGTTTTCTACTGTTGGGATTGAACTCAACTACTTTTACTTTAGTGAATGGTTCGCCTTTAACATAGCCAAGTGTTTTGTTATTTACCTTGGGTATAAACTCAGTGTGTATTTCCCAGGGTTCAAACAGTTCACTCAAGTCTTTATTTAGGTCTGCTCTTCGTTGTGACAATTTGCCATACAACTCACCAGCTTTTACTAAATCGAATGTCCATCCATTGTTACCAACTTCATGACATACAGCAGCTAAGTTATGCTCCAGTTCAATGGAAGTTTCACTGAAGTCTTCTTTAGATAAATGTTTGTATAAGTCTGCTGTAAGTTGTGCATCCTGGTTACAATATGTGCCCATAGCATCGCTATAGTTTTCCCATCCACCATCGTAGTCATCTTTTAGATTAGACAGTCTCATACCCCAGGCTTTCAATGAGTGTGAGCCATAGAATCTCTTAAGAAATTCATCAGGTAATGACTGGTTCTTAAAGTCATCGTTGAATAGGTCTGCTTTTATTAACCTGGATAAAACCAGGGTATCTCTCACTTGGCCTGTTGGTTTAAATTCTGGATAAACTTTTTGTATAGCCGGGATGTCAAAACAAATGATGTTATGACCAATTATGGTTTTAGCTTCTTGTAGAAGTTGGAGTGCGTGTTCTATTTCTCTCGGTTCATGGTATAGAGTTGCTTTAGATTCTTCTGCATCTAAGTCAACAATAGATAGGCAATGTATCTTTGTTAGTTTATCTAATAGTCCATCACTTTCGAGATCGAATACAAGAGTCACTCCTCAGTCTCTTCGACTACTGGTGAACCGTTAGCATCGTAACCAACAATGGGTTCGGCTTCTTTCTTTTTCTTTTTGTCACCAAAGATACGATCCCACTCTGATTCAAATTTCTCTTTGTCCTGGACAGGACGAAAGTTATCACCTTTTCCTACCATGATGTTTCTCCTTGTTGTATTTGTGGTTTATTCGTGAAATAAATTAGTTTGTGGATGCAAAGTGGGCACGTGTTTCTCAAAAATAGTCACCACTCTAAATCTGTGATTGGTCGATTTCACCATACCTATATATCCAGTGGTTTTAAGTTCTGCCTTTCTATACATAGGTAATACTTGATCTAACCAAACTAAATGTCCCTTATCCTCTAATACCTTTACACACTCTTTTAATATGGTGTTTCTTTTCACCATGCTTGTCCCATAATGCTCACAATCTTCAACAGAATATGGAGGATCAGCTAAGATTAAATCAAAAGTTTCACCCATAGATTCAGACATAGTGTGTGCATCACATAGATAGTCTGGTCTCATGTCTGGATTAATGTCTAAGGTTTTCCCGTCAATAATATTGGTATCAACTCTGCCACCGAAAAGATGTAATACTTTAGTTTTATCTGGAAACAATGCTTTTATTCTTTTTAGATAGCCATGTGGATAACCACCATAATATTTAGATTTTACTTGATAATTATTTCCCATAACCCAAGTGCCATAAAGCCTGTCATCCCCACCAACGAAAACACTTTTTGGAAAGTCTAATTGTGAATAGTAGTGTTCTAGTCTTTGTTGGTTATCCATTATCTAGTTCCTTGTAATTAAAACGGTATGTCACACTCAGGGTTATCGGCATCCATGAGTCTGCCTGTGTGACGGTTGTATTTGACGTTGCCAGCAAAACCTACTTCACCTGTGTATCGGTTCTTGAGTAAAACAAGCTGACGTTTATCTGCATTAGGCTCTTCAGAATCTACCTGGAGTCCAATACACATATCGGCTAGTTGGGCCAGTGAGTGTGAACCACGTAATTCTGAGAGTCTGACTTTTGATCCGGCTTCGTGACCTCCACCGTTGGCAGGTCGTTTTAAGTGACTGACTAAAACTAAACCTATGTTTAATTCTTGGACTAACTTTCTGAGTGTAGTCATGATGTCATCGATCAATCTTCTTTCATCAGCTACTTTGCCTGTCAATCCACTTACTAAAATACTGATGTGGTCTAGGAACACATGAGTGCATCCCATACCTCTCACCATGAATTGAATACGATTGACAATTATGTCCAGGGCAGTTGATCCAAAGTGATCAAATAAATAGATAGGCTTCTCGCCAAACAATGCATCGAAGCCACCTTCAATTTCTTCTTTAGTCGCTGCTTCTGGATCAATCGTTATGTTCTTACGTAACTCAAGTCCAACTAAACCTTGTAGTGTTCTTTTGTTGGACTCTTCTAACATAAGTAAACCGACAGTCGATCCGTTCTTATGTAGGTGGTATGCCAGTTCTCTTATCATGGTGCTTTTACCTACACCACTTCCGGCACATAGAGTTACAAGTTCACCTGGCCTAATACCTCTTGTGAGGTCATTCAGTTTGGACCAGGGATACGTTATGGTTGATGCAACATCGTGTTCACTTATCGTTGATCTAAGATCATTGGAAGACACAATGCCATCTGGTCTATATTCTTTTGCTTGCCATATTGCATTGATAATTGCTTGTGGTTGATTGGCCACTAATGCTTCATTGGCATCTTTGTATGACAACTTAGCAATCTTAGCTTTACCAATGGGTAATGCTTCGGCACATTCTTTTGCTGCTTGTTGCCCGGCTTCATCCTGGTCAAAAAACAGAATGATCTCTTCAAACTGTTGTAGATAATCCCAGGCTTTTACTAATGACTTCTTACCACTTTGGCAGCCATTAGGAAGACTGACTGTTGCCCACTTGTGATTCTGCACCTGGCTCACACTCATGGCATCAATCTCACCTTCGCAGACAACTAACTTCTTTCCACTGTTCCATAAGTGTTGGCCATACAGTGTCATCTTTTTGGCATCGCCTAAGATACTGAAGTTCTTATCTACATCACGTATCTTTTGTGCCACTATTGAACCGTTAGTATCACGATAGTTGGCTACCTGGACAGGTGACTTTTTATACTTACTGATTCTGTAATCAAACTTACGACAAGTTTCTTCTGTTAATGCTCTGACTGGTAGTGCACTGTAGTGGCCATCAATCAAAGTCTTGGGTAATTCTGGTGCATCCATAATTTTATGTTGTGTAGCATCGCCTGGTGTATGTGTCTTACATCCGAAGCAATAGGTATGATCTGTATATAAAGCTGCATTGTCTTTTGATCCACAATGCTCGCAAGGTATGTGTGATATGAATTGACTCCCTGAACCGTCATCAGTTGGTTTCTCTACTGCTGCCACGATTATCTCCTTGTAAAAAAGACACTCCTACCGGGGGAATAGGAGTGCCTTTGCTCGCCTTAACTAATACATTCAGCTAACCATTCATCGGGTATCCATTTGTGTGCAAACCGGAAACCGTTCTTACAACACCAAGATGCATAAGTTGTTTTGCTGCCCTTATACAATTTGTTGTTTTGGTTACTGAATACGAATCGGATATCAATATCAGGATGTTGCTTTTTAATAAGACAATGCTTTTGTCTATCGGCAACAGTAAACATACCTTTCGTTTCTATGTAGAAAACACCACCATCAGATTTTGTTAACTTAAAATCAGGTTTGTATTTGGATTGTCTTGAAGGTATCTCGTATGCAATCCTATCTGTCTCATAGATGACCGGTAACTTTTTACTTTTGAGTTGAGTTGCTATTTGTTTCTCAAGTCCTGACCTGTATCCATATCGAACACCACGTTCAGAAGCGGTCCGCTTCTTCCTCGTGTCCTTGTGCCACTTTCTCAGTTGGAACGTCATCGAAGCTATCCTCTTCAGTTGCTACAAAACCACCTTCGACAGAATCGAAGCCTGAATCATCGCCAGAAGTTACTGGCTCAATGATTTGCACTTTAGTTAGTTGTAGGGATATGCCCTTCTGACCTGACACTTGATAAGTAGTAATAAAACCACCTACTTTCATAACTGATCCACCCCATAAGTTGGGTACCTGGGAACCAGTCAATATCTGGCCAGTTGAATCATAGAACTTAGGTTGATACTTGCTTTTTACTTTTATGAAAGTTTCACCAGTTTCTTCATCAGTATCGAATGGAAGTTTGGTTTTTGCTTTTGGTCCAAATTCTTCTTTAGCAATATCTTGTATCTGCTTAATGAATGCTTTGGAATCCTCAAGAATAAGTGACGTTTTGAAAACACCTTCAGGGTTAAACTGAGTGTCTGGTTTGTTTAACCAGGGATACTTGGCTCGACCTTGTGGTGATACAAATTTAACTTTTTGTGCCACTGTCTGTCTCCTCTTTAGTTTGCTTGTTTAAATTCCTACCTTCCGGTAGACGTATTCCCAATCGTTTAGCTGCAACGATCAGTGGCTTTGGAATGGGTTCACCCTTTCGTAATGAGAGTTCACACAACTCCAACACCTTTTCTCTGTGATACATAATTTACCTACTCTGGACAATTTGTCGTGTTGTTAGTCATGAAAAACAATAGTCAGACTCCATGATGCTCTCCAAATCTAAGTTACCCTTCTTGGGTATATCTTTGATATTTGGATCACTTGGGTTCTTCATTTGTTGTTTAGTTTGAAATAAGAAGTCTTCATACATACACCAGTCTTTATACATCTCAATAAAACTTCTTCTGATGCAATGGAATAGCATCCAGGTATCGCATGGCAAAGTAGCAAAAGAATCGTGTATGACACAAAAGTCTTTTATGCCATTGTCTTTGCCAGTAATAATTGTTTTAAGTAAATGAGCAGCATCCATACTGTGAATCACATTAGGACTGATAGCTGCTTTATTCTTTCTCTTGTTTACCCGGTATTCATCCTTCTCTCGAATCGATACTTGTGATCTTTTGTAGACATTGGCAGCACGATCATAAAGGAACGGTCTGATCTTCTTTGACTTCCATTGGCAATACTTTTGAACTACAGGAAATCCTACTGGTGTAGTCCAGGAAATCTCTTTACCCTGGTCTGCAAGTATTCCGGCAATAGCCTGGAAAAACTGCATACCACCTTCAGCACTCTTAATTAAATCTTTAATTACCTTGTAGTTGATGTTGGCCAGGTAAGTTGCTGCCTGACTTTGTTCTTTGGAATCACCAAAAGGATGAGCCTTGAGTATCTTTCTATCAACATCTTTTTGCAATGGTTTCATCAAGTCTTCAACGAGTTGGTTCTTCATGCCGAATGCTTTAGAAGAGTATGAGTAAGTCATGGTATTTCGTTTTACTTCAGAACGACCAACACCATACTTCAACCAGGTTTTAGCTAATGGATTGTCTTTGTCTTCATTAAGAGTCTTATTGACGTTATCGGCTACACGTTGATAAATGTCTTGTGGTGATTCTGTTGGCACCAGGTTAACCATGTATCCTTCTTTAGCATCCAGACTGGCAGCAGCATAATGTTGTGTGCCACTGTTGGTTGCATCTAAAGATATTGGTAAACCAGTTTCATAATTAGGGTTAATGGTTGCCAAGAAATACTCACGACAAGCTGCTAAAAACTGGAACGGTTTGTCGGCTTGTGACCACCAGTCAAAACTCTTCTCATAGTCTTGGCCAACATCCAATATCTTTTCTTCGTTATCTAATACCCACTTCACTCTTTCACTAAAGGGTTGCTTCGATATCTTATCGTAATCACCTACGTTAGCTATGTGTATTGCTAACCAATACTTTGCATCTTCATCCAGTTTGCAAGTATTCTTAAACATGAACATAGCTTTGACGTGATCATCCCGATGGTAGCAAAAGTGTGTTACCGGGTAGACTCTACCTCTAAAATCAAAATTCCAAGGCATATAAAATTCATCATATTGTGCTAAGTCTTCAGCACATTTTAGATCCTGGGCCATCACTGCCCTGGCACCATCGATCTCTCGGTTCTTCTCACGAATGTTCCTGGCATCGATGGTCCATCCTTTCTTATCAAATTGAGACATATCATCCCAATCGTCTGGACGTTTTAAGTTCGGTAAGTATTCTTTGATTGGAAACTTGCCTAAGTGTTTATTGTTTTCCCAACACCAGGTAATTGCTTCTACCACGTGCTCATTGATAACCAACTTTGTGCTTTGCAACATATTCAATGCTTCAATGTATTCTGGTAATTCTTTCTCATTTTTAATTTGATGTATGACAGTTTTATTTTGATTCTTCCATGCACTGGTGTTCGATGGGTTTTTCCTAATCAATGGGACATGACTGGCAGTCACTTCATCGTAATAACATCCAGTAGACGTAGAATCCCAATCTTTGGGAGGAATGATCATGGGTTGCAACATAGGTTCTGCCCAGGAATCTTCGTATTCCAATTTGGCTAACAAGGCAGATGCTTCAGTAGTCAATCCGACCTTCTTAACTGTGTTGTTACTTTTTGTTCTTTGTAACCAGGTATCAAATACTTTGGAATGTTCCATGATTGCATTGATTACTGGTGAACCGGCTTTAACCTTACGTTCATCAGTCCACTTCTCTTGAACATAGCCTTCTTTGAATGCAATGATCCTTGCTGCTTTAATTCGATAGCGTTCACTTGAGTGACTCTTGATGACCTGGCTTTCAATTCTTTTAGCCAATGCCTTATCTTTATCTCGAAGTCCATTGGCCCAAACTTCAAGTTCTATCCTAAGTCCTATCTTGGTAATACAAGTGGTAAAACTCTGGTTCATTGCTACTGCATCCATACAACAGTTCAAACCTATAAAACCTAAGATATCAGTATCTATAGTTTTAATATCTTCTATCCACGAATACCTTCTACCTGAAGATTTATTCAATTCGTCACTTATGAATACCTTTAGTGCTTTAGATACTCTAGGTAATGCTTTAGATATTATGTTGTGAGGGTGTTTTTGAGTTGAAGTAGTTTTGTTCTTCTCTACTCTGTCTTTATACCTTTGGTTTCCTTCTGAGAACATCTTTTGTTCTCTAGTAATCTCTTCAATAAGATTCATGTCTTTCATACCTATGTCTCCTTTACTTGGGATTACCTATAGGGTGTAAACAAAAGTCTTGTTTGACTCCAATTTGTCCAGTCTATAGGTATAGAAATACCCAACACCTAGTGTTACTAAGTGTCAGGTTTTTAGTGTTCTACAATTGTTTCTTTACGATTTCTGCGATACTTACTTGACGATCTTCTAAAGTAACATTGTTGTTGTAGTTACCGTAGTCTTGTTCACCATTGTAAACTTTGTATTCAATGTTGTTCTGTTGATCTTGTATGTCACCAAATAATAAAGTAATTCTTTCGTTCACACTATTCAAAACAGCACTGTCTGACGAAAAGTAGACATTCTCTTCTGTCTTTATATCAAAATAACATTTAAGTTTTGGATAACAAGTAGCATCCATAAAACGACCTGCACATTTTGCCCAATGTATTACTGGCTTGTTCAGGTCTGCTGGAACAACATCATAAAGTGCATCTTCTTGTAATATTAAATAGAAATGGACTGTGCCTACTTCTTGCCAAACGAACCAGTTTATTAATTTAGTTCCAGGGTTCTTAGCTTTAGGATCATAGTTTTTCCTAGTTTTCATCCACTCCATTACTGCAATACTCAAGCTACTGCGACACATCTTTTCCAAGTAAGGTTTCGGCTCAGATTGATATGCTACTTCAACTCTCTGTATTGCTCTTGGTGTCATGTAGATGTCTCTACCTCGGTTTTCGATTATAGGCTCAGACTCCAATCCTATGAACTCAGAAACCAATTTATCAAAATAAGCCATTGCATCAGCAACGTGTTTTTTATTTTTAATCTCCATTAATGCATTCTCCTTTGCATTCTTCTCCATTTTTTTCTTGCTTTTGTTTTGAAAGCAAAACTTTAGTGAAAGCCAATACTGCTTTTTGATTTTCAGTAGTAAGGTCCTCAAATGCCAACTTAGCATCAACAGCGAGTGTTTCCGATACAGCAGAACCTTCCTTTAAGACTGGCGCATCACTGTCGATGCCATAGATTAACCAAGCTGGTTCTACTTTGAAATAATCGCATATCTTCTTTAAGTTTCTTCTCGAAGGCACACGATTGCCATTACACCATTTAGCAACGATAGACTCACCAACTCCAAGAATTTCGCCTAGCTTCCTACAAGTAAGATGCTGACGTTCTCTGAGCATTTGCAATCGTTTATGTAGATTGTGTTTGTATTGCATTGTTACTCCCCTTTTTATTTCGCAAATTCAACAAGTTCATCTGTTTGTATTAGTTCTTCGTCATAACCGAGTCCGAATCTCATACCAAATTGTTTGTTCATGTAGGCTATATCTCCATGACTAAAGTGTTCAAATAGTTCAGTCATGTGCCAGCCACACCAATCGCCATTTGTTCCTTTTTCTTGATTATATTCTAAAACTGGCTTTTTCCACTTGCCCTCAATTTTGTATTTAACCAATCTGTAATCACAACAGTTAGTTCCATTGGTAATGGGTTTTGTTAGTATTTTTTTCTCCACAAGAAATCTCCTTTTTTTTTATTATTTCTTCTCTGTGTAAAATGTTCTCCGAATGTAAGTGGGATCATAATTGTCCTCCTCGTGTCAATTTAGTCCACTTGTATATTTATACTACTGTTAATTCTTTTGTTCAAATCTTCGAGTGCATCGGCTACTTCTCGAAGACGAATTGCAGAATGTTTTAGTCGGTTGTCATGCATCAGAAGTTCTTTACCATAGGTCTCGTGGTGCAATATTGGAACTAAGTCACTCATTACATCATCAAGTTTGGCCAAAGATAGTTCTACTGAATCTTGCGCAGTTTTACGGACTAGGATATCAACACCATCGAATGTTGGTAGGTTAGGAATACGAAAAGTCATTATGCCACCTCCGATTGTCTTGTTGTTTCCTTACTAGAAAAACATAGATTATGGAGTGCTTTAGACTCTTCTCTTCTTACATCAATATCACCTTCTACATGAACATACTTTGCAGTCGTGTTTATGGATGTATGACCAAGTTTCTTTTGCACTTTAATCGTGGGTAGGTTCATGGTGTTTATCATTATTGAGGCAGCAGTATGTCGTGCTACATGGAAGACAAAGTTTTTAAGTTTGATTTTGTCCTCACCACAAATCTCTTTTGCTACTTCTCGCCATGTTGTGTAGAAACCATGATCAGTATAAAAGGATTCTGGTTCAAACTTTAGGTTTTTAATATTGTGCCAACAAGCAGACATATCAACTTCACGATTACTACCATTTTTCGTTCTGTATAGCATCACAGTTTTCTTTTGGTGATTTACAACACCATAAGTAGTATCTCTATCTATGGTTTCTGGATTACGACCAATAGACATAATCTCACCTCTTCTCATACCAGTTGCTATTGCAATCTCAAAGTAATCTGCCATCCAAGGATTCTTTGGGTGGTTTGCCAGTTTCTCATTGATCAATGCGATTTCCTCAAAACTAAAATAATGAGGTCGAGATTCTGGTGGTGCTTTTTTCCATTTGATAGATGGCTTGTCATACTTTTGTATGACTTTTTCATCGACAGCAAACACAAATGTGCTACTGATTGCAGAGGCATACCGATTAATCGTTGAGTCAGATAATCCTGATTCTCTTAGACTATGGAAAAAATCTTTGATGTCAGATGCTTTGTATGAATCCATAGGTTTCGTATTGAAGTCTGAGAACTCAGAAAACCTTTGCATCTTTTTCACTGAATCAATCCAATGTTTTTTTGTGCCTTCACTCCAAATGTATTTGCCATATTCGTGAACGAAATCAATTACTGTATACATTAGTTGATCCTCCCTTTTGCTAAATCCACAAAATCTTTAAAAGGGTTAGGCTGCTTCTTATCAAGCACTCCCATTTCCCATGCTAACTGATTGTATTTAACCCAGGTGCTTGACCAATAACCAAACATTTCAAACTTGTATCTCGACAGAGAATCGATGGCTTTGCTTTTTGCTTCATCCATCTTTTCCAACAAAACGATAGGGTTCATATTTGTGACTCCTTTAGAAGAATTATTCCTATAGGGTGTACACAAAGTGTTTTTTACTACTTTTTCTTGTTTATATATACTCACTGTTTCTCTCCTGTTGTTAAAATTTCCAGGAGAAAATGAGTGTCAATCCTTTGCGATTTTTAGTGGTGCCCGGGGCCGGAATCGAACCGGCACGAGAGTTATCTCAACGGATTTTAAGTCCGTTGTGCTAAAAACCTGCCTTTTTGGTGAAACTCACAATCTCCATATCTCAAAGGATATATTCTTCAGGACAAAATGTCTAGCTTTTGGATAAGGGTGTAAACAAAACAATTTGATAAAAAAAACACCGATCAGCAAATATTGAGTAATTCAGAAAGATTTCTCGCAGCTTCGCATCTCGGCTTACGTTATTTTTTGTTGTTTTTGGATACTGGTAAAATCGCAACGGATTTATCAATAGTTACCTGGTTAAACTACAGTATTATATAGATAATGTAAGTTATTGATATATAGCTATTTACCTTCGACTCCTTTTGTTTTCTCAAATGATCTAAGGCCACCAAGCCCAAGCAAACCCATTAATACTGGCATCATAGTAGATGTATCTGCTTGAGGAATCACTACACCAAATCCGGCAGCTATTGGACTCACTAAGAAATTAACACCAAAACCTAAGACACAAACATATCCTGTAAGTGGTCTCCAAGATGATTGAAACCAGTTTCCTTGCGCATCATTTTTGTTGAGTTCAATCTGGGCCAGGTTGGCATTATGCAACTGCATATTCATTTCATGTTGTAGTTTTGCTTTTAGGTCTTTGTCCTCTACAAACTTGTCCAGGACCGTTCCGGCTATTCCAGTAATACTTTCTGCTAATGACATTTAATCTTTCCTCTGGTTCTTTTTACTTGTTTTATCTAATCTATCCACATCTACAGTTTCAGGTATTTTATTGAGTATCTTAAGTAACACCGAAATTCTTAGGACTTCGCAATCAAGCGATCTGACCCTATCCACGAGTGCAATAATAATTCCATGCTGTGAATCCAGTTTGCTAGACAATCGTTCTTCGGTGCTGTTAATAATGGTTTGTAGTTTGTCATCTAACATATCTATTTTTTCTAACATATTGTTGACGATCTTACCTATGAGGAACCAAATGAAATACGCTAAACCTGCACTAGCTAAAATAGGAAAACCTACTTCATTAACCAGGATAATAAATTCATCCATCCTTCTCACACTCTTTAATCATTGTGGCAACATCCATTGCTCTTTTGCCTACCTGCGTAGCGTAGCGACTATTCAAAACTTCGTCTGCTGCTTTACTGAAGTTCCTGTCTCGAAGATGCATGAGCATTTTCTTAAACTGCATCAGTCTACTAATGCCCAGGTTAAAACTCATGTTAACGATTGCTTCTTGTGCTTTCCCTGGTAGATCATCAAAGAATCCAATATTGCGTTTTACTTCGTCAATGGCTTCCTGGATATCTTCTTGGAGAATGAGTTCACCTACAGCTTTTGATACACCTTTGCTGACTAAGTGGCCATACGCAATTGTGTCGTGTCCCATTGAACATTGGTATACGTGATTACGGAACCCCTCATGAATTTTGAGTTGTTCTGTTAAGGCTTTGAGGTCCATTCTGCATATCTCCTCTTGAGGAATTTGTATGTTTGTTTACTCGTGTCTGATTCGATTATTCTTATGCCTAACCAAATTATCGTAAAAATAGCTGCAATGTTTGGCAGCACATTGGCCCAACTCATAATGCCAACTCCTCCGGCTAATATATCTATTGCTTCTTTATTATCAGTAGTCATCTATGGCTCCCGGTAAAAACTAATAGTGGCAGTATCTAACTGAGTCGTATTAGTTTGATCCGTTATGGTTATCGTTCCAGTGAAAGTAGATTCCTCAGTGCTATTGTAGACAGCAGCATAGAATGTATCGCTGGATGTAACACCAGTTAAATCTGTGTTGCCTGAAGTAAGCTGGACTTGGGAACTTCCATTCTTGTATATCACGATGTAATGATTCGCATCGTTACCTGATTTAGTTAAATTGAATCTTAAAGTAATTGTAGATCCAATATTCGTGGTTGTAGTATTGGTATTAACAAAAGCATCATTCGTGGATGTGCTGATGTTGCTCCAACTAAAACTACCCGAACTATAACTGTAAAATTCAGACATTGAGTCTGGAGTTGACATACCAGCAGCAGCACTTAGGGTTCTTAGGCTTCTACTTGCGTTTGATAGTTCTGTTCCGATTTCTGACATGGAGATTGCTCCACTACTTTGAAGTGCCATCTATGCGTCCTCTAATGCTGTTAGTCTTGCGTTAAACCCTGCTACTATAAACGAATGTAGTTCGCTGTAGCGTATTCCATATCTATTTCCAGCAGCTTTAGCTGGTTTGATAACTTCTTTAATTGGATTACCTTCATCATCTTTATTATTTTCAACTGTTTCTTCTTCTGTTGCATCCCATTCGTCATAGCAATAAAAAGCATACTTAGTTGCATCAAGTGAGTTAGCTTCCATAATCTCTTTAACTTTTTGTGCTGTTATACCAATATGAGTTCTGGCATTACTTCCTTTTTCTGAAACAGCAGATAACCATTTATAAGTTCCAAACTCTTTAGCTAATGCTTTGGAAGCATTTATTTCATTTGTAGTTAATGTTGTAAGGGTAGTTTTTTCTCTTGAATCTGATGTTTGAATACTGGCGTTTGTTGCATAAACATCATCCCAACGATAGCTTGGATGTCCTAAGTCAGTAGTATCGTCTGCGTGTGGATAAAAGTTGGTAGAAGCTATATTAACGTGTTTCAAATGTGAATTACCGCTATTATAAATTATATAAGCTGTTGCAGGATTTCCATTGTCTGATACTTGGAAATACATATGACATTTACGAGCCGC
>VTLG01009517.1_pt1 | contig 29317 bp, 45 predicted proteins | sample 4694571 | NCBI WGS metagenome assembly VTLG01 (sample SAMN12604809, study PRJNA352737) | marine metagenome | biome: ENVO:00000447; feature: ENVO:00000209|ENVO:00000569|ENVO:01000036; material: ENVO:00002151; isolation source: viral sequences binned using virsorter ...
AACGATTCTAGGAACATTCATCATTTTTTGGTGGATGATCGTTAACCCTTTTTCTTTTGCAAAAGAAATTATTTACTGTACAAAACAAGATTGTTATGAGGTCGAGCAAGAGATTGTTGATGCAGCTATCGACATGTGCATTTATAAAAGTCAAATGATTATGTTGGTTGCTAACTGGAAAAAAGAAAATCGGTTTAAACAAATTGAATGGGTTCCGGGGGGTAAAAAAATTAATTGTATGAAACGCATTCCCAATATGTTTTTGAATGGAAACGAAACCGAAGAACAAAAAAATTTTTTAGAAAAATTAAAATGTTCTTTTCAAAATTTAAAAACTGATCCTATTTTTGAAGGTCAAAAGTTTTATTTTTCGTGCTTAAAACAATTTAATAGCAAATTTCCTGGTATATAAGTTATTGTTTTTATTGGCATAAATAAAAGACTTGCATTCTTTGGTCAATCAGGTATCATTTGTGTGTCGGGAAAATTTAAACTGAGAAAGGAAACAAAATGAAATTCAAACTTTACAACTTTGACAGACTCACGAAGGAAGAAGTAGATCTCATAAACAAACATGGTCATGATAGCCTTCCTAAAAATGTGGCTCGGTTGGATCTTTGTTTTGGAACGGATGACGAAAATCGTGTAGAAGTTTTGAAGTTGGTGGGTGAATGTTTTGACAAGGGTTGGTTCAACCATGTAGCAAACGTAACCTGTGACACGATAGATGATGTGTTTAGGTTAACAAATGATCCAAGAGTGACTGAAGAGGAATATAAAAGTTGTGTTGAAAGATTGCTTCCAATGCACAGTGTTTCGGTTGGTGATGTTGTTGAGAATGAAAGTGGTGAGAAATTTTTATGTGACAGGTGGGGTTGGACTAGGGTTTAAAACAACGGGGGAGAATTTTCTCCCCCTCTATTTTTTAGAAAGGAAAAATTATGACACCAGAGCAAAAAAAATTAGCGGTAGAGAGGTTGCGGATTGCACGAGAAAAACGGTTGAGGGACAATCCACCCAAGTACGATTGGGTACACGAGTCTGTCAAAAAACTTCCAGCCGACAACTTATTTAGTTTTAAAAATATCCGACAGTGGATTAAGACTCAAAAAGAATGTCTTGCAAGAGCAAAAGTTGATGTGATCAAAAAACAAGATGGTGCCATTGCTGAGGTGGCAGACATCAGCGGTTACATTCGCAATATGGAATACTATTTGAGATATGGAATTTGGATTGACATGCAGTTTGGAGAGCATCGGGAGTATTGGATCAAAGATAAAACGATCGCAAGAGCAAGGGGGGGAAATGACAACTAAACGACAGCAAGAAAAACGTGAGATGTTTAAGAAGGTTGCTGAGAGAAGGGTCAATTCTGCTCTGGATAAAATTGAATCCATCGCATCAATGTCAAACAAGCCTCACTACTATTATACGGAAAAGGATGCCCAGCAAATTATTCGGGTGTTGCAAAAAAAAATAAAAGAATTGGAAGTAGTTTTAAAACCTAAAAAAAATCAATCAAGATTTTATTTGACCTGATTGGTCAATACTTAATTTAGGGAGCCTCGGCTCCCTTTCTTTTTCCCAAAATTTTATGTACACTTATTTAAAATAATTTGCAACAAAAACATTATGCCGAAGAAAAAAATTCAGGTTCAAAGACCCATCAAGGATGGACCACCTGTTAAGCCTCGTTCTTGGAATGGCAGGTTCCAATCGGTTGAGCCTCTGAATCGCCAGAAAAAAGCAAGGAAAGAGCCATACAAATGGAACCATCACACCACGATCAATTGGATCATGGGTCAGGCAGATCCGCTGGGTTTTCTGTCGCAGGTGATGCAGGGCAAGGAGATCTTTCCGGTGTACAGTCAGTCTTCGACAGGGGAGGTTCAGAGCATTGGCAAGATCGGTGCCGACCCTGAACTACGGGTCATGGCTGCAAAGACTTTGCTAGGGAAATGCATTCCAGACCTGAAGGCGGTGGAGATCAAGGCTCAGGTTCAGGAGCACAAGGTTTTAGACATTACGAGGCTGTCAGATAATGACCTCTCAACAGTTGAGCGAGTTCTTGAACACGCTGTCATTGACGGAGATCCGAGCGGAGAAGATGCGGAGGTCGCTGAAGGAGTTCATAAAGAACTCTTGGCAGACGATAGAACCCGGTAGAGATTTTCACGACAATTGGCACATAGATGCAATCTCTGACCACCTACAGGCGGTGGTCGAGGGGAAGATCCGCAGACTGATCATAAACATTCCACCAAGGCACATGAAATCAATCAGCGTAGCAGTGGCACTTCCTGCATGGACTTGGGCTATCCAACCCCAGAAACGGTTCTTGTTTGCCAGCTACGCCTCCAGCCTGTCGATTAGAGACTCGGTTAAATGCCGAAGGTTGATAGATTCTCCTTGGTATAAAACACATTTTGGGGATATGTTTGAGCTGACCACGGATCAGAATCAGAAGCAGAGGTTTGAGAACAGCCGGACTGGTTACCGGATAGCAACGTCAGTTGATGGGGCGTTAACTGGTGAGGGTGGAGACATCATTGTGATTGATGATCCGCACAATGTTAGAGAGGCAGAGTCAAGCACTGTCCGAGAAGGTGTTCTTGAGTGGTGGGATCAAGCCATGCAAACTCGACTCAATGACCCGAAGACCGGGGCTTTTGTTTTGATCATGCAGCGAGTACATGAACAAGATCTCACTGGACACATCTTGGCTAATGATCTGGAAGGAGAGTGGGATCACCTTTGCCTTCCAGCAAGATACGAGATCGGTCACCCGACTCCTACCCGATCAAAACTATTCTTTACAGATCCTCGCACTGAAGAGGGCGAGTTGCTGTGGTCAGATCGAGTTGATGAAAAGACTTTAGAGACTCTGGAGAAAAGCCTTGGCAGTTATGCTTCTGCAGGTCAATTGCAGCAACGTCCAATGCCCAAGGGCGGTGGCATATTGAAAAAAGAGTGGTGGGTGCCGTGGGAAAATGAACACCTGCCTGAGATCGAATATATTCTTCAGAGCTGGGATACAGCGTTTGGCACCAAGGAAAAAACTTCTTATTCTGCTCGAACCACTTGGGGAGTGTTTAGGCACAAGGGTCAGATGAATTCCATTGTGTTAGAGATGTGGTATGACCGAGTCACCTACCCAGAGCTGAGAAAAATTGCTCAAGACAGTTACGAGGAGTATCAACCAGATGCAGTTCTGATTGAGAAAAAAGCCTCTGGGCAAAGTTTATTGCAGGATTTACGCATTGCCGGAGTTCCGGTGCTAGAATATTTACCGGATCGGGATAAACAAGCTCGTGCCCATGCCAGCTCTGCATTGTTGGAGGATGGTAGGATTTTTTATCCCTCCAGCCGGAAATGGGCTAAAGACTTGATAGATATTTGTTCGGCATTCCCTGCAGGGGATAATGACGATATTGTGGACACCTGCACACAAGCATGGTTAAGATTGAGAAAAGGCTGGTTTGTTAGCCATAGTTTGGATTATGATGATGAAACAGATTTGCCAAAGAAAAGGATGACAGTTTATGGCTGAAAGCGACACAGTACCATTTGCTGAGGGGATGCCACTGGATGACCTTCAGATCGAGCCGTTTGGAGAGGATGAAGTTTTAATTGGAGATCCTGACTCTGATCTGCCCCCAGAAAAAGATTCTGCATTTGATGATAATCTTGCAGAGACTTTGGATCAAAGGCTTTTAGATAGGGCTGGCAGTGATTTAGTTGGTTACTATACAAATGACCGGGAGGCAAGATCCGAGTGGGAGAATCGCTACAAGGCTGGTTTAAAAACATTGGATGTTGAAGGTGGGCTGGAAGAAGGCGAAGAAGAACGAGCCAGCCGTGGATTGTCCACTGTTATTCACCCGATGATTGCCGAGGCTGCAACCCAGTTTAATGCTCGTGCAATTACCGAGCTTTATCCTTCGGGTGGTCCTGTTAAAACCGTTATCATTGGCGAACCAAACGAGGAGTTAGAAGATCAGGCTCGTAGAGTCCGGGAGTTCATGAATTACCAGATTACGCAAGAGATGCCGGAATATTTTAATGATCTGGATCAAATGCTTTTTCAATTGCCTTTGATTGGGCATACGTTTAAAAAAATATGGTGGGATTCCACTCTTGAGCGTCAGAGATCCATGTTTGTGAGGGCAGAAGATTTTGTTGTTTCACCAGAGAGCAATGATTTAAAAACTTCTGTACGTTATACCCATGTCATAAGGATGCCGAAAAATGAGTACAACAGATATGTTCAAAGTGGTTACTACCTTCCTGTCAAGACAGATTCAGAAGCTGCAGACTACGATAACGACACTGTGGGTCAGATTGAAGGTGTGGATCGACTCAGTGAAGGAGCGAGTAACAAAATAGTTACCCTTCTGGAGATGCATGTCTATCAGCCGTTTGAGGATCAAGATCAGGGTGACGATGACGTAGCATTGCCCTACGTTGTGACGATTGACGCTGACACGGAAAAGATTGTTAGTGTCAGGAGAAACTGGAACGAAGATGATGAGTTGAAGGAAAGACGTAATTGGTTTGTCAGTTACAAGTTTTTACCCGGCATAGGATTTTACGGTTTTGGTTTGTATCATTTGATCGGTGGTCTAGGCAAGGCAGCCACTGGTGCACTCAGAGCTTTGCTTGACTCTGCATCCTTTGCCAATATGCAAGGTGGCTTTAAACTCAAGGGCAGGGTGTCCGGTGGAGATATTGAAGTTAACCCCGGTGAATTTGTGGATCTGGATGCGACAGTGGATGACATCAATAAGAGCATTATGCCATTGCCATTTAAGGAGCCAAGCGGAACCTTATTTCAGTTGCTAGGATTTATGGTTGAGGCTGGGCAAAGATTTGCAGCCACAGCAGATTTAAATGTTGGCGATGTTAACCCCAATGCCCCGGTTGGATCTACAGTTGCTCTGATAGAGCAGGGCAGCAAGAGTTTTAGTGCGATTCATAAACGGCTTCACCACTCGCAGGGTGAGGAGTTTAAAATGCTTTCGGCTTTAAATGCTGAGTATTTACCTGAAAATTTTGATTTTGGTGTTCAGGGTGCAAACGCAGTTATTTATGCTAAAGATTTTGATGAAAAGATTGATATTATCCCGGTCAGTGACCCGAACATTTTTAGCACAGCACAACGCATTGCCCAAGCACAGGCGATTCTTGAGATGGCAAATTCTGCCCCTGAGCTTCATGATCGATACAATGCTTACAAGAGAATGTATGAGGCAATCCGAATACCGAACATTGAAGAGGTTTTAAAGGAGCCGGATGAAGCCGTGAGGCTTGACCCGATTGATGAGAACATGTCCGTGATGTACGGTAAAGCGATCCGAGCTTTTCCTGAGCAAGATCATCAGGCACACATCTCGGTTCACATGCAGTTTATGCAAGATCCGTCATTGGCTGGCAACCCTGTTGCCCAGCAGACAATGGGACCAATATTGACGGCTCACATTGCTGAACATATTGCGTTGTTGTATCGCCAGAGGATGGAGGCAAGCATTGCAATGCCATTGCCGAACATTCCAAATCTGCGTGATCCACAATTTAAGTTTGAGGATATTGATCCGCAGCTAGACATGTTAATCAGTCAAAGGGCTGCACAAGTAGTTCAACAAGCACCTCAGATGCAAGCCATTGCCGGGATTGCTGATATGGGAGGTCAACAACAGGAGAATCCATTACAGTATGCACAACAACTTGCCGAGTTTGAAGCTCAAGCATTACAACAACGGACGCAATCTGAGATTGCTGCCGACCAAGCCAAAGCACAATCCGACATTCAGATTAAACAAGCCGAAGCCCGTCAAGACATGGAAATAGATGCAGCCAAGGCACGAGCTGACCTTGAGGCAAAGGTTAGAAAGTTGGAAGCTGATTTACAACTGGAGCGTGAAAAGAACGCTGCAAAAATACAAATGGAAGCAATGAAAAATGTACAACCTCCCACCAGTTAACCCGGCAGCATTTTCTGGAAATCAACCTCCAATGCCAGCACCAGCCCAGCCGATGGATATTGAAATGTCAGACTATCTGTTGAGAAAAATTGATGAGATAAAACGCAGGATGGGTGCCGAGGGAGGAAACCTTGGTGCTTTTACTAATTTACTAAGAAACACAGGAGAATAAAATGGCAACTTTAGACGTAGAAAACATTGATATGTTGGCAAGTGATTTTGAAAACAAGATGGGTTTTACTCATGATTCCCCCGGACTTGAAATGACTGATGGTCAGCTCGTTAACTTTATGTTGTTGTGCAATCACGAGATGTTGGGATTTGAAGATGACGAAGAGATGATGATGGATGAAGAGCCTCATGGTGAGGTCAAAGTTATCAAGATGGGAAACAAAGATGCTCGTGAGATGATGGATAATCTTTTAGGTCATGACCCATTAAGGCTTGTAGATTAATTTCTGGTTATGGTGAAAAAGACTATTCTGGCACCAGCCTTATCTAAATTAGGCTCTTTAGCTAATTTAAAAAAAGAAGATCTTGGTGCGTTGCCAGAGAAAAAAGATATGCTTATTCTTCATAAAACAGATGAGGACAAGTTGCGAGATGCTGATTATTTGGGTGGTTTTGCTTCGCCAAGTTTAGCGGTTGTTCAAGAAAATGTACCGCTGTCAGGTTTTGGCAACATTACATTAATAGGAGATCCAAAACGATTTGATCCAAAAATAAGACACAATTTATTTTACAGTTCGGACGCTTACACCCCAAGATCACCACAAAGTTATCGTGTTCCAAAAAAAGACGCTGGTCAGAAATTTAAAGAGCGATATGGTAAAGAGTCGGTATATGATAGTTATAGAGGCAGACACTATGCGGAACAGATTGCCTATGACTTGAACAACAAAGCAACAAAATCAAAGGCACATAGTGGTCTAGAGGACGATGTGCGAGGTTTTTTGTCAAACTCAGTAACATTCAAAAAAAGTGGAAAATCTTTAAGTGATGAGATGGATGATTTATTTGGCAAGACACGGTATTTTCAATATGAAAATCCCAATTACGAGCGAAATATGGAGATTTTGAACAAACGACTCGAAACGGCATCGCCCCGTGAATCAGAAGCCATTTATCGACAAATGGATCGTTTGGAGCGTAATCGCTTCAAGGTGAAGCCGTATGAGCTAGGTACGGTGGCGAATGTGATGAAAAGGATGCCACAGGTTGGCGGTGAGCAGGGAATGGGTTCAAAGGGCGTTGGTCGATTAAAGGCTGCTTTAACTGAGAGATTTAAAAACTTTGATGAAATGAAAAACAGACGAGCCGAAATACAAGATGTTGGCACAATAAAAGATGAATTTAAGGATCGTTATTACGAACAGTTGTTAAAAATAGCTAAAAGACGGACAGAAAACGAATTTGGAAGTATGGACAATGTAGCCGATTTTATGTTTGACGCTGTTAAACAGGGTGGCAATTTAAAAGACGCTATGAGTCGTTTAAGGAAGAAAGAGTATTATGAGCCGTACAAAATTACAGATGATGACATTGATGAAATGATCACGTTTATTAACGATTTGAAAAAAGCCCCGGTTGGTTATTTTGAGGGCAAGCCAACAAGGGCGGTTGACTTTTCCGAGTTTGCTGGTGCAATTGTTCCAGAGGATACAAGTGATGAAATTGTCGAGCTATTAAAGGACAGAGGAATTAAACGAATCGAAAAACGGAAACAATTTACAGGTGATATCGCAAAACGAAAATCGTTTCGAGATTTAATGTTTTCGGTTGGAGGTATTGGTGCTCTCCCATTTTTAATGGATGAAAACGCTGGTCCTTATGCTTCTGGTTATGCTGCTCCTAATAGTCAGGGGCAGGAATGAAGAAAAAACTTTTAAAAAATGTTATAGGCTCTTTAGCTAATTTAAAAGAAAAAGAAGATCTTGGTGCGTTGTCAAAAATAAAAGCCTACCACGGTTCACCGCATAAATTTGATGTTTTTGATTCGAGTAAAATCGGGACAGGTGAAGGCTTTCAAGCATTTGGTCACGGTTTGTATTTTGGAGGAGAGCCAGAAGTGGGGGAAAATTATAAAGCGATGGCAAAATTAAGACCCAGCCCCTTGCCTCCTGAAAAAGACAGTATAGCTTACGATATGGAAATGGAACATGGTTATGGAGAATATCTTAAAGAGAACATTAAACGACACGAAAAATTAGCTGGACCTGAAGATGAAGATTATGTTGATGAGCTGATAAGAAACGAAATAGATCCTTTTGCTATAGAAACTTTTACTGATCCATCTGGTACAAAAACTTTTTACGAGTTTAAAGACGGCTCTGGTTACGAGTTTGATTCGGAGTTAATGACATTAACTCCGTCAGGGGCGCGTAAAGGTTATTTGTACGAAGTTGAATTGGATGTAAAGCCGGAAGAATTGATTGATTATGATGCCCCTATTAGTGAGCAACCTGATTCTTTAAAAGAAAAAGTAATAAATGTACTCAAAGAATTTTACCCATATGAAGATAAACTTCAGGCTTTACATCGAGCATATGACATGAAACTCATTTCTCCTTTTAAACAAAACTTAGATAATATTATGGAAGGCAGTGGGTTTAATTTTGTAAGTTGGGTTGAAGATTATTTAAAAGGATCTGATCGCTTGTCTCCAGAGGAGCTGGGCAAGCCTCCCGGTTACAATTATAGCAGAGAAGCATCAAAACTTTTGTCAAAACACGGCATCAAGGGTTTAAAATACAGACCGAATCGTTATATGTTGGGACGAAAATCCACTCAAAATGCTATACCAGCCGATCTTACGGTCAAGCCAAACTATGTTATTTACGATGACAGCCTTGTTAATATTTTAAAAACTTTAGGTGTTTTGGGTGGAATTGGTGTTCCACTTTTAATGGATAATAAAGCCGGACCTTATGCCTCTGGTTATGCTTCCCCGGATGGTCAAGAACAATAATGCCAGTCTATAAAGTCAAAAACGGTTATCGATGGGGCAAATCTGGAAAGATTTATAAGACCCGAAAAGAAGCTGAGAAGCAGGGTCGAGCTGTTTACGCTTCTGGCTACAAAGGCAAAAATCGTGGATAAAGGAAGATTAGGTGTTCTTAAATTACTTGTTGAAATGGCAGGTGAACGCCTCCGTGAGCAAAGAGCTGGAGCTTTGCCTAGAGATGCATCTGAGGTAAGAAGGAGAGAAATTTTAGATCCGGCAGGGCTTTCTAAGATAAGAATGCCAGATTATCCCGAAAACATTGATTATGATTTAACCCCTGTTGATCCTTCAAAGGTTGCCCCTAAAAGAATTATTAATATTTCGGATCTTCAAGGTGATGTTTTAATCCCTGCTGTTGGTGATAGAACGAACATTGGTGCACTGTCTCGTATTGGTCCTTACAAATTAAGCTACCCGGTGGATTTAGAGGGTGGAAATCAATTTATGCGTTTTCTTGACACAGGGATCTGGGCATCACATAAAGATAAAATGAATCCAATAGTTCGCAAAGCCCAAGCAATTTCAGAAGAGGGAAAGACTCCTAAAATTATTTATACAGCAATGGGGGGAGGGGCAAGTGATTTTTCTACAATGATGTCTGATGTTACTCTTGATGTTATTTCTCAAAGCAAAATTTTTAAAAAAGATGCAAAAGAGTTTGATAAAATTATTAAAAAAGAAGTTGATAAAGACTGGGTTGGTATCTTAGATCCAAAGGCAAGAGATTATATGGCTGATAAAATGACCGGGACAGATCGTGCAAAAGTTTTTAAGCAGATGGATAAAACCAAGTGGGTGGAAAAAGGATTTCCTCATATTGGAGTAATTAGGGCAGCAATTACTGATCCTGATTTGTTAACCACAAGGGCATTGTCATCGGGTCGTTCTATTGGGGATATTGACGTTTCAGGACAGATAAATCCATCAAGACATAGAACATATCCTTATGAAGCTCAAGGGCAATATTTAGGTGGGTTGCGATTTGATGTGCCAAATGAATTAGTTTTTAGAGATTTTTATAAATTAAGAGAAAGCGGTGAGCCTTCCTCTGATCAATATTCATTTTTACTGTCATCGCCACAAATTAAACAAGAAGTCGATCAGCAGATGGTTGATGAGGTTAGTCGATTCATTGAATTAATGACGCAAAAGGAGTAATAATGGCAGCTAAGAAAAAATCATCGGTCAACAAAGCAGGTAATTATACCAAGCCCACGATGCGTAAACGATTGTTTAATAAGATAAAAGCTGAATCGTCTATGGGAACCGCTGCCGGACAGTGGTCGGCAAGAAAAGCTCAAAAATTAGCACGAGAGTATAAAAAAGCAGGTGGTGGTTACAAGTCATGACATTAAAGAAATCTCAAAAATCGCTCAAGGATTGGGGAAAACAGAAATGGCGAACTAAATCAGGCAAGAAATCCTCAATTACCGGGGAGCGATATTTGCCTGAGAAGGCGATTAAAAAATTGAGTCCACAAGAATATGCATCAACAACGGCTGCAAAACGTAAGGCAAAAGCACAAGGAAAGCAATTTTCTAAACAACCGAAGAAGATTGCTCAAAAAGTAAAACCATATAGGAGGACAAGGCGTGGCTAAAAAAACAGTGGAGGCACCGGAGGGGTTTCATTGGATGAAATCTGGCAAAAGCTATAAACTAATGAAAAATCCTGCTGGCGGTTACAAACCGCACAAGGGGGCAAGCAGGAGAGCAAGTTTTGAAATTCAAAAGGTGCACAAAGGCTAATGGCAGAATACAAAGGTAAGAAAGTAAAGCTCAACAATCCTCGCAGAATTAGAAAGGGGGAAACCAGCTATGGCAAAAAGAAAAGCGTGGTTTACGTTATGGATGGGGATAGTGTTAAGCGTGTGACGTTTGGTGATCCGAATATGCGGATTAAGAAAAATCAAAAAGGTCGCAGAAAAAATTTTAGGGCTAGGCACAACTGCGATAATCCCGGTCCAAAGACAAAGGCACGTTACTGGTCGTGTAAGGCTTGGTGAGTTGTGGCTGGTGCCCTTAAAAAATTAGCAAAATCAGGTATTGAAAATGTTGGTGACTTTTTAAAAAGTTTTCGCAAAAAGACCTATTACCATGTTTCACCAGAGCCAGATATTGAAGAATTTAAAATCAATCAACCATCACCACTTGATTTTTATGCAACCAATAGAAAAGGGAGAGGTTCCATATACTTTACATCAGATCCCAAATTTGCTGAAGACATACTGAGCGCAATGAGATTTCAGATGTCGGATCAGGAATATTATAACTTGAAAAAACTTGGTCTTACACGATCAAACAGAGAAGATCTGGACCCAGATTACATTGAAGAGGCTTTAAAGGAGCCGATAGGTGATTATGCTACACCTTATACAACCTACCCTGTTAAAATAAAAAAAGGAAAAATATTTAATTATGAAAATGACAAACAAACTGAAAAACTTGCTAAACAGTTGTTTAATTTTTTCAGTTCAAAAGGAGATGATCCTGACTATGACTCTTTACTAAAACGCATAAAATTAGGTAATTGGGGCACTTTTGAACAACCGGAAATCCAAAAGATTTTGAAAGAACAAGGATACAGAGGGTATATGACTAATGAATCAGGAACAGTTGGATTGTTTTACCCTGAAGATGTAAGGTCTATATTTGGCAAGTTCAATCCTGAAGATGCAAAATCAAGTAATATATTAAAAGCGGTTGTGCCTGTAGGTGCATTAAATTTATTAGGAGCAACGAATGGCGAAAGCGAAAATTAAATATGAATCCAATATTTAGATTTTTACTTGGGCTTGTAAGAAAAAGCAAACAATATGACGTATATCATGGAACACGAGATGATATAAATCGTTTTGATTTAGATCATCCGGGTCGTAAAGACATGGGATACTTTGGCAAAGGTGTTTACACAACGGATAATCCTGAGCTGGCATCTCTTTATGCGGAATACATTAAAAAAGGTCCAGTTGGTCCTAATGTAATGCCATTAAAAGCAAATTTAAAAAATCCGTATTTTGCTACAGAAGAGGATCGGGCGATGCTTAGAAACAGTGGAATTAGAAGTAAAGAAGCTGGTCAGGCAGCAGCAAATCAATTTACACAAGAATTAAAAAAACAAGGACATGATGGGGTTATTTTTACTCACTCTGACCAATCAAGAGAAATTGTTGTTTTTGATCCCAAAAATATTCGTTCTCGTTTTGAAAAACAAAAGTCATCATCAAATGTCCCGGTTGGCTTGGGAGTTTTAGGAGGTTTGTCTTATGGCAAAGAAAGTGGCGATTAAAAAAGTAGCACAGGCAGAAATACGGGCAGCAAAAAGTTTTTTAGAAAAACGAGGCATAAGCTCAAGTGAGATTAGCCCTAAAAAGTTTGCTCAATTGGCTAAAAAACTCGATAAAGGGTTTCAAGAGGTACTGCAGATCCTTGCCATGACTCTTTCAGGAGGTCAAGTATGATTGATTCTTTAGGTCCAACAGAATATAGGATTCAAGTTATTGTTCCTGAGCAGAAGGCAGAAGATCATCAAAAAGTTGAAAAAACAGAAAAAACAGAAAATGAACGAAATAAAAGTTGATATTTTAAGACCGTTTGGTCCTCGAATATTAAAAGCTAGTGTTCCGCAAAAAATGATTGATCAGTTAAATACTCACTGTGAAAAAAGAACTGAAGAAGAGCATGATGCCTCCACAGAGTTAGTAGGTCATGTAAATCAAGAATTAACTTGTGATCTTAATGAGATTGATGCGTTTGGTGTTTTGTTGTTTAATTTAACTAAAGCCTTGTACGAGCAGTTTATGGCAGAGCGAAAAGAAGAAATTAAGACCCCACCCGAAAGGCTTTCGATTCATAATTCTTGGTTTGTCCGGTCTTTTGAAAATGATTACAATCCAACACACATTCACACAGGGAGTAGCTTTTCTTGTGTTTTGTATTTAAAAATCCCTGAAGGTATTAAAGAAGTAAACACTAAAAATAACAAAAAGAAATATCCAACGGAAGGGTATATTGATTTTATTTATGGTGGCTCAGGTTTAATTTGCCCGGCAAATCTTTGTGTTCAGCCAAGGGTTGGGGATCTATACATATTCCCATCAGAATTATTTCATACCGTTTATCCATTTTATGGTGATGGGGAAAGAAGGTCTTTTTCTGCTAATATGTCTTTAGATACTAAGAGAGCAGCCAATGGAATTAATTAGTCAAAAAGATTTAGACCGAGCTGAAAAAATCAGGAGAGCTGCTGAGTTAAACCGCAGGACGCTTCCACTCCAACAACTGGAAGAGAAGGTCACCGGGATAATAGATCCACCAGAAGCTGGTCCTTATGCCTCTGGCTATGTTTTGCCTAGTCGTGATCAAAAAGCAAAAAGGGCAGTTGGAGGTGTTCTGGGTGAGATTGCAGAAAACCCAATGGATTTTTTAATAGGTGATTTTATTGGGCTTGCAGCAACTCCTAGAGCTATTGCCGATCTTAAAGATGTTGTTGAAGACGCTGGACTTACTCCTACTCAAATGATGGGAAGCCAAGGGGTGCCTTCAACTTTAATTGATGCTTACAAAAGTTCGATGCCCGGAAAAGTTGGTCAAGCTGTTAGTGGGGCTTTGGGACTTCTTCAAAAAATATTTCCAAGTGAGGAAGGCTTAGAACAAAGAATTGGTGGATTGCCTACGGATAGCCCAGCTTACGGATACGGAAAAATTGCAGGTGGCACTGTTGGTGAAGTTGTGCTTCCCCTTGCTGGAGGTAAAGTTTTTAAAGTAGGCAAGCCTGTTGTTAATTTTTTAAAAAACACATTTGAAAAAGGCAAACTCACGGCACCCAAATACCTTCAATCTGTAATGGATATAGGTCAACCTAAAATAGTTCCTGATGATCCTAAAGGTGGTTTAGCTAAGTTGCCTCCAAGACCAAGAGAAGTTGACCCAGAAGGGTTTTACAGCGTTGTGCAGGAGGCAATACCTTTAATTAATCGTGGTAAGGGAACCGGGCAAGAGTTTGTTGATGAGATGAAGTCAAAGGCTGTAAAACAAGGTTACTCGGAAAAGTCTTTTAATAATGAAATAAAGGCAATGGGTCTGAATTTAGGATCTGAATTTACTAAAGAGGACTTTGTACAACATCTTAATGATAAGAGATTTACGGTTAATGTTGTTGAAAATAAACCATCAGGACTTCCCAGCGAAGACAACCTTTTCTTCAATGAAATTGAAACGATAGGTTATGAAGATTTGCCTGTTGGTAATAGAGATTTTTTTGAAGAGGATATTAAAACACAACGAAGAGATCTTCTTCGAAAGGAATTAGAAGAAGATCTTTCAGGAGGATATTCACTAAGCCCGGAATTGGATCGAGAGGAAGCCTTTAACAAGGCAGCACTTTTAAAGGCTTTTGATGAAAATAAAACAGAATTTATTGATGTCGATGGAAATACCCAAGATTTTGAAGATAAAATTGATTCCATTGCTTACGATATAGCTAGAGAAAATTATGAAGAGCCTTCTCAGGCATACCAACGAGTTCCTGTGGTAGTAGACGGTGATGAAAAATTTACTTTGTTCCGAGGTGGCGAAGATGATCAGTGGCAGTTAAGAGAAGGTGATGGGATGCTTTCGGAGAACGTGGTAAAGACTCCAGATGGGGAAGCCAAAGTTAGTGAAGATAATTTAGCAGAAGCTGAAATACAAACAAGAAGGTATTTACAAGATGAAGGGTTTGTTTCTTTTGAAGGTGATGATGGCTTAGAGCATATGCATCAGTATGCTTTGACGGATCTAGTAAGTGTGCTTCAAGGGACTCAACCTAACCGCAGGGAGATTTTAATAACTTCCCCTGAAGTTGGAGACTTTCAAGATCATTTTACAAGGACAGATGACACGGTGGTGTCAAGTGTGATGGCTTCTGACTGGGATGGACCTATTGCCACAACGAAGGGGGATCTTCCGGCAAGCAACAAGGTTTTATACGCTGATGAAATTCAATCGGATCTTGCGATGGCAAACAGCAGATATGGGCAAAAAATAAAAATTATAGAAGCAGGGGTGCCTCCGTTGTTAGATGACCTTAGATACCTTTCAGATGAACTTAGAAAGTTTGATTTTCACAAGTTACCCCCTGAAATACAAGAGATCGATAAACCCGTAACAATGATGGCTTATGATGACCGAGGCAAAACAGAAATCATAACTGTTTCGCCCCAATCATCACGAGCCATTGAAACTATAATAGATGGGATAAATCGTTTTGATAAGTCAATGACCCAACAAGAAGTTTCAGAAAAAGAAAAGACAAAAGCTTTTATTAATTTTGTTTATTTTTTTAAAAACAATATACTAACTGTTGCAAACGACCGTTCTTTATTAAGAAGTGGAGTGTTTGCTAAGGATCCAAGATTAATGTCTATTCTTTATGGTGAGAATACTTTATTTGACAAATTAACTTCCGTTAATGAAAAAATGATGGGAATACGTGGACCATCCACAGATGTTCCCAATCCTTGGCAAGATACTTGGCACGAGGTGGCGTTGAAGAAACTTATGAAAACGGCAGTCGATGAAGGTTATGATTATGTCATGGTTCCTAAATCAGAAACTTTGGTTGCAAAATGGGGTGCAGGTCCAACAGAAAAAACTCCCGAAGGAGCTTACAGAAAAATGTATCAAACGGTTTATGATCGTAAAATCCCTAGTTTTTTAAAGAAGTACGCTAAACAATATAATAGTGAATTAATTGATGCGGAGCTTGGGGTGCAAGAGGAATATTTGCTGCCCAGCACTCTGATTAAAATTACTCCAGAGATGAAAGAAGCAGCCAAGGAAGGGCAGCCCTTATTTAATATTGCCGTGGGCACCGCAGCAGGGGCTGGAGCTTTATCGACACTAGATCAAGAGGAGCAGGTTTATTAAATGAATGTGTTTAATTTTTTAAACAGCTTAAATCGCAAAAGCTATGGCAAAAGGCTAGATGGCACAGAAAAAGATGTGGGCTACTTTGGTGTCTTACAAGGCATAGGAGATTTAAAAGGGCAACAAATTACGGAGATGTCTATCGGTGACCCGAATAATCCAAACACTATATTCCGTCCTGCTATAGTCCCAACTTTAAATGAAGATGAGCTTAATCATGTCTTATCAGGTAAATTTATGCGAGGTGTTCCAGAAGGTGAACGCCCAACAGGAATAGATGCTATTATTATACAGAAGTCTTTAAAACATGCTAAAGAAAGGCTATCTCAAGGGAAAGACCCTTTTTATAGTTCTGAAGAATGAACCGTAGTCAATTTTCATCATTAATATCGAAAGGAAGTAAAATGAAACATGGAAATATGAAAAAAAAGAAGCCAATGAAAAAGATGGTTAAAAAGCCAATGAGGAGAAAAGGTGGCAAATACTGATGTTGAAGTTCATGTGACAGGGGTTTCCTTGTCAGGAAAGGTGAAAGAAGATGACGCTAACCGAGTTAATGAGGATAGTGAAGAAAAGGCTTCTGGATCAGAAGACAGCCATAGCAAGTGATATGGTTGAAGGACGTATGGCAGATTTTAATGGCTATACGAGGAACGTTGGGGTGGCAGAAGGATTACAACAATCTTGTGACATCATTGACGAAATGATTAAAAAATTAAATGAAGAGGATGAATGACATGTCTCATCAACATGATTTACCAGTACCAATGGGTTGGAAAGTTCTTATCCAGCCAAATGAACCAAAGAAAAGTACACAAGGTGGCATTGTAATTCCAACTAAAGCCATAGAAGCTGAAGAGTATTTGACAGCTCATGGCACAGTTCTAGCCAAGGGAGAGCTTGCGTATAGAGATAAAGATACCGGGCAAGCTTGGAAATCACGTTTTTTTCCAAAAATTGGTGACAAAGTGACTTACGGTAAGTACGCAGGGCAAAAACTTATCGTTAATGGTCAGAAAATGCTTTTGTTAAACGATGATGAAGTTACTTCTATCCTTCCCGAAGGTGCAGAAATAACTTCCTATGTCAATTAGGAGGATTGCTATGTCTGAGGATAAAATTAAAGAAGTCGAACAAGAAATTGAAGATGCAGTAAAAAAACAAGCTGTTTCAGAAGATGATTTTCAAATAGAGGTTACCGATCAAGATCCAGAACAAAAACAACCTGAGCAGAAAGAGCTGCCCTTAGATGATGTAAATTATGGGGCAAAGGTACAAAAAAGAATTAAAAAATTAATTTCTGAGAGAAAAGCTGCAGAGCAACAAACAGCAGCATTGCAAGAGCAAAATGCCCAGTTTCAAGCTCGATTAGAGAGACTGGAAAGGGGCAATCAGCACCAAGCTGAAAATAATTTTCAGAAACGCTATGATGACACCAAGGCTGCATTAACAAAGGCTGTAGAGGAGGGTGACACAGAAGCTCAAGTTAATTTTTCAGAGCAGTTGGCTGATATGAGAGCTGCAATTAGAGTTAATGAAATGCAGCAAAGGCAAATGCAGCGAGTGCCCTCTCAACCTAAAACTCAGAGACAGCCTGTTGAAGAGGAAGATAGCAATCCTCCACCAAAAAAAGCAATGACTTGGTGGAGAGACAATGAATGGTTTAACTCTGCAGGTTTTGAAAGAGAAACGGCTGCTGCAAGAGCTATTGATGTTCAATTAGATTTAGAAGGGCATGATAAAGAATCTTCAGAATATTATGAGGAGTTAAATAATCGTTTACGAAAAGTGTATCCTGAGCTAATATCACCTAAAGTGCCAAAAAGAGCGAAAAGCAGATCGCCTGTCGCACCTACTGCTGGTGGTTCAAATGGTGGCTATAAAGGGAATAGAGTACGTTTAACGCAGGATCAACTTAGGATGGCAAGAGAGCTTGGTATAACAGATGAGGTAGGACTCAAAAAATATGAAGCAGAGGTTCGTAATCAGACTAGGAGGAATTCGTAATGGTTGTTAAACGTAAAACAAGATCAAATGAAGTGAAGAAACTACGAGCAGGAGAGGCTCGGCAGGAAACTGCATGGAAACCACCCTCTTTATTGGACGCTCCCGAACCTCGACAGGGAATGGTCCAAAGGTGGATTGCTACCTCGATTCAAGGTAAGGATACCCCAGACAATGTGTACAAGCGTATGCGAGCTGGCTGGGAACCACGCCCTGCAGATACTGTGAAAGATAAGCGATACCCAACTATCAATCATGGAGAGTGGGCAGGTTGTATTGGTGTTGAAGGAATGTTGTTATGTGAAATGCCTGTTGAGAAACACAGGTCAATGAAAGAATATTATTCTGGAAAAAGCACAGAGCAAAATGAATCCATCAGTTATGACTTGGAGGCGTTAGGAAGAAGGTCGGGACTGCCTATATCGCAAGATCGGCAAACAACAATGAGTCGTGGTCAAGATGTTTCGATCATGGATGATTAATTTTAGCTCTAAGGAGTAAAGAAAAATGGCAAATGTAGATGCAGCTTTCGGTTTCGTACCAGTACGAACCATGAGTGGATTTGCCCCACGAGCAAACAAATACACCATTACAAGTACGCTTGCAGAAAATATTTTTACAGGTGATCTTTGTATTATTACTGCAGACGGTGTTTTAACACCACACACCGCTACTGAAGTTAATAACATTGGAGTGTTTGGTGGGGTAAGTTACACCGCATCCGATGGTAGTTATGTTTATAGTCAGTATTGGGCTTCTGGCACAACTGGCACAAATATAATTGCTTATATATATGACGATCCTTACACTGTCTTTAAAGTGCAGTCGGCTGGCAGCCCAGCCCAGACTAATATTGGTAATTGTGCTGATGTTGTCGCTGGAACTGGCTCGACCACCACAGGACAATCGGGATTTGAAATTTCAGGAACGATGGCTAATAGTGCGGCAACAGCAAAAATTATTGCTTTACATGACGCACCTGATAATGCCTTTGGAGCCAACGCTGTTATGGAAGTGCTTATAAACGAGCATCTTCTCAAAGACAGTGCTGGCATTTAATAGGAGGGTATAAAAAATGTCAATGAATAGAGCACAATTTGCAAAAATGCTTGAGCCGGGGCTAAATACCCTTTTTGGTCTTGAGTACGACAGCTATCCTCCAGAGTATGCTGCGGTTTTTGAAGCAAACACCTCTCAAAAAGCATTTGAAGAAGATGTTTTGTTGGAGGGATTTGGTTCAGCCCCAGTTAAAAACGAGGGTGCTGCTGTATCATATGATTCTGCGAGCCAGCAATGGACTGCACGTTATCAGCATGAGACTGTGGCTTTAGCTTTTAGCATTACTGAAGAGGCAGAGGAAGATGGTCAGTATGGATCAATTTCTTCTCGCTACACAAAAGCATTAGCACGTTCAATGTCTTCTACTAAAGAGATTAAGGCGGCTAATGTTTTAAACAATGCAACAACTTCTGGCTTTACAGGTGGTGATGGGGTGACTCTTTTAAGCACATCTCACCCAACTCGTAATGGTAATCAGAGCAACACGTTGGCTACTGCAGCCGATCTTTCTGAAACTTCACTTGAGTCTATTTTGATTCAGATTGCGGATATGAAAGATGATCGTGGGCTTAGAATTGCTGCACAAGGCACAACGCTGGTTATTCCAACTGCGTACTCTTTTGTAGCAGAAAGATTGCTGGAGTCCCAGTTGAGAACAGCTACGGCTGACAATGACATCAACGCAATCCGTTCTGGTGGATATCTGCCACAAGGCTACCATGTAATGCGTAGGCTAACAGATTCTGATCAGTGGTTTGTTAAGACTGATGTTCCTGATGGCTTGAAAATGTTCCAACGCTCTCCTTTAAAGAAGGGCATGGAAGGTGACTTTGAGACAGGAAATGTACGCTACAAGGTTCGTGAACGCTATAGTTTTGGCTTTACTGACTGGCGTGGTATTTTTGGTTCCGAAGGAGCTGCGTAACACAATAAGGGGAGGGCTAACGCCCTCCCTTAATTTTTATAACTTCTGACAGCGTAAGCTGACACTAGCCGAGACAGGAGATTAATTATGGCTAACACTACATTTACAGGACCAGTGCGGTCCAAAGATGGTTTCGATGCCATCATAACTAACAGCACAACAGGTGCTATTACCAATACAATGTCTATGGAAACCTATGTAGCAACAGTTACAGTTGCTGACGGTGCTACCACAGGCAAAGAGTCTGCAATAGGAATCCCTTCTAATTTTATACCGATGGGTGTGATGGTAGCAGTTACAGGAGCAGCATCTAATGCAGTTAATTTACAAGACATAGGCACAGATGCCGATACGGATGGATTTGTAGACGGTATTTCTGCTGCAGTAAATTCAGTGGGATTCAAAGGATTTTTCCCTTGTAATGGCGTTTTAGGAATGTCTGGAGGAGCTACTACAGCAGCCACTGCCACAGCAGACGAGGTTGAGATTGTTCTCTCTGGAGATCCCGGAGCAGATACCACTGTTGTTATGAAATTCTTTGGGCTATCTAGTTCTTCTGATGCTTCTTAAAGGGGAGACAGATTATGGCAGACATTACAACATCAGCTAAAATATCAGAAAGCACTCGTGAGGTTGTTTACGCTTTTCAGTATCAATATGTTGACACAGGTAATGAAAGTGCTGTGCTTAAAATAGATGTGTCTGGGTTGAGCAGTAGTGCAGATGGCAGTGCTTGTACAGGAGTTCGGATAGCAGAAATATGGTGGGTTATATCCGCAATGACTGTAGAGGTGTTGGCTGACGCAGACACAGACGTTATTATGTTGCATTTGACAGAAGGGCAAAGCGGTTATCAAAACTTTTCTACAGTAGGAGGGATGCCAACAAGCTCTGGTTATGGAACTAATGGTACAGGTGATATAAAATTTACCACCACCGGGGCAGGTGCTGCTGGTGATGCTTATCAAATTGTCATTCGGGCAATAAAACAATACTAATGGCAACATCAGGCACAGTAGCTTTTAGACCAAATATTGAGGAGATTATTGCAGAATCTTTTGAAAGATGTGGCATTGATCCTCAAACTAGGACAGGTTATCACGCTGAATCAGCTAGACGTAGTTTGAATATGCTTTTTTCGGAGTGGGCTAATCGAGGAATTAATTATTGGACAGTTCAAAATAACACATTAAGTTTAACTGCCGATACGATTGTTTATGCACTACCAGCAGGAACGATTGATCTTATTGATGTTGTGGTGAGAGAAACGGTTGGCAGCACAACAACGGATACAGTGATTAATCGGGTTAGCATTGCTAGTTATAATCAAATTCCTAATAAAAGCTCTTCTGGCAAGCCAAGCCAGTACATGATTGATAAACAATACACGCCAAATATTTATGTGTGGCAAGTTCCTGAAGACACATCTTATTCTTTGCTTTATTGGTCAATAAATCAATTAGAAGATGTTACGGAGTCTAATCAAGATGCAGATATTCCGTATCGCTGGTCAGATTGTATTTGTGCAGGGCTATCTAGCAAGTTAGCAATGAAGTATCAACCGGAAAAATTTGATATGTTAAATCAAGTTTACGAAAGAGCCTTTGAATTTGCAGCGTCAACAGACAATGATGGGGTTTCTATGAGGGTGCGACCAACTGGGTTAAATTTGTCTTGATATGTATGCGAGAAGAGCGAAAGGAAAAAAATCAGTAGCCATTAGTGATCGAAGTGGCTTCAAAGTTCCCTATAAATCTTTAAAAACGACATGGGATGGTTTGAGAGTTGAACCTGAAGAATGGGAACCCAAACATCCACAGCTTACACCTGCAAAAAATGTTATTGATGCAACTGCTTTATTTGATCCTCGACCTGATAATGATCCTGATTCTACAGAATTTTTTGTTGGGTATAATTACGGTGATATATCAGCAGATGCCAAAAGTAGACCAGCGGTTGGCATAGCAGGAAAGGGGGCTGTAGGTTTTTCTAGGGCAACCAGCGACCTTCAAGTTTTTGTTGTTGAAACTGGACTGGCTGGCACAGGGGCTATAGGCACTGAGTCAATTACAAACGACACTGCAGCTCTTACAGGGGTTGCTGGCACAGGGGCTGTAGGAACAGAAACATTTGAGACTTCTATTACAGAGGTTGGAGTTGCCGGGACAGGGGCTGTGGGCACTGAAGTTCCAGAGGCTTCAATTACTGAAGCTGGGGTTGCCGGAACAGGGGCTGTTGGTTCTGAGAGTATTCACATTGGTGGTTGGGGTAATGAAGCATGGGGTGATGGAACATGGGGTGATGGATAAATGAATTACACAACATTAGTGAGCACGATACAAAATTTTGTAGAGGATGACTCTACGGAATTGTCCAATTCAATTCCAACAATTATTACTCAGGCAGAGGCAATGATATTTCAAATGTTGCCAAGTTTACCTTGTTTTAGGAATATAACCACTGGAACATTAGTTGTTGGAACCTCGGAATACACGGTTGCTAATGCTCGTATGATACGTCAAGTTTCAGTTACCGATTCTAGTAGCAATGTGAATTATTTAGATCCTAGAATAGATTCTTACCTAAGAGATTATTGGAAAAATTCAGCTACAACAGGCACACCAATTATGTACAGCACGAAGAATGCTACAACTTCTGGCACAGTAATAACTTTAGCTCCAACACCTAGTGCTACACTAGCGTATCAAGTGGATTTTATTGCACCAGAAACAGGTTTATCTTCATCAAATGCTAATACTTGGATAGGAGATCATGCAGAAAATGTTTTATTAGCGGCAGCTTTGTATGAAACTTCAGCTTTTCTAAAAGCACCAGAAACGCTATCCTTGTACAAAGCTCAATTTGATGAGGCAGTAAAATTATTTCAACAAGAAATGGCTAGAAATTATACAGCAGAATATAGCGGAGGTATTTAGGATGGCAATTACACAGGCAATGTGCACTAGCTTTAAATCAGAAATTTTGGATGAACAGCATGACCTTGCAGCAGATACAATTAAGGTGGCACTCTTTACAAGTTCCGCATCTTTAGGAGCGTCAACAACTGCGTACAGCACCTCAAATGAGGTTAGTGGCACTGGTTATACTGCTGGGGGAGTTTCTTTGACTAGCACTACGGTTGCAACTTCTGGCACCACAGCTTATTTTGATGCTGATGATCCAACATGGACTTCAGCTAGTTTCACCGCACGAGGTGCGTTAATTTACAATGGATCAAATTCAAATAAAGCAATTGCAGTGTTAGACTTTGGTGGTGATTTTACTGTTGCTGGTGGCACATTTAAAATTGTTTTTCCGTCAGCAGGAACTTCTGCGATTGTCAGAATAGACTAGGAGTTTAGTTATGGCTAGTAGTTATGTAAATGATTTACGACTTAATGAGATGGCAACAGGTGATGCCTCCGGCACATGGGGAACTGTCACTAATACTAACCTAGAGCTGATTGCTGAAGCGTTTAGTTATGGCACAGAGAATATGGGCAGTGATGCAAACACCACTATTACCGTGGCAGATGGTGCAACAGATGAGGCACGTTCTTTGTACATGAAAGTTACCTCCACCTCACTCAGTGCAGACAGAACAGTGACTCTGGCTCCAAACACATTGTCTAAAGTATGGATTATTGAAAACGCTACTACAGGTGGTAAAGCTATAACGATTAAGCAAGGCACAGGGGCAACGATTGATATTCCTAACGGAGATGTAAAAATGGTTGCCACAGATGGTGCTGGGTCTGGTGGTGCAGTTTACGATTTATTGGTTGATTTGAACATTGCTACTAAGCTAACAATTAAAAATCCAAGCACAAGTGATGATACTCCGGCAACATTATTGTTACAGACGGGGGATACTGATATTGCCGCTGATGATAAGTTGGGGGTAATAAATTTTCAAGCTCCAGACGAAGGGGCAGGAACAGATGCAATATTGGTTGCCGCAGGAATTGAGGCTGTAAGCGAGGGCGACTTCAGTAGCAGTAGCAACGCAACTAAACTAAGTTTTAAAACTGCTAGTTCTGAGGCGGCGGCTGAAAAAATGTCGCTAAGTTCCGCAGGGCTTCTAACCATCGCTGACGACTTAGTTATTGGCGATGGAAAAACAATAGGAAGTTCTACAACACCAGCGGCGATTACAATTGCATCTGATGGTGATTTAACCGCTTCGGGCGATCTAACGGTTACTGGTGCAGCAAAAATATCACATCCGACACAAATTTTTATACTAACATCGAATTTAGTTCCATCGACAGATAATACACAAGAGACGCTTACAAACTGGGCTGACGTTGATGGAAACGTGCCAGCGGCTAGAGGTCAGACGAGTGTTGGCAGTTTGGTGTCCCAAAGCTCTGGAATTTTTAGTTTTTCAGAGACAGGGAAGTATCTAATAATCTATAATATGATGATGCAACAACACACGGTAACCTACGCTGGCGGTCTTATATATGCAACGCTAAATAATTCGACCTACAATGCGCTGGGAGAGTCGTACTCCTCAACAACATCAACATCTGGCAGTTATTTTAAAAATGCCTCTGTATCGGCTACGTTTGACGTAACAAATACAACAAACTGCAAAATGAAGTTTAATATTCTCGCCAACGTGACAAATGTTACCTTTAATGGAAACGCAGACATTTGCCAAACCCACGTTGTGTTTCAAAAAATAGGAGAGACTTAAAAATGGCTAACTATGCCGGAAAAATAACAGAAATTATAAGGTTGTACGTTGGTAGAGAAGTAGATTTCCGCACAGAAGTAGAGGTGTATGATGCTGGTGATGGCGAAGGTCCGAAAATTATTGCTTGGAATGTTAGTGGAAAAAGTCAACCTTCGACCAGCGAAATGGATGCACTTGTTTCCCAAGCCGATGCTAATATTGCAAACGAGCAAGTTCGTGAAACCCGTAAAACCGCTTATGGTGATGTTGGCGATCAGCTTGATGAGATTTACAAAGATATGGATGCTTGGAAAACCAGAATTAAATCTATCAAAGATGCTAACCCTAAGTCATAGATGCAGATTGACTGCTTTAAGTTAATTATGTTTTTTGACATTGTGTTTACGATTTTGGCAGGATTAGCTTTAGTGGGATTTGCAATAGCACTTGTTTTTTTAGCGTATCAGGATTTTAAAGAATGAACATTGACGAATTGACGATAGCGTTTAAGAAGCATGAGGCACAATGTGAAGAAAGGTGGAAAACAATTTTTAATCGCATGAATAGAATTGAAGCTATATTGTTAGGTGCAACTGGTGCCGTTTTATTGTTACTGTTGACGTTGGTGGTGAGGTGACTGTGAGTGTTAGATCCAGCAAGTATTGGATTAGCGATTGCAGGGGTAAAAACCGCTGCCGAATTGGTAAAGAAAGGCATTGATGCCGCAAAAGATGTTAATGAGGTAACTCGCGATTTAGGAAAATTATTTGATCACACAGAAACTTTATCACAAGCAAAAAAAGAAGTAGGAAAGGGGAAAAAGAGCAAGTCGTTATCGCAACAGGCAATGGACATAGTGGTTGCAGAAGAGAACGCAAAAAAACAGATCGCCAACATAAAACATAAGCTTTATTGGGGTGGATACCCGAATGGGGCAGAAATTTTTAAAAAGTTTATTGCTACTCGTCAACAAATGATACGAGAGCAAAAATTAGCAGTAGAAAGGGAAAAAGCTAGAAAACAGGCAATAATAGACAGCATTATACATTATGGAACCATTGTTGCTATATTAGGATTTGGCGGCTTCATGATCTGGTTTCTTATTGATTACACGATCCAGATGGGACAAAAAGCAGGTAAGTGGTGAGTATTTTTACGATAGGAGTGGAAGAGTTGACCGGGAAAAAATTAGAAGAAAAAAGCAAATATTCTTCTTTAGACCGAGATCTGGACGGGCTGGTCAGTGATGCGGAATTAGAAACTCACCATCGCATCATGGAGGCGAAAAGAGAAGAGCTGCAAATTGAACATGCTGAGAAAATGCTAGATCAGCAGCGTTATTTATGTTGGGTGTCTAGCATTTCCTCGATTGCCTTTCTTTTGATATTATTAACTCCAATAATACCGTTACAACGAGTTGAAATGGTGACAGCACTCCTGTCAACGTATGTGGTTGCAAATGTCGGAATTGTCTCTAGTTTCGTCATATCCACGGCATGGGCTAGAAAGAATGGAAAGGGATGAATATTATGCATATCAGGATCGATTTGGATTTTGGAGAACAACAGATGATTCTTGGACAATTCCAAATGAAACTCGTGTGCGAAACGATTTCAAAACGAAGCAAGAAGCGGAAGATTGGATAGCAAAGGAGAAACGCAATGGCATTAACAGCACTTCTGGGTCCAGCAACAAAGTTACTTGATAAGTTTATTGAAGACAAGGATGAGAAAAATAAACTGGCACATGAGCTGGCAACAATGGCTGATCGTCATGCCCAAGAACTTGCTTCAGGGCAGTTACAAGCAAATATTCAGCAAGCCAAAAGTAGCTCTGTTTTTGTGGCAGGGGCAAGACCAGCCATCATGTGGGTGTGCTGCTTGGGACTGCTAACACAATTTTTTGTTATGCCGATTGCAGAGTGGGCAACCGCAATATGGGCACCAGACGTTGCTCTTCCTGAGCTGAACACAGAACAACTTATGACATTAACTTTGTCTTTGCTCGGTCTTGGAGGAATGAGATCATTTGAAAAGTCAAAGGGTGTTGCTAGAGAGAGTTTAAAATAATGGCAGAATTTAGTCTTAGTGCAAGAAGTTTAGACCGTTTGCGTGGGGTTAATCCTAAATTGCAAGCAGTGGTTCGGAGAGCAATAACTTTGACTAAAGTTGATTTTGGGGTAATAGAAGGCGTAAGAACTCTTGAAAGGCAGCAAGAATTATTTGATAGCAAAGCCAGCCAGACAATGAAAAGCAAACACCTTGCTGATGAAGATGGTTATGGTAGTGCTGTAGATTTAATGGCGTATGTTAAGGGTCGGGGTTGTTGGGAGCTTAATGTGTATGATGATATTGCTGATGCCATGAAGGAAGCTGCTATCGAGGCACAAGTTGCTATTAGGTGGGGCTGTGCTTGGCAAATAAATAATATATGCGATTGGGATGGAACGATGGAGCAAGCCATGAATGCCTATATTGACTTTAAACGCATATCAGGCAAACGCCCCTTTTTGGATGGTCCACATTTTGAGTTAAGTGAATAATGCCTTTAAGCCAATTAAAAATAAAACCCGGTGTTGTAAAAGATTTAACAAATTATGCTACTGGGAAGTTGGGTCCATTTTGGACTGACTCTGACAAAGTTAGATTTAAAAATGGTTATGCAACAAAAATTGGTGGATGGGAAAAACAATCTCTTAATGGTCTAGATGCCTCTGGCAATATTGATCGATCCTCAGAAGGTGTAATTCATGGGGTGCCAAGAGCTATAAAATATTGGCAATCTATAACAGACAATCAAAATTACATGGCAGTGGGAACGTCAGACCATTTGTACATTATTCTTGATGATGTGGTGTATGACATTACCCCTGTTAGAGCAACCTCTACCAATTTATCGAACCCTCTGGCGGTAACAGATGAATCAACCACAGTAACAGTCACAGACAGCTCTCACGGAGCCTCTGTTGGCGATTGGATTGTAATTACTGACGCAGCAACCACAGGGGGGATTGCAGCAGACACACTGAATCGGTACTCTGGATTTCAGATAACTACAGTTGTGGATGCAAACACTTTTAAAATTGAAGTGCCTTCTGCAGCCACAAGCACAGTTTCTAGTGGTGGTGGAACATCCCTTGATGTCACTTATCTGGTTTCAGAAGGACTAGGAACTACTGGTGGATCAGGGGCAACAGGTTGGGGAGCTGGAACTTGGGGACTGAGCACATGGGGAACTGCTAGAGCTGTGACGGTGGATGTTGAGCTTTCACAGTGGTCATTGAATTTATGGGGTGAAGATCTTATTGCAACGGTCAGAAATGAAGATATTTATTTTTGGGATTTGTCTGTAGGGCTAACAACAAGGGCTTCGTTAGTGTCAGGCATCAGTGGTGCTGGGGATGTGCCGACTAAGAATCGTATAACAATCATTTCTTTTCCAGATCGGCACTTGATTAGTGCTGGCACTGTGCCATATGGTGGCTCGGTTATAGACCCGATGCAGGTGCGATGGTCAGATCAAGAAGATTACGACATGTGGACTCCTACAGCCACCAACACCGCAGGTAGTCAAAGGCTGCAAATTGGAACTAAAATTGTGACAGTAGCTTCAACTCGTGAGGAAACATTTATTTCCACGGACGAAGCTGTGTACGGAATGCAGTTTATCGGACCTCCATTTACATTTTCTTTCCGTTTGGTGGGAACAAACTGTGGTGCGATTGGTTACAATGCGATGGCGAATGTTGAATCTAATTTGTACTGGATGGGTCGGGATGATTTTTATTTTTATAATGGAAATATTTCTGAGATGCCATGCCCAGTAAAACATTACGTTTTTGGTCGAATAAATCGAAGTCAAGTGGACAAAATATTTTCAGCTCACAATGCTCAATTTAATGAAATATGTTGGTTTTATGCAAGCACTGATAACACCGACACAGATCCAGAGCCGGATAGTTATGTTTGTTACAACTATGTTGATCAGGTTTGGACGGTTGGAACACTAGCTCGGACTTGTTGGCACGACTCATTTGGATTTAAAAACGTGCCATTCGCTTTTGATAAGTCTGGGAATTTGTACGATCATGAAACTGGCAATGATGATGATGGCTCTGCGATGACAGCATTCATAGAAAGTTCTCCATTGGAAATTAGCGATTCTGGTGAAAACTTGTTTATGGTAGACAAAGTTGTTCCAGATTTGACAGTGACTGGGGATTTAAATTTGACAATAAAAACTCGTAAATATCCAAATAGTAGCGATATTACTAAAGGTCCATTCGCAATGAACTCTAGTAGCACAAAGGTCAGTTTACGAGCAAAAGGTCGGCAGATGGCATTTAAATTAGAAAGCTCGGCAGTTGGTGATAGCTGGCTGTTAGGTGATTTGCGTATCAATACGAGGAAGGATGGAATCCGATGATTAATTTCAAGTTGCCTACACCGTTAGTTGATTATTCATATAGCTGGGCAAGTCGGCTAATTACAACAGTTGAATTGCAGTTGAGATCACTAAACAATAGCACTGTGTTAGAAGCGTCAGAGCAATCTGAAGCAACAGCGTGGTTTATGGGATAAATAGATGGCAAATAATTATAAAAATGCTAAAGCAGATTTGACAACCACTAATGTCACAACAGTGTACACGTGTCCGGCTGCAACCACGGCAATTGTTAAATCGATATTGGTTTCGGAAGATTCTGGTAATGCTGACACAATTACTGTTACGATTACCGATACAGCTTCAGCAGCA